>ERZ795060.232-NODE-232-length-80756-cov-14.795083_pt1 | contig 80756 bp, 67 predicted proteins | sample MGYA00375144_ERZ795060 | MGnify/ENA primary metagenome ERZ795060 (study PRJEB30189, sample SAMN05720157) | activated sludge metagenome | isolation source: anaerobic digester from wastewater treatment plant | place: Japan | collected 2015-05-15 ... | reverse complement strand
ACTTTTTGCTTTTCTTTACTATATATTATTATGTGATGTTGAATAATGGTAAACTCTGGCAGACACAAAAGAAATTAAATCTATAGTGGAAGTTTTTGGAGAAATAATGATCCTTGAGGAAACCGCAGAATATTCAAAAATAGGAAAGTCTACTCTTTATAAAATGGCAAGGGAAGGCAAAATCCCTGCTGTGAAAATCGCTAATCAAAGGAGATTCTTACCCGCAAAGAAAAGCAAACCTTCTCTCTTTCTATTCAACTCTTAAAAGCTAAAAGTTTGAAGGCTGGGAACTGCTTGATATTTATGAAAATACGGTCCTCTTTACCGTTATTATTTCAGTAATGATATTTGGTGGATAAACGAAGTTTCACGAAAATAAACTTCTGATAAGTGGCTTTAACCAAAACCCTTTATCCACTTGTTAGGCGAAACAGTGAGAATACTGCATCCATTATTCTCCTTCTTCAATGATCTTGATCCCCGCTTGCTTTAGTGCTTCAAGTATCTTATCCTCATAATCTGATTTTCTGACCTCTCCACCGTCTGCCTGTATGGTAACTTCTATACCGCAATGGTTGAATTTCTCTTTCAAATAGTTCACAACCTTCGTCACCGTTGACATCTGCCCCACTGGAACATTGAGTTTCAATTTTACAGATCTCTTAATCTGCGAAGCTTCCTTTTTTTCTTCTCCTACCGCAGTGTAAGCTGATCCCGTTTCTTCTTCTTTCAGCTTCCCACCCTCTGCTGGTACTACTACTCTTTCACGATCTTCTTCCTTGCGTGCTTCCTTGCACAACTCAGGCTTGATGATGATTTCTCCATCGCTGAGGGTGATGTTGGGAATTTCCTTTATACTCTTACAAACTGGTTTGCCACCTTCAAGGTATCCAAATGCAAACAAGCCGTTATTAACGCCATCCTTAAGTCCTTCGATGAAACCTTCCCGTGAAGATATTCTCAACTCACCAGGTGTTTTCAACAAAGATTCGTAGAGTGTTTTGACCTCAACGAAATCTTTTGCAGCAAGATATTTGTCCTTGATCACTTTGGGGGCTATTTTCTCAAGAATTTCTCCCCTCAGGCAGCTGTAGACCTCTTTATCAACTTTCGATTCTCCATAAGTGGGTGATCCCATATCAGATTCCTTGTATCCTCCCTTGTTAGGAATGAACAATTTTCTGTAGAACTTTCTGAGTTCTTCATACTCTCTATCCTGGTGGCTCTTCAGTTTGTTTTTTAACTCATTCCTCTGACTGTCTGATAATTTCAGGTTTTTATCCTGTTCTATATGTCTCAATGCGATGAGCTTTCTTACGTAGGAATAGAATGATCCTCTCTGACTTTCTTCAACACATAAGAAAATCATCGTGTTCCTGAATACCCTCGGGGTATCGCCATGTTCTTCCAGAAAATCCACATCAGGCTTGCCTGAATCAAGAATTACGAGTTTCAACCCCTCGTTGTCCTCAACATTTTTTGAAAACTTTGGATGGATATACACTTTGAATTTTTCATTCGATATATGTCTCTCTATGATCCTCCTTACTTCCTCGTAAATTTCATTATCTGATATATTCTCTTCTCGTGAGACAATTATCCTGTTAAGGTTCGGCTGATTGGTGAAGAAAAGTCCTTCATCAGACAGATAAAATAATTTTTCTTTCAAATCGATCACGGCACTGTCTATGATCGCGCTCGAAAAAGATGGTCCCACGGTACTGAGTTTGATTTCCTTTATACTGCTGCCTCTTTCACCTCTTCCCGAGAAGGATGTCATGAATATCGTGGTGCTGAGCACAGTCCCAAGTTTGTATGGTAGATAAGAAGGACCAAGCATTTCGTCAACCTTCTTCGCTCCCGAATCCTTAGAGGTTATGTCCTGGGCAATGATACTGTCCCACTCCTGACCGATATAGCTTATAAGTTCCTGCCTCAACTCTTGGTTGGCGAGGTTAAAATCACCGAGCCGGATGAATGGTATATTTTTGTCAAGTAGATCACGAACAACGAGAGAAAGAATTCTCAGCACTCCTCTTGTCCTCTGGAAGGTAGAAAAAGATCCCCACCTTTTGTACAGAGTATCGATGACCTCTGGCTTGAACGGATAACTTTTGAGAAATCTGTCCCGATATTCCAAGACCTCATCTCCAGAAAGGAGGCCTTCTTTCTTTGCATAGTCGACAAAATCGTCAACGACTTTTTTTGCTTCTTTTTCATCAATATCGACGAACAGCCTTGCTCTGACAACACTTTCTATCTCGTCGTCTTTTACTGGAGCGTATATTTTTTCTGCTCTTCCGGTTATTTTCTGAAGTTGCTGAGACATCTTCTCAGCGTTTTCATCGTAATGTTCTAAAATGCTTGAGGGGAGGGTAAGAACCAGCAGAGAATTTCCAACAGTCGAAACAGCACCTGTTAATTCCTGAATGAAAGCGAAGGTCTGTGCAGCTAAATTTGAATCCCCCACTTTTATACCTGCTGCTTTTGTTATGTACTCAAGAAGCTCATCCACGAGTACGAGAACTGGAGAATTCTCTGAAAGCAGTTTTGTTAAAGTCTCTTTTCCGGTAGCAGTATCACCTTTCGTAAGCTCGATTTTTCCTGTCAACTGTCTTTCGAATTCTTCCCATAGTCTTTTATCCTTCGCATCCAGAGCGGTTCCATCCAGAACAACGACCTTTTTCCCCCACTCCCTCGCTTTGTGATAAAGGGCAATGAGTGTATGGGTTTTTCCACCACCGAATGGAGTCTGAAGTTGGATCGTGGAGTCTCCTGTTCTACTTTCGAGTCTATTTTTGGCAATGTTCAGTATATTTTTCAGGCCGTCTGTGAGATACGTCTTTTTAAAGAATAGGTCTGGGTCCTGATAATCCTCTGGTGCTTTTCCATTTGCCACCTGCCACAGATCCGCGGCAAAGACATCCATGGTCAGTCTGCCTTGAACTATGTCATCGTGAGGCCTTGCTATCTGTGTGAACGCTTTCATTGAAAGAGCCCCCCTTGCGCGCTTAAAGCCTTTATTTCCTCTTTCAATTTATCCTTTCCGCTCAAGAAGCCATCTAAGAGCTTCTTTTCCTTGCTCTCATTTGGAAGAGTTTCCGATATTGCCTGAGCAACCCTGTAGAAGACCTCTTTCGTGCCATAGCCGGTTTCCTTCAAAATCTCTTTCATCTTCTCTTTCCTTCCGTCCTTCCACAGGAGCAAAACTTTGTGGAGGACATCGATCATCTCCTGTTCACCAATCTCATCAACTTTTCTCTCATGAGGTCCAAGAACGCTTATGAATTCCTTTTCCTTTTTGATAAACCCTCTGTTCCACTCCTTTTCAAGGTTCACCCCCGTTGACTGGGCGAGTTTTCTCGCATCATCGAAGTGAACTTTTTGCTCTCCGTAAGTCCAGCGCCAGAGAAGGTAAAACCTTGTGAGTGGTGAAAGCTCAGCGGATATGCCGTTATGTAAGATCTGTTTCACAGTATAATCGGTCACGATCTCACGAACATAGTTCAGGAGTTTTCCAGTACTCACCTCGTTCCCCTCGTAATCCATTATCTTCTTGTACTTCCCGAATATCTCGAAGGCTGAGCCGATTGCCACGATGAAATAATCGGCACCACTCACTCCTTCTTCCCAGAGTATCTCAAGCTTTTTTGTTACGTGACTCTTTATTTCCTCCTTTACCTCATTTAGCCATCCTGTTTCTTTTCTTTCAATTTTTCTGCAGACAAAATAAATGGATGATGCAAGGGCGGCGTTACCTCTCGCAAGTAGTCTTGCTTTCATCTCTGTGTGAATGGGCCATGAGGCGGTCGGGACAAGACCAGAATCAAGCAAAGAGTTGATCAATGTCTCCCAGCCAGATGTTGATTTGTGAGAATAGACAATAGTTGCGATGCCGTCCGGTTTTAGAACTCTGGAAATCTCTTTGAATGCCTGCTTTAGCATCTCTTCAAAAAATTTCTTCGCATCATCTTTTGATTTAGCTCTTGCAGGATCAGCGACGATCTCTTTTGATTTTGGTGTGAGGAGTGTCATGAAGAGATCTGGATGGAGCTCCCCTATACTCCTTTTGAGCCAGACATAGAAGAAATCGGAAAGAACAGAGTAGTTGATATTGTCGTAATAAGGTGGATCAGTGAAAACAGCGTCGAAGTAGTTGTCGGGATAGGGTAGTTCTGTGGCAGAGGCTTGGGTTACTGTTGGGATTATCGAGTTGCCATTGTTTTCCACAGGTGGAATTTGGGAGAGGTGGGAGATTGTTTTATCAATTTGCCCAAACATGCTTTTCCATGTTCCTGTTAATATTGGTGAAAAAAGATTTAATTCTGCATAATCCCAAACCATGGGTAAAGATTGTCTAGCAAAAGTATTGGGAATAAATTCCCATTGTGGATTCCATCTACAAAGATTGCTTTCAAAATCGGATATTCTGCTTAAAACCAACCCCAAATACCCCACCACCGCCTTTGCGTACTCCTCTTTATATCCTTCCTCAATCATCTTCTTGTAAGCCAATCTAACCTTTTCGGTGAAGGTTATCAAAGCCAGCTTCTGACGAGAATTGAAAAGATCACCCCATTTGAGCATGCCGTACATTGGCATTCTGTCAACTTCGTGACACTTTTTCAAAATTTCCTCGTCCGGCACAGGGTCAATTCCCCATTCCTCCATGAGTTTTGCTCTCTTTTCTTTCAGATACTTTTGTGCCTCTCTGAAGATTTGTATGTCTCTTTCCGTTGCGAGTCTGTACCTTTTTCCGTTTGTTCCCGGTTTGTGCAAAACCACAGCGACCATTCTTTCTCCTGCTTTCCCTTCTCTAAAGAGTTTTCTTGTTGTTTTGTCATCAACAACTGATCCGCAGACGGGGCAAGTTGCAACCGCACTTGAGATTGTTCCCTTTGACGGTTCAAATCCTTCTGGCATTTTTTCATACCCATCCCCGACGATTTTGAATTTAACTTCGTTGCCTTCTACGTATGGGTACAGTGCTACTTTCCTGTTACTCTTCTTCGCAAGCCAGAACTGACGCATCAATGGAATTTCAGCACCACAGGCAGGATTCTGGCATGGAATGGTTCGTGCCCAGATGTAACCAACAGGTATTGAGCCATCTTCATCTTCTGGATAAAATTTACCAATCTCTTTTTTTGCTTCTTCTAAGACCCAGTTTCCCCATTTCTTCACATCTTCGAGAAGTGGATTTTCTATACGAGTTGGGAAAAGTCCCCATTGGTTTCTGATTTCTTTTGGTTTTCCATATTTCTGGGGATACTCGAGGGTACATTTCAGAATCAAAACTGCGACAGGGTTGTATTCAACGGCGTGCGCCTCACATCCAAGTCGCAGGGCTTCAAGAGGGATTGAACCGCCGCCTGAGAAGGGATCAAGGACCTTTGGGTGTTTTCCACTGTTCGCCCTTAAAATGTCCTCTCTCGCCTTTCTGATTATTTTCTCATCGAGACTGTTTTCCCACTTTGAGAGCTCTACGATGAACTGCCTTGTCTTCTCCCATTCTGCTGGATCTTCTTGAGCATGGATTAAAGCAGCATAGTTTGTCGCTCTCGATGAGGCCAAAGGACGTCGAGCCCACCAGATATGCATTGTTGATATGTGTCCGTGCCTTATGTTCTTCTCCTTCGCGGAGATCTCACTGACTTCTTTAATTGGAAAGCTCTCTTCAATGTATCTTTTGTCTTTCATCCTTTCCACACCTCGCTCTTCTTCAGTTTCCACTCTTCTGCGGGTACAACGAACCTCACAACCTCCACCTTCTCGTTCGGAATAAGATTCTCCGTGGGGTTTTGTATGATATACAGCGTAGGATTGGTTGTGGCGTTTGCCACGATGTAGAGGTAGTATTGCTCTTTGAACCTCTTTGCCTTGAACCATTCGTTTTGCGTCAAAACCACGTCCCCTTCGTTTGCCCTCGCCTTTACCTCTATGTATCTTATTTCGTCTTTTCCTTTCGAGCGAATGTCGAACCCCAAATTCTCCTTAGAGACGTCTTCAGGTTCTCTTCCATGCCGTCTTTCATACTCCATTGTTATTTCCATACCTATTCTTTCAATCTCCTCACTCTCAACCATCTCTGTTTTTTCAGGAATTACACGAATTACTGTGAAAAGCTCGGGCATGTTTATGGTGAGGCTTTGTTCCTGTTCTATCTCTCTCTCGAGCTCTTTCCTGGCTTCTTCGTATCTTCTCTTTTGCTCTTCTTTGTTTCTTATGGGCAGATCCACCTTTTCCCCCATTGCCTGCCTTTCGTAAAGTTCTGCAAGTTCTTCGTCCAGCTTGCCGATGAGGTAATCTAAGGATCTGAGACCGTATTTTCTCTTAATCTCCGCCTGCCTTTTTCTTTCCTCCAAGATCTCATTCTTGTACCTTTCAACGAGCTCGATGGCTACCGACAAGGCCCTCTTTTCATCAGGAATCTCGGCGTTCTCTATCTCGTTTGATGGAGCAAGGTCCCACAAAATCGCAGGGTTGATCTCGTTTAAATTCTTCCCATCATCGTATATCGCAAGAATTTTTCTTCCTGCCACTTCGTTCTTCCCATCTTCTACCTCGCCAACGTAAAACCAGATATACCCGTTGAGGTTGCCCGAAGGGTCCTTGAACACGGCACCTTTCCTTGCTTTTTCTTCAAAACTTTTTTCTATCCAAACAAGAATGGCCTCAAACAGCGGATGTCCGAAGGATATAAATTCTGCATCCGGATTCTTGAAGGCGATATCTTTGTCAAAGGTTGCCTTTGGATAACTCCTCATCACGATACCGTATCTGTTTTTGAACTCGACACTCTCTGCGATTCTCCTTATTTCGGGCGGGACAGAATCTATGGCGATCAATCCTTTTTTGAGTTCCCTTATTTTCCCGCCAGCCTCCTGAAAAGCCTTCTTGAATAACTCTTCCACATATTCCGGTATAAGCCGATATTCCCTTGCCTTTTCTGATATTTCCTTTATTCTTGTGTAATCTATGAATCTTGTCGCGAGGGTTTCTCCCAAAACCTGTTTTATCCTTTCAATGTACTCCCGGTTGGGTTCTATATCCAGTTCTTTCAGGATTTCATCCATCGTCTTCTGGTTGGTCACGGCATCGAGTATCAACTGGTAAAGGTTCTTCCCTTCAAATACATCACCAATAACGTCAAAAACCCGATCGCTTCCAAGTTTTTCTCTTATTTCGTCAAGTTTATCGAACAGTTTTGCAAGGACCTTACCTTCTTGCGTATCCTCTGCTACAAGGTTGAAGATGTAAACATCCTTTTGCTGTCCGTATCTATGGATCCTTCCCATTCTTTGTTCAAGCCTGTTGGGATTCCAGGGTATGTCGTAATTTATCATGATGTGACAGAATTGAAGGTTTATACCTTCTCCTGCCGCTTCGGTTGCAACCATAATATTGGTTTCATCTCTGAAGGTCTTCTCTGCTTTTATTCTCTCGTCTATACTCATTGCACCATGAATGTAGTTGACCTTATAGTTCCGTGATTCGATCTTTTTCACAAGGTATTCAAGAGTGTCTTTTGATTCCGTGAATATCAGAACTTTCTGGTTTCCACCCATCTCCTTTATTTTGTCGAAACCTTTGGCAATGGCGTCTCTCAGTTGTTTGAGTTTCGCCTCGTCTTCCTTGGCTATGACATCTTTTGCCATTTGAATGAGATTTTCCAGTGTTTCGATCTCTCGCTTTAACTCATCCGGGTCTGCGGCAACTGTTACAGATTCCCATTCCTCTTCCCTTTTCCATCTCTCGCTCTCTTCAATATCATCTAACTCTTCTTCATAATCGATATAAGGAATCGTCTCTTTCGGTTTTTCACCACCTTTTAGAATTTTCTCAAGTCTGTTCTTCCTTCTCTCCAGCGATTTCAAAAGGGCATAAGTGCTGGATGCCATTCTCCTTTGAAGTATCATAAGAGCGAAGGCAATGTTTCTCTTTTTGTCAGATTGCAGGGCTTTGTTGTATTGTTCAACCACGTATCGAGAAACTTGGTTGTAAAGAGATTTTTCGCTTTCTGAGAGACGAAACTTTAGTGTTTTTGGGAATCTTCTTGTAAAGATTGGCCTCCCCTCAAAGTCCCTAAGGTCTTCTTTCAACCTTCTTATGAACAGGGGATTGTCTTTGTTTTTAAGTGATTCCTCCAACATTGCGTTTGTTGCAAAAAACCCTGGCATGAGGAGATCAAGGAATAACCTGAAATTTTCCGGATCTCCTCTGTGTGGAGTTGCTGTTAGAAAAACAAGGTGGTTCGATGTTTTGGATAATACCTCTCCTAATTTGTAGCGCTGAGTTTTGCTTATTTTATCTCCGTATCTGTATGCCGACATTTTGTGAGCTTCATCAACGATTGCGAGATCCCAGTGAGCTGAAGCCAAACTCGCAAGTATTTCATCCTGCTTTGCGAAGTCAATTGACGTGATAACCTGGTCATTTTTCTCCCACGGATTTTCTCCATAGTGGGCATTAAAGGTATTTCTATCAAGAACCACAAAGCTCTCGTCAAACTTCTCCTTCAATTCCCTTCTCCACTGGTCTTTTAAATGCCCCGGTACAACTATCAAAATCTTTTTTGCCAGTCGCCTCAGTTTCAACTCTTTCAAAATCAGTCCTGACATTATGGTTTTTCCAGCTCCAGGGTCATCGGCAACGAGAAATCTTATGCGTGGCTGTTTCAGAACATAACCATATACCGCTTCGATCTGGAACGGGAGGGGGTCTACCTTCGAAACATTCATGGCGAGCAAAGGATCAAACAAAGATGCGTATTTGAACCGTGTTGCTTCGATGATAAAAAATGTCTTTTGTGGATCTGATGATAAGTCAATTGTTTTTTCTATGATCTGCAGGTTTCTTAAATCATCCCTTGTGAGGAGCCGGTTAAAATGTTCCTTGGAATGAATAGTCACACCTACAACACGAATGTGATTGCCAATTTCTTCAGTTTTCTCAACCTTAACAGGTTCTTTCCAGGAAGGACTCTTGATTATGCTTCCTTCATTTATCATGTTTTCCCCCATGCTCAATCGCCATTTCGCTTAACTTACATCGGTCTATCAAGCGAATTATCAATCCTTGCAAGCCTTGTTCAGCTTACATGGGTATAAATCCCTTTTGTCTTACTACTTTTATGTCCAAGTATTCGCATTCCCTGGATGTATCTCAGATCAACACCACTTTCAAGGAGACAAGTGGCAAAACCATGTCTTACTGAATGAACTGCTGCATCATTATTTATGCCAGCTTTCCTTCATGCCTGCCTGCAAATCGCCTGAACCATCTTTGTGGAAATACGTCTACCTTTTCTTGCGCCTTCAGATAACCTTTTTGATGGTTTGTGTTCCTTAATAATATTCTCTTGAAACCTTTAATGATATATTTGAAAGGAAGAGAATACCTATCTTTTGTTCCTTTACTTTCTCTGATATGGATAACCTTTCTATCAGAATCAATATCTTCAGATTCAAGTTTAACCACCTCGCCAACTCTCAGGCATACAGAATATGCGAGGGTAAGTATGTCTACCCCTTTCCAAAGATATAAAATAGATAGAAAAAAGGATCGACAACAAGATTCCCTCCAAAAAGCAATTGCAGTTTCGAAATTAAACCTAAATTGGGAACTCCACAGTATTTCCCATTCTGACTCCATCTATCATTGGTTAAACCCTTTTTTAACCTGCAAAAGTTTATCATCGTTTAATATCACATAATAATATAGCAAAAAGTCAAGTTCCTTTTCAAGACTTTTCCACTTTGGTGGGGGTGTGAGTGGTTTTGTCCTAATCTGGAACAGGAAAGAGAAAGAGTTTTATTATCTCTGCCTACTGCCAAAACCTACTCATGAAATTCTGAAAGTTGCCACAACTTCTAATTTCCTCATATCCAAGATCCGTTTTTGGTGTATGTCCTGATCACTTTCATGTCTCTTCAACAAACTTCAGTTCTACAGAACATATTACTCCGCTATTAATAATCAGGTTAAGGTATACTGTCCACGATATCGAAGCAAACCTTTGAGTCTTCCTTTTTGAAAAATTCCATTAATCCTGCTTGTCAAGCAAATTGTTGAGTCTTATGAGGTACGCAACAAAACCACTCATTAACTGGCAAACCAAGGGACTCTTGTCTTTACATTTATCAAACCGAACGCGTTTTCTGAAAAACTATGGAAGATTTTGCTGAACCGAAAAACGAAACTATCTTACTTCAACATTCCGTTTGATTACAAGGGGCTATTCGAAAGTTATGATCAGTATTTAGTTCTCTTAGGTGGAGTTGCTGGATTGAATATCGATGATCTGCTTCTAAACGTGGAAAAGTACCCTATTGTGGCCGATGCATAGAGAATGTTTCAAAACACAGGTTTTAGATATATGGATCGCGTAATCTGAAAAAAACGGATGGCTACTTGCGAATAAGTCGAAGGAATGGGATTTTTTTGCAGAGCCCATTTTCAACGTATTTCTACCCACAAAATCTTTAGAAAACATTTTGATCTTCCAGAAGGGTGAGTTTGATTATCGTTCAATCTCCAAAGAAGTAAGAAAATCATCCAGAATTGACGTAAAAGAGTTCTCTGACAACAAATGGTATATGACGCTTTGGGAGATGACAAAAATCTATAGATCGCAGAGATGGATTGTTACCACTTTATGTTGATGAAAACCGAGTAATGTCAGTCAAAGCAGAAGGAAAGGAAAATACAGATACCCTATGATCTGTGTTTACTGATTTGAATGAAAGCGTGAAAATATTATGAGAACAAGGTAGATAAGTTTCTCAACATAAGCGGCATCACAAATTTCTGCAAAACAAGTGAAATCACTGCAAGAATCATGATTTCACCGCATGTGATAGAATTGAATCGGGGTGAAACTATGGTTGAAAAATTGATCGATTTCTGGAAAGCCTGCTGTTATATTTCAGCCGGAATGATCTACCTCAAAGACAACCCGCTGCTGAGAATGCCTCTTAAACCTGAACATATAAAAAACAGATTGCTTGGCCACTGGGGTGCTTCACCCGCCTTGAGCTTCGTATATGTTCATGCCAATAGAGTGATAAACAAGTACAATCTGAATGCCATCTTCATTGCCGGGCCCGGCCATGGCGCACCCGGTGTTATAGCGCCTGTATATCTTGAAGGGACGTTGAGTGAATACTATCCAGAATTCACACAAGACGAAGAAGGTATGAAAAAACTCTTCAAGTACTTTTCTTTCCCGGGTGGATTTGGCAGTCACTGCACACCTGAACTTCCCGGTTCGATACAGGAAGGTGGTGAGCTTGGTTATTCACTTTCTCATGCCTATGGTGCAATTTTCGATAATCCAAAACTCTTAGCTGTAACAGTTATTGGAGATGGCGAAGCAGAAACTGGTCCTCTTGCGGCGTCATGGCATTCCAATAAATTCCTCAATCCAGCAAGAGATGGTGCGGTTTTACCAGTACTGTCTTTGAATGGCTATAAAATAAACAATCCAACAGTTCTTGCTCGAATAGAAGAAGCCGAACTATTCAATTTGTTCAAAGGTTATGGCTATGATCCCATCATTGTTGATGGAACAGATGATTATTCTGAATCACACCAGAAAATGGCTGAAGCGATGGATAAGAGTGTTGAAAGAATAATCAATATCTGGTCTGATGCCAAGGAAAAAATTGAAAGGCCGATTTTACCCATGATAATTTTGAGATCCCCAAAGGGTTGGACTGCCCCGAAGATCGTTAAAGATCATTACATTGAAGGATACTGGAGATCACATCAGGTGCCACTCTCTGATGTCAAAGAAAACACAGAAAATCTCAGGATTTTGGAACAATGGCTGCTGAGCTATGAACCCGATAAACTATTCGATCAATCTGGAAAATTGAGAAAAGATTTACTTGAACTCATTCCACCAGATAATCTGAAGATGAGTAAAAATCCAGTTTCGAATGGTGGGCTTATCAGAATTCCATTGAAATTACCCCAGTTAAAAGAGTTCTCCATCGACCCACAGCAACAGAAATACCACGAAAACACCCGTCCACTGGGAGACTATCTCAAGAGAGTCGTGGATCTCAATCCGAACAATTTCAGAGTTTTTGGACCGGATGAAACAAAATCGAACAGGCTCGATGCGACCTTCGCACACGGCAAAGCCTGGAATGCAAAAATTTTTCCAGTTGACAGCGACGAAGGCTATCTTTCAGCTTTTGGAAGAATTATGGAAATTCTATCTGAACATACAATTGAGGGATGGCTTGAAGGATATTTGCTCACAGGTAGGCATGGTTTTCTAAATACTTACGAAGGTTTTGCACCTATCATTTCTTCGATGGTCAACCAGTTTGGAAAATGGATCGATATATCCTCAGATATTTCCTGGAGAATGCCGGTTTCTTCTTTAAATCTGTTGTTGACCTCTGTGGTATGGCGGCAGGATCACAACGGTTTCACGCATCAAGACCCGGGTTTTATAACCTCAATTGTTGACAAATGGCCAAACGTAGTCAGAGTTTATTTTCCACCAGATGCAAATACGCTTCTGGCAACGACATGGCACTGTCTGCAGACAACAAACAGGATAAACATCATCGTGGCCGATAAACAAAAACATCCACAATATCTGAATATTGATGAAGCAATCAAAAACGTGATAAAAGGAATTGGAATCTGGAATTTTGCATCAAATCACCCTCAAGAAGAACCAGACGTTGTCGTGGCAAGCTGTGGAGATATTCCAACAAAGGAAGCTGTTGCGGCTGTGAAGATTGTTAAAGACTTTTTCCCGGAGCTTAGAATAAGATTTGTGAACGTGATAAATCTTTTTGCTCTAACACCAAGCGGTGAGCATCCTGATGGATTAACCGACAGGGAATTTGATTCTTATTTCACCACTGACAAACCTGTTATATTCAACTTCCACGGTTATCCATGGCTCATACACAGGCTCACATACAGAAGGAAAAATCACGACAACATTCATGTGAGAGGTTATCGCGAGAACAGAAAATATGGAATAGATTCCACCGCACTTTCACCGTTTTTGAAAGGAAGAGGTGGTATAACTACACCGATGCAGCTATCGATTTTGAATCAAACCGACAGATTCAGTATAGCAACAGACATAATAGACAGGGTAGAACGCATAAGCCAAAAAGCCGGTTATGCAAGAGATTTGATAAGAAACGCTCAAATTGAGGCTCTTCAATATGCTTATGAATATGGGGTAGATAAACCAGACCTTTGAGTCCGATTAAAGGGGGGTGGGGAGTTTGAAAATTAAAGCTCTGTACATCAGTGGCAGGCAAACTGTCATGGTTCCGCTTTTAGAATTTCTGCTGATCTGGATTGGATTGCCAGTTCTTGTTTTCAGCTTGCTTGGCTGGAAGGTTTCTGGCTGGGTTATTTTTCTTGGTTTTATCGGCAGTTTGATCTTAGCTTTCGCTGTTTGTGTAAAAACTTACGGACTGGTAATGAATTTTGCCAAGGAAAAATATGGAACGCTTTCTTTTGAAAATGATTACATTGAGTACCAAATAGGCAGGCGTAAAGGCAAGATCGATTTGAAAAAACCACATGATGTAAAAATCTGCGCCGGCTCGAGCGGGCTGGGAAAACCATCTGCCCAGATTAATTTTCGACAAACTGGTTTGATCATTCATCTTTATAAAGCAATGCGCAAGGAAGTTCTGGATGTATTTTCAGACCCATACTTTGTCGAAGAACTTTCTATTTTGCCCGAAGAAGGTTTATGGGGTTTTGAATTGTTGGCAGATGATTCTGAACAAAAGAAATTTTTCTTCACCATGTTAGAAAGCCTGTGGAAAAATCGTGAGAAAAATACATATTTTCAGTCCTATGCGCATTACCCGTGGTATCAAAAACCAAATCCCGCTTTTGAATACATCAAGGTAATAAAAACCGATTCCATGACAATTGAAGAAAAAGAATTTATAGACACACTTTTAACAAAATTTGTAGATAAGCTTGACGATTCCTATGTGCGCGTCACGCCAGATTATCTTGTAGGATGGGCTTACAAATCTTTGAAAAGTACATGGGCTGGTACGCCAGATTACTACTGCGTAATGCCAATTGGCCACGTTAGTGTTGAAGTTTCCCTGCCAATGCCAGACTGGAAACCATTCATTATTGGACAACTGGTTATAGAGACTCTTTATAGCCTGGGAGGTTCTTCCAGACCATATGGTCCAACTCTTCAAGATCGCAGATATTTATACATACGCGGGCATGATGAACATGGCAAAGTATTAGAAATGGCTTTTGATTGGTATGAATTAACAGATCCACTGTATGAAGAATCAAAAAGATTCGTCCTGTTCGCCAATCGCTCCCAAATTTCAACACGCTGAAAGTACCGTCACATCATCTTTGTTCACAACGACCGTTCTTCCAATTCTTTATGTTTATTTTTGTACATCTGTAGATCCGCTTCTTTTAGTGCTTCTTCAATACTTACTTTGGAATCTTTCGACCACTCTGAAAAACCATAACTCACTGAAATTCTCAAGCTTGGAAAATCTTCAAATCCGACATGTTTAAGTTTGCTTTGAACCCTCTTGATTACCTGTTCAGCCTCTTGCATCTGTAAATCGAAGAAAAGCACCACAAACTCATCTCCACCAACTCGGAATGCAAGATCTTTTTTTCTTGTCTCGCTATGTAGTTTCTCAGCAAATGTTCTTAACACTCTATCACCTATATGGTGGCCGTAAGTATCATTGATCACCTTGAAAAAATCAATGTCTAAAAAGCATATCACAACTTTCGAAATATTCTTCTGAGCATCTTCGAGGCATTTCATCAAAAATCTTCTGTTGAACAGATTAGTCAATGGGTCAAGGAACATATCGAGTTTGTATTTTTCGATATCTTGTTTCAAACTTTCATTAGTGACATACAGCGACAGCAATTTCTCTCTGATCTGTTTTTTCATATCTTGAATGGATTCCTGCAACTGCGAAGTCTCTTTGATAGATATCTCGATAGAATGTTTTCCATTCTCATCATTAAATGGTGATCTTTGAAATTCTTCGATATCACTCAACAGACTTTTGATTGGTTTTGAGATCTTTCTAAAAACACCGAGACTAAGCCAGAAAATCAAAACTACGACCACAGCAACAGTCGAGTTAAGAAATACGATCATCGTTCTTTTCATGGATTCAGCCTCAGAAAAATCCAGAATCATTAAGACTCTTAAGGTGAAAAAGGCGCTCCTACCACTCCAGTCAATGCCTGTTTGGGTTGTTGGAATCCAGTTCTTATAGACCTTGAATCGAGAATCTCCCAGATCTTGGACCATGAAATCATTCTCTGCCTGTTGCATATTAAAATACTGTTTTTCTTCCTCGCTGACTGGTGGGTACTCTCCGAATGGAACAAAAGAAGCACCGTAAAGAGAGATTTTCTCTATGTATTTGCTGTTTTGAGTTAATTCGTCTACACTTTGCCACAGATCAGTCACAATCACTGGATCGAGCGCCAAACCAATCTCCACTATCCAGTCGCTGGGCAATCTTCTGTATCCATAGATCCTTGGAAGGTTGGTCTTGTATTCAAAACTCAGACCTTCAACGAGAAACTCTCCTGGCTTCAGTGGTTCGAGTCTTGCTGTCCAATATCTTGGGACGACCTTCGCGATATCTAAACCAAGATCTGGAGCGTAATTTGTTCTTTCTATAACACCATTCGGATTTATCAGGTACCAATTCACACGTTCGATGTACTCTGAGGAGACTTTTTCCAACTTTTGTGCAATAACTTGTGTTATCCGTTCATCAGAAAAAGTAGTGAAAATATCCGAACCTTGCTCTGAGATGTTCAGCAACTCTTTCACAACAGGCGTGTAAGAAGCATCAAAGGCTCTGACTGTTTTTTGCCACTGATCTATGTAAGAAGAGGCAAAAGTGACAGTACTTTCAAAAAGTGGTTTGAAGACATATTTGCGGTAAAAGTAGTCAATTGAAAGGACCACAATTAAACTTACACAAACTCCTACAAGTACGGCTGTCAAGAACAGTCGTACGGAGATAACCCTCAAAAAAGATGGTTTAGAAACTTTCCTTGAAATTTCATATCACCTGCTGTTAGTATGTTATCACATCTTGCGCAAAGTATCATACTGAGTTTTCTCCAAGATATTGGAAAAAGATGATAAATACCTTTCAGTATTAGCAACATTTTCATGCGAAATTTCCACAGCGTGGTTCAGGTGAACTGTGTAATCAAACAAATGTGTTAACACAATCACGAGCAATGATCTTCAAAAAATCCCGCGGTGATTATCACACAATCGCAGGGTTTTTTCATTGATCCTTCCTATGTGACTTGTCTTTTTGCTTTCCTCAAAGATACCCCGACTATAAGACGGTCGCTGTTGAAAATCCTTGTGATCAGGCTTATCAGTATCACAGAGAGCACAATATTATAAATACAGCCGTAGATTACAAAAAGACTTTTACCAAAAAGCAGATTTCTTATCGACAGCATCGGATGTGTAAAAGGTATTGCGAAGATAATGACTTTCAGAGGCATAGAGAGTGAAGAGAAATCTTTAAACATCGTTACTAACATACTGAAGATGGCAAGCGCGGTCAAAGGAAAGGTCATCGTCTGTGCCGTCTTGAAATCTTTCGAAATAATTCCCAGGAACATTGACATCCCTATTCCGCACAGAAGAGCGGAAAACAGCGATATGCCAACCAGCACGTAGTCCCATGTGTTAAGAGTTAACCCCAAAGAAGCTGTTGAAGAGATGGTAAAAGATTTCATGTAGAAATTGAACCCTACCATGTAGATACCTGCCATGACTAATCCTGCTATTGTTGCCGCGAGGATCTTTGAGAAAACGATGTAGCTCCTTTTCACCGGCATTGTCATGAGTGTCTCCAAGGTCTTGTTCTCTTTTTCCAAACCCATGGAAGAAATCACAGTAGTTCCTGCCATGATTATCAACATCATCATAACCACAGAGGTCATAGTCGTTTGAGAACTTGTGAGATTCAAGAGCTGCGACGGAGAAAGTCCATCGAAGGTCTTCTTGTTGAAAAAGGTCGCATCCACCTTCTCAACTGGGTTCATCACCAACTGTGGATTCTCAACACCATACTCGGTCATCAGGGACATTCTCACTTGATCCTCGACGTTCTTACAGAACCTCTCAAAAACAGTTGACGAGATAGTGTCAGCTATCCCAAGTCCTCTCAGCATCCACAGTACTTTTATCTTTCCCTTTTCACCAGACTGTATGCTACGAGTGAAACTCTCATCGATGACAAGGAGCGCTGTACCACCATTGTCTTGCAACTTTTTAAGCCCATCATCGATGTTTTCTCCCATGTATACAACATCCGCGAAATTGCCTACACTTTGTTCAATCGCCTTACCAAACCCTTCCTTGTCCAGATTAACAACGGCCACGAGCGGTTTTTTTGAAATCTCTTTCTCCACGCTTCCCACTGTTCTACCAATGAAGCCGTAGACAAAAGAAACAACCACTACGACAACAACACTCGAGACAGTTAGGACCTCACGGAGTTCTTTTTTCAGCAAGTTCCAGAACATCGTATCACCTCCGTGAAGACTTCCTCAACATTTGACAAACCAAATTCCTCTTTCAATCCCTTAGGTGTACCTGTCTTGACAATCTCTCCATTGTTAATCAACGCAATTCGGTCGCAGAGAAATTCCACTTCCAGCATATTGTGTGACGAAAGAAGTACTGTTCCACCATTTTGAACAAACTCCTTGATGGTGTTTCTCACTTCACGAGCGTTCAACACATCCAGACCCGATGTAGGTTCATCCAAAACGGCTAACTTGGGATTAACCATTAAGGCTCTTGCTATTAGAAGTCTTCTTGTCATACCTTTGCTGTATGTGCTCACCTTCGTTCTCAGGCGATCAGACAACCCCGCAATTTGTACACCTCTTTCCACCATCTGATTGAAGTGTTTTTCGTCCTTTGCAAAAAATCTGGCGATAAACCTCAAATACTCAATGCCTGTGAGTTCTTTGTATGCACCAGCGTCTTCGGGCAGATAGCTTATGACCTTTCGGATTTCATGAGGTTCGGTCAAAAGATCGTGCCCGAAAACTCTTACACTTCCTGCATCTGGTCGCAGCAGTGTACAGATGATCCTAAGCGTGGTGGTTTTGCCGGCACCGTTTGGACCAATGAGACCAAAGATCTCTCCTTGCTCAATCTCAAAGGTGATTCCCTTGAGAGCTTGAAAACTTCCGTAATTTTTCTTGAGATTGTCGACCTGTATTGTTTTCACAGTCTCACCCTCCAGGAAGTATACTATATACCCTGAGTGCAAACAAATGGAGTGAAAAGCATCTACTGTCTGGTATTCTTTTGTTAACAAATACTACAATCAACGTTTTTCACAACCACAGTGTAGATGATGAAATAACCACGTTGCTGATATTTATTTGTCAACAACTCGTTGAGCTTAAATATCCCTTCCACTTTTGTTTTAGTGAGCAGTTTTATCATGCGCCAGTATCGATATCTGCATGGTACGATTAGTCTTAATCTGATAGAAGATAAAGAGTTCTTGTGAAAGGCGAGTTAAAAACCATTTTTGATGTGCTAAAATCAGCTCGAGGTGTCTTGCTTGGTAGTAATCGATTATCTCAAGCATATCATCGAGATCGTGATAACTGGTTTTATTGCTGTCGTTTTGACGGTTGTGCCTCGTGAGTATTTGAAGGCACGGGCAGCTGTTTTTTTTGGGGATCAAACACCAGCAAAGGTTGGGCGTGCCTCGCTCAATCCGTTTGTCCATTTGGATCCAATAGGTACTGTGACCTTTATCTTTCTCGACTTTGGTTGGTCGCGCCCCGTTCCAATCAGACCGTGGAATCTCAGAGGAAGAAAAAAGACCTTCTTGTTGGTCTCTCTTGTGGGACCAATCGTGGGAGTTTTATGCTTTTTGATATATGGACTTTTCGCACGAGCTGTTCAGAACAAGGAGAATTACGTCTTTGAGACATTATTCAAAGCTGCCAAATTCAGTTTGACTTACGCACTTCTTTCACTGTTTCCGATACCACCTCTTGATGGTTCAAGGGTGCTTGGTGCGTTACTCCCAGAGCACTACACAGAATGGTATCTAAAATATGAAGTTTACGGCATACTGTTTTTGCTGGCTCTGGTTGTTTTGTGGATAATGCCTCTCGTAATGAGTCCATTTGTCAATTTCGTCGATAAGCTGACAGTCCTTGTAACTGGTTGAAAGGAGTCTCAGAAATGTTGGTGATGCGATATCCACTGTCTTTGAACGTCATTAGGAGATTGAAGGTTTCAGACCTTGTGAAGTACACAGGCAGGATAATTTTGTTGAGTAGATCTGCCTTTGAAAGAATTGTGACGTACGAGAAAGCCGAAGGGCTCATACCAGAGTATATGAATGGCGAACTGATCTGCTTTGGTTCACTACAGAACAATTCTGTACAACTCTTAGGTGCAGGGGATTATGAGGATCTTCTGGAGAAATGCTTTTTGTTTGGAGCTGTATCTGTTCTGTCGAAGAATTCAAAGGTGAGCAATTTCTATTTCAAGAGATATTCGAGAGTTATGTTTGTACCCACCTGTGACGTGACTGTGAAATCTTTCAGAATCTTGGCCTATGCCGATTTAAAGAGTGAGGCGGTTGCAGAAATTGAGGTTGAAGACCTTTTGATGCGTGTTGCTATCGATTCAAAGGGCAGTACCAGAGCCGTGGAGGTTGACAGATGAAATCGTGCTTCGTCTTTGGAACAAGACCAGAAGTAATAAAGATCGCACCAGTGTATCTGTACTTTAAGAATCTTGGGGAGCAAGTAATTGCGATCGCAACGGCACAGCACAGAGAAATGATGGACATGATGGTAGAGGTCTTTGGCATGAAACCCGAGTATGACTTAGATGTCATGACCCACAACCAATCCTTGAACACAATTGTTGCGCGTGTCATGGAAAGGCTTGAACCTGTTTTGATGAAAGAAAAACCAGATATTGTTTTCGTTCAGGGAGACACAACTACTGCGTTCACAGCATGTCTTTGTGCATTTCACCTTTCTATCCCCGTTGCTCACATTGAAGCGGGACTGAGAAGTGGTAACCTCTACGATCCTTTCCCCGAGGAATTAAACAGACGTTTGATCGACATCTCGTGCAAGTACTTGTTCGCTCCAACCGAGAAGGCAAAGCAGAATCTCTTGCGCGAGGGTATTGAAGAAAACAGAATTTTCGTCGTTGGCAACAGTGTTATAGACGCTCTACAGCTCATAAGAGATAGAGTCAACATGATCTCTTTGAGAAGGAAATTCACCGATTCAGATGGTTATATTCTGATGACGCTCCATCGCAGAGAAAACATAGGTGAGAGAATGAGATCTGTTCTAAGGGCAACAACTCGTTTTGCACAAGAAACTGGCATCAAGGTGATCTTCCCTGTCCACAAAAATCCAAGGGTCAGACAGATCGTAAGCGAAGAAGTGGGTAACAATCCAAGTTTTATCTTGATAGAACCTGTGGACTACTTACATTTTCTTTCGTTACTTGACGGAGCAAAGTTTGTTGTGACAGATTCTGGTGGAGTGCAGGAAGAGGCACCGTCTTTCAAAAAGTTTGTTGTAGTTGTGAGAGAGACAACCGAGAGACCTGAACTCATTGAAGCTGGGCTTGGTGTACTTGCCGGAACATCACAGCAATCTGTCTATAGCGCTTTGAATCAAGCGAATGACAAAAACCTGAGTTCAAGTGAAAATCCGTTTGGTGATGGGAAAACCTCAGAAAGGATTTACAGAATCACAAGAGGTGATAATGTATGGTGCTGAGAATGGCTCTGATCGGGTGTGGAAGGATCTCTTCGAAACACGTTGAAGCGATAGTTGAAAACAGTCAGATTGTCAGAGTTGAATCGGTCTGTGATCTTGTTATCGAGAAGGCCGAGAAAACAGCTGATCAAATTAATGAGCGTCTTGGTTACAGACCGAAAGTATATGCGGATTATAAACAAATGCTCAAAGAGGTCGATATAGATTTTGTGGCAATAGCAACTCCGAGCGGAACACATTATCAAATAACTCTTGATTGCTTAGACCATGGAAAACACGTCCTTGTCGAAAAACCAATGGCCTTGAGCACAGTTCACATGAGCGAAATGACAACGGTGGCAAGAAGAAGGAACCTGAAACTTGGTGTGTGTTTTCAAAACAGATTCAATCCACCGATACAGGAACTCAGAAAAAAGTTGGAAAGCAACGCGTTCGGCAGGATATTCCATGGGACGATAAGTGTGAGATGGAATAGAAACCAAGATTATTACAAGCAGGCATCATGGCGTGGAACTTGGGATCAGGATGGCGGAGTTTTGATGAATCAGAGCATTCACGGGATAGATCTGCTCCAGTGGATGATGGGTGGTAAGCCAAGAAGAGTTCTTGGGCTCATAAAGAATATGAATCATCCATACATAGAATCAGAAGATCTTGGCATTGGGGTAGTCGAATTCGAATCGGGCTCCGTAGGAATAATCGAGGGTACTTCGAACATCTACGATAGAAATTTAGAAGAAGTGCTTTCGATCTTTGGTGAAAAAGGAACGGTGAAGATAGGGGGACTTGCGGTCAATCGCATACTGGTCTGGAGGTTTCCAAACGAAGAGACTCATCCATATATGAATCTTTCAGACCCAGACACTGTCTATGGGAAAGGTCACGTGGCATTGTACAAGGACTTCTGCGAGTCTGTAATGCAAAACCGTGATCCGTACGTAACAGGTGAAGAGGGACAGAAGGCCGTGCAGATAATCTTAGGTGTTTACAAATCCGCTTTGGAGAACAGATGGGTGGACCTGCCAGTTGATTTTTCCACCGAACAAATGAAAAGGTGGTCTTTCTGAGAAAGCTTAAGTGGTTATTGCTGATAACCCTGAGCCTAATAGTTGCATTCTACTACAAAGTTGGGCTACCTGATGTAGTCGACATTGTTTTTGCAGTGTATGCCCTCTTTATTGCCTCGCTTTTTGCGGATAATCTGAATTCGATGATGATCCTTTTCACGGCTTTGCCACATATGCTTTACGCACAAAACACATTCACGCCATTCTTGGTTGGCCTTGCAGGATTGCTGCAAATTCGAAGGATTGGTTTGAAAAAAAGAATATACCAAGCGCTGACATTTTTGGTGACAACTGGAATCAGCATGATTGTGACATCACTTTTCTCTGAAACGTACCTGCGCTTTGTGTCTTTCGCCGTCTTAGTGGTGTTCTTGTACATGTTTCTGAGATATAGCTTTGGTGAGTCAATCCAGACAGGTATCGATGAGTTTGTCTATGCTTCTTTTTTTGGACTGATAACGGCGATCGCTGCAACCTTTGGTGGTTCAGTGGTTCCCGTGCTTGTGGTACTGATCTACCCAATGGGCGTGTTGATGTATTTGAGAATTCTCTCTATTAAGAACACCATGAAACTGTATGAATCGCAGCACAGAAAGCTTCAGCAGTTCAGGCAAAAACTCACCGTCTTGGTAGATCTTGCAAATACCATCTCGCAGAAGAGTACGATTCAGCAGAGTCTTTCAACAGTTGCGGAAGTGGTCAGCCAGATCAGTGGTTACAGGTACGTTTTGATAAATGTGCTGGACAGAGAAAACGGCAGAATATTCAGAGCAGCGCATCACGGACTGAGCCAAGGGGAATTTGAAAGGCTCAAATCAAACCCACCACCAATAGAGTACATCTCCAGATTCATGCAAGAGCGATTCAAGGTCAGCAATTCCTATTTTGTCCCCCAAGGTGCACTGGAGTTACCAGCTGAGTATGTGGCAACCCTCTTGAATTCTCATTCAGATCTTTTTGATGAACCAGACGCGTGGAAACCTGACGACATGCTCATTGTCCCGATCTACAACCCCAATCAAGACGTCGTGGGCTATATTTCTGTGGATGCGCCCTTACATGGAAAAAGACCGTCACTGGAAGATGTTCAGATAATCGAACTGGCAGCGAATCAGATTTACAAACTTCTCGAGCGCTCGGAAGTTTATCAAAACATCGTGGTTCGACAACCTTACGATCAACACACGTTGCTTCTCACGCACTCGGCTTTTCTCGGAATCCTTGAGTTGGAGTGCCAGAAAGAACAGCCTTTTTCAGTGGTCATAATTGATATCGATGATCTGACAAAGATAAATTCTAAATATGGTCATGAAACAGGCGACAGGGTCATAGAGAAGATAGCAGACATTCTGAAAAGTAAAACCAGAAAATCAGATGTGGCTGCACGCTATGGCGGAGAGGAATTTGCAATTCTGCTCAGAAATGTCTCAAAATCCAAAGCAGTCGAGATCACAGATAGAATTCTCGATGAGATCAGAAAGATAGAAGACACCGTCAATGTTACAGCCAGTGCTGGTATTGGTATCTTCCCAGATCACGGTAGCGATTACCGTGATGTTTTGAAATATGCGTTAAAGGCACTTGAAATAGCAAAGAAATCTGGCAAAGACCGACTCATGGTACTCTGACAGTATCAAGTACAAGGACAGGTTCACTTCCGAAGATTCTCAAGAGTTTTTCATCGCTCGTGAAAATTATGACCTGCCTCTGTTTTGATTCATCTTTGAGTATCTGCGCGGCTCTTTCAAGTCTGGTTTCGTCGAATCTTATGAGAAAGTTGTCTATGATCAATGGCACAGGGTCCTGAGGTTGCAGGGTGTTGTAGAGAGCTATTTTGTAACAGAGTGAAAGCTGATCCAGAGTAGCCCGACTGAGTGAATCAGCCATATTCAAGAACTGGTTTCTGACAAAAAACCTGACAGACAGATCGTGCTCAATGAGCATATTTTCTGACAATTCAGTGAATCTGCTGAACAGATCCTTCAACAATCTTGAGAATCTCTCGACATAGTTTCCCGTTAGTTGATCTAATTCATTTTCTAATAACTCTTTTACCTGTGTCAGTTGGTTTCTTTGTTTTGAATATGCCTGTTTTTCCAGTTTTTTCAGTGACAGTTTGTTTATCTGAGATGTTATATCACAGGTAAGATCGGTTTTTGTGATCTGTTCCTGCAGTCTTCTCATATTCTGTTCCAGATCTTCTTGTTGCTTTGATAGATCCGATAAATGATCCTGCAAATCCTTCTTTTGATTCATAAGATCTGCCAGCTGTGGATAATCCTGCGCCAGAACTATAAGGTTTCTCTGCTCAAAGGCTTCTTTAACTCTTAGCAGTTGATCCATTCTGTGCTGAAGCTGTTCTATTTTCGAATTTCTCTCGAATGCCAGTTGAAGTTGCCGCATATCTTTTGCTCTAAAAGCGCTCAATTTCGAAGAGAGCAGAAGTTCTATACTTGAGAGATCCTCCCTTGTCTTTTCAAGATCACCTTTGGTCTGCTCGATGGATTGCTGGATCAGAAAGTATTCCATCTGTTTTCTTTCAATATTTTCGACAAGTTCATTCAGTCTCAAAACCAAACTTGGCACATCTTTTATATCTCTTGCACCAAATCTGTGAAGTTCACTGACAAGAGAGCCCTCCTCTATGGAAAGCCTCTCCTTCAGCTTTTCCATCTGTTGACTTTCATTTAACCACTTCACATATTCCTCGTAAGACTCTTTCAACTCTTCTAAACTGTTTACACCAAAGGTACTCAGAACGCGCTGGACCGCCGCTTGTTTTTTCTTTTCGACCGAACGAAATTCAAGTTGGAGTTTTATTCTTTGTTCATCTTCTTCTTCCAGTTTTTTCATAGTCCTGCTGAAGACAAAAAACAGAACGCCGGAGGCTGAGCCTGCAACCGCCGCCGTGTAAAACCACATGGGATTCACAAGCAGTCCTAAGCCAACTGCGATCGCTGAAAAAACAAGGGTCACCAGGCTCAGAATGCGTTCCAACTTCGCGCGACTCCTGTGCTTTGAAATCTCGCTTTCGGTATACTGCAGTTTGTTGTTCAACTGCTTCATTTCAAGTTCTATGGAAGTGGGTATTTCCGATTCAAGAGAACGAAGAATTCTATCTCCTTCACGTTTGAATATTTCCCAGTTCTGACGGTATCTCGCCTTGTGTTTTTCAAGTTGTTCCAGTTTGTCCTCCAAAATTCTATAACTCAACTCGAAGTTCTTTATCCTCAGTCTAATCTTCTCGATATCCTCCTGCCAACCAAGTTCACCTTTCATTTCATTTATCTGCTTCTCTATTTCTAAGCGTTTCTGTGACAACTCTTGAACTTTGTTTTTGAGTTGCTCAGATCTCTGCTGGGCACTTTCAATCTTTTGGTGAAGTTGAACGATCTCTGTGTAACTCTCAGCATCGATTATGGGAAGCTGCTTTTCAAGATCCAATTCCTGCGTCAATTCTCTCAATTTCCTGTCCAGTTCATCACCGATCTTCTCGATCTGCTCTGTCATCTTCAGATTGATTTCTTCTAAATGAGCAAGCAATCTTTCTCTCTGGCTTGCGAGATCTTTCATAGTGTTCTCCATCTTTGATTTTTCCCTGACGAGTGCAAAAAGTCTGTGCCTATTGTCTTTGAAATCGTTTATCTGTTCTTCCAAAGACTTGATTTGTTCATCGATGCCCTTTTCGATTTGTAGCAACCTTTCTTCGAACTCCGGCAGTCTTCTCAACAGAGTTGATATTCTTTCGGCTTCTTCAAGCTGAGCCATCTTCTTTTTGAGTCTTGCTATCACAGTCTCGTCCGTTTTTAGAAGTTCAACCACATCTTCTTCGTCTGAAAGCAGTCCGATTGACTCTACGTATCTTCTGTCTAAAACAGGCTTCTGGAAGGTTATCTCTTCTTCTGCCGTTCCTTCGATGATCAAAGACCCACCGAACTCATCAAAATCCCAGGGTTTGTAACGAGATAGTTCATCTTCAGTAAGCCCACCAAGGGCTGAGACCATGAACCTATAGAGCGTAGTCTTGCCAGACTCGTTTGGTCCAAAAACGATATTCACCCCATCTGTGAATGTAGCTTGATAGTTGTGGAACTTTCCAAAGCCTCTTATTTTCACAGATTTTATCTTCAGAACCCTCACCCCTCACAGAAATCTATCAACCTCACAGAAATCTATCAAATGGATCAAAGAACAAATAGCCTGCTTTGAGAGCTTCTCACCCATCCTTTTTTCAAATGAGTCCTTGGGATCTCTACATACAAAGGCGACCTTCTTGTCAAAGAGTCGTACTCGCTCTGCTTCGGAGTTCGTCACAAATCCCGCGACATATCCAACTGTTCCGTCTTCCAGATTCTCATCATCTTCAAGCAACTTGGGAACAACACCTTTGGCTGAGCTCTCAACAATCCGCTGCTTATCATCTTCTATCAGAAGAAAGACAGGTCTTTCAGTCAAAACGGGATTTGAAGAGATCTCTGTCTCTAATCTTTCATCCACCAGCTCTACATTGGGTAACTTTAGTCCTATCAAAATGCCATCATTTTGGCTGATCTTTAAGTCCCGTGGCGCAATCGAAAGAAATTGTAGGATTTGATCTGGCAGAGCGAGATCACCGAAAAGATCTATCGCAACATGTTCATCGGCATCAAAACGAAGAAATTCATGAAAGATTTGCTTTTTCACATTTGTCACCTGTTCGTACTGTAAAGGAAACTCTGCATCCTTTGAATCAAATAACTTCAGACCTATCAGATAGATCTTTTTCACATGACCACCACCTATTTGAAGTCAATTTTGTACAGAGTAAAATCATAGCCCTTCAATTTGCAGTTCAGAGTTTTTGCGGGTACCACTTCTTTCCAGTCTGAGTTGTGCCATGTCTTTACACTCTCAACATCGAGAGCTCTTCCATAAGTCTTTTCAAGTTCTACCGAGACCTCTCTTTGTTGCTCGTCAAGGTTGGCGATAACCACGATTGCCTCACCATCTCCCCAATAAGAGATATTGGCTGTCTTGCCGTCCTGCCAAGAAAGATAAACCGGTTTATACAAGCCATTTACGATAAGATTCAAAAACTGTGTTCTCAGTCGAACAACTTCAGACAGGAAGCTCAGCAAATCCGAGTCTTTCCAATGCAACGCATAGTGATCAAAAAAGGCAAGTTTACCTTGAAACTCCTCTTCACAACCAAGTGTGAATCTGCCGCAGGCGTCGTTGTCAAGCCCAAGGTTCATTGGTTGAGTTTCCTCAATCTCTTGACCAGAATTTATCATCAGAACACCGTTGGGTACAAAAGCACACAGAAATGGCACCAGGTATTTGAACTTTCCACCTTCTCTGTATGCGATTCTTGGTGTATCTGGTGTCTCCGCAGACGCAATGAAAGGAAGCTCGCTATTTGCAGCTACAGATTGAACAAACTCATAGGTCTTCTCGTGAACTCTTGGAAGCATCCACCAGCTGTTCCCGATTATCAAATCATACCCTGCGTCCTTTGCTTCCTTGGCCCTGTGCATCTCGAGTTCTTCGGCAAAAAAGGCAAAAGATGGATCATAGTCCCTCGCATTTTCGATGATCATCTGTTCAAGTTCATCTGGTAGTGCGTGTCCCATATCAAGTCTTATGCCATCGATACCGAATTTTCTCTGAAAATGCGGGATCACAGAAGCAATATAGTTCCACAGTTCTTTGTTCTGCAGTTTACCTGGAAAACGGCTTGCCTTGATCACATCAAACAAAACATATGGCGGCTGGTCGTTGCGGATTTTTCCTTCAGCGGTCGCTGGATGATCGAGATAGAGCCTCAAGAAGGTCACGTCGTCCCAAGTGGGTTGCGAATCATTAATCCAATCTGAAAAACCTGGTGCAGTGACCAAACCAAAATACTTTATTATGTTGTACATGAAGTTTTCTTCCGTTGACTCTTGTACTATCTTCTCCCATTTGTGCGGGTCCACCGTTTTCGGATCGAAGGAGAACTTTCCAAGGTGATCCTTCACCTGTTTTCTGTCGTATATTTTTTTCATATTTTCAAAATCGGGCTGGCAGAAACCGAGTCCTTCAATCTGCGGCGGTCTATAACTCGCCAACTCATCGATTTTTATCCAATAGAACCAGTCTGGATGCTCCATGATCAGATTGCAATCTCTGGCAGAAGTTCTTGGGATGAAATCAAGTACCACCCTTATGCCGAGTATATGGCAGGCTTCAACAAGAGCTGCAAGCTCATCTTCAACCACCCAGCCTTCAAGCAGAGGGTCATGGTAGCTTTGATCTATTTTCAAAAAATCCTTCACAGAATAAGGCGAACCTATCTCACCCTTTTTGAACATCTGGCTGCTCTGAGTCACAGGAAGAAGGTACAAAACATTCACACCAAGCTTCACAAGGTGAGGCAAAAGGGCGATCATTTTCAAGAATGTTCCACTCTCACGGTATCCCAAGATATCATCTGATTCAAATCTTCCAAATCCCTTGTGGTTGTATGCCACAGTGCTTCTGGCGAGTGAAGAATATATAACCGCACTTCTCACCCAATTGCGATCTTTCACGCCTCTGTGTAGGCTCAAAGATTTGTTGTAATCAATGTTTTTCTCTTTTTTTTCTAAGATCCATTCAATTATCGATTCGAAATACCTTGATGGTTCCACAAAAACTCTATCATTTTCAAATCTTGCAGGACCGTCGTATTTTTCGAACAACCATGCCTTTGGAATACAGTAGTCTGGGTTTTTCCTGGGTTTTATTGATACCTTCTCGATCATCTTCTACCTCCTCAGTAGCTTTCGAGATATCTTTTCTGTTCAACCGATAATTCATCGATCTTTATATTCATTGCTTGCAGCTTCATCTTGGCAACTTTCTCATCTATTTGTGCTGGAACAGGGTAAACATCGGGTTCAAGAAGATTCGCCGATAGATAGATCAAAGACATAGCCTGTACCGCAAATGAAAGGTCCATTATCTCTACGGGATGACCATCTGCGGCAGCCAAGTTTACGAGCCTTCCTTCTGCGAGCAGAAAAACCGTTCTGCCGTTTGGCAGAACATAGCCTTCAACATTTGGACGCGCCTGGAATTTCTCAACGGATAGATGCTGCAGCGCTTTGACGTCTATTTCAACATTGAAATGCCCTGAATTGGCAAGAATTGCCCCATCTTTCATCTGCATGAACTCTTCGACAGATATCACAGATGTGTTACCCGTCACTGTGACAAAGATATCTCCTACAATCGCAGCGTCTTTCATCTGCATCACTTCAAAGCCATCCATGACTGCTTCAAGAGCCTTTATGGCATCAACTTCGGTGACAATAACTCTTGCACCGAGTCCTCTTGCCCTCATTGCCACACCTTTACCACACCAACCGTATCCAGCAACAACGACAGTTTTGCCAGCGATCGAAAGATTTGTGTTTCTCATAATACTGTCCCAGGTAGACTGACCAGTACCATAACGGTTGTCGAAAAGGTGTTTCGTGAATGCATCATTCACTGCGATAACAGGAACTCTCAGTTTTCCTTGATTGTGCAAAGCACGCAGCCTTCTCAAGCCGGTCGTTGTCTCTTCGGTCACTCCCCTCAGAGTCTGCAAAATCTGTGGCATTTGCGTGTGGGCCGTAACCGTGAGATCGGCACCGTCATCGAGTATCAGGTTTGGTTTTGCTTCAAGAACTGAGTAAATCCCACTCATGTAAACAGCCTCATCACTTGTGTGTTTTGCAAAAACATTCAACCCATTTTCTCTGAGTGCCTCTGCCACATCGTCCTGTGTGCTCAAAGGATTGCTTCCAGTGATAAACACCTCTGCGCCGAGTTCTTTTATCAACAGAGCCAGATAGGCTGTCTTCGCCTCAAGATGAATTGACATGCCGACTCTAAACCCGCTCAACGGTTTCCTTGAGGCATACTCTGCCTCTATGGAATTCAGCAACGGCATATATCTGCTAACCCAGTCGATTTTTCTTTGCCCAAGGTTCATTCGATCACCTCACAGAAATTTTCTGATAAGATCAATTGCATCATTTGGACAAACCTCGTGGCACACATAGCACCTAATACACTTATCGTAATCAATCAGGTATTTTGAAACCTCGATTGCCCGTGCAGGACACCTTTCTTCACATATTTTACATTGAACACACCTTTTTTTGGAAATCCTTGGTACCCTTACAATACTCCTTGCAACCTTCCCCAAAAACCTTGGAACAGGCAATGCTTGCGCAGTGACTGGTAGTTCTATCGATGAACTCCAATCACCATCGATCTCGTAGGAAGGTATTAGATCTCTTCTGAGTGCCTCTTTCAAAACATAGATCATCTTGGGCTGAACACCCAATCTGGTGCAGACTGCATGATCTAGTGCAAAACCGTTCTCACATACCCCTACCAACCCGAATTTCTTCAATTTCCCATTTGCAGGACCATTACCTTCCATGCCAATGATTCCATCCAGAATATTGAGAACTGGCTTGACAAGTAGGTGAACATCCACAAGCAGTGAAGCGAAATTCTCATTTGTGGCACACCTTATGTGCCAGCCAGATTTCTCAAGTCCCGGTATACAGCCAAAGGTATTCTTGACAGCCAGAGTCAAAATCATCTGTGAGTGTGTCTTTAATTTTGCAAGATTAACCACTTTATCCGCTTTGAGCACCTTGGCACTTATCTTTATCTTCTTGTACACCTGTCCGTCCGTCTGGACAGGGTCATCGAGTTCGACGATGGGAACCGAAAGTTTCTCACACACCTGTGCAATCCCAGACTCGTAGGTCGCTTTTTGAAGACTTGACGAGGCTGGGCTGTCTGCAACGAATGGTTTCGTCTCAAGATATAGCAGGAATTTAAGGACAGATTCGACGATCGACGGATGGGTTGTCACCGCCTGGTCTGGTTTTCTTGCGGAAAGAAGATTTGGTTTCACAAGTACTGATTCACCTTTTTTGAAGAGCGACGAGAAATTGTTCAGAAGTAATGGCCCAAGAAGATTATCCACTTTTTCATACGAATCGCAATTTCTCAAAAAGACTTTCAGAGATCTTCCCCCTCTCTTTGAATATTCTACTTGAATTTGGTTAACATTCACGTCTTCATACCCGTTTGAATGTATCATTGTACTGGAAGGTGATTTTCTGACGCAAACTGTTGTGAACCAGGTTCTGATGATCTTTTTTTTGATTGGCTTTGGATACTTTCTTAGAAAAATAAACGTGATGAACGATGGCTTTACAAAAGGTGCCACCGATTTGATAATCTATGTAACGTTGCCTGCGATGGTGTTGTCTTCAATGGACAGAGATTTTTCAAGAGAGCTTGCGTCAAATGGAATGATCATTTTTCTGCTCGGTGCTTTGATGTACGCAGTTCTCGCCGTTTTTGGCTTCGTTTTTGTGCAACTTAGGAATATAAACACACAGGACAAAGGTGTCTATCTGTACATGGTGATCTTTGGGAATGTAGGGTATCTCGGGTATCCGATCGCAAAGATCGCCTTTGACGACATAGGCGTCTTTTACACAGCCTTTTTCAACATATGGTTTCAACTTCTCACCTGGACCTTGGGCGTAAAACTGATGTCCAAAAGCAAGATAAGAATCAGCAAACTCATTTTGAACCCAGGACTTTGTGCAACGCTCTTGGGTGTGATGATCTTCTTCTTTTCGTGGGATCTGCCAGTTGTCGTCAAAGGTACCTTGGAAACAATAGGAGGCATGACGGTGCCCCTTGCCATGTTCGTCGTTGGTGCATTTCTGGCAGATGCGAAATTCTCAGATTTTCTTACAAAGATCGACCTGTATCTCGCATCGATATTGAAACTGTGTGTAGGACCTTTGATAATGGCTCTAATACTCTACAAAACCAATTTGCCTTTGATAATCAAATCGATTCCCATAATGATGAGTGGCATGCCATCTGGTGTCAATACGGCGATTTTCGCCAAGATGTTTGACAGAGATTACAAACTCGCATCTCAGGGTGTTGTTTTGTCAACTGCTCTATCTTTGATAAGCTTGCCAATTCTACTGACTCTACTTTTGTGAAAAACCAGGCAGCACTGTGGACGGGATACAATTCACATCTTCAACAACTGTACTTGTCAAATCAAGTTACAAGCCATTTTCCAAGAATTCTTGTTTTTTCATACCATCTGTTCAATTGTGAGACCTCGCTTGTGCCTGTATCTTTTATTTATGTTATAATAAAGTATCAAATCTCGAACAAGGGAGGGACTTAAATGAAGTTAGCACTTGTCATGATTGTTTTCATCTTATTGTGTTTGCCTCTATTTGCAAGAGATGTGATTTACATCACCGATTTTGAGAACAAAAGCAAGCACGAAATTGAGTGGATGCTTGATTCGGAACTACATACTGTGGTGGGAAAGAAGGAATATGTCGATCTTCGCAATGAACAATTCAACTTGCTCTTGACCATTCTTGGGAAAAATGAAGCATACGTGACCAAATTGGAGAGCCAGCTTGAAACAGTCAAAAAACAGCTGACTGACTCTCAAAACCAATTTGAGAGTCTCAATGCTACTGTGACAGATCTTCAAGCGTCCTTGGATTTGAAGAACAAACGGATAGCAGAACTCGAAGAACAGATAAAAAAGAAGGACGATCTAATAGCCAATCTCAAACAACAACTTCAAAACCAAGAGAATATCAACAACAGTCAAAAACAGCTATTGGAAAGAAAGGACGAGTACATATCTATCTTGGAAGGCACGGTACCCGCAACCGCTACAAAGCTCGTGAAAGAAAAAGATGAACAAATATCAACGCTGAGTGCTCAGCTCTCAGATGCGCAGGCATCTATAACTATTCTGCAGAATAACATTGAACAGCAGAAAGAACAAATCAGAGATTTGGAAGAAAAAACAATGAACGCCAATCAGCAAATACAATCACTCACAGATATGCTGACAACTGCAGAAGCCTCGGTGACGAGCTTGACGGAATCTTTGCGCCAAAAACAGCAACAAATCGATACTCTGCTCGCTAAACTTTCAGACTCACAACAAAGAGAGAAGCAACTGCGGGATAGACTGTCAGAAGCCTTTAAGACTCTCACCTCTTTGCAAGAAATTCTGACCAATGCGGAAGATATAGCGTCACGGTGGCAGGACCTGAATACCCAGGCAAAGAAATTATTAGAGAATTTGAACAGTAGTTTGTCAACTGAGTAAGATCACGACATGACCCCTTGTCACAGCCACAAAGATGTGATAGAATTTGTTCCAGTGCCGAGGTGGCGGAACAGGCAGACGCGACTGACTCAAAATCAGTTGAGGGATGACCTCGTGCGGGTTCAACTCCCGCCCTCGGCACCACTTATTTTCCTTCCGTGAAACTTCCCACTCATCGAGGAAGACTGTGCTTCAAATTTCTGAACATTCTGCTAAAATCTGTGTATAGTGAAAATAACTTTCCAGCGTGGGAGGATACAGATGGTGAAGCAGGAGTATTTTCGCAAATCCCTTCTTTTCATGATCTTAATGGGACTGTCCATACTGATCTTTGGGTTTTTTGTCATAACAAGTGTATTTCCTTCAATGAATAAATCTGTGACGAAAAACACGCTGCAGGAAATGGATGACAAGTTGAATATAGCTTTCGCTTTGATTGAACAACATTATCAAAATTACACCAAGGGATTTGTGGACGAGTACACCGCGAAAAACCTTGCGAAGGATCAACTTGAACATCTTTTCTACGGACCAGAAAAACTCGACTATTTTTGGATCTTGAACAAAGAAGGGACTTTGGTGATGCATCCCTTTTTGAAAAATCTTGTGGGCCTTTCATACATGCAAGTGGATGATCCTGTGTACAAAAAGACCGTTGAAAACATTCTCAAAGCAGTGAAAGAAAACAAGAAGTACGTTGAATATGTGTTTTACAAATATGCCAGTACTGAAACCGAGGCAAAGATAAGTGCAGTAAGGGTGTTTGAACCGTGGGGATGGATCGTCGGAACAGGGTATTACAGAACAACTTTGCTTACCAAAATGAAGGATCTTCAAAACAATTTCATGGTAGCTATCGTCATCTTCTTTGGCTTGCTCTTGACCATTTACATAGCCTTTTTTGTGCAGTACAGAGCGGCAAACCGCGAGATCTCAAGAACCATCGATGAAACAAAGACGGAAAGGGATCGTTTGAGAACCCTTATCGAAATGATTCCTCAGCCCGTGGCTCTTTTGGATAAGAATGAAACTCTTTTAGAGTTCAACAGAGCCTATTCTGAGATTCAGAACTTCATTTCCTCAAATGAACAGCTTCTTTGCTTTGAAAGCGCATCCAAGGAGTACCATGAAATAAGTGTGAAAACCGAAAAAGGCTTGAAATGGTATAGTGTACGCTGTATTCCCATTTCGGATCGTCAAGGTAATGTGGAAGGCTTTATTCACTTGTACAGTGATATAACTCCTCAGAAATTGCAGATCATGTTCTGGCAGGACAAGGCTCGACAAGATCCTCTCACTGGTCTTGCAAACAGAAATACCTTGGAAGAGCTGGTGGATAATTTTCCGCAACTCGGTGATGAGTTCTCTGTTATAATGATGGATATCGATGGGTTCAAAGCGATAAATGACACCTATGGACATCTTGTTGGTGACAGTGTTTTGGTACGTTTTGCAGAGATATTGAGAAATTCAGTGAGAAGGGACACCTTTATTATAAGATATGGTGGAGATGAGTTTCTCTTAATCATGCCTCAAACAACAAGAGAAGTCGCAAAAAATCTGATTGAACGCCTTAGAAAAGAGGTACAAAAGCCTTTCAAAATTGGACAGATCGACATACAGATGAGTTTTTGCGCTGGCATTGCGGCCTTCCCTGAGGATGGCAGGAATCTCAAAGAACTCATTCACAGAGCTGATCAAGCCCTTTACGCAGCCAAGATGGCTGGTAAGAATAATATTGGCTCATGAGCAAGATTTATGGGCTTAGGAAAGGGGGATTTTTATGAGAGTTGCCCTTGTTTTTGATAGTACAATAGATATACCAGCAGGCTATGAATTTGCTCTGCCGTATTACATTTTGCCTTTGAAGGTCTACGTGGAGAACAAGGAATTCAAAGACAAACTGCAGATTTCCGATGAAGAGTTTTACTCTCAAGCATTGTCGGGCAAGAAGGTTGGAACCGCTCTGCCTAACCCTTCAGAGACCGCTGAGTTGCTGGTTAAGCTCTCAAAAGAGTTTGACCACATCTATATTGTTACGATTTCAAATAAACTGAGTGGTACCTGGAACATGATAAGACTCACCTTGGATCAATTCAACATAAAAAACGCAACGTTGATAGACTCAAAAAGTGGTAGTGTGAAGAGTTTCTACGTGGTTCATAGATTGGTACAAGATCTACTGAGTGGCAAAAATGTCACAGAAAAAAGGCACAAGAATATATTACAGATTCTCTGTTACTCTTCACGGTTTCATCTTTGGATTACCTACAAAGAGGTGGAAGAATAGGCAAGGCAAAGGCACTGTTGGGAAAACTTCTGCGTATAAAACCGATCCTGTCGACAAACGATGAAGGTGAAGTGCACAGCCCTGGTATGGCAAGGTCGATGAATCAGGTGATCGATCTGATGGTGAAAAAGGCTAAGGAGTTCCTGAGGTTTGACAATTATATAATTATTGGAGGATATGGGGTCTCAGACATGAAACAGTATCTGGATCAACTTCTATCACACTTTCCAAAGGACAAGATTCTTGGTATTTCGAGAATCGGGCCCGGTGTCAGCGCTCATGTTGGCCCAGAAGTCTTTGGTATAGCCATAGGAAGGATCTAAGCGATCATTGACAAACTTTGATCTAACATGGTAGAATTTCTATTGCCTGCCGAGGTGGTGGAACTGGCAGACACGCATGGTTGAGGGCCATGTGGGTATTAGCCCGTGCGGGTTCAAGTCCCGCCCTCGGCACCAAAGGGAGCTTTAAGCTCCCTTTTTTGTTATACTCTTGTTGGTGATAATTTTGACAAAGTTGATTTGCATTGATCTGGACGGCACATTGCTGGACGATGAAAAAAGAATCTCCGAAAGGGATAAAGAGGCTATTGACTGTGCCAAGAAGCATGGTATTCACATCACAGTGTTCACTGGGAGAAACTACTATGCAGCCCTTCCATACTTACAGGAGCTTGGGATAGAGATACCCGTCGTTTTCCAAAATGGTGCACTAATTGCCACACCTTCTGCGCACCAGATCTTTCGTTTGATCACTCTTAATTCAGAGATAGCCGTTCAAGTGGTGAGACTGTGTGCACAGAGAGGGCTTTACCCAGTCGTGTACGAATCCTTTTTCAGCAAAAAGGACATGATCGTCCAAAAAGATTACCAAGGTCCGTTCGAAAAATACTTCATGTTCAATCAGCACAGAATAAGAAAGGTCGATAGCTTAGAAAAAATGCTTCATCAAACTGAAAGTATAGCCGAGATCGCAATAGTTGGTAAAGATACTTTAGTCGAAGAGCTTGTGCAGAATCTTTCGAGCAAAATCGACGGGTTCACACCTGTGAAAAACCAACACATTGATGGGGAGATCTTTATGGAGATCTTCGGCAGAGATGTTGGAAAAGAAATAGCACTTGATTTTCTCACAGAACTTTTTGATCTGAATCTGTCTGAAGTAGCCTACATAGGTGACAACTACAACGACCTCAAAATAATGCAAAAAGTTGGCTTTCCTGTGGCGATGGCAAATGCACCACAAGACGTTAAGACTGTGGCAAGGTTCGTTACATCTTCCAACAATGAGTCGGGTGTCTCGCGAGCCATAGAAAAGATCATGGGGGCGATCGAATGATACAACTTTCCAAGCCTTATATTACCCAGATGGAAATAGACACAGTGGTTGAAGTTCTCAAAAGCGACAGGTTGAGTATGGGAAGGTACACTGAGCTTTTTGAGAAACAGATCTCGCAACTTGCTCAAACAAAGTTCTCGGTGGCTGTTAATAGTGGGACAGCAGCTCTTCATCTGATTCTCAAAGCTCTCGGCATACAGCAGGGAGATTACATGGTTGTGCCATCATTCACTTTTGTCGCATCTGCAAATGTAGCGCTTTTTGAGAAGGCTATACCGATCTTTGTTGATATAGACCCAAGAACGTATAATGTTGATGCCACAGCACTTGAAGAACTTTTGCTGAGAATAGAGCAAGGTCGAGTGCACATAAACGGTCAACGAGTTAGGATCGACAAAGTCAAGATTCTCATGGTCGTCGATGTCTTCGGACAACCTGTGGACTACGACAAAATAGAACCAATCGCGAATAGATGGAACTTGAAAGTGATAGAAGATTCTTGCGAAGCCCTCGGTTCTGAGTACAAAAACAAGCCATGCGGAAGTTTCGGCGAAGCGGGTGCATTCGCATTTTATCCAAACAAGCAGATCACCACAGGCGAAGGGGGAATAATCGTCACGAATAATGAGAATGTAGCTAAGCTCTGCGCAAGTATGAGAAATCAAGGAAGGGGAGAAGACGAGGCATGGTTGAACCATGTACGCATTGGATATAATTACAGAATCGACGAACTCTCAGCAGCGCTTGGTTATGCCCAACTTACGCACCTGCAAGAGATCTTGTACAAGAGAGATGAAGCCGCTAAGCGCTACTCTCAATTGTTAAGCAAATACAGCTGGGTCACACCTCCTTACATAGCAGACTACACGACAAAGGTCGGCTGGTTTGTCTATGTGGTGAAACTCGATGAAAAGATCAACCGTGATAGAGTCATCGATTACATGTCTTCACATGGAGTTCAGGTGAGAAATTACTTCGCCCCTGTTCATCTTCAACCATTTTACAAAGAGTTATTTGGTTACTCAAATGGAATGTTACCAGTGACTGAGAAGATATCGAAAAGCACGCTCGCAATACCGTTTTATACGACCATGACTCTTCAAGAGCAGCAGACAGTTGTTGACATTCTAAAAGAAGCTGTGGAGAGGGTGGGCTGATTGCTCCTGTTGATTCTTTCCTCTGTCTTAACGGCACTCTCGATGCCTGGATTTCTGTCGGGTTTTATAATCTGGTTTGCGCTCGTGCCATTTTTCAGATCGCTTGAAGGAAAAGGACCATTCTTTGGTGCTCTTTATGGTTTTTTGTATTTCTACTTTTTCTCTGCCATAAACCTTTTTTGGGTCTTACCTGTTCTGACCGAAAATCTGCCAAAGGTCTTTGGCAAATTCCCCGGCTGGGTGGGATTTTTTGTCTTCCTGTTGATGCTCTTGATAGAAGCTTTGCCATTCGCAGCCTTTGGCTTTCTCTACGGCCTTATGGAGAAAATCGTGAAAAGAAACCATTTCAAAGAGATACTCTTTACCGCATCCCTGTATACAATCTTTGATTTTGTTAGGGGCATCGGCGAGATGGGTTTTACTGGAGGTACCCTCTCAGACGCATTGTACAAAGACTCAGGTATACTGCAATTGGCTGCATTGATCGGTCCTTATGGCTTGACATTTTTAATAGTGGCCGTTAACTGCTGGTTTTACATAATTCTCAGAAAGAGCACAAGACCGTTTGAAAAAATAGCCTTCAATGTGCTTGTCATAACTTTTGTTTCTTATTTGATTTCTCTTTACCTACCTCTGGCAAAGAGTAGTGACAAAACGATCGTTGCGATACAAACTAATGTGTCACAGGACACAAAATACAAAGAGAGCCCTTCTTATCTTTTCGGTCAAATCGAACCATTCTTGGTAGAAACAAAAGATTCTGTGGTTGTCTTGCCAGAAGATGTCTTTTCCTTTGACCTAAGAAACAGCACGGTGGCGGCAGAACTCATTGGTCTTTGCAAGGAAAACGATCTGGACATTCTGATCGGTGCCATATCTGCAGATTCGAAGACCTATAACTCAGTTTTCTTGGTCAATGAAAATGGCTTCGTAGATAGATACTCAAAGGTGAAATTGTTCCCATTCGTAGAAACGTTACCATATCAGAAGATCTTTGGTGTTTTTTCCTTTTTGCGTGGTCTTTCCTATTTTGAACCTGGAGAAGAATTCAGGCCTCTATCTATAAGGGACTATCCACCATTGGGTGTTCAGATATGTTTTGAATCGTATTTCTCTGAGCCATCTCGGGAACTTGTGAGAAATGGCGCGCAAGCGCTTTTGGTTTGCACGAACGACGGGTGGTTCATCTTTGACGTGGCACTCAAACAACATTTCGCAAAGTCTGTGATGAGAGCAGTTGAGACAAGAAGACAGGTCATTCAAGTTTCGAACGCGGGTATAACCGGTATGATAGATCCTTACGGAAGGATTTTAAAGACAGCTAATCCAAGGGAATTTGAGAAGATAACCTTTGAACTCATGCCCACAAAAGGTATGACACCTTATTCGAAGATTGGTGATGTCATAATATGGTTTTCGCTTGGTCTTGTGGTCCTTCTGTTACTCTTCCCGGGTGAGAGAACAATAACCACCAGAAGGAGGATATGGCAATGAGGGTAATCGCAATTGTGCTTGACAGCGTCGGCATAGGTGAAATGCCAGACGCCGCTCAATATAACGATGAAGGAAGCAATACACTTGTAAATACTGCAAAGGCGGTTGGAGGTTTGAATTTGCCCAATTTGGCAAAGATGGGACTTGGGAATTTGGATGACATTCCAGGAGTTCCAAAGGCCAAGGCGATTGGAGCCTACGGTGTGATGTTGGAGAGAAGCCCTGGGAAAGACTCTACAACTGGGCATTGGGAACTTGCCGGGATCGTTCTCAAAAAACCTTTTGATCTTTTTCCAAACGGTTTTCCACAGGAATTGATAAAAGAATTCGAGAAAAGAACACAAAGAAAGGTCATTGGAAATAAACCTGCTTCAGGTACAGAGATCATAAAAGAGCTTGGACCTGAACATGAAAAAACAGGTGCTCTCATAGTCTACACATCGGCAGATAGTGTTTTTCAAATCGCAGCGAAAGAAGAGATCGTACCTATACAGGAACTTTATAGATACTGTGAGATTGCAAGAGAACTACTCGACGAAATGGGCTACAAAGTGGGAAGAGTGATAGCTAGGCCGTTCACTGGTGAGTATCCAGACTATGTCAGAACGCCAAGAAGACACGATTATTCACTTGAACCAGAAGATGAAATGTTGCTCGATATACTCACAAAAAACAGTGTTCCCGTGTACGGTGTTGGAAAGATCTATGACCTTTATGCAGGCAGAGGCATAACTGAAAGCTTTAAAACAGAGGACAATATGGATGGAGTTGACAAAATCATAGCAGTGATGGAACAAAAAGATCATCATTGCATGATCTATGCGAACCTTGTTGACTATGACATGAAATACGGTCATAGAAATGATCCAAAAGGTTATGCAAAGGCACTTGAAGACTTCGACAAGAGATTACCCGAGATTTGGAATAGAATGAAAGACAACGATATACTCTTCATAACCGCAGATCACGGATGTGATCCTACCACACCTTCGACAGATCATTCAAGGGAAAAGGTGCCTATCCTGGTGTCTGGCAAGAGAGTGTGCAAAGATGTCAATCTTGGTGTTAGAGAAAGTTTTGCAGACTTTGGTCAAACAATTGCTGATCTGTTCAATGTTCAAAAACTCAGAAACGGCAAATCCTTCAAGCAGATGCTCGTGTGCGATGAGGAGGAAAAAAGGTGACTGAGTATTTGATTCTTTCAGCAGAAGATATTGGAAAATACCACCCAGACAAAACGTTGATCGTTTCTGTGCTCTCGCCGATAGAAACACACGGTAAACACCTTCCAGTTGGAACAGATGTCTTCATTGCGCGAAAGATTTTGCAGGAGACCTGTCAAATTTTCTCTGAAAGATTCAAGATACTCCGTCTGCCAGATTTGTGTGTTGGTGCTGATTCACAGCCAGTTTTTGGATCGATATCTCTGAAGTATAAGACGCTGAAAAACGTAGTAATTGAAACAGGTGAAAGTCTGGCGAAAATGGGTTTCAAATACTGGATGATCTTCGACAATCACGGAGGACCAAGACACCAACTTGCCCTATCTGACGCAATTGTCTATTTGAAGAAAAAATACCAGTTTGTTTTGGTTGTGCCATTTCTCCACATCTTTCAAGAAATGCTCAAAGACTCGCCTCAGATAGAAATACCATCAGGGATGAACGGCGACGTGAATGATCTGCACGCCGGTACTAATGAAACTTCTTTGATGCTTCAGATACACCCTGAAATGGTTAGAAACTACAATCTCCCGAAGTATTTTCCATCGATAAGAAGTCAATTAGGTAATTTCTTGAGATTTCTGAGGACACCAGAGCTTGCCGTAACAGTTGATTGGGTGAGCGATCCCAAAAATCCATATTATCTTGGTGATCCCTCGACGGCAGACCCTGAGCGCGGCAAAAAGATGATCAATTATCACGTGAAAAGATCCGTAGAACTGTTCCAACAGGCTTTGAATGGTAACTATCAACCGCCAAAACTCCACAACGCAATTGTGAGGTTTCTCTTGAGAACAATCTAAGCTATACCGCAGATATCCAGTTATCTCATATCTCCATCTCCAAAACTCATAAATGAGCTCTTCAATCAAACTGAGGCATTGTTCGCATAGTGTGTCACCACGCTGAAAAAACAAACACCCAGAAGTATTTGTCTTCCGTTAGAAAATGAATTATGAGTTCTTGCAAAACTAGCAATAGAATTTAACTTGACCGGTATGGCAAAAGTGTTATAATTTGTTCACACGCAAGGGGGGGATTCACATGTTAAAAGCCCGATGCTTAGTATTGTGTGCATTGGCTTTTGTGTGTGCCACATTTTTTGCCTACCAGATCCAACTCAGAGACTCTGATATTTGGAATCGCAGCGAACTTTGGAATGCAGTCTGGTGTTCTGTTACCGTAAAAGATGATTCTGGCAATTTTGTGAGAAATCTCAACCTTGAAGATTTCAGAATAACCGAGAGAGCCTATGGCAAGAAGGGAGAACTGCTTGAGGAAAAGCTCGCGAATTTCGATAGCAGCCCAGGTTACAAGTTCGACGGAGATGGTTTCTGGGAAAAATCGGTTAACTCCGATAAACTCGACATAGTCTTTTTCATCGACGGCACAGGATCAATGACAAAACACATCGATTCCATCAGAGAACAGCTTCACAAATTCGTGGACAGATTGGTTAAAACCGGCACAGATTATAGAATCTTCATAAGCATGTATGAAACAGAATCTGCACCAGAATGGACCATTTCATCGTATCAAACCAGATTTTTCGGCCCTGCTATGATACAGGAAATAAGGGCAGCGATAGACGATATAGGTACATGGGGTGAGTGGTGGAACCTAACCTGGGGATACGATGTGTTTTTGTGGTCACTGAACCTTGATTGGCGAGAAGATGCAAGAAAGATTGTGGTGATAATCACAGATGTGTATACAGATTCCGTGTACGGACCAAACTGGTATTTCTCATCTGGCTGTGTGACTCCTATGAGTGCGGTGGACTTGGCAACGAGAGAAACAGGTATAAAGCTCTATTATTGCCAACCAGATGAAAAACAAATGGCAAAGACAGAGTTGTCGGAAAACTACTCACCAAAAGTAAATATCAAAATAAAGGAAAACAACTTTGACGCACTTGAACAGAAAAATAATCTGGTGAAAAGGCTGTCTTGGCCCTTCAATCAAGAAGAGATAGAACTTCAAGACCTACCGGTCATTGACTCCAAGTATTACTTTGCCTGGGTGAGCGATTGGGGAAAGTACAGTTTCGTGAGCAAGGTGGATGTTGAGGTCGCATTGGCGCGAACAGCTGAATCAGTGCACTTCACCTTCTATCCGTTGGAAAACCCAGATGGGACAAAAACCAATGTTATGGTGAGAGATGTGAGATTCATACTGAAAGACGAGTCGGGTCTCTCGATGCTTGGCAGTAACAATGTGTGGATATATTTCTACAAAGTAATGGGCGATCTCGACAGAATGAGTATCATACGAGCAATGCACCAAATAGGAGACGAGAATGGAATTGTGAAACTCGGGAGTGTCCAACCTGGAAGGTACTATTATGTTCTGTACACCAGTGGAAATTCGAAATATAGTTATGAACAGCTTGGATACACGGGTACCGGATGGGTTGAGATCACTGCAACAGGTGCTACACCGTCACAGATAGTTGCATATACCCTTGGCAAAGATACAGAAATTTACAGAATGCGCGGGTTGTTGCAGGAATTGGAGAATGTAGATATCTCAACCAATAGGATGAAGAATCTGGCACAAAGAGCACGAGAATGGCTTGCTGAAATAGAGAGAGATGGCGTAACACTCGTGGAAATGGAAGCAATAAAGCGATTGAATGTGGGACTTGGTGCCCTGATAAACTGCTCAGGCTACGCGGATGTCGTGCAGAACCGAACTGTCGAAGATTTCACACACGTAGTTCAAAAAATGACGAACATGGTTAGAACCGCGAGGCAGGTAGCAGAAAAGCTTGAGTCGGCAAAGAATACCTTCTTGAAGATCACCAATCTGTTCATCGATATAATTACAGGAAACTGGAGTGGAGTTGCTGCAAACTTGACAATTGAAGAACTTGTCGACAAACTGGTCAACTACATAAAAGACAACCTTGTTGATGATATCATTGCCACAGTAGAAAAGAAATTGCTCGAAGTCTTAAAGAATCCTGAACAATTTCTCGGTTTCTTCCGTTCAAAGGCTGAAAACTGGGTCAAACAACAATTGACTGCCGAACAGATAAGTCAGCAAGTTCATGATTTTGTCAGTACTGAGCTTGTCTACAAGAATTACACAGTGTATCTCGAAGAACAGGTCGATAAACTCCTGTCCTACTCACAGGAGTTGATCCAGCAGAATTACGAGAAATACTGGAATTATTACGATAGAAGCTCAAGAATGAGGAAAGATTTCCGTGAAATGAGAAGACTGCTGATGGGTGACCTGTATGATGTTTCTTACAAAGCTTTGAAAGATCAAGGATCTATAGATAACTGGGAAAGTGTTCTGATAGTCTTTCGGGAGACAATTCCGTTGGTGATTGAATTCATCAAACTCTTTGAAGTGCGATATCCTGAGCTAACCGACGTCAGAAAGAGCCTTGAAAATATCTACTCAGTTCTCGATGCTATTGGTACACTGACAAGAACATACGAAATGGCGTTGAAGATAAACCATTTGGAAGATCTGCAGAATCGAGTGAAACAAATAGTGGATGTTGTTTATCAAAGTCGATGAAGATATTGAGTAGCCATCTATAATCAATTCAACTATCAATCCCTGTTCTGGAACACATAGAGAACTCTCAGCATCCAACAAGATAGACCTGTTCACTCAGGTGTGTTTGGGTTGCCTTTTTTCTCATCTTTTTGTATTCTTTGATCTTCTTTTACGATTTTTAGTTTTTATTTCACACCTTCGAGATACCATCTCGATGAATCCTAAGCAGAGAGGTGAGAAGATGAAGGGAAAATTACTATTGGTAATTGCCTTGATACTCGTGTCGGTCGTACTGGCGGATGGAAAGATTCTCGGAACAGTGCTTGATGAAAATGACAACCGACTGACTGCGCGGGTTAGATTCTACAATTTCCAAAAAGGCTTCTTATCAACTATCTACACCGATTGGGATGGCACATTTGAAATCTACCTTTCCAAAGGAGAATATGAAATCGAGGTCACAAAAGGATCAGAATTTGAAAGAAAAATCTATCAGTTGAAGCTGGAAGATGATGAAGAAATAAGACTGAGCATTACATTGAAAAGACTGTGCGATCTGACAAAGATGGGTTGGTTTGGTGGAGACACTCACATGCACACCATCTACAGTGATGGTAAACAAAATCCAGAGGAACTGGCTCTGGCGTGTTCAGCGGCAGGATTGTCCTGGGCTATACTGACTGACCACAACACACTGGGTGGAAAAGACGAATGGCTATCACTTAGTAACCGTGGGATCATCACCATTATTGGTGAGGAAGTCACAACGAAAATCGGACACCTCAATGCCATGGGTATAGCGAAACTGGTACAATGGCAACCAGCCCAAAGTGATGATGATATTAAGAAGATATTCGATGAGATACATTCGCAAGATGCATTAACACAAATAAACCATCCATTTGATCTGAAAAATCCATTTGAGAAACTTCACATTGAGTCCTACGACTTGATAGAAATCTGGAACGGCGGTGCGCCCCCAATTGTGAAGGGACTTGGAAATGGTGAAGCACAGCAGTATTGGTACAAATTGCTTAATGAAGGTAAAAGAATACCAGCCATCGCTGCAAGTGATTGCCACGATATATACAGCGCCTATTCTCTGCTCGGACTACTGCCTTTTGAGATCGTACTTCAAATCTTAAAGAAAGAACTCCCAAACCCAGAGTTCTTAGAGTATGTGAAAAACAACGAACAAACACTGAGAAACTGGGTAAAATATGGTCTCTTTCCTGGAACACCCCGTACGTATGTGAATATCAACCAAGTCACTGAAAAGAGCATACTTCAAGCTCTCAAGAATGGTAAGAGCTTTATGACAAATGGTCCTTTATTGCTTGCGAATATAGACGGTAAACAGCCAGGTGAAGAAGTTTCATCATCACAGAAGGTCTTCATAGATATAGACGTTATATCCAACCAACCAATCAAAGAATTGAGAGTAGTACAAGCAGGTAAACCGGTGTGCTCGATGGTGATCAACGACAAAGAAGTTTTCAGCTGTCGAGTGCAGATCGATCCAACGGAAGGAGAATGGGTTGTCGTGGAAGTCTTTGGAGATTATCCTGTTTATGCAATCACAAACCCTATATACCTGAAAGCAAACAAATCGTATTGAAAACAAAAAATCTACCTTTTCTCAAAAACAAAAGTCCCGCTTTCATGCGGGACTTTTGTTCACAGAAAAATCTCTAATTTCTTGGAAAAACTATAAACTTCAGGGCCGTTCTTGTTTCCTTGTCAATCTCAACATCTGTAAATGCAGGAATACTCACAAGATCGATTCCACTTGGTGCCAGATAACCCCTGGCTATGGCAATTGCCTTGACCGCTTGATTCACGGCACCAGCACCAATTGCCTGAAGTTCTGCCTTACCGCTCTCTCGAATCATTCCAGCGAGAGCACCTGCAACTTTGTTAGGATTAGAGTTAGAGGCTACCTTCAGTACTTCCATCTTTTCTACCTCCTTTAGAAAAGCAAATTCAGCTCCTCAGCTACGTTTACCAGGGGATTGGCGCGCCTGGCAGGACTTGAACCCGCAACCATCGGATCCGAAGTCCGACGCTCTATCCATTGAGCTACAGGCGCGCATCCTGGGGTGACCAGCGGGCTTTGAACCCGCGGCCGCCTGATCCACAGTCAGGCGCTCTACCAGCTGAGCTATGGTCACCACGTTGGTGCGCCCGGCGGGAATCGAACCCACAACCCTCGGATTAGAAGTCCGATGCTCTATCCTATTGAGCTACGGGCGCTGGAGCGGGCGACGGGATTCGAACCCGCAGCCCTCGGCTTGGAAGGCCGATGCTCTACCATTGAGCTACACCCGCTTGTGTCATTAAGTATTTTACTACACCATCGGGAAAAATCAAGAGCAAAGCAAAATCACCCGCGAAGCCTGCGTTTGCACGACCGCGTTGTCTCGCTGTAAAAGAAGAATATGTGTGAACGATTTCTATCGAATACAGATCTTGTCGTTCTCAAAGAAAACCCTTTTTTTAAATCCTTCTGCTTCAACACTCTTGTAGTCATGCCCAGCGTGGGCTGGGTAAACACCAAAGAAGACCAATAGTTCAGAAGAGGTATTGACGGCTCTATGCGCCCAGTATGGCGGTATGTATACGACTTTGTTGGGACAGATTTCGTGCGATTCAAAATCTCCGTTTCTTGTCTGGCACAGCACAAGTCCTTTACCTTTCAAACCAAGATAAACCTCTGCTGTGTTTTCAAAAACGTGATAGTGCCCTTTTGTCATGAAGAATTCATTCTTCACTCTTCCTGGATAGAGAAGTGTTATCAAAAACATTAGATCTCCCTCTTTTTCAGCGATGGGTGCCTCAAAAACCTCGTATATGATCGGATTTTCTCTCTCCAGTTTTGGGTCGATCTCATGAAATATGTGTTTCACATCGCTGTACCTTCTAACTGTTCTGTTACCCAATAAATTCACTTTACCCTCTGCAAGATCAAAAAGAACATCAAATGGTCTCATCATCTTACCGGCATCGGTTAAGGTGCGCCATTTCCTCCTTTCATATTGTCTTGATCCCTTACTCAATAAACACACATCTCAGTAATCCACTCTCACGTGTTTGATGTACAGGTACTCGTTGAAGACGTGATGAGAGTTTTCCACACCAAATCCACTCTGCTTCCAACCACCGTATGGGTAAGCAAATTCTCCACCAGACACGTTGTTAATACCAACAGTACCACTTTCGATCAACTTGGCAGCTCTCAATGCCTTCGAAAGGTCCTTTGTGTAAACGTACGCAACAAGCCCGTACTCAGTGTCATTTGCCTTTTCAATCGCTTCTTCAAAGCTTTCAAATGACATTATCGGGGCCGTTGGACCAAAGACCTCATTCTTTACGATCTTCATCGTGCGATCTGTATTCACCAGAACAGTCGGCTCATAGAAATACCCTTTTTCGAACTCATCTCCAGCGGGTTTCTTCCCACCGTACAGAACCTTTGCGCCTTTCGATGTTGCCTCCTTAACATACTGTTCAACAGTTTCCCAGCCTTCTTTCGTAGTAAGAGGTCCCATTTCGACATCTTCTCTCAAGCCGTTGCCGATCTTTATCCTTTTTGTCTCTTGTACAAACAAATCTACGAAATCTCTGTAGATCGATTTGTGAACATATATACGGTTAATCGCATTGCAGACTTGCCCAGCATTTCTAAACGATCTTCTCACTGCTCCTTTCACTGCTGCATTTAAATCTGCGTCTTCAAAGACTATGAGCGGGCAGTTCCCTCCAAGTTCAAGTGTGAGTCTTTTTACCGTACTTGCAGCAGAAATCATGATGTTTCTTCCAGCACTCGTACTACCTGTGAAGGCTATCTTCGATATCAAATGATGTTCTGTGAGTATCTTCCCAATCTCATTCGTTTTACCCGTCAAGACATTCAGGACTCCCTTTGGTATGCCTGCTTCAAGAAAGCATTCAGACAGTTTCAACGTTGATAGAGGAGTATAATGAGAGGGTTTGGCAACTACAGTACACCCTACAGCAATGGCAGGCCCGATTTTCCAAGACAAGAGCAACAAAGGATAGTTCCACGGAACAATCGCAGATACAACTCCTACTGGTTGCCTTAAGGTAATGCTGAGTCTATCAGTCTTGTCGACAGGATATGTCTCACCAAATATATTCAGTACACTCTCAGCGAAATATCGGATCGATTCTAAAGAACTTCTCAACTCTTCACGCGATTCTTTGATCGTCTTACCATTTTCCAGAGTCAATAAACGTGAAATTTCTTCTGACCTTTCTTCAGCAATTTTAACCGCCCGTTTTATGATCTCAGCCCTCTTGATTGGGGAAAGATTTGACCAAGTTTTGAATGCTGCAAAAGAAGATTCAACAGCTTTCTGCGCTTCCTCGGCAGTCATTGCAGGTACTTCTCCGACCACCTCATCAACATTAGCAGGATTTCTCACCTCCAAGAACCTACCCGAGGAAGATTCTACCAATTCTCCATCGACGACACATCTGAATTTCATCGATTATTCCCTCCTTAAGAGAAAGTCTGAAATTTCTTAGCGAAATATCTGGTGAGTCTTAACTCATGGTCAAAGGTTGAGGCAATCTTTTGGTTGTCAATTGGTGTTCTAAAAAGGCGTGTTATGAAACGTGCCCTGTCTGCCCTGTGTTTTGCCTCGTAGTATTCAACCGGTATATCTTGCTCGGTATATGTGATGCTCCTCAAAAACAGCAGAGGGTCACCTTTGGTTATTCCCAGAAATTTGGCATCCTGACTGTCAGCGCTAATCGCCTCAATAGTTCTTTCTCCCCAAGCAAGCTTGATTCCGTATTTACTTTCCAGAAGGTAATACAGTGACTGTCCTTCGAGATCCTCATCAAGTAATTGGGGGAAGATATTGAGCGGCAGAAACGTTGTTACCAACAATATAGGTTCTTCTTCTATAAACCGTAGCCTGTGTATCTTAATCACCTGATCACCCGGTTTGATCGACAGATAATGTGCCAGAATTTCATCAGCTCTTTTAATTTCTTTTTGCAGAACCTTCGTTTTCGGTTTCATCCCCTGAGAGATCATGTCAGCATAGAAACCGGTGAGAGTTGAGACAAGATGCTCATCTATCTTGGGTTGCACAACTACGGTTCCGATGCCTCTGTAACGCTTTATCAAACCTTTATTGGTTAGATCACTGAGAGCTTGCCTTACCACACTCCTACTGACCTGAAAGGCATCACAAAGGTCTTTCTCTCCTGGTATCACACTTCCAGGCTTAAGCTCTTTGGTTATCCACGCATGGAGTATCTTCTCCACCTGATAGTACAGTGGCATTGGGCTCTCTCTTTCAATCATATCCGGAGAGAAAGGAATCACGCTCTTACCTCCTATGTGAAAAATCACTAAGTCAAGATTCCCGATTCTAAGACGATCGCTTCTATCTCGTTGAAAAGCTCATTATCCATTTCCCAATCAAGAGCCTTGAGGTTCTCTTCAAGCTGTTCGGGTTTTGTAGCACCAGCAATTATCGATGTTATTGGCCTATGTTTTATCAACCAGTTCATAGCTATCTCATTCACTGGCTTGCCGATCTTTGATCCAATCGCTTTTAACTTCTCCACAATTGCTATGTATTTTCTCAAATTATCACCAACCAATTTGGGATTTGCCGCCCTCACATCTGTGAACTTTTCATTGTAATCGATATCACCGGTCAACACCCCTTGCATCAAAGGACTGTATGGCAAAAACGCAAGGTCATTCTCTTCACAGAACGGGAGAACTTCCCTTTCTGTTCTGTATTCAAGGGGAATATTGTGGTAACTCAAAGCATTTCTCTCAAACATATTATAGAGTCCCTGCATGCTACTTATGTGTTCGAGTAATCGCCGAGCAGTATCGACAGAGAAATTCGACAAGCCTATGAATCTTACCTTTCCGGCCTTCTTGAGCTCGAGCAGTGCGTCAATTGTTTCTTCTATTGGTGTGTTTGGGTCAGGCCAATGGAGCTGGTACAAATCCACATAATCCGTTCCCAGCCTCCTCAGGCTTTCATCGATTTCCTTGAAGACACTCTCAGGTTTCAGGCATCTAGTTATCCTTTTTTGTTCATCCCAGATCAAACCGCACTTTGTCGCAATTATCACTTTGTCTCTTGCAAAACCTCTAAGAGCTTTACCCAGGATTTCCTCAGCATGGCCAAAACCATAGACAGGTGCTACATCAAAGAAATTTATGCCACTTTCCAGAGCTTTGTGAACTATCTTGATGGAATCCGAATCATTTGAATCCTTCCAGATCGATGGCCCTGAAAGGCCCCAGCATCCAAGTCCTACCACCGAAGCGTTCAGCGGAAATCTCTTCGTGGATCTGTATCTCATCACACCACTCCTTTCATTTTTCTCCGTGATAGGTTACTCCTCCAACCAGAATAAGACTTGAATACGATGTCTGTTCACCCGTTCTTACCACACCTCTTGCTTCGTTGTTCACCATATTCTTGAACTTCTCGTGAGGCACATATTCAATCTGAATTCCCTTTGGAAAAACTTTCAGAAGCCTCTCATGGTATTTTGGAGAAATCTTTTTAATCTCTTCAGCCATGATTATTTTCTCTATCTCCAATTCCTCAACTATTGGTGACACAACGTCGATTATTGTGGGTTTGTCAGCTACAAGACTTAGATCAACACAGGAACTGTTTTTCACTGGGAAACCAGAATCTACGATTGCCAAAAAGTCTCCATGTCCCATCAGTGCTATCAAGTGAGACAAATCTCTATTGAGTATCCCCTTCTTTTTCATATTGATCCCCTCCCGTCTCAAATTCCTATTTCATCTGATTTTTGAAAGAGAATCGAAGACCTCTGTGAGCACGCTGTACGACTTTTCAAAAATCTCATACATCCTGTCATACCTTTCCTTGAAATCCAGACGCGGTTCGACGACGATGATATCTTTGACAAATTCCTTGGCATCGTCAATGCTTAGCAAACCGACCCCGAGCCCTCCGCAAATAGCTGCTCCAACAGAGGTGGCTTCACTTGGGAATTCAGGAACAGTCACCATCTTACCGAATATGTCTGCTATTATCTGTCTCCAGTTTCTTCCCTTAGCCCCACCACCGATGAGTCTTATTTTCTCAAAACGAAATCCACCGACCTTTTCAAAAATATCAAGAATTATCTTCAAATTAAAAGTCACTCCTTCAAGAACGGCTCTGAGCAAATCTGACTTTGTATGAACCATAGATAGTCCTATGAAAGCCCCTCTTGCATTTACATTCCAGCGTGGGCTTCTCTCACCTAACAGGTATGGCAGAAAAACCAATGAATTGGACCCTGGTGAAGTCTTATCGATCAGATCGTCAAGTAGAGCATAGACATCCAAGTTCAATTCGTTGGCTGCCTTACCCTCAAGGTCACAAAATGTGTTCTTGGCCCACTGGTAGGAAGCACCACCAGCTTGCATTGTGCCGGTGGGGCAATAGAAACCAGGTACGGGGTGGCAGAAATTGAATGTCCTAGCCTGTGGGTCAAAGAAGGGCTCTTCATCACATGTACTGATCCAGCTTGACGAACCCAAATAGAGATAGGCCTCGTTCGAATCAAAAACACCTGCGCCGACAGTGGCTGCTGCTCCATCTCCTGCTCCACGCACGACAACCGTTTTGGGTGACAGGCCTATTTGTGCTGCGACCTTTGGTATAATATTGCCAACCACAGTTAAAGATGATGAGATATCGGGAAGTTTATCGATGTCTATTTGCAGTGTCTGAACAAGTTCTTCAGACCACTTCTTTTCTTTCATATCGAAGATGTTGGACATGGAAGCATCCGAAAAATCTGTCCCAGGTATGCCCGTGAGCCTGAAAATAATGTAGTCTTTCGCAAAAAGGAATTTGAATGTCTTTCTATAAATCTCTGGTTGATTGTCCCTAATCCATGCGATCTTTGGACCAAAATATGTTGGAGTGATTCTGGATCCCGTCATTGAATAGACTTTCTGATTTCCGATCTTCTCCAGTCTTGAAGCCTGCTCGATACTCCTCTGGTCGGCCCATATTATGGCATTTCTCAGAAGATTGCCGTCTTTATCTATTGGAACTACACCCATCATCTGCCCACTGAAACTGATCGCCTTTATTTCGTCCTTGTCAATCTTGGACTGCTCAAGAAGCTTGTGCGTTGTAACTTCAATCGATTCCCACCATTGATCGGGGTTCTGTTCAACCCAATTGACATTGGGAAAATAGGTATCATACGAATGAAAAAAGCTTGCCACTAAATGCCCGTCGCTTCTGAAAAGAGTCGCTTTGTTGCCCGTCGTCCCAAGGTCGTAAGCCAAAACATAACTCATAGCATCACTCCATTTGCGCAAATCGTTTGCAAATACAGTTGTTCTATTTCATCCTTCGCCGGCATTGATGGAGAGGTGCCTATTCGGGTGGTGGAAATTGCAGCTCCGACACGGGCATAGTCTATCGCATCCTTCAAAGGAACTCCCCTCGAATAATAAGATGCAAAGACACCGACAAAGGCGTCTCCCGCACCCGTTGAGTCAACTGTGGTTACCCTTACCGCGGGGACGATCTCTTTACTGACCTTAGAACAGAAAACGCCTTTTTCACCAAGCGTGATAATAACCGTATCAACTTGCATTTCAAGTTTCGAGGCTATCTCAGACAAGGCGTTAGTTCCGTCCAAGGGAATACCTGCCAGTTGAGCTGCCTCAATTTCGTTTGGGATCAGGATGTCTACATATCTGAGCAATTCTCTATCGAAATCTCTCACGGGGGCAGGATTGAGAATTGTCGTTGCACCAGATTTTTTCGCGATCTTCATCGCCTCAAAAGTTGCATCCAGATTTGCTTCAAACTGTGCGATGAAAACATCGCACTCTTGAAATGCTTTCATGCCCATGCGTACTTCTTCGATTGATATATCATTGCACGCACCTGGCACAACTGCTATTGCGTTTCTTCCATTATCATCAACAATGATAAGAGCAACACCGGTCCCTTGAGAAGATGATCTGAGCAAATAAGATTTGTCCAACTCAAAGTGTGTGAAAGCCTCTTCAGCAACCGAAGCGAACATATCGCGCCCTATCTTGGTCATGAATGTCACATCGGCCCCCGCTTTTTTGGCAGCAACAGTCTGATTGAAGCCTTTACCACCTGGTCCGTACTTGAAAACATTGGCAAAAACCGTTTCACCGACCTGAGGAATATGAGGAGAAAAGGCAGTCAGATCTACAACGAAGCTCCCGAATATGGCAACCCTATTCATCGACATGTCCTCCCATCACACACGGAAGATGCCGAAAGGATTTTCCTGAAATCTTCTGAAAATCTTCTCACATCTTGCTCAACATACTCAGGTACTTTGACAAATTCCTTGAATACATCAAATGGGACAGCAACCTCATCGGCGCCACAATCGATAGCCTCAATCACTTGCTGAACTGTCTTCAAGCTTGCGACAATGAGTTTTGTATTCTCGCGAGAATTGTCTATAACTTGCTTGAAATAGCTTAATCTTTGTCGTGGATCTATACCCCTTCGCTCTGCTCGGTCAAAATAAAACGCGACATAATCAACATCAAAGTTGAGAGCAAAAACAAGCTGTGATATTTCGTAGGTAGCCGTGGCACAAACCCTAAAACCTTTTTCTTTCAACAGGGTTGCCAGACTGTATTTTTCAACAACCCATGGAATCTTGATGATAAATCTTTTTGGATCTAAATGTTTCATTATTTCTTCTTCCAGGTTCTCTATCTGGAAAAAAATCGTCGGAATGCGCGAATTTGCTAATCTTTGGATCAAACCAAGCAGATTGTCACCATATCTGTCTCTCAAGACGATCGAAGGATTGGTTGTGATGCCAATCCCTATACCCTCTGCCAACGATAATGCCTCTTCATTGCAACTATCTATATATACCTTCATTGACTCACCTTCGTCCCGCTTTGACATACTGATCAAAGAACACCGCAACAACGATTATCAAACCTATTGCCATCTGCATAATAAACGGGTCGACGCCTAACAGATTACCTCCATTTCTCAGTGTCTGGATCAATAGAGCCCCTATAACTGCCCCCAAGGCCGTACCAACTCCTCCGTTCAAACTCGCTCCACCTATGACAACTGAAGCGATTGCATCCAGTTCGTAGCCTTGACCGGCTGTAGGGACACCGGCCGCCAGCCTTGAAGCCAGCATGATTCCAGCCAGACCGCTCAACAATCCAGAAACAGCGTACGCACCATAGTAATTCAGTCTCATGTTTAGGCCAGACAATCGAGCAGCCTCTCTATTGCTCCCAAGTGCATACAAATTTCTCCCGAATCTTGTGTACTTCAAAGAAAGTCCAACAATGAGCGCCGTTACTAACCAAAGCCAAACGAGCTTTGGCATATCCAAGAGTGTCTCTGATGAGAAACTCACAAAATTGCTTGGTATACCAGTTATCATCCTTCCAGAAGATATGTACATCACCAATCCCCTTACGAAGGTCATAACACCGAGCGTTGCTATGAACGGAGGAACTTTCAGATCATAAACAGCCGCTCCATTCACGGCACCAACCATCACGGAAACTACAAGGGCAATCACCACAGCTGCTGTTGAAGAGAATTGGTAATTCAATCTTGAAGAAGTCAGCATCGCGAAGACCATCCCTGAAAGTCCAACCACTGCACCAACCGATAGGTCTATACCCCCAGTCACAATGACGAAGAGCATTGCCAATGCAACTACCCCATTTATCGAGGTCTGTCTGAGCAGGTTTGTGATATTTCCAAATGACAGAAAGGTACCCTTTGTAGCAAATATAAGTAATACGACAAGTACAGCAAAGATAATCAACAGGTTTTTCTCACCCAGCACCGTTCTTTTGTTCGAGCTTGCTTTGCCTTTCACGCGACATCCTCCTTTTTCATCGCGTATTTCATAGCAAGCGCTAACAAACGTTCCTCGGAAAATTCTCCACGGGACAATTCTCCAGCGATTTTCCCATTGGAGATGACCAATATCCTGTCGCAAATTCCGATCAATTCAGGTAGATATGAAGAAATAAAAATCACGCTCTTACTCTGCTTCACAACCTCGCTGATGAATCTGTAGATTTCCGCCTTTGCTCCAACATCTATCCCATTCGTTGGTTCGTCCAATATCAGAATCTTTGCAAAGCGGCTAAGCCATCGCGCTAACACAACTTTCTGCTGGTTTCCACCGCTCAGTTGATATATAGGGTACCCAATGCCAGGAGTTTTTATGGACAATTTCTCAACAAGATCACTTGAAAGGTGTCTTGCCTTTCTGTGATCTACAAAGAACATAAATCTGCGGAGTAAATCACGGTAATTCACTATATCAATATTGAACTCAACATTTTGCGGTGGGAAGATTCCTTGTAATCTCCGATCTTCCGGAAGATATCCTATACCAAGATTTATCGCATCTTTTGGATTTCTTATGGTTACTCTGTGCCCATTTACGAAAATTGAACCTGAGAGAATTTTATCCGCACCAAAGATCGCCCTTGCAATCTCTGTTCTTCCAGCGCCAGCTAGTCCGTAGAATCCCAAAATCTCACCTGAGTGAAGCACGAAAGACACGTCCTTGAACCTTGAGCCATTCAGTTCTTCCACCTTCAGAAGTTCCGGACCCTTTTCAACAACCTGCTTGAAATACATATCTTCTATCTTTCGCCCAACCATCAGCGGAATAAGGTTTTCCACCTTTTCAATTTCCTGCACTTTGTAAGTCCCAACTAATTTACCATCCTTGAGTATCGTAACTGTATCGCAGATCTCGAAAACCTCTTCCAAGTTGTGGGATATGTAGATAACACCAGCTCCATTGTCTTTTAGTTTTCTTATCAATGTGAAAAGCAATTTCTTTTCATTGTCCGTTAGAACTGCGGTTGGCTCATCAAAAATGATCAGTTTTGGATTCCGGAGCAATACCTTTGCGATTGTCACCATTTCTTTCTGTGCCAGACTAAGATTCTTGATGTCCAAGCGTACGTCGACATTTAGACCGATCTCATCCAAGAATTTCTTTGCGTCGTTTCTCATCTTTTTCCAGTTCACAACGCCAAAACGGCCTGGGTGAGAGCCTAAGAAGAAATTCTCGGCTATGCTCACGTCTGGCGCGATCATCACATCTTGATAAACAGCAAAGATGCCAAGTTGTATCGATGTTATCGGATCGTTTTTCTTTATTTCTTTGCCCATGAAATAAATCTTTCCCGAGTCCTTTTCATATGCACCTGTGATTATCTTTATTAAAGTTGACTTGCCTGCACCATTTTCTCCAACAAGCCCTCTGACTTCCCCACCGTTGACTGTCAAACTAACTTGATCCAGGGCTCGAACCCCAGGGAAGGACTTACTCACCTCTTCTACTCTCAGCAACTCCTGCATCGATTACTTCCCCCTTGTTTTGTGGTAAATTCATCTATAATCTGCGTTGCTGAACTGCTACCAAATAGACTAACACCAAGCTTGAGGAATTCTTCAACCTGTGTCAAGGTTCTAACACCGCCAGACACCTTTACCTTTTTTCTATCGCCAACAATGGAACGAATTATTCTCACATCGCCTAAGGTAGTACCTCTTGGTCCGAAGCCTGTTCCTGTTTTTATATAATCAACTCCGGGACTGTGCAGGACAATTTCACAAATTCTTTCGATCTCATCTTCTGTTAATCTGCAGGTCTCTACAATAATCTTGCATGTTCGCTCATGATCTTTGATGTGTTGGGATACCACGCTGACTTCCTCTTTCACATAATCCCAACTTGCTGACTTGACCGCTGATATGTTAACGACCACATCAAAGTCTGTGATTCTCTCATCGAAGGACAGATAATAATCTATTTCTCTGAGCTTCAGTTCTAACGGACTGTAGCCAAAAGGAAAATCTATGCCAGCGATGAGTCTTATATCAGTGTTTGAAACCTTTTGCGAGGCGTATCTCATTGCGTACCATGGGATTGCTATACCTCGAACGTTATATCTAACCGACTCATCAACGAACTTGGTTATTTCATCCCAGGTGGCATCTGGTCTTAGTAAAGTACTATCAAAGATTTTGTTTATTTGAAAATTCTCCATATGGACTTTCTTCCTCTCATTCTTTAACTAATTACTCCTTGCGCCACAATAAACAGGGGGGATTACCCCCCTGACATGATCTGATTTTCGTCAATATCTCTTTCTCTGGAATGGGTCAAGAGCCCACTTTAGATTGTCCATGTTGTCTTTTGTGACTACATACACTCCGGTATCGAAATAAAGTGGAAGTGGCTCACCTTGAATAGCCATGAACGCAAACATGACACCCTTGTATCCCATTCCATGTGGATCTTGTACTATCAAAGCCTTCAAACTGCCATTTCTGAGTGCTTCTACTTCCTGAGGATCCGAGTCATACGCAACTGCAATAATCTTGTCTTGAAGCTTTCTTTCCTCAATCACTCTGGCTACACCATCACCAGTATGGTTGTTATCAGCGAATATTGCTACCAGGTCATTCCCATAAGCAGTAATCAAATCTTCTGTTGCAGCCGCTGCTTTCGCAATGTCGTTGTCAACGTATCTGGTTGGGAGTATTTCGAGACCGGGGGCAAGCTCTTTCAATTTCGCAACAAAACCATCGTCTCTGTCGATCAAAACTTGAACACCAGCCATAGAGCTGATAAGACCTACTTTGCCTTTCAGTTGTTTGCCGGATTTTTTCAACAGCTCAACTACTTTCTCTGCTGCAAGCCCACCACCGACTTTGTTATTCGTTGCCAAGAAAGAGTTGTAGCCAGTGTCATAAACAAAATTGTCAATAAGGATTACCTTAATTCCCTGCTGGAACGCTTTGTTGAGAGCTGGAGCAGTTGCCTGCGAGCTCGTGGAAGATATCACTATCGCATCTGGTTTCTTTCTGACTACATCTTCGACGATGGCAACTTGTTTGTCAATATCTGCTTCTGATGGGGGCCCATAAACAGTAACCTTCACGAGACCCTGTAGATCGTGTTCAGCATTCTTTGCGCCGACGATGGTGTACTGCCAGAAATCAGAATCCGTTGCCTTGACTATGAACGCAATTTCGTAAGCACCAAAGACAACCGTGCCGAAAACCAGCAAAACACCGAGACAAAGCAACAACAACTTTTTCATAAACACACCTCCCCGCAATATAGTAGTACATTGTAATGTTATAACATTTGGCAATTGCCCCTCAAGTATTAATTAATCCAAACAGGAAAGATGAGAAATGATATTTCGGTGTAATTGAGAAAAAATTCGTCATATTTTCACGCTCACGCCCTTTTGCTTCAAATTACTTCAAAAAACATCGATATTCACCCATAGTTAATGCTTCAAGATGTGACGTTAACATTCAACTGTGTCACCCCTTTCGCTCAAGGATTTTTCTAATCACTTTCTAATGACCATGAGATTATCTGTTATTAGAGGGGGGATTATCATGAAAAGGTTGAAATGGATCGTTCTGGCTGTTTTGTGTTTTGGTACGGTCTTCATGGCAGAAATTCAGCAACAGATTCCCGAACCGGTGGGCAGGCCAAGTCTGGTTGTGCAACCTCAAATCTTAGTTTTTACAAAGAACGAAATTAGAGAAAAATCTATCGCTGTGTACAACACAAATTCGAGATCGGATGTGAAATGGTCAGTGACAGGTTCAAGGTTCATTCGCGTGGACAGTAGTCTGCCAAATCCTCTGCCACCCCTTTCAGGTGGTACTTTAAGGGTATCTGTGAATTGGAGCCAGATTGACGCAGACATAATAAGGGTCGAAAATCCCGATCTTTTACACAAGTTGTTGTCTCAAATTCTTGGAACAGAACTACCATCCAACCCAATAGGTTTTGGTATGCTCTCGATCACAGAGAAAATCGGTTCGCTCTACTATATCCACATCATAAAGGTTGTCATCTTGAAATGAAAAAAGGGGCGTTTCTCTGCCCCTTGTTCTACACTTGAATAAAATATCATGCTCTGATATGCGTGCCGGTCGTACCCGATAGAGCTTCTCTCAGTTTTGCCATATCGGTGATGATGCACTCTCTGCCCGTTGCTCTGACAAAATCTATCGCCGATTCGATCTTTGGTCCCATGCTACCAGCTGGGAACTGACCTTCTTTGAGGTATTTGTCAGCTTGATCTACATTGAGTTCATCCAGATCTTTCTGATTCACCTTACCATAGTTGAGCGCAACCTTCTCGACACCTGTTAGTATTATGAATGTGTCTGCATCAATCTCAATCGCGAGCAGTGCACTTGCTCGGTCTTTATCTATGACCGCTTCAACTCCTATCAAGTCACCATTTTCTCTTATTACTGGTATCTCACCACCACCTGCGGCGATGACTATGACATCGTTTTTCAGCAGCATCTTGATGACTTCCTTTTCGACTATTTCAAGTGGTTTTGGCGATGGGACAACTCTTCTGTAACCCCTTCCTGCATCCTCTCTCATGATCCAACCTTTTTCCCTTGCCAGTCTTTCAGCCTGTTCTTTGGAGTAAAATGGTCCAACGGGTTTTGTTGGATTCCCGAAGGCCTTGTCGTTCTTATCAACAACTATTTGGGTTATGATCCCTACTATCTCGCGTGTTTTGTTTTTCTTAACAAGGTTGTTCCTAAGGGTTTGGGCTATCATGTACCCGAGACTTCCCTGAGTTTGTGCGTCGTTGACATCGATTGGAAAAGGCGGGATGACTTCTTTCGCCATTTCCTGCTGAATCAAGATGTTGCCAACCTGTGGTCCATTGCCATGTGTGATAACCACGTCATACTCTTCAAGCATGTCAACAAGGTAACTCATGGCTTCGGTCAAAGCACGTAGCATGTTTTCCGCCGTTGGTTTTTCACCGGGCCTGTTCACTGCGTTTCCACCTATGGCGACGACGGCAAGCTTTTTCATCACCTCTCGACCTCCCTAAAGAAACAAAAGAGGGACGGACGTCCCTCTTAATCAAGAGAATACGTATCTTACAGTTTTATGAATGGCAACAAAGCCATGTGTCTTGCACGCTTTATAGCCACTTTGATCATTCTTTGATGCTTTGCACAGTTCCCGGTGACTCTTTTTGGTATTATCTTTCCCTTATCTGAGAGATACTCATTCAGAAGGCGAATATCTTTATAGTCCACGTATTCTACCTTCATCTCGCAGAGCTTACATTTTTTGATCTTTCTTTTTCTTCTTTTCTTCTGTTGTTGCTGTTGTGCCATCAGTTCACACCTCCTCAAAATGGTGGTTCGTCGGGATCATGCTCATCAACTTGATGTTCTTCAGGTTCCAGGATCTCGTCATCCCTTCGGTAAAGCGAGTCATCAGAATAGTGATTATCGATTTCCTGTTCCTCAGGTTGCGAGATCTCCTCACCTTTTCCATAAGACAATTCTTTCGGCAAAAAATCTGGCTCCTCAGTTGCTTTCTTCTCCAAAAATCTTATGTCCCTTGCCCATATCTCGGCAGTGGTTCTGTTTGTTCCATCCTTAGCCTGCCACTTTTGAAGCCTCAACTCACCTTCAACGAGTATGAGTTGACCTTTTTTCAAATAAGTCTTTGCAAAGTCTGCAATTTTACTGAAACACACAATTTTTATAAAGTCAGTTGTTTGTTGATCTTCTGTGACGTCCTGCCGAGTTGGTCTGTTCACAGCAAGGTTAAAAGTTGCCACACTTCTGCCGGAGGTAGTGAATCTGATATCTGGATCTCTTGTTATCCTTCCAACAAGGATAACCTTGTTAAAATAAGACATATTCATTCCTTCTTTTCTTCAGGCTGGGCTTGCTCTTTCCTTTCTTTTTTCTCAAGATCTTCTCTTCTGAAGGTTTGCCAGCGAAGAATCTGCGGTGTTACTCTGTAGAACTCTTCGAGTCTGTTCAGATCCGTTGAAGGAGCTTTGAAGAGTATAACACTGTAATCTCCTTCTGTCTGATGACTAATGGGATAGGCGAGCTTTCTTATACCCCAGCGATTCACAGACTGAACAGTTCCTTTGGCTCGTTCCGCGATGATCGTCTTGACTTTTTCAACAAGCGCTTCTCTCTCCTCGTTCTTCAAACGAGGATCGATGATGAACATGGTTTCATAGATTCTTTCCATCACTTACCTCCTCCCTCGGTCTAACGGCCTTGCCCACCTCCGGCAAAGCGGGAGCAAACAAGATTATACACAACCACACGGCTGCTTTGGTTACAAAAATGTGAAACAAGGGAACTCATCTCACTCGGCTAATCCATTTAGCAGGCATTCAACAAACTCTTGTGGACATTCTTCTTGTGGTAGATGTCCACAGTTCTCAATGACATAGAAAACAGCGTTCTTTATCTTCTTTGATAGTTCCTCGCTGTCTTTCGGTGGTATCAATTTGTCGTACTTACCATGTATGATAATGACTTTGCAATTGATTTTTTCAAGCTGTGATGTTAGATCTTCGTATTTCACCGATTTTGTAAGTTGCCATAGCGCCTTTTTCCAACCAAGCACCTTTGTTGGTCTGGTGTATTCTTCCTTGTCCTGTTCGGTGATCTTCGAAGGATCGTAATACGCGCTTGATAGGGTGTCTTCAAATGATCTTGTTATAAGTCTGCCAACTATGTCTGGTGCGACATGATCTACTTGAGGTATATTCATCAAGAACCTTGTAAAACCATTTGTCCAGTCTTTGTTCAAGATTGCGGCGTCCACAAGCACAACTGCTTCCACTCTATCTGGATAACTAATGGCGAATTTGAGCGCGACAAACCCACCCGCAGAGTTCCCGACTAAGATGGCCCTATTTATCTTGAAATGATCCATGATTTTTCTGAGCAACTCTACTTGATATTCATTAGTATATGGATTGTATTTGAGATCAAATCTTCTTTCTGTCAGACCAAAACCAGGTCTGTCGTAACTGATCACCGTGAACATCTGCGAAAGTCTTTCTGTAACTTTATCCCAAGTATATGTGCTCGAACCAAACCCGTGAAGCAATATCATGTATCTTTCAGAGTTTCCATGAATTTTGTAGTGTATGTCAATCCCATCTATATTCACAAATTGACTGTCAGGGTAAGCAAGTTCTGTATGAGTGAACTGACCATCTTCGTAGAAATAGAAAAACGGTGCAAAGAAAAGAACAATAAAAACTGTAAGCCAAAAGGCGTTCACATTGATTCACTCCCAGCAGATTTGGACAGATCGGTTCACATATAATAGATTATACTCGATAGATATCAAGGAGTATCGAATCTATACGATGAAATATTTGATAGAGGTGTTTATTCTGAGAAAATACCTAATGTTTTTTGTTGCGATGATTCTGCTAATATCATTGATCTCGTGCCAGCAGAGACAAAAAATGAGCGTCTCTTTGTCTGTTGATCCTTCAACACTAACACCCGACAGCACGGCGACAGTTCAACTGTCAGCGTCTTTCGATGTGGGTATCACGATGGCAAAGATCATCATAGATGGCCAGACCGTCAAAAACGGCGACACATTGCCACTGGAGTATCTCTGGAAACCCACTCAGGCGAAGACTTACATCTTGGAAGGATACGTTGAAAACATATTTGGTCAGCAGGGCTATGATCAACGAATAATCAAAGTCGTTGACAAAACAGCTCCCGTCATTCAGAAGGTCGATCTCGTACCAGCCTTCCCCGAAGCCCGATCGACTGCCTATCTTTCAGTTCTTGCCGAAGATTTCGAGAGTGAAGTCATCAAAGTCGTGGCAAAGATCGGCAGCCAGTCAGTTGAAGCCCAAACCATCGACAGACCTATAGTCCTTCAACTGCCAGAGCTTGAGGAGGGTGACTATCCTTTAAATGTGATCGTCTCGACCAGTGATTTCGCAAAAGCTGCCACATCAACGGTGCTCCACGTCTACCCCGCAGATACAAATGCCCCGACGATAGAAATGAGTTTTCAAAGATCTTTCTTTTCTCCGAAAGAAAATGTGGCTCTGAATATACAGGTTGAAGACGACACGGAGATCTCTTCTTTAACCGTAGAATGTGACGGTACTGAATCGTACAGCAAAACCTTCGCAAAAACATCGTCGGCTGGTCTGTCTGTGAATCTTGGAACATTCGATTATGGATATCATTCAGTGACTGTGGTGGCAAAAGATCTTCGGGGCAAAACAACTGTCAAGAGTGATGCCTTTGCCGTTGGAATGGGACCGGCAGATGTGAAGTTGTCGATCAGCAATCCAAATCCAAGCCCTGCAGATTTGGTGGAACTCAGCGTTCAAACAAATGAGACTCTCGTCAAACAAATAACTTTCTACGTGGACGGAACGGTTATTTCACAGGGAACCGCATTTTCTTGTTGTTGGAAAGCGGTATCCGGAAGACATGTCCTGTCTGTTCTGTTGGAGACAACCGACGACAGAGTGGGAAAAGACTGTGTTCAAATAGATGTGCAAGATAACAAACCACCAAAGATCGAATCATTCAAAATCGGTGCAGTAGAACTGAAAACCGATGTCTATGAGAGCATCACCGCGGGCTATTACGGTGTGAGATTGACAATCAGTGATGACACTGCAGTTAAGCAAGGTAACACTGTCACTGTGATAGTATCGTCGAAAGAATTTCCGCAGATTAATCCTGTTGGAACGATAATCCTTGTTCAGGAAAGTGTTTCAGACGATTTAAAAGGTGCATCATACGTCGGTGCAATTTCACTAACTCAGGGCAGATTTTATTTGATACCAACAGGGGTCAGCGACATATATGAAAATGCGATACAAAACCTGCAGTTTCTACTCGAGGTGAAATGATGAGAAAGATCATTCCGATCATTTTGATTTCTTTTTTGATAATATCGTGCGCGATGCTCGACACAGTTCCGCCGGTCTTGGAAGTCTCGGTATCGAAAGTTGCCGAGGTTGCCAATGACAGCATTGTGCTGAATGTTACTGCGACTGATCAAAATGGTAAGGAAATGACAATACTGCAAAAGTGACCGTGACTGTTTCTTTGGCTGGTGACACAACCGGACCAGAAATAGAGTTTCCAAACCTTCCAAAGAAAGTCAAACCAAGCACCAATGTGAATTTGACAATCGTATCCACAGATGAGAGTGGTGTCGCAAAGATAGTCTTCAACGACGGTAAGGAGATATCTTTCGTGCCAACTATGCCAGCAACACAACTGGTGTGGAACTTGACCAGAAATGTTGGCACCACAAACCCTTACAGTTTCACAGTTACGGCCTATGATTCTAAAAACAACTACGCAACAAAACCAAGTTCGATCGAGATTGGAACAAACCTGCCACCATCGGTCTCGATTGAGGTTGACAATCCAACACCAAAGGAGCAGGACAAGGTCAAGATAACGATCAACGCGAGCGATGATTCAAAGGTGACGCAGGTTGTCCTGTACATAGACAACGCGTCTGTGAGAACCTTCACGCAAGAGCCTTACACACATGACTGGACCGCTGTGAAAGGTGTACACAAAATAAAGGCTGTCGCGACAGACGATCTGAATGAATCAACAGAGGCCTTCTACACGATAAATGTTGGAGTAATAGACACCGAGCCACCAGTGATCTTCTTCACACCACCATATGGTGTCCCCGTAAATGAGGCGTATACTTTTTACTCCTTTGTGACAGACAACGTCCAAGTGCAGGAAGTAACCTTTCAGTTCACCGGCCCAGAAAACAAAGGTCCTTTGAAAGCTTCTCCACTGGGCGGAGGAGTTTTCACACTCACTGAGACGTTCACAGCCAAGGGAAATTACCAAGCGATTGTTGTTGCGACAGACAGTTCTGGTAACAGTTCGTCGCAGAGAGGAGAGTTTCCCGTTGACGAAGCGTACATCGTGAAAGCACCAAAGATAAAGGAATTTTCGTACGCCCCATCAACGTTGAATCAAGGCGAAAAGGTTCATCTGAAGGTCGTTGCACAGGACGATCTTGGCCTGAGTAAGTGTGATTTCTATGTAAATAATATCAAGAGAAGCTCAATCCTTCCAACCGTCAACACCTTTGAATGGGACTGGACCGTCACTACGCTTGGTGTTCACGATATAAAGGTTGTGGTTGTAGATACAGAAGGGTTCACAGCACAAGCGACAGGAACAGTTGTATCAACAACTGCAAGGCCTGTGGCTCGAATCCTGCAACCCGAAGATGGTTTCAGGACACCATTCGCGGAAAACATGAGTTTATCGCTGAACGCACAAGTGGTTGACACTAACAACCCATCAACCGCGTATTTTGATATAAAAGGACCTTTCGACCAAAGAATTCCTGTAACGCATAGTGGAGATGGCCCAGTTTACACCTTCAGCGCAAAATGGCAAGTGCAATCCTCTGGTGAGTATCAGATAGATTTCTATTACAAAAACGATGTGAACCTTTCGGATGCGACATCTGTGTCGGTCAACATATTGGACCTTGGCGTGGTCTTCGAACAACCACTGCCCGGTCAGCAACACCAGTGTGGATATGATTTGACACTGAGAGTAAAGGCAAGTATATATCTGACTGAGAATGAGAAATTCGAAATAAAGTATGCAGACAGAAGCTGGTCAAAGGACGTACCAAACCCAATCGTGACAACCTCAACTTACAATATCTATGAAGCTGATGTACCACGGACATTTTTCACCGAACCTGGTGCTTACACGATAACCTTCTCTGGCAAAACAACGGCAGGCGAAGAAGGAAAAGCCACCACATATGTCACAGTGATCGATACAGAACCACCTATAATAACTCAAGCGAAAATCAACTCGAGCAGCATCGTCGAAAATGGAGTGTACACTCTTCCAATGTCGAGCACACCTTCAATAAGTGTTAACGCGAGCGATAACAGACAAGTGAAAAGTATAGAGTTGCAAAAAAGAGTCTCTGGCAATTACACAAACGTACATTCTTCAACCTCAGGAACTATGGATTACACAATACAAACCTTAGACCCATTTGAAAACTATTTCAGAATCGTCGTGAAAGACCTTGACAACAATCAAAGTGTTCTGAACTTTGTGATCTATGCTAATGAAGAAAACCCACCCACCGTTGATGGTTTCAGAACAATGCAACTTTATCCATCGGCTTCTGTCTATGATATGAATGCGCAGCTTCTTGTTCAGATCAGGGGTAGTTTGAACAACAACACGCAATTCAAAGTATCAGATGACACTGGTATCAAAGAGGTCAGAATCAGAGTGGTGGACAGCCAAACTAATGGGAACAACTACAGCGAGATTATCAAGAGACTTTACGAATACTCGACAGGAGATCTTTTGAAAGAAATCTTCATAAGCAACCAAGATGTTCCGATGTTCACACCAGCGCAGGTAGGAACTTACAAGATAAACCTTGAGGCCGTTGACGTGTTTGGAAATACAAAGCTTGTTGCTCAGCAAAATATTACCGTTGAGGATTTAACACCCCCCATCGTGCACATAGACATACCGACCGGAAAATACTATGGTACAAACAGCGAAGGCAAAAAGATACTGAGAACGATCACCGATGTGAAGGTCAGCTTCCTGGACAACACTGAGCCCATCTACAAAGTTGAACTGTGGATTGAGGACGCAGCGGGAACAACGCAGAAGATTGGTGAAAAAGTAGATCTTGCGACAAACAGCTGGACCTTTGAAAATGTCCCGCTCACCAGTTACGTTGACGGAGTTGCGAAATTCTGGGCAATCGCAACGACAACAAGTGGTGCAACAGGAAAAGGGGAACTCTCTGTTGTCATAGACAACAAACAAATACCAGTCGTCGCGATACAGCTTCCGGCTGCTTTGACCTTTGGCACAAAACAAGTCTATAGAGGCTCGGTAAATGTCAGAGCACAGATCAGTGGTACAGATATTCCCCACGACGTGAAAAAGGTGGAACTGTATGTGGACGATACCAAAAAGATGACCATAACTGGTCCAGTGCAAAATGACTCGATTGAATATCTCTTTGCTCTGGATACAACTACGTACACCAATGGAACACACAAGATCGGCTTGAAGGTATACGATATGGCAGATAACAGCAGCAACCTCACAGACACAAGATCGTTCGCAGATGTCATCTTTGACAACAGCGCACCTGTCTTGCTCAGTGATAGCGGCAGGATTTACACTAATCAGCCCACAATAACTCTGCAAGTCGATGAAAGTTATGGGGTTCAGGAGGCATTTCTAAGGGTAGAAGGTGTTACGATAGATCCACAACCAGGCACGTTGACCTTTGTCCATGGTCTGAGTCCTGACACTTCAAAACCGTTCTCTCTGTATATCAAAGACACAGCGGGTAATGTTGCCAATTACTCCGGCACTCTTTATTATGACACCCAAAAACCCACAGTCACAATACAGACTATCCAACCTTCAACTGTCGCATCTGAAACAGGGGTGACCTTTACACTCAGCTTTTCAGAAAATTTGACCAGTGTGTCTACACTGAAGATCTACGATGAAAGTTCGCTCAAAGAGTCTTTGAACTTGTCATGGGGTCAAACAAGCAAAATGTGGACGTACAATCCACCAAATAATTACGAAGGGCAAAAAACCTTCTCATTTGAAATCTTTGACAGGGCTGGGAACTTGAGTGACCCCGTTGAACAATCAATCAGTATCGACACATATGCGCCAAGGATAAATCAATTCAGCTGTGATATCACAACAATTGTCGACGGAATCTACTATACAAACACGGGTTCATCTGAAATAGAATGGAATGTAAGCGATGGCAATTTCTCAAAAATCGTGTTGCAAAAAGGTTCAACAACAATTGTAGCGGAAGGACCACAAACTGGTACACAAAATGTCGGACTAGATCTTGGAACGAACTCCATAAAATTGATAGCGTACGATTCTGTGGGTCACAAGACAGAACGAACCATGAGCATCGTTTACGACAACCAGCAACCGCAGATTAGCAACGTGAGGATCTCCAATCAACAGGTGACAGAAGATGCAACAACTACTGTCATAGGTACGGGAAACAAACCACTGACTTTCTCGGTCAGTGAGCTATACATCGATTGGGCTGCTTCGTTGATCAATGTCAACGGCGTGAAAGTCTCTTCTAAGGATCAATGGGAAATAACTGGCACAGGACCCAACTACACCGTGTCCACATCTATCAATATATCTGAAAATTCAACGATTGAGATTGTCTTGGAGGACTACGCAGGTAACGAAAGACGTTTCACGTTCTACGTTGAGGTACAATGACAGTTCGTTTTCAAACAAAAAGGTAGGGGCAGTTGATCTGCCCTCTTTTTGTTAACAAAACATCAAATGAACAGAACAGTATTGAAATGATCTTTGGATCAATATGCGTGATAATCAAGTTGACGATAACCATGGAGGTGGTTTGTACGAAGGTGGGGTTAGCCTATAACTTACCAAGAGGAACAAGACCGGAAATCGAGGATTGGGAAGCCGAGTACGACAGTATGGAAGTGGTAATGGACATCAAAAGATCGATCGAAAGTGATGGACACGAAGTTGTTTTGATGGAAGCTGTGCCCGAAAAGTTTATTCCTATCCTCACATCTGAGAAAATCGACATCGTGTACAACTTCGCGGAGGGTACTTACAGCAGAGCGCGAGAAGCTCAAGTCCCGGCGATACTTTCTTTTTACAACATTCCTTACACGGGCTCAGATGCTACAACACTTGCGGTATGCCTTGACAAGGCACTTACAAAGCAGGTCCTTTTGACAAAGGACATCAAGACCCCACGATTTCAGGTAATTCGTTCTGTCGATGAAAGACTCAGGAAGAACATGAGATTTCCCCTCATTCTGAAACTGAACGCCGAAGGCTCATCAAAAGGCATCTCTGAGACAGGTTTGGTACACACTTACGAGGAATTCAGAAAAGAGATCGACAGACTGTTTTCTATTTACGACGAGCCGGTCTTAGTCGAAGAGTTTATCAAAGGTAGAGAGTTCACTATTGGTGTTCTCCAAGAAGGCAATGAATACCGTGTACTTCCAATAATGGAAATCCACTTCAAACACGGGAAAGAATTTTACAGTTACAAGGTGAAGAAAAACTCAGACTATTATGTTGATTACACATGCCCAGCTAAGATTGACCCTGCACTTGAAAGGAAACTCAAGAACATGGCGATCAAGATCTGTAAAACCTTAGAGATCAAGGATGTTGCGAGGATGGATTTGAGGGTCTCCCAGGAAGATGGTAACCCGTACTTTTTGGAAATCAACCCGCTTCCGGGTATGGCAAAAGGGTTTTCAGACCTTCCACGCATAGCGGAGATCGCTGGCTTTTCTTACGAAGACTTGGTACTTCACATTCTTGACAACGCGATGCAGAGAAATAATTTGTTCGAACGGGTCCTTGCATAATCGGGGGTGGTATATGGTGAACCCCAAAGATTTCAAGAAGATCGCAATTATCGGAGCGAGTGAAAGCGAACAGAAATACGGTAATAAGATCTTGAAAGATCTGCGCAATAAGGGTTTTGAAGTTTTTCCTGTGAATCCAAAAGGTAAGACAATCGAAGGCATCAGATGTTTTACAACTCTCGAGGAACTGCCGAGAGATGTCGAATTGCTTGTTTTTGTCATTCCACCTGAAAAGGGACTGGAAGAAGTACAGAAAGCCGTGTCCATTGGGTACAAGAGATTCTGGTTTCAACCAGGTGCAGGCTCAAAGGAAATAGAGAGTTTCTTGAAAAACACCGATTCAGAATACTCAATAGGCAGATGCATAATGATCGAGACAAGTTTCTAACCCCGCCCAGAGCGGGGTTAGTTTTTTCTTTATAGTTAAAAAGGTTGTCAAAGCGAACAATAACGCAAAACAAGGAGAAAAAACGAGAATTCACAGTATGTGGAGCTCTCGCCTTTGGCTTTCATTGAATTTTGTTCACCGCAACTCATTCAATCACTTGTCTCTTCTTTCTCTCTGGCTTATACTATTAGTATACCTAAACCAAGGGAGGTTGGTGTTATGAAAAAGGCTGTCTTTCTGCTATGTCTAACAGCGTTCATCTTTTCAACAGTTCTTGCAGCCGACTTTCCAACAAAACCCATTACCTATGTAATCTGTTTCGATCCAGGTGGAGAATCAGACATCACAGCAAGGATTCAGCAACCATACCTTGAAAAGATCTTGGGAGTTTCAATCGTGATAACCTACAAAGCCGGTGGCGGAGGAGCAACAGGTTGGTCTGAACTTGTTAATCGTGCCACACCAGATGGCTACTCGATCTATGGAACAAACTTACCACACATCATACTCCAGCCGATCCAGGGTGGTGTACCGTACAAAACAGAGCAAATTGAGAATATCTACTTCTTCCAGACAACACCGTGCACCTTGGTTGTGCCGATCGATAGTCCCATCAAAACATTTGAAGACTTCGTCAAATTCGCAAGTGGTAAGAAATCCGTTTTGATCGGTGGTAGTGGTCAACCGTCTGCAAATAGTTTCGCAACATTGAGATTCGCAAAGGTCGCTAAACTCAACTTGACCTATGTCCCATTCACGGGTACTGGGACAGCCGTTCCGGCACTGCTCGGCGGTAACGTCGATGCGCTGATGACCTACTCAACCGTATCTGTGCAGTACAAAGACAAACTCAGAACCATTGCCATCGCAACAGAGCAAAGAGTGCCATTTCTGCCCGATGTTCCAACCTTCAGAGAATTTGGCTATGATGTAGTTGAAAAGGCATTCCGTGGAGTGGCAGTGCCGCCTGGAACACCTTCAGAGATCAAGAGAATTCTTGAGGCAGCATTTGCCGAGGTCAACAAAAACCCAGAAGTCAGGGCAAAGATGGAAGAACTTGGTTTTGTTATGGAAGACTACAACGAAGAACAGGCAAAGGAATTGGTCGCAAGATTGATCCCGTATTACAAAGAACTCTGGGATGAAACGCAGAAGATGGGCAAATGATTTTCCCCGCGCCGTTTGGCGCGGGATTTCTGAAAGGGGGAGATCGACTAAATGGCGAGCTTTCATTACTTGCTGAACGCCATTCCACAGATTCTCACAGCAAAGATCCTCCTTCTAATGGTCGGTGGTGTTGGTATAGGATTAGTGATAGGTGCTCTGCCAGGTATGAGTGCAACAATGGGAGTTGCGTTGTTCTTACCTTTGACCTATTGGATGACGCCATCTGAGAGTCTTGTCTTTCTTGGATCACTGTACATGGCTGCCATATATGGGGGTAGTTTTTCAGCTATCTTACTGAGAACACCTGGTACTCCTTCAAATATCGGCACTATCTTTGATGGTTATCCCATGGCAAAACAAGGCAAGGGCTGGAAGGCAATCTTGATAGCAACTTATTCGTCTTTGTACGGCGGTCTGTTTGGGATGATTTGCTTTTTGATCTTTGCTCCCATGCTCGCGCGAATTGCCTTGAAGTTTGGCCCACCTGAGTATTTTTGGCTCGGTATCTTTGGCTTGACAGTTATCTCATCTCTGTCAAGAGGAAATACATTGAAAGGATTCATCGGTGGGTTCATTGGTATGATGATCAGCTTTGTGGGGGTTGCGCCTATAGGTGGAAATGTCAGATTCACCTTCGGCTCTTCACATCTGATATCTGGTTTTGGTCTCATACCTGCACTTGTGGGATTGTTTTGCATACCTGAAGTTATCAACATGGTAGTACAGAGAGGACAAAAACAGCTTTTCGTAGAAGCAAAGATAGAAAGAAGAACAGCTTTAAACACTTTTGTCGAAGTCATGAGAAAGCAGATAGATTTGATAAGGGCATCGATCATTGGTTTCATAATAGGTGTGTTACCCGGTGCGGGTGGGAACATAGCAAATCTGGTTGCTTACAGCGAGGCAATGAGAGCATCGAAAAATCCAGAGAAGTTTGGTACGGGTGTAATGGAAGGGGTCATAGCCACAGAGGCTTCAAACAACGCAACCGTTGGAGGTGGATTTGTCCCACTCATGACTCTTGGTGTCCCAGGTACGCCTGTTGATGCGATCTTGTATGGAGCTCTATTGATACAGGGCTTAAGACCTGGTGCAGAGCTCTTTACAACGCGCGCCGATGTTGTTTATACCTTCATAGTTGGCGTCATAGCAGCCACGTTGATAATGGTACCGATTGGCTTGCTCTTTGGCAGGGGCATGACGAAGATCGTTTACAAGATACCGATACATGTACTTGTCCCAGTGATTTTGTTGTTGACGATGATCGGCTCTTACTGTGTGCAAAACAATATAAGTGATGTTTATACAATGCTCATCTTAGGTGTGCTTGGTTATGTTCTAAGAAGATTTGGTTTTGAAGCTGGGCCAATAACACTTGGCTTAATCTTGGGACCAATTGCCGAAACCGGTTTCACACAGGGTTTGCTCATGGGTAGAAGGCTTGATTATCCGTGGACGATATTCTTCATCAGACCTATTTCCTGGGTTCTCATTGCGCTTTCTGTTGTATTCCTGCTTTGGCCTTTGATCAGAAAACAGGGTCCATCGGTGGCAGGTGGTAAGCAATGAAATCGAATATAATTGTCAGCGCTATATTCATTTTACTTGCTTTCGTATTCTTATATCAAGCAAAGGATTTGAATTATCTCTCGGCGATCTTCCCCCAGATCGTCTCGATTTTGTTGATTGGCTTTTGCGTAGCGTTGATAGCTGTGTCTGTCAGAAAAAAGTCGCAGGAGAAAACAGAAAAGATGGAGAAAAAAGATCTTCTGTACATAGTAATAGTCATTGGTTTGTCCTTCATCTGGGTGTACTTGATGGACTGGGTTTTTGGTTTCACAGTGGGAAGCATAATCTTCATGACAATCATATCGATCATAGTGGGCGGAAAAAATATAAAGGCTGTGCAGTTGTTTGGCAACATAGTTGCTTATGCAATCATAGCGTTTGCTTTTTGGTATTTACTCGCAAAACTCTTGGTTGTTCCACTCCCAAGAGGACTACTCTTCTAATAGGAGGTATGTCAGATGCAAGAAAGGGACGTTGAAAATCTATTGAAAAAGGCTCAAAAACCCTCACAAGATGCGATGATACTCCACCCATTCTACAAAGGAAAGATTCAAATTGCTCCGAAGGTGCCAGTTAGAACCTACGACGACTTTGCCATATGGTACACACCGGGCGTCGCGAGGGTATGCCAAGAGATCGCAAAAGACCGAGAGAAGGTTTATGAATACACAAACAAAGAGAATACCATCGCGATTATAAGCGATGGAACAAGAATTCTTGGACTTGGTGACATAGGACCCGAGGCTGGTCTTCCAGTGATGGAAGGAAAGGCATTGTTGTTCAAATACCTTGGTGGTGTTGATGCGATACCCTTGTGTATTGGGACCACAGAGATAGAAGAAACTGTGCAGTTCTGTAAGTGGCTTTCACCGTCGATAGCTGGGATAAATCTCGAAGATGTTGAAAAACCAAAGTGCTTCGCACTCTTGAAAAGACTCCAAGAAGAACTATCAATTCCCGTTTTCCACGATGATCAACAAGGTACAGCAACAATAACATTGGCTGGTTTGATAAACGCGCTCAGAATCGTTTCAAAAAAGATCGATGAAGTTCGAATCGCGATCATAGGTGCGGGAAGTGCCAATTACGCATTTTTGAGACTCCTTGAGAAGGTCAATGTCGATCTTGGGAATGTTGTTGTCTGCGACTCAAAGGGAATACTCACAAAAGAGAGAGCCCAAATGCTCGATGAAATAAGCAGCCAGATGTGGGTGAAAACAAACAGGGAGAATATCACAGGTGGTATAGAGCAAGCCCTTAAAGGAGCCGACGTGTGCATAGCTTATTCAAAGAGTGGACCTGGTGTGATAAAGCCAGAATGGGTTAAGTCAATGAACAAAGATGCCATAGTCTTTGCGGGAGCTAATCCAGTTCCAGAGATCTGGCCATGGGAGGCAAAACAAGCCGGTGCAAGGATAGTCGCAACTGGTAGAAGCGACTTTCCTAACCAGGTGAACAATTCACTTGGATTCCCTGCGATCTTCAGAGGAGTGCTCGATGTCAGGGCAACCAAGGTGACAGATGAGATGTGTGTAGCTGCCGCACAGGCAATAGCGGATTTCGCTTACAGAAAAGGCATACACGAGGAGTACATAGTGCCAACTATGGAAGAAGATCAGGTCTATGTTGAAGAAGCCATGGCCGTTGCCAAGAAGGCTATCGAGCAAGGTGTGGCACAAAAACCTTTGAGTGATGAAGAGCTCAGAGAAAAGATTGAACAGAGAATCAAGGCAGGAAGAGTCATGGAAAGAGTCTTGGTGAATGCCAATATCATAAAGTTACCATAGGAGGTTTTTTATATGGATGCGATAGTCTTTAGTAAAAAAGACAACGTCGCGACCGCTATTAGAAACCTTTCCAAAGGTGAAGAAGTTCATATCGATTTTGAAAACACAACACTCAGAGTGAAATTGAATCACGATATACCTTTTGGCCACAAATTCGCTATCAAAGAGATAGAAAAGGACTCGGAGGTTTTCAAGTATGGCGAGCCAATAGGCGTGGCAATAGAAAAGATTAGAACAGGAGACTATGTTCATGTTCACAATGTGTCAGGTAAACGCGCTGTGAGGAGGTATACCACGTGAAAATATTCGGATACAAAAGAGATAACAACGCAATTGGTTTTCGAAACCACTTTCTTGTTGTGCCAACGGTTATTTGTGCGACAAGAACGGCACAAGAGATTGCAAACCATGTCGATGGTGCTGTATTAATAGACAACCAGCACGGTTGTAATCACATGAAGCAAGACCACGAAAAAGTCTTCAACGTGCTTGTTGGAATGGCGAAAAATCCAAATGTGGCAGGTGTTTTGTACATAGGTTTGGGATGTGAAACAATTCCCACAAAACAGATCGTGCAGGAGGCGAAAAAGACCAACAAACCAGTTGAGTGTTTGATCATTCAAGAAGAGGGAGGAACACTTCAGACAACCCAAAAGGGGATTCGTTTACTTCAACAGATGATAAGAGATACTGGCAACATTGAAAGAACACAAGTTGATTTTTCAGATCTGATGGTGGCGATAGAATGTGGTGGTTCAGATACCACATCTGGTATCGCTTCAAATCCTGTAGTTGGATACGTTGCGGACAAGATCGTAGATCTTGGTGGTACCGTGGTGTTCTCTGAAACCACGGAAATCATAGGAGCTGAACATCTTCTTGCAAAAAGGGCAGTAAACCAAGAGATTGCACAAAGACTTCTTTCACTGGTTGAAAGGTGTGAAAAGAGTGCCCTCGCCGGTGGTGAAGATATAAGAGGTGTCAATCCAACACCAGGCAATATCCAGGGTGGACTCACAACGCTTGAAGAAAAATCACTTGGGGCGATTTACAAAGCAGGTACAAGAACGATTGTAGATGTCTTAGAATACGCAAAACCCATCACTAAGAGAGGATTAGTATTCATGGACAGCCCTGGGCACGATGTTGAATCGGTTACTGGGATGGTTTCTGGTGGAGCACAGGTTGTACTTTTCACAACTGGCAGAGGTACTCCCACAGGTTGCCCGATAGCACCTGTCATAAAGGTCTGTGCCAATGCAAGAACGTCTCAAAGGATGTCCGATAATATAGATTTTGACGCAAGTTCTGTGATCGAAGGTAAGGAAACAATAGAGCAAGCAGGCGAAAGATTGTTCACAGAATTGGTTCAAGTGTTGAACGGCAAGAAGACAAAAACAGAGATTTTGAAACACCATGAATTTGCGATATATCTCACTCAACCAACTCTGTAAGAAGAAGGGATATCGATGACAGAATACACACTCAAATATGGTGAACAGAGCGTCTCGTTCAGTCTGCCTGAAAGCGTACAGATCGATGTGCTTTTCCCAAACAAAGAACTCGACGCACTGACCGACCCAGCAAATGAGATCAAAGAAAGTCTAAGGAGACCAATAGGGACCGATTCATTGAGAGAGTTAATCGCAAAAGAAAAACCCAAGAATGTGGTGGTGCTTGTCAGCGATTTGACAAGGCCATGCCCATCACACGTAATTGTTCCACCTCTAATAGATGAACTTCTGAACACTGGCTTGAGAGAAGATCAAATCAAGATCATCTTTGGCTTGGGATTTCACAGAAAAATGACAGTTCAGGAGATGGAGAAAGCCGTTGGTAAATCTGTTTTCGGAAGGATCAAGTGTCTGAACCACGATATCTCTGAATGTGTTTTCATAGGAAAAACAAAAAGAGGAACACCAATCGAAGTTTTCAAGCCTGTTGTTGAATCTGATTTCATTATTGCAACTGGCAACCTGGAACTCCATTGGTTTGCGGGGTACAGCGGTGGAAACAAAGCCCTCTTACCAGGTGTGTGCAGTAAAAGAACTATTGAAACAAACCATTCGTACATGCTTCTGGACGGTGCAGTCTCTGGAAAAATAGAGAATAATCCCGTTAGAGAAGACATAGAAGAGGCTGGCAAGATGGCGAATGTGAGATTCATAGTCAACGCCGTGTTGAACAGCAAGAAACAGATTGTGAAGATCGTCTCGGGTGATCCAGTACTTGCACACAGAGAGGGTGTTAAATACATAGACATGATGTACAAAGTGAAGATACACAAGAAGTACGATATAGTCATCGCCTCACCAGGTGGTTTTCCAAAAGATATAAACCTCTATCAAGCCCAAAAGGGCCTCGACAATGCCTTTCATGCCGTGAAGGATGATGGAATAATCGTTCTTGTTGCCGAATGCCGTGAAGACTTCGGAGAGAAAACCTTCGAAGAATGGATGAAGAATGCCAAAGATCCCAATGAACCCCTTGAATGGATAAAAAGAGAGTTCCACTTGGGTGGACATAAAGCCGTCGGCTTTTGCAAGGTTTTGAAAAAAGCCAGGGTTTTCTTGTGCTCAAAAATGGATAAAAAGACAGTAAAGCAGATCTTCATGACACCATATGACTCTGTGCAGAATGCAGTTGATGATGCATTGAAGGAACTTTCACAAAGTTCAAGCGTATTACTGATGCCGTACGCTAACTCAACACTGCCTTATCTTGATTGATTTGCGTGTATTTAACAACAACCCTGCCATTTAGGCAGGGGTTCTGTTTAGTGTTGTGACTTATGTGACAACTGTCGACAATCTGTGACAATTGTGACAAACCTACCGCGAGAGCAAATAGAATATCTTTCCCGACACCCTTAACTCGTTACCTCTTTCAATTATCAAACCTACTTTCTTCAAACGATTTATGTAAGTGTATGCAGTTTGCCTCTTCAATCCACTCTGTTCCAGCCTTTTTACCAAAGCGGTTCTATCACCTCTATAATCTAAAACAGCTCTCAAGACCTTCTCCTGACGGTCTGTCAACGTCCAGGAACCTGCGAAATATCTCTCTACCACATTTCTGATTGTTTGAATTGCGATAGGACCAGTGATTCTATCGCTTTGAGGATTACTGATGACGATCTGCTGCGAAATCCACAGAGCATCCCTGGGATTGCCATCACTGTACCTCGAAATCTCATACAGCGACTCCGCATCAAAACAGTCTGGAAAATCTTTGAGTCTTTTCATTATCATTTGTTGTATATCTCTCTCGTTCAGTGGCTCAAGAAAAAGTGTGTCCTTAAGTATGTTTTCCAGATTCCCAGATTCATTCCATCTGAGCCTATCTCTAATGTATTCTCTGTATATTGCAAATGGTAGCGACAATATGACAATGAGGTTCTTCTTGTTCAAGACTGTCTTGAGAGAATCCAGAATGATTAAAACATCATCCTTTCTCTCCTTGTCGAGTTCGTCAATTAAAAGAAGTACCCTTTCATGTCTTTTAATTAAAAGATCAAGAATTCGGTCCAAAAAATCATAAGCTTGATAAACGTTGAATCTTCTTGTCTTTGCTTTACTCTTTGAGACAGCGCCTGTCAGAACCACGCCACCGGATGCTGAAATAGAACTACCTTCGGTCCTCTCCTCAATCACGAATTCCATGGCTTCTCGGGATATCTTTGAGAGTTCGGAATCCCCGTCCTTTTTCGTTTCATTCGCGAGTTTATAGAGTATGTCTTGAATGATAACCTCCTTACTCTCTTTCTCAGTTAATCTAAGATAAATTCTCTTTCCTTCATCTGGTTCAAGAAAGTTCAGTACCGTGGTTTTCCCAATACCTGTTTCACCACAAACACCATAGAGACCAGAAGGCTGCAAAGAAGATATCATGTTCAGCGCCTGAATCTCTTTTTCTCTGTTCACCAGAAGATCCCTTTTGGAAAGAGGTTCATCAAAGAGTGCTTGAAGAATGTGTTTTGTCTTATCCTTTTCCATACAACCACCACACACATGATATCACGACTTGTGACTTATGTGACAACTGTCGACAATCTGTGACAGTTGTGACAGTTACAAGGTATGAAGTAGCCTACCTTTTTCCATATAGAGGATGTTGCTGCACAATCTGCACAGTTGTTGCTTATCGTGTGACACAACAACGATACTGGTCCTTGATGACACATCTAAGATGAACTGTTCTATCAATTTCCCGCTGTCTTCATCAAGATCCGACGTTGGTTCATCCAAAAGAACGACATCTGGTTCAAAGACAAAGCCGCGCGCAAGACACACCCTTTTTGCCTGTCCACCGGAGATCTGCCAAGCCTTCTTGTTCAAAAGATCTTGAATGCGAAAATTCTCAGCGATGCTGTAAACCTTTTTCCTTATCTGTTCATGTGAGAATCGCCTGACTTTGAGTGGATATGCAATGTTTTCAAAGACTGTCCTTCTGAACAGTATAGGGTGCTGCGGCACGTAGGTAACCCGCTTCCTCAGAGACGAAAGATCATCAACATCGATCTCTTTTCCCATGAATTTGAAAGACTCCCACTTTCCAGTGTACAAAAAAGCAAGGTTCAAAAGAAAGGTTGTCTTTCCACTGCCGGAAGGACCGGTTATGCCGACTATGGAATTTTGCATGAGAAATTCGTCCACAAAAAGGGTGAACCCTGAGTCATAACTGAACTGAAGTTTGCTTATCTGGTATACCATTTCTTCTTCTCCATCGAGTCAGAAAAAACCGTGATCAAAACATTCACGCTGAAAGCGATCATCAAAAGCACAGCTCCAGCCATGATGGCGTCATCGAATCTTCCCATATTCGTGTACAAGACTATAGAAGTCGTCAAAATCCTTGTTCTGCCCGCGATATTCCCACCAACGATCATCACTGCACCAACTTCGCCTACGATCCTGCCAAAGGCTGTCAATATCGCGTTCACCACACCAACAGAAGATTCTCTGAAAACGCCCATCATCTGCTGAAAACCAGTGGCACCAAGTGTTTTCATGATGACTCTGAGCTTCTCATCGATCTTTGAAAAATGAGAATAACATATCGAGAAGATTATAGGGATCGCTATTAAAATCTGTGCAAGAATCATCGCGGTTGAGGTGAAAAGAAGCCCTAAATTTCCAAGTGGTCCCTTTCTTGAGAACAAAAGATACACAAGTAGACCAACAAGAACTGGGGGAATACCAGTGAGCGTTTGAAACAGCAAGATCACAAATCTCTTCGATCTAAAACCGAAAAAATCCACGATGAGTGCCAGTGGCACAGCAACAAACGTGGATATCAATATTGCGGTGCAATTCACATAGATCGATCTGATAGATATCTCAAAGATCTCGCTCATTTTGGCTCGAACAAAAGGTTGAACAACTTCGTCTCACCTGCAGAATAAGCAGATATCATCTTCAACGTCGCTGGATCAAGAATGAATCTCACAAAATCGAGTGCCCCTTCATAGTTGAGTCTGTCGCTTTTGCTCGGGTTTACAACTATCAGACTGTAGATATTCAGAAGTTGTGGATCTCCCTCAAAAAAAATCTTCATGTTCAACTTATTCTTGAGCGCGAGAAAGGTTGACCTGTCTGTCAAAGTAAAGGCCCTTTTTTCATCTGCGATCATCAGTGTTCTTGCCATATCCTGCCCAGTTTGTATGTACCAGGCACCAGACGGCACTTTGTTCAACGATTTCCATATCTGTTTCTCTTTCTTGTGTGTACCCGATTCATCGGCACGGGACACAAAACTGAGTTTGTTTTCGTAGATATAATCGAAAAATTCTTGCACAGTCCGAACACTTGGTACAGTCTTATCATCGGGCCCAACTATGACGAAATCATTGTACATGAAGCTCACTCTTAAAACACCATGGCCCTCTTTCATGAACAAAAGTTCGTCCTCTGGTGAGTGAACCAAGAGTATATCTGCGTCGGCTCTTTTTCCATATTCCAGTGCCATACCAGTTCCCACCGCGACAATACTCAAAGAATGTCCGTACCGCTTTTCAAACTGAGGCTTGAGAAAGTCCAAAAGTCCTGTATTGTAAACACTCGTCGTGGTTGCAAGGATCAATTGCTTTGCCACACAAACGCATGCGAGCATCAGCAACAAAACAAACACAAGCTTTTTCATTACCTACGCCACCACCTAAGAGAGATTCTTCAAAACTTGTCCTCGAAAACAAGATCCTCGATCTGGTAGATCAAACACGATAGATCTTCAAGAGAAATCAACTCAAAGTGATCAAACTCACATCAGTTCGCTTAAAACCAATTCTGGAGAGACATTCTCGAGTGCGGCGATGCGTTTGTGTATAGGTGGATGCGTGCTGAAAAGGTCTGCGAAGAAACCTTCTTTGTTGTTGATAT
>ERZ795060.227-NODE-227-length-81720-cov-6.491814_pt1 | contig 81720 bp, 66 predicted proteins | sample MGYA00375144_ERZ795060 | MGnify/ENA primary metagenome ERZ795060 (study PRJEB30189, sample SAMN05720157) | activated sludge metagenome | isolation source: anaerobic digester from wastewater treatment plant | place: Japan | collected 2015-05-15 ... | reverse complement strand
CTGAGGCGGTCCAGGCCTCGGGTCTGAAGCACGTCCTGTTCGGCTATCCCACCGCGAACCTGATGACCCCGGACGCGGGCGAGCGCGAGCGGGAGGTAGAGAACGCCATCGCGTTCTACCGGTCCGCGAGGCAACGCTTCCCGATCCTCCTATGCAACGCCTTCTCGGGCCCGCTCCTGAACCCGGACAAGAACATCCCTTATAGGGAATACCAGAAGCAGGGCTCCGGTATCGCCACGGAGGAGCACTACCAGTGGGCGGCGGAGGGGTTTCGCGTGCTGGCACCCGTCGCGGAGGAGCTCGGTTTCCGCTTCGCTTTCGAGCTCCACATGGGATACCTGCATGACCTTCCGGCGAGCGCCGCGAAGCTGATCGAGATGATCGGCCATCCCGCCGTGGGCGCCAATCTGGACTACGGCAACATCATCTACTTCCCCGAGCGCCCGACCCTGGCCGAGTCGATCCGCACTCTGGCCGGGCGTCTCTATTACGTGCATCTGAAGAACTCCGTGGCGTTGCCCACGGGATGCCGGCTTCCCACGGCCCTCGCGGATGGTGAGATCAACCACCGCGAGTATCTGCGGCTTCTCGTCGAGGTCGGGTTTGATGGCCCGATCTGCATCGAGGCTCCGCGCCCCGGTGATCGGGAGTGGTTCGCGCAGCAAGACCTGGCCTATATCCGTTCGGTGATCCGCGACATAGCGTCCTGAGCGGGCCCCCGAATGGCCGCGCAAAGCGATTGGCTCCGGCGGGCAATCCTGCCGCCCCGAGCAAGAGGGGCAGGCCGTCTATGCTGGGAACGGCATGAGGAGATAGCATGGGTACTCTGAAGATTGGCTGCGGTAGCGCCGTCATCACGCCTGGTCTGGGCGCGCATCTGGCGGGCTATTTCAACGAGCGGCGGGCCACCGCCGTTCATGATGACCTGTTCGCTCGGGCCCTCGTCTTCGACGATGGGACCACCCGAGCCGCTCTCTTGGCCTGTGACGTGATCTGCCTCCCGGAAGAGGAGGTGGCCCGGGTGCGCGAGGCGATTGAGACGCGCACGGGGCTTTCGGGCAGCTCCGTGATGGTGAGTGCCACGCACACGCATACGGGGCCGCAGACGCGTGCCTTCCAGCTGCCCGAAGATGCAGAGCCGACGCGCGAGTGGCTGAAGACCTTCCCGGAGCGTGCGGCGGGCGCGGTCGTCGAGGCGCTGGAGAAGATGGAGGAGGTCCAGGTCTACCATGGGACCGCGTTCGAGGACCGCATCGCCTTCAACCGGCGCTATCGGATGAAGGATGGGACCGTGCGTACCAACCCGGGCTACCAGAACCCGGATATCGTCGGGCCGGCCGGCCCCATCGATCCTGAGGTCGGCGTCCTTGCCTACACCCGGGCCGATGGCACGAGGAAGGCGCTCCTCGTCCACTACACCTGCCATCTCGACAACGTGAGTGGCACCGAGATCTCGGCGGATTACCCCGGCTATCTGGCCGCGCGGCTCCGCGAGCGGCTGGAGGACCAGCCGTTCGTCTTCTACGCGCAGGGCGCCTGCGGCGATATCAACCACTGCGACTTCCGCAGCCCCTACCCGCGGAAGGGCCACGAACACTCGCGGTGGATGGGCGAGACGCTCGCCGGCGACGTCTGCGAGGCGTTGCGTGATCTCAAGCCGCTGGAGGGCACCCCGGTAAAGATCGCCAGCAAGATGGTGCCGCTCCCCGTTCGCGAAGGCGTGGAGCCGCTTGCCACCGAGGCGGAAGTCCAGGCGATCCGCGTGGGCGACGTCGGCTTCGTCAGCATCCCCGCTGAGTACTTCGTGGAACACCAGCTCGATATCAAGGCGCGGTCGCCCTTCCAGCGCACTTTCGTCTGCGAGTTGGCCAACGGTTGGGTGGGCTATGTGCCGACGCGCAAGGCGTTCGAGGAGAATATGCGCCACGTCTCCTGGGAGCGGATGACCGGCTTCGACCATATGGGCTACGAAGTGCGCTCGGCGCTCTCTCGCGGCTTCGCGCCTGGCGTTGGAGAGGCGCTGGCAGACGGCGCCGTGGAGCTCCTGCAGAGCCTGCGCTGACGCCAGATCTGGCGACCAGCCGGGCGCCTGCCAGGCGTCAGGAAGACGGAATGGCAATCTGAGGGGCGAGGGATCCATGGGTCGTGGATCCCTCCCCCGCTGAGTCTGGCCCGTCACTCAAACCGCAGCGGGCCGAAGAAGCGCGGCTGGTGGAAATTGCCGCCCTCGATGGGCGCCCACGTGGCCCAATGCGGGTGCGACGTTTCATCACCGCACTTGTAGAGGTTGCCGCGCCACTCCTGGCCGGCCAGATCACCGAGAGGCCCGAACCGGCCTTCGAAAAGCCGGATCGGGATGTGGACCTCGTTCACCCACGTCACCTCCTCGGTGATCTCCGGCTCGACGACCTCCGGTATGGAGTGGTAGATGCGGACCAGAGCGCCCTCCTCGGGCGTGAGCGGCGAGTACTTCGCGAAGCCGTCCGGCGTGCGCGTGGCATCTTCGATATGGTAGCAGAGCATGGCGCCGCCGCAGTTGATCTCGAAGTTCAGGTAGCCCTTATTCAGCGGGGGCTCAACGAAGAACTCGGTGCAGCTATCGCGGCAGACGGGATCGTTGAACCCGGTGTGCACGCAGCGCACGTAGCGATCCTCGACGCGGAAGATCAAGTAGATCCACTCCGGGTCGTAGAGCAGGCGAAACTGCACGCGCGGCCGGTGGCTGCTCGACCGGGGCGTGAAGTGGGCGATCGTGCCCGCCTCCGCGTAATTCCAGGGCGTGCTCTCCCACTCACCGCGTAGCGACGGGGGTGTGGGCGCTCGCCGAATCACGTATGGTTCCATCACGATACTCTCTTCCTGTGTGCCCGGGATCTTGCCCGGAGCCGAGTCGGGGTTCGGTGAGGCGTGTGGCATTCCCTCTCAGTTGCGGGGCGTCCGGCGAGGCCACGCGCATCCCAGGGCGCGGGTGAGGATGCACGCGGCAAGCCAGGGCGCTCCTGCCAGGTAGCCGGCGGCCACATCCGTCGGCCAGTGAACCCCCAGATAGAGCCTGCTGAAACCGATCCCGAGGATGAGGAGCGCGTGCGCCGCGGCGATCGTGAGGCGAGCGGGCGAGCGCGGGCTGCCCTGAAGAGCCAGATACGCCGCGAAGCCATAGATGCAGAGGGAGAGCATGGCATGCCCGCTGGGGAAGGCGTAGCCTAGCGTGGGCATCCCTCCGCCGGGAATGGCGGCCAGAGGGTCCGGCGGGCGCGAGCGCTCGAAGAGCGGCTTTAGCAGGAGGTTGAGCCCGGACGCGCCGCCGGCCGCGAAGACCATCAAGGCGGCGCTCGGGCGGTCACGCCGCGCCAGACTCGCGATCACCCAGAAGGCGGTGACTGCCGCCAGTGGTACCCCATCGCCCAGCGCGGTGAGCGCGACCATCACCCGTGTGCCTTCGGGCGTGCGGATCTTTTGGATGAGCGACAGGATCGAGCGGTCGAATGCCTCGACTTCGCGTTCGACCACGCCCGCAGCGATGGTAATGAACCCCGCGAGTGCAACGATGCTGGTGGCGAGCCCCACGAGCAGGATCACCCAGGGGCGCCAGCTGGTGTGCCGCGTGCTTCCACCTGCCTCGCGCCGCGGACTCGCCATCGCTTCCGTCTAGAGATCATCCCAGCGGATGACGGCGCCGAGCACATCAGTATCGTGACTGCTTCGATTGATATGCGAGTAGAGCGCGGGCGCGTCCCTGGCAGCGACGCGGTGGGTGATCGTCTCGCCCCACTTGAGAGCTCCGCTTGCCAGAAGGTGCATGACGGCGCGCCGGCAGGGAGCGTAGCCATCATCGCAGGGGAAGTAGGCGGTGATTTGCCTCCCGTGCGGCACCAGGAATCGGAACGAGATGGGAGCGGCGCCGTAGTTCCCCTGGAAGACGAACTTGCCGTGGGGCCGGCAGAGCGCAAACGCCGAGTCGAGCAGGGCGGGCACGCCGGTCGCCTCAAAGACAACATCCGCGCCTTGAGGGGCAATCGCGCGCAGCGCTGGCTCCACCTCTTCGCGCCCGGCCTGGATCACGTGATCCGCGCCCAGCCGGCAGGCGACTGCCAGCTTGCGCTCGTCCAGGTCGATGGCAATCACCACGGCGCCCCGGAGCTTGGCGGCAGCAACCACGCCCAGGCCGATCAACCCGGCGCCTTGCACGGCGACCACGTCTCCCAGGCGCACGCCGGCCATATCCACCCCGTGATAGCCCACCGCCGGCATCACGAACGTGGACGCGACCTCTTCATCCACTCCCTCGGGAAGCAGGTCGGGGCCGTGGGTGGCGTGGGTGGCATCGGTGACCGCCATCGAGCAGTGCGTGCCGCTCACCGCCGAGGCGGCCTGCCCCCCCATCCGGAACGGACCGCGGCTGTTTCGGTAGTAGACCTTATCGCCAACCGCGAAGCCACGGACGTCGCGGCCCACGCGTTCCACCACGCCCACGCCCTGGTAACCGGTGCAGAGGGGGTAGGGGCCCCACGAGATTTTGTTGCGGATCAGGGCGAACTCCGTGCCGATGCTCACCCCGGAGAAGTGTGTTCGGATGAGGAGATCCGTAGGCCCCATCTCGGGCAGCTCCACGTCGGCCAGGGTGAACTCCTGGCTCTCCGAACAGACGAGCGCCTTAGCTTTCACGCGAACCCTCCCGAATAGGATCTGCGCGCCGCAGGCCATGCCGGCCACGGTCATCTTCCGGCGCGGCTTTGGGCAAGATGGGGGCGCGCTGTGCCAGGAAGCAGAACGCACGTTGGAATCTCGCCGCGGCTCGGTGGAGCTTGTGGTCCTCCTGGCGCGTGCCGCCTGGCTCTCTCCAGATTTCGCTTCTGGGGGACAAATGCCTGCCGGATCCGCCACTGCCGCGCGAGCGCGTGATCGGGTGCGGGAGAGGGCAACGGGACCGCGCTGGTGCGGTATGGGAGCGATAGCGCTTGAGGCAACCAAAACCATCCTGGCCGCCTGAATGCGAGCGGCCAGGGCGGAAGCAGGCGCTGGTCATTGCGCCGAGTTGGGGCGCGCCTGAGCGCGCCCTTCTGGAGCACTGGATATCGCTGCTAGACGCGCGCTGCCGTGGGGGTATCTGGGCGGCGCTCTTCAGACAGGATGCTCCAGGTCGGCACGCCGGGCTCAGGCGTCACAGAGCGCACCAGGATCCGGTAGCCCCGCGTCTGAAGACCCTCCTCCAGCGCGACCAGCATCCCGCCCACCGTGGGGCGGAGCTCATCCTCCGGCACCTGTATCTCTACCACGAAGCGCCCGATGGCTGGGGGCTTTCTGGCCATGGCGTGACCTCCTCAAAATATGCTCGCCCCCCACCTGCCCCGCACAGGTGGGGAGGCGAGCCCCGTCCCATAGTCGCTCTTGAAGAGTCGCACTGGCCGGCGACGAGCGACCTGGCTCTACACCCGACGGCTGCGATACATCGTGTAGCCGCCGTGGGACCCAGTCATGCTATACATCTGGTAGCGAGCGGCTTTGCGCGCTCGCCGGCATGCCGGGCACCGGGCCGGGTCGTTCTGGAATCCCTTCTCCGCGTAGAACTCCTGCTCGCCAGCAGTGAAAGTGAAGTTGCGGCCACACTCCTTGCACGTGAGGATCCTATCCTCTGCCATTGCTTCCTCCTTCGATTGGTGCGCGTGTTCCGCGGCTTTGCCTTCGAGAGACTCGCCCTGCGCCCCGGATCGAATGAGAGAGGACCCCGGCAGTAGGCTCGGATCGTACCGTGCTCTGCATGCCCGCAAGGCGACTACTGGGAAGGCGTCACCTCTATTATACCCAGCCCTCTTGACGCTAAACCTCCGCACGCTTCTCTTTTTGCACTCGGTTTTCACGGTCAGGATTCGCGTGCTCTCTGGGGTGCACAAGCCCGCCGGTGGCAAACTGGGGCACCCCGCGGTATGCCAGCGTGTGCCTAGCGGGCGAAAGGATGCCCTGACGGGTGCGATAGACCCGCAGGGAAAGGCCTGTGGTGGGGCGGGGCAGCAGGTTCGTTCAGAGAGCTGCTACGCGAGTGCCAGATCGCTTCGCGAACGTTTGAGCAGGCGCACGCTGTGCGTCCGGAAACCGTGTCGGTACTCCACGCGGTCTACGAGGCTGTCGATGAGCCGGACGCCCCGGCCGCTCTCTCCCGTGGGAAGCGGGCGCTGGCGCATCTGGCGGATATCGAACCCAGGCCCGCGGTCGCGCACGACGACGACCACGCGGTCGAGATCCGGTTCCACGCGGATCCCTACGGTATCATGGTTCCCGCGGGGCGAGCCATGCCGAATCGCGTTGAGGCATGCCTCGGTTGCAGCCAGCTTCAGCTCCGCGATCTCATCGCGTGTCAGGCAGGTGGGAATGCTCACCCGCTCGATGAGCCCGCGTACCTCCTGCACATACTGCTCGCCGCTCGGGATAGCAATCTGGATCGGACGGAATGGGTTGAACTCGCGAACGCGGATGCGGGGCTTTCGCGTTGCGTGTGACAGCAGGCGTAGACGAAACATGTCGTTACCTCCCGTCCACTCAAAACCGCCTCTTGGATGCCCTCGGTCGATCCTCCTGCGCGCGAAGAGTGCATGGGATGTGCCAAGATCGCGCGCTACCCGCATCTACTTGTCCTCCAGCGGTGCCTCGCACCGGTGTCCTGCAGAGCGACCCGGCGTTGCCCGCCGCCCCCGACACCGTGTTCGGGTGGCCAGGCACTCGCTGATGGCCCATCCTTGAGCAGTGTACCCTCCCGTCATCGCGTGGAAACGAGAAGACTCTCGCGCCTGATATCTGCCCGCGCGAGCAGTAAGCAGGGGGTGGGGGAGTGGCTGGGAGTCAAAGGGATGGGGAGACCGCAGGAGAAGCCCGGGCCGGAGGGCTATTCAAGGAATAGCTCTCGCCGCGAGCCGGTGGCCTTCCTGCCGTCTCGTTTCGCGCTCGGGCAGCTCACAGGCGCCGGGCGCGACGACCGCCGGGCGGCGGAACGGCCACAAAGGGAAAGCTGCCTGCGTCCAGCGAGGCGGGGTCTGCCCGCCTCGCTGGACGACCCGCAGGCCTGGATAGTGCCAGCTAAACCGAAGCCCTTACTCGTGCTTGACCTCGACCTGGAGACCGTCGAAATCGAAGCGGAAGGGGATAACGCGCACGCCCTGGTCGCGAAGGACCATCTCCAGATCCTCTTTTCGTCCGGGGGCAGAGAGGAAGAGCAGACACCCGCCGCCGCCAGCTCCGCACGCCTTCCCGGCCACCGCGCCGTTGGCCATCGCGAACTCGAAGAGGGAGTCGATCTGCGAGTTGGTCACCGAAGGATGCAGCGCCTTCTGATGCCGCCAGTTCTGATTCAGCAGGTCGCCGAACTCCTCGACATTCCCCTCGAGCAGCACGGTGCGCATTCGGATGGCAACGTTGCGCAGGCTGTAGAGTGCGTTGACCGTGTCGGGATTGCCGCCACGGTAGTTGCCCCACACATCGCCGTGGATGCCGCTGGAGAGACGCGACTTCCCGGTATAGCAGAGGACCAGGCGGCTCTCCAGCTCGGCGACCGTCTCGGGCGCGACATTGAGCCGCTCGACGCCAACCGCTTCACCAAAGGTGAAGTAGTTGAAGCCTCCAAAAGCGCTCGCGTACTGATCCTGCTTGCCGCCCAGAATCCCCAGGATCCGCTCCAGGTCGTAGGAGAGCTCGGCGATCGTCCGGCGATCCTCGTCACTTTGGACTTTCGACTTGATCAGCGAGAGCCAGACCACGTTGAGGGTGGCGGATGTTCCGAGGCCGGACCCTGCCGGCAGGTCGGAGCGATAGGCGACCTCAATCCCCTCGCCGGCGTCCGTCTCCACCACATACTTTCCCGAGGGGCCGCTCACACGCCGCTTCACGGGATCCTCGGTGTCGAGCACATACATGCGGCCGTGAACGTACTTGTTGATGGTCGCATTAACGACCGCGCCTCCGGCGCTGGCCGCGAAGATGCTGACATCGGTCCAACCTCCGGCGAAGTCGATGCGCACGGGGGCTTTGCTCTGTACAATCACGAAGGCACCTCCAGAGAAACCCAGGATTCCGCTGGCGGCTCTCGATCACACGGTCGAGGCGCTGGTTCTGGGACGTGGTTTTCGAATGGTATTGTATCCGGTTGGCATCATAGTGTCAACCTGGTAGTTTCACAGCCGGCGCTTGCACGCTGGTCGCTTGAGGGCTCATCCAGCGGAGGCCACCTCCCGGAGGGCTTCCTCCGCGGCTGCGACCGTGGCGGAGATGTCGCCGGAAGTATGCGCTTCCGAGAGGAACGCGGCCTCGAACTGCGACGGCGCCAGGTAGATCCCGCGTGCCAGCATCGCCCGGAAGAACGCCGCGTAGCGGGCCGTATCCGAGCGCCGGGCGGCCGCGTAGTCGCGCACGGGCCCCTCGGTGAAGAAGGTCGTCATCATCGAGCCCACGCGATTCACGGTGGCCGGCACTCCGGCGCGCGCGGCAGCTGCTTCCAGACCTGCCTGGAGCTCCTCTCCCTTTTGTTCCAGCTCCTCGTAGAATCCGGGGCGCTGCAGGGCGCGCAGCGTCTCCAGGCCCGCGGCCACGGCCACCGGGTTTCCGGAGAGCGTGCCCGCCTGGTAGACCGGGCCACTGGGCGCCATGCGTGCCATGATCTCGGCCTTTCCCCCGTAGGCTGCCAGGGGGAAGCCGCCACCGATGACCTTCCCCAGAGTCGTCAGGTCCGGGGTCACGCCATACCGCTCCTGGGCGCCGCCGGGGGCCACCCGGAATCCGGTGATCACTTCGTCGAAGATGAGGAGCGCGCCATGGCGGGCGGTGACCCTCCGCAGGTGCTCCAGGAACCCTGGTTCAGGCGGGATCACCCCCATATTCCCGGCGACTGGTTCGACGATGACCGCGGCGATCTCATCGCCTCGCGCGGCAAAGAGCGAATCCACGGCGGCGGGATCGTTGTAGGGCAGGGTGTGGGTGAGCGCGGCGAAGCACGCGGGCACGCCCGGCGTGTCGGGGATGCCGAGCGTGGCGATCCCAGAGCCACCGTGGGCGAGCAGCGCGTCAAAGTGGCCGTGATAGCCTCCTTCGAACTTCACGATGCGCTCGCGCTCGGTGTAGGCGCGTGCCAGCCGGATCGCCGACATCACCGCCTCGGTCCCCGAGTTCACCAAGCGGACGCTCTCGACCGAGGGAACGGCGGCACAGATCGCCTCGGCGAACTCCACCTCGCCCGGGGTGGGGGCTCCGTAGCTCGTGCCACGCGCGGCTGCGGCCTGCGCCGCGGCGACTACACGCGGGTGCGCATGTCCGAGAATCAGCGGCCCCCACGAGCCGACATAATCGATATAGCGGTTGCCATCCACATCAACCAGAGAGGATCCCTGGCCGTGGTCGATGAAGAGGGGGTCGCCTCCCACCGAACGGAACGCTCGCACGGGGCTATTCACCCCGCCGGGGATCACCTCCTGGGCCCGGCGGAAGAGTTCGCGCGAACTCTGGATGCTTCGTGCCATCTTTCTCCCCTTAGAGATCAGCGATCTGACGCAGGGCGTGCGCGAGGGCCTCGGGGCGCTGGCTGCCGATCAGGTACTCGCGCGACGGCGTCTGGATCCGCACTCCCCGATCCCCACGCGCGGAGTAGGCGCGCTTGCCGCCTCGCCCAAAACGGATTCCCCAGCCGCCGAACTCGGCAAGTGGGCGGTACGTCACCGGCTCCACGGATCGGATCTGGTCGGCCGCGATCCGAAACGGAATCCAGCCAAGCATGCCGAAAGTCACCCTCACGCCCTCCGGGGTGACGCGGGTTCGCATCGGTGCGACGACGGCCAGGGTGCCAAGGATGCTGGCGGTGCTGGCGAGCACCGGGCGAGCCCAGCGCGCCAGAGGAAGCAACGCCAGCGCGACGGCCATCCCGGCCGCCGCGGCAACGGCCATCGCCGTGACGAAGTCGGGAAACCACTGCTCCTCCTCAAAGATCACCTGGTCCATTTGCCACCTCCAGTGGGGAGCATCGCGATGCCTGACGCGACCATCAGATGGAGAGCCGGAGGGCCCAGGTGTGCTGGCCGGGCCGCTCACGGGGCGCCATTGGGTGTTGGGCCGGACAAGCCGCTTTCTCGCTGCCGCTCATCGGCGCTGCCCGCGCCGGCGCTTGGAGTGTGCCGGCGAGCGCCTGCGCGGGGAAGTGTGTTGGACTCCTAGCAGAAGGCCGGCCACCCGTTCCTCCACCTGTTGCATTCGCTCGGCATCGAGCAACGCCTCCTTCAGGCTCAGAGCCGCCGCATCCATCTCGTGCAGGATGGCGGCGACCGCGGCGAAGAGGGAGTGGTCCTTTCCAGGGCCGAGGTCGCCGTACCATTCGCCCTCGACCAGGCACTCCTCGTTGCCACGGTTGCGAACACTGACGTCGGCGCGCAGTGAAGGCCAGATAGTCTGAAGCCGCTGCGAGAGGTTCATCAGCCGATTGATGCCAAGGGGCTGGGGCAGCGAGATCGGCTCTAGCTGCGCTGTGAACCACACTTTCCCGTTCTCGTCGATCTGCCCGCCTTCCTCGACCTGGACCTGGACCCACAGAGCCAGATCGCCGCACAGGTACTCTACAGAGAGGTAGGTTCCCTCCTCCGGGTCGGTTCGCAACTCGATGCAGTGCGGCTCTACCCTGTTCGTCTGGCTGGCCAGGCCGCGGAGGACGCCGACCGCCTCGTCTATCGGTGTCATTACTTCTCCCTAGGCAGCGACGGGCGGTCCCGCCGCGGGGTACTACTCTAACGATACTATTGTATCACGCGGTACCCAGTGGTCAAGGGGACATGTGCTTGCGGGGCGGGTACATCAGGATGAAAACGGCATGACGCATCCGGGAAGGGGCGGATAGGCCACCGGGGCGGCACACTGATGTGGCTCCCTCCCCCCGTTCCCGGGCCGCCGCGTCGAAGCCGAAACCCCTCTCGCGCCAGGGGATGTTTTCCAGACCTAGGCTGTGGGTAATAGCAGCGTGATGGGGGATGTTGGCTAAGGTGATCCCCCGAAGATGGCACCGTGCATCAGGGCACGCTTGTGAAGACACAGGGGAGGTGAAAACATGGCAAAGCAAGGTGGCGAGATGACCGTTCGTGAGGCGGGGCGCAAGGGCGGTGAGATCCGGAAGCGCGAGCTGGGGAGCAGCGGCTACTCCGAGCTCGGCAAGAAGGGTGGCAGCCGCGTGCGCGAGCTGATCGAGAAGGGCAAGCAGGCCGAGCAACAGAAGTAGAAAGGATACCGATGGCGCAAGAGCGTGAAGGCGAGATGACTGTTCGCGAGGCCGGCCGCATGGGCGGCATGACGCGCAAGGAGCAACTCGGCCGTGAAGGCTACGAGGAGCTTGGTCGCATGGGCGGCAAGGTGCGCAAAGAGCAGCTCGGCCATGAGGGCTACGAGGAGCTCGGCCGCAAAGGTGGTGAGGTCCGCAAACAGCAGCTCGGCCACGAGGGCTACGAAGAGCTCGGCCGTATGGGTGGCAACGTACGGAAACAGGAACTAGGACACGAGGGCTATGAAGAGCTCGGCCATAAGGGCGGCCAGCGTGTCCGTGAACTCATCGAAAAGGGGAAGCAAGCTGGGATGTAGGTCGCGTGCCTGGTTGCTTCCGGCTGGGACTCGTGGCAGCGTTGCACGCAGCCGGCCACGAGTCCCGGTTGGCGCAAGCACGCCCCGAAGCGGTGAACACACATACGGCGCCACTCACTGCGGCGAGGAGTGCGACCAAGCATCGCAATCACTCCTCGCCGCGTTCATCTGGGCGCGCAGTCTATGAATTCTTCGGTTGCGGGCCCTGGATCGGGATCGTGAAGTAGAAGGTGGAGCCGTGGCCGTACTCGCTCTCCACGCCAATCGTGCCGTTATGCAGCTCGATGAGCGTCTTGCATAGGTAGAGCCCCAGGCCCGTGCCCTTGATCCCCTTGTGCTTCTCCGACTCGACCCGGTAGAGTCGGCCGAACATCTTGCTCAGGGCCTCCTTCGGGATGCCGATGCCTTGGTCCGTCACCGAGACCGTGATCTGGTCCCCATTCCGCACCACCTTGACTGAAACCGTTCCCCCTTGGGGCGAGTACTTGGTGGCGTTGCTGAGGAGGTTCGAGACGACCTGCTCGATCCGCTCCTGATCGGCCACGACCTCGGGAAGATCCTCCGGTATCTCCACCTCGAACTGGAACTGCGGCGTGAAGGAGCGCTGTGACTCCACCACCATATCGATCGATGCTTTGAAGTCGTAAGGGCGCAACGAGAGCTCGAGCGACATCCCCTTCGAGAGCCGGGCCAGGACGAGGATATCGTTGACCAGGCGCAGCATTCGATGCGAGTTGTGGTTGATGATCGTGAGGAACTCCTTGGTTGTCTCCTCGTCGAAGGGCATACCGTCGTTGATGGCCATCAGCATCGTATCAACGAAGCCTTGAATGGCCGTCAGCGGCGTCCGCAGGTCATGCGAGATGACCGAGACGAAGGAGTTCTGCATCTGCTCCTCTTCGCGCCGGGCGGTGAGGTCCTGGAGGATGACCACGGCGCCAGCAAAGCCGTTGTTGCGCTGGCTGGCGTGGTTGAGAATGGGGTCGACCTGAATACGGTAGATGCGCGGCTCGCCCTTGCCCTCCTCATTCGGTGTCTCGATGGTGATCTCGGTGCCCCGCGACTCCCTATACCGGAATACCTGGTCTACCAGCTGAGCGAGGAAGGACGTGCCCTTCTGGAAGACATCCTGATAGTGCTTGCCGATGTCCTCCTGGCGGATCCCGAGGCGCTGCATCTCGCGGTTGGCTTCGAAGAGCATCCCCTCGGCGCTGATCGCCAGCATACCGATGCTCATGCTCTGGATGGTGTCGGAGATCGTCCTCTCGAACTCGTGAGCGATCGGGTAGAGCTCGGTGTGTGCGATCAACTGGGATGCCTGCCCGCCAAGGATGAGCAGGATCTGCTGGTCGTGCGTGTCAAACTCGCCATGCCGCTTGTTGAGCGCGTGCAGGACGCCAACGGTGGTCTCCTTGACGACATCGCCCTCACTATCGCGGTAGCGATAGATGATCGGTACCGTGAGCAGATTGCGGGCGCCTAGGGAGCGCAGCATCGCGACATCCTCGCGCGTATCGTCCGTGACATCGCGTACAATTTGGGGGCGACCCGAGCGGAACACTTCGCCGGAGATGCCTTGCCAAAGCGGAGCCTGAATTGCGCGGAGATCCGACCGTGAGAACTCGCCGCAAGGATCAATGGCGACCAGGCGGCCTTCACTCCGTTGGGCGAGCATTAGCAAGACCCTGTCGACCTGGGTCAGGTTGGTTGCACGCTTGATGAGGCTGCGAACGGCCCTGATCTGCCTTTCAGGATCGAGAAACTGCGCATCGTAATCGGTCAACTCATGCCTCCCGGCTCGCTAGATACCGCACGGAGCTGGACATAAGCCTATGAAGCCTGTGGGTACGAAAGGTATCATGCCCCGCACGGATGGGGAGTGTGCCGGATATCCCGGGGTGCGAGAGTTTTCCGGGCACCCCCTTGGAACTCGATCAAGGGAACACACCTTGCGATCGATGCCTCACCAGGTATTATACTACCATGCGGACCACTTGGCAAGATCACGGCGAGCTCGGCTGGGATTCCGAGATAAGGAGAGTGCCGCGCACGCGCGGAGCTCGAAGCTCCGCGCTGCTTGTGAGCCAAGCCCTGCCGGGCTGGGTTGGGGATACTCCCAGACGTTGCAAAACGGCGGTGGCTGGGAGGGGAAGCCCTGAAAGGGCTTTGCCGGAAAGCAGCGCGGTGCTTTTAGCGCCGCGCGCCGGGTTGCGCGCTGCATCCGAGGCTTCGGATTCCTTATCTTGGAATCTCAGCGATCACGGTTTCCTGCGTCGTGTCGGGAGCGACGCGAAAACCCTCTCCAACCGGCTTCGCCAGTCGCACGGCCGACTCGGATCCCAGGAGTTCGGAAACCCCCGGCGGGGATGTTGGACCCCTTCGGTGCCGTCCGCAATCGCCTCGCGGTAGCTCCTCCCCCCGGGATACAGCGCCGGCCAGAGGGGTGGGGAAGGGGGCTTCCGATCCGCGTCCGTTCCCAACATCTGTGGTATCGTTTCGGGCAGGGGCGGGAGGGCAGACAAGCCGCTCTGCGCGAGGAGCGGGCGCTTGACTTCGCATGCAGGCTGGTGGTACAATACGCATGCTTCACATGGGGGAATCTCTGCCGCGTGGAGCAGTCCAGGCGCCTGGACCATCCCGCGGGATGCGCGCCAGGGGCTCCGCGCCGCCGCGGGATGCTGCCCCGCCCTCGCTTGTCGCCGGCAAGGCATTCTGGCGTCCGCGTCTCCGGCTATATCGGCACCGGTGTTCATGCACCCACTCGGTCGCGCCGGCGCCCATGCCCGCCCTGGAAGATGGGCGATGCAGGTGGGACGACTGAATGGACGGTTTGCGGAATAGACGACGGAACGCAGCACTGGCGTTGTGCCCATTCAGTTACGTCTTCTGCTTCGTCAGGCGACCGCGCCCCTCCACGGGTCCGCGGCGACGTGTGTTGAAGGAGGAAAATCTGTGAAGGTCTTGGTGACCGGTGGCGCTGGCTTCATCGGGTCGCACGTCGTGGATCGTCTCATCGCCGATGGACACCAGGTGGTGGTGGTAGACGATCTTTCGAACGGCAAGCGCGAGAACCTGAATCCCGCTGCGACTTTCTACCAGATGGATATTCAGGATCCTGCCCTGGCGGACCTCTTTGAGAAGGAGAAGCCGGAGATCGTGAATCATCACGCGGCGCAGATGGATGTACGCCGGGCGGTGGAGGATCCTGTGTTCGATGCCCGGGTCAACATTCTCGGCTTTCTGAACGTGCTCGAAAACTGCGTGCGTCACCAGGTGCGCAAGGTGATCTTTATCTCCTCCGGAGGGGCGGTGTATGGCGAGCCGGAGCAGCTTCCCGCCGAAGAGACGCACCCGATCCGGCCCATCACACCCTATGGTGTAACCAAGTACACGGGTGAGAAATACCTCTATTTCTATCGGGCCGTCCACAAGCTCGACTACACGGTGCTCCGCTATGCCAACGTCTACGGACCCCGGCAGGACCCGCACGGCGAGGCCGGCGTGGTGGCCATCTTCATCGGTCTGCTGGCTCGGGGCGAGACGCCGACGGTCTTCCGCTATCCCGACGGCGAGATGCTGCGCGACTACGTCTTTGTGCGCGACGTGGTGGAGGCCAACATCGCGGCGATGTCGCGAGGCTCCGGGCAGGAGTTCAACATTGGCACCGGTCGTGGCACCTCGGTGAGCGACCTGCTCGCGGCGGTGCAGCGCGTGATGGGCACCGACATCGAGCCGCGATATGGCGCGGCACGGCCGGGTGAGATCCGCCAGACCTACCTCGCCATCGAGCGCGCCGCGCGCCTGCTTGACTGGCGCCCGAAGGTGAGCCTGGAACAGGGCCTGTACGAGACCGCCGAGTGGTTCCGACAGCACGCGCAGGCCAAGAAGCCCGCGTAGGCGGCCCTTCGCGAGAGCGCGAGGGGGCAGGGCTCTGGGCGGGTGAACCGCCTCTGATGCCGCGGCCCGGCTCGTGGCCTCGCTCGCTTGCTTGAAAAAGCATCTACGCATCTGGTATAATCGGTCCATGCGCGTGTGCGCGCTTGTTATCGCCCATCGGCGGGTGAGAGATGCCGTTGATGCCTTGGAGACGACGCTCCTGAGACAGACGCATCTTCGCACGGATGGGTGCCGGGAAAGGTGGACTCTGGGGTAATGCAAGTACCCATGGCCGACCTTCGTGCGCAGTATCTGGGCATGAAGGCGGAGATCGACCGAGCGGTGCTCGAAGTACTTGAGTCGGCGCAGTTCATCCTGGGCGACCGGGTGGCGCGGTTGGAGACTCGTATCGCCAGCTATTGTGGAGCAAAACACGCGGTCGGAGTCGCCTCCGGCACGGATGCGCTGCTCCTTCCCCTGGTCGCGATGGGGATCGGCCCCGGCGATGAGGTGATCACGTCGCCCTTCACCTTCGTGGCAACGGTGGAGGTGATCTGTCTGGCAGGCGCGACGCCGGTGTTTGCCGACATCCAGCCGGATACCTTCACGCTGGATCCCGCTTCCGTAGCCTCGAAGATCACACCCCGAACGCGCGCCATCATTTCGGTGCATCTCTACGGGCAGCTCGCGTCGATGACGGAACTGCGCGCGCTTGCCGAGCGCTATGGCCTGAAGATCGTTGAGGACGCGGCGCAGGCGATTGGCGCGGCGCAGCAGGGCGTGCGAGCTGGCGCCTGGGGCGATGCCGCCGGCTTCAGCTTTTTCCCGACGAAGAACCTGGGTGCGGCGGGCGACGGGGGAATGGTCACCACCGACGATGAAGAGCTGGCGGCGAAGATGCGAGAGCTTCGCTTCCATGGCAGTGGTGGGACCTACTACTACAGGAGCATCGGCTACAACTCGCGGCTCGATGCCTTGCAGGCCGCCATTCTCGACGCAAAGATGAACGCCCTGGAAGCCTGGAACGACGCCCGCCGGGCGAACGCGGCCTATTATCGCGAGGCGTTGGCGGGCCTGCCCCTGGTGCTTCCCATCGAGGTAGAGGGCAACCACCACATCTACCACCAGTTCACGGTGCGGGTGCCCAAGGGCGAGGTGGATCGCGAGGCGTTGCGCGGGCATCTGCAGGCGCGCGGCGTGGGGAATGCCGTCTACTATCCTCTCCCCATCCACCTTCAGGATGCCTATCTCCGCTGGAGCGAGGGCCCGGGGAGCCTGCCCGAGTCGGAGCGTGCCGCGGAAGAAGTGCTCTCGCTTCCGGTCTATCCCGAGATGACCGCCGAGCAGCGCGCGTACGTGGCGGATAGCGTGCGATCCTTCTTCACCGGTCGCTAACGGGCGCCGCGGATCGTGCGCAGCGCAGGAACGCGCGCGGCCCGAGGGGAGGAGCGTTCCGTGAAAGCGATGATTCTGGCGGCTGGCGTGGGCTCGCGCCTGGATCCGTTGACGCGCACCGTGCCCAAGCCGATGGTACCGGTAGTCAATCGGCCGGTCCTCGAGCACCTGGTGGATCTGCTGGTGCGCCATGGGTGCTCCCGGGTTGTCATGAACACCCACTATCTGGCCGAACGCATCGAGGAGCATTTTGGGAACGGCGAGGCGTTCGGCACGGAGGTGATCTACTCGCGCGAGGAGCGCCTGTTGGGCACCGCGGGCGGCGTGAAGCGCGTCGCGGAGCACTTCGATGACACCTTCGTCGTCATCGGAGGCGATGACCTTACCGACGTGAACCTCTCGGAGATGATCGATTTCCACCGCGAGCGCAAGGCGCTGGTGACGATCGGGCTCTCTGTGGTGGACGACCCCTCGCAGTTTGGCGTGGTGCTGCTGGGCGAGAATGGCGCGGTTCGCCGCTTCGTCGAGAAGCCAGGGCGTGGCGAGGTCTTCAGCAACCGGGTGAACGCACAGGTGTACATCCTGGAGCCCGAGGTGCTGAAGATGATCCCGGATGGGGTGCCCTACGACTTCGGCAAGCAGCTCTTCCCACGGTTGTTGCGCGAAGGCTATCCCTTCTACGGATACGAGATGCACTCTTACTGGTGCGATATCGGGAGCCTGACGCAATACCGTCGCGCCAACCTCGATGCGCTCAACGGCGTGGCGCCCGTGAACTTCACGGTGCCCGAGGTGGAACGCGGGTTGTGGGTGGGCGACGGCGTGCGCATCGCGCCAAGCGCGGAAATCGGGCGTCCCGTGGTGTTGGGCGATGGGTGCATCATCGAGTCTGGCGCGCGCGTGATGGAGAATAGCATTCTGGGAGCCGGGGTGGTGGTCGAGGAGGGGGCCATCGTCCGGCATAGCATCCTCTGGGAGGGCGCGGAGATCCAGCACGGCACGATCCTGGAGCGGTGCGTCGTAGGCCGCCATTGCCGGGTGAAGAGCAACGCCGCGATCTTCGATGGGATCGTGGTGGATCCGGGGAGATCCGAGGCGCCCTCGTTGGGGCGATGAGGGCGCATTGGCAAGCGGGCGCCTATTGAGAAGAGCGGGCGGCATCTGCCCGGCACGCGACTGAGGGGTAACGAAATGCAGCATGATGTCAAGGATCTGAGCCTGGCGCCAAAAGGACGCCTGCGGATAGAGTGGGCAGCGGCGGAGATGCCCGTCCTGGCGCTGATTCGCGAGCGCTTCGAACGGGAAAAGCCGCTGAAGGGCCTGCGCCTGGTGGCCTGCCTGCACGTCACTACGGAGACGGCCAACTTGGCGATCACGTTGAAAGCCGGCGGCGCTGAAGTGGCCCTGTGCGCATCGAACCCGCTCTCCACGCAGGACGACGTGGCGGCGGCGCTGGTGGCGGATTACGGCATCCCCACCTTCGCCATCAAGGGCGAGGACCACGAGACCTACTACCGGCATATCCATCAGGCGCTGGATCTGAAGCCCCATCTCACGATGGATGACGGGGCCGATACCGTCTCGGTGATCCATTCCGAGCGCCAGGAGCTGATGGCGGAGATCATCGGAGGCACCGAGGAGACCACCACGGGCGTGATCCGGCTGCGCGCCATGGAGAAGGACGGCGTGCTTCGCTACCCGATCATCGCGGTGAACGACGCGGAGACAAAGCACTTCTTCGACAACCGGTATGGCACCGGCCAGAGCACGATTGACGGCATCCTGCGCGCCACGAACCGCCTGCTCGCGGGCACAAAGTTCGTCGTCGCCGGCTATGGCTGGTGCGGGCGCGGGATCGCGATGCGCGCGCGGGGCATGGGTGCCCAGGTGATCGTCACCGAGGTCGATCCGATCCGGGCGCTTGAGGCGGTGATGGATGGCTACCTGGTGATGCCGATGGCGGAAGCGGTGAAGCAGGGGAGCATCTTCTGCACGGCCACGGGCGATGTGTCCGTGCTGCGCCAGGAGCACTTCGAGGCGATGCGCGATGGCGCCATTCTGTGCAACTCTGGCCATTTCAACGTGGAGATTGACATTCCCGCGCTGGAGAGCATGGCGAAATCGAAGCGGACGGTGCGCGACTTCGTGGACGAGTACACCCTCCCCAACGACCGGCGTATCTACCTGCTTGGCGAGGGCCGGTTGATCAACCTGGCCTCGGCAGAAGGCCATCCTGCCAGCGTCATGGATATGAGCTTTGCCAATCAGGCGCTGTGCGCGGAGTATATGGCGCGCAACGCCAGCCAGCTCGAGCGCAAGGTGTATGCGGTGCCGCGCGAGATCGACCGGAACATCGCGGCGCTGAAGCTGCACTCGATGGGCGTGGCGATCGATACGCTTACCTCCGAGCAGCGAGAATACCTTGCCTCTTGGGAGATGGGCACCTGAGCTGGCTCGGACGCGAATGGGCCGGATAGCGTGCTGAGGCAGGTGGGGGATGCGATGCACGGGCAGGAAGCAGCGGTGGCGGGCTGCGCCGTTGCCTCCTGCCCGCTGAATCAGGGGGGCGATGCTGGAGACGATTGAGCTGTTCGGGGTTCGAGTTCACCGGCTGACGATGGACGACGCGGTGGCGGCGGTGGAAGGCTTCCTTCAGGAGGGGAAGGCGCGCCAGGTGGTCACCGCGGATACCTCCATGCTGGTGATGGCGCAGCGGGATCCGGAACTCCGCGAGATCATCAACACGGCCGCTCTGGTGACGCCCGATAGCTTCGGCGTCCTCTGGGCAGCGCGTCACCTGGGCTTGCCACTGCAAGAGCGCGTGACCGGTGTGGACCTGATGGAGCGGATCTGCGCCCGGTGTGCCGAGAGCGGGCACAAGGTGTTTCTCTTTGGCGCCGCGCCCGGGGTCGCGGATGAAGCGGCGGAGCGGCTGAAAGAGCGTTTCCCCGGACTGCAGGTGGCCGGCACCCGGCATGGTTTCTACAAGCCGGACGAGGAAGAGGGAATTGCCGCCGAGATCGCGGCCTCCGGCGCCGACGCGCTTTTCGTTGCCCTTGGGATCCCCCGCCAGGAGAAATGGATCGCGCGCTCCCTGGACCGGACCGGCGTCTCCGTGGCCATTGGCGTGGGGGGCAGCTTCGACGTTTTTTCTGGCCGCGTGAAGCGCGCGCCCCGGTGGGTGCAACGCTGCAACCTGGAGTGGCTCTACCGGCTCTGCAAGAACCCGCGCAAGATCGGCAAGGTGAAGACGCTGCCCGTGCTCGTGATGATGACCCTCGGGACACTCGCGCGCGGCGATGGGAAGCGGGCGCGCCGTGATCGATAGGAGATTCCTGTTCGTTGATGCCGAGATGCTCGCGGAGACGGTGATTGCCCGCTGCACCGATCCGGAGGATGGCCGGCTGGGCGAGTTGCTGCGCGCGGCACCGCCCGATGTGGCGCGCCAGGCCGTGCGCCGTCCGGATGTACAGTTTGCCCTGGCAATCCGCATCTCCGCCACCGAGGAGGAGCGACACTCCTGGACGGCGATGCTCCTTCGCGTGCTGCGGCAGGTGGATAGCGAGGCGGCAGCAGCCGTCGCCTGGGAGTGTGATCGGGCCGCACTAGCGCGAACGCTCTCCTACGCCGAAGAGTACACGGCGAACCAGGTGAACCTGCTGGCTCGCCTCTATGCGTGCAATCCGGAGGTCGGGGGCAGGGTGCTTCAGCGGTGCGGAAGCCTGTTCCGCGAGTTTCTGGTCCAATCTGCGTTTCCCTATCTCGACCTCCCGGAGGAGTTGGTGGATGATGTTGAACAGTTCTGCGACCGCGCTTGAGCCGTCGCCCGTGCTGATCGTCGGCTCGGTGGCTTTCGATTCGGTGGAGACTCCCCTTGGACGCGAGGAGAACGTGCTGGGGGGCGCCGCCGTGTATGCGTCTGTGTCGGCCTCCTTTTTTGCCCCTGTTCAGATCGTCGGCGTGGTCGGCACCGATTTTCCGAAGGAGCACGTGGAGTTCCTGCGCGCGCGCGGGATCGACACCGAAGGCTTGCAGGTTGCAGAGGGAAAGACGTTCCGCTGGTCCGGCTACTATGACTATGACCTGAACCAAGCGCACACGCGGCAGACGGATCTGAACGTTTTCGCGGACTTCCACCCCCGCCTGCCCGAGTCGTATCGCGATGCGCGCATCGTTTTCCTGGCGAATATCGACCCCGACCTGCAGTTGGAGGTCCTGGAGCAAGTGCGCGACCCGCGGTTGGTCGTGTGCGACACGATGAACTTCTGGATCGAGCGGAAGCCGGAGCGGTTGCGCGAGGTGCTCCGCCGCGTGAACCTCGTCTTCATGAATGATGCGGAGGCGCGCCAGTTTTGCGGCACCTTCAGCCTGCTCCGAGCCGCGCGCGACCTTCTGGCGATGGGCCCCGATGGCGTGATCATCAAGAAGGGCGAGCATGGCGCGTTGCTCTTCACGAAAGGGAAGCATTTCTCCGCTCCCTCTTATCTTCTCGAACAGGTGGCCGATCCCACCGGCGCGGGCGATACCTTCGCCGGCGGCTTCGTTGGTTATCTCGCCTACACTGGAGACCTTTCGGAGGCGAACCTGCGCAAGGCCACAGTTTACGGCAGTGTCATGGCCTCGTTCAACATTCAGGACTTTAGCCTGAACCGGCTCCGCACCCTAACTCAGGAGGAGATCGCCGCGCGCTACGAGGAGTTCAAGGAGATCGCCTTCTTCGAGGCAATCTCGGCCAGCGGCGAGACGGCCTGAGCAGCATCCCTGGAGCAACGAGCGCCGAGGCCGGCGCGCGGAAAGCCTCCCGCGTGGAGGGCGCTATGGTGTGGCCCTGGCTCCAACGCCTGGGGGAAGGCCTGGTCGACCTTGTCTTCCCTCCGAATTGTGTCGCCTGCCATGGACCTGCGCCCGAATACCTGTGCGCCTCTTGCATTGCCTCGATTCGCCGCGTGGAGCGGCCGCTTTGCCACTGCTGCGGGCGCCCGCTGGATCTCCTCTCCGTCTCGCCCGAGAGTAGCTTTCGCGAGCGCGCTCTCTGCGCGCGCTGCCGGGCCCTACCGGTGGAGTTCGACCGTTGCCGGGCCTATGGATGGTACGAGGGCGCGCTCCGCGAGGCGATCCTCGCCTTGAAGTACCATGGCAAGACGGCCGTTATTCCGGCGCTGGCAGAGCTGCTGAGGCGGGCGTTGGATGAGGACCCGGTGTTGAGCCGGGCGCGGACACTGGTGCCGGTGCCGCTGCACCCGCGCCGGCGACGCGAGCGTGGGTTCAATCAGGCAGAGCTGCTCGCGAGGGCGCTGGCCGCGCAGAGCGGCCGGGCACTGCGGTGCGATCTCATCGTAAAGACCCGGTACACGCGGCCGCAGGTGGGCCTCAACGCGGAGCAGCGCCGCGAGAACTTGCGCGACGCCTTCGCAGTTCAGGGCGAGGCCGCGCCCGCCGGCCCCATCCTCCTCATTGATGACGTCACGACGACGGGCGCCACCTTCCACGCGTGCGCGTGCGCCCTGCGCGCTGCCGGCGCCACGACGATCTACGCGCTCGCTCTCGCGCGCGACTGAGCGGTTGCGCGCCAGCTGGGCCGGTCGGCGCGAACCACCTACTTCATTCCAAACATGCGCTCCTTTAGGTCGAGGTAATAGAGGTAATCCTCCACTTTCACGTTGGGCGGGCAGCGGTGGTCGCAGAATGGGATGTAGCCACCGCGCTCGACGAGGGGCACGAGCGTTTCGAGGTAGGCCTTGATCGCCTCGGGACCCCGGCCCAGCTGAATCTTGTCCACCCCACCCATGATGCGGAGCTCGCCGCCATATTCGTTGAGGACCTCTGCCGGATGCGCGCACCCGTTCACCTCGAAGGGGAAGAGGCAGTTGATCCCTCCCTCCAGGAAGCCGGGGAGCAAGGGGCGCACGTCGCCATCGCAGTCGGTATACCACAGGTCGATGCCGTGGGCGCGCAGGCGCTTGCTGATCCGCTTGTACCGGGGCACAACGACGCGTTCGAAGAACTCCACGGTGATCAGCGGGCCGTTCTTGAAGCAGATATCCTCCCAGCCGGACGCAAAATCGAAGTCGATTTCGCCGAGCACTTGATCGAGAAAGTCCTCAACGAGGACGCACGCGGTCTCGACCATATCCTCGACCATATCGGGGTAGTCGTAGGTGGCATAGGCCAGGCCCTCGAAGGTGAGCATGTCGCGGATTTTGCCGATCAGCGAGCCGCAGTGGACACCGAGGGGGTAGTCTCTCGTCGGCGGGTGCGCCTTCTTCAGGGCTTCGACATCAACCTTGCGCGCCGGGTCATCGCGGCGAAAACGCTCTTCCTTGCACCGCTTCCAATCGTCGGGAGTGGTGATCGATGCCTTGATGTAGTGGGGGATGGTGTCGTGGCCGTCTCGCGGCACCTCGGCAAGGAGGCCGTCGCCGTTCTGCATAATCAGCGTCGTCTCGGTCTCGCCGACGACCTTGTGCTCGAAGGCTGGGTTCATCCACACGCAGCCGCTAACGCAGGCGATGCGGTCAAAGTTGAAGAAGAGGTTGGCTTCGCGCTCGTTGGTAATGCCGTTCTCTACGAAGATAGACCATTGACGGTAGTTCTCGGCCCAGTAGCCGAACTCCATGTTGAAGCAGCGATCCACCGGCCGGTAATGCATCTGGTTGTTGAAGCGCTCGCGGTCGGTCATTGTGCCTCGCCACTTCGGGCGGCATGGTGTGATCGTCTTCATTGTGTGCTCCTACCGTTCGCGTGGCGCAGAGGGGCGGCTATGTTGTTACCTCTGGGCGCGTAATCCGGCTTGCGGCGCCCGCCCGGCCGCCTTCTGAACGGCGGCAACGGGCGAACCGGGGGGGCTTCCGCGGTCCTCACTCACACCTGGAAGCGGATATGGAGGATATCGCCATCCTGCACGCGATACTCTTTTCCCTCCAGGCGGAGATATCCCTTCTCCTTGGCGGCATTCCACGAGCCGGCTTCATGCAGGCGCTCGTAGGGAAGGGTTTCGGCGCGGATGAAGCCGCGGGCCAGGTCGGAATGGATCTTTCCCGCGGCCTGGACGGCGGTGCTCTCCTTGCGGATGGTCCAGGCGCGTACCTCATCCTCGCCCACAGTGAAGAAGGAGATGAGACCGAGGCTGTCATAGCAGACGCGGATGAAGCGGTTGCGGGCGGGCTCCTCGATTCCCATCGCTTCGAGAAACTCGCTCTCCTCCTGCGGGTCGAGCTGCGCGACCTCGGCTTCCACCTTGGCGCAGAGGGCGATCCAGGTGTAGCCGTGCTCGGAGGCATAGGCCGCGAACGCCTGGGTGGCCGGGGTCTCCTGCCCGATCTGGTCCTCGCCGATGTTGAGCACCAGGACGATGGTCTTGTCGGTCAGCAGCTCCACGTCGCGAATCGCCGCCTGCTCTTCCTGGGTGAGGCCCACCTCGCGCACCGTGCGTTCCTCTTCCAGGGCCTCGCGCAGGCGCTGGAAGATCTCGATCTGGCGGAGCGTCTGGGCGCGGTCTGCCTTGGCGCCCCGGGCGAGCTTCTCCAGCCGCTCCAGCCGGCGCTCCACCGCCTGCAGGTCGGCCAGGATCAGCTCCGAGATGACGGAGTGCGCGTCGGCCACGGGATCGATGCGCCCCTTGGGATGGGGCACCATCTCATCCTCGAAGGCACGAACGACGAGGGCCAGGGCATCGGTGCGCCGGACCGTGGCATAGAAATCGGCGCCCAGCTCGCCCCGGCGCTCGCCCGCATCCTGACCACCCATGCCATCGACGAACTCGATCGTGGCTGGCGTCACCTTGCGCGGGTGGTAGAGCTCCACCAGCCAGTCGAAACGCGCGTCTGGCACCTGAATGACGCCGACGTTGACCTCCCGGCGCCCCCCATAGGCGGACGTGGCGGCGCTGCCGCGCGTCAGGGCGTTGAAGAGCGTCGTCTTTCCGGACAGGCCCGGGCCAACAATCCCAACTTGCATACTTTGCGACTCCTTATGACTTGACGAGGTTGAGAAACTCCTCGCGGGTGCGCGTGTCCGAGCGGAAGAGGCCCAGCACGGAGCTCGTCATCATCTTCGAGTTCTGCTTCTCCACGCCACGGACCATCATGCAGAGGTGCTGCGCCTCCATGACAACGCCGACTCCCTTCGGATGGAGGACATCCTGGATGGCATGGGCAATCTGATGGGTGAGCCGCTCCTGCACCTGCAACCGGCGGGAGAACATGTCGACGACACGGGCAATCTTGCTTACGCCGATGATCCGCCCGTTGGGGAGATAGCCGACGTGGCAGCGCCCGAAGAAGGGGAGCAGGTGGTGCTCGCAAAGCGAGTAAAACTCAATATCCTTGACGATGACCATGTCATCGTAGGGCTCCTCGAAGATCGCCCCGTTCAGAATCGTCTCGATATCCTGGTGATAGCCGCGCGTCAAGAACTTGATCGATTCTGCAGCACGGTGGGGCGTCTTGATCAGCCCTTCGCGGGTTGGATCCTCGCCAATCTCCTCCAGGATCCGTTCATAACACTCCTTGATTGTCAACGCACTCTCCTCCGATCCGACGGCCCTCGGTACGCGAGACCCCGGACCGCCACATTGTACGCCAATCACCGGTCCCCTGTCAACAAACGCGCGCTTGTGCACCAGGGGGCTGTTCATTATCCGCAGATGGACACAGATGAGCGCGGATAGCGATGGATGGGCCGGTGGCGCCGATGCGTGCAACAACGTGAGCCAGGCGCTGTCCAAGCGGAAAGAAGGATGGGGGAGAGCGCGAAGCGAACGTCGCCGTAAAGGCAAGCGCGCGATCGAGAGCATGCGGAAAAGCGGCATCCGGGAGAAGTGATGTCGCTCAACTGTGGGTTGACTGCCATTGAGCAAGATGATGATAGTCTCATCGCAATGCGCATTATGCAAACACCTGATTGGTATCGGCCCCGGGTGCAAGGCGTTCCCCGATGGAGTGCCCAAGGAGCTGGCACATAACAAGGTGTGGCACGACAAGCCGTATCCCGGAGACCAGGGCTACCGGTTTGAGCCCGCGTTCCCGGTTCCGGAAGAGGATGGCGCGGAGACAGCGGACACTGAGAATAGCTGATGTCTGGTGCGAGTTGCTGGTCCAGAGGCCCGGGGGAGACTGCTTCCCGCGGGCCTTGTTGATCCCAGGCCGGGTGCGGTCGTAACATGGCATGTCACGCGGCGATAAGTCACCGCGCTGCTTATGGGCGAAGCCCTGCCGGGCTGGGTTAGGCTACAGTCCTGGGCAACGGGAGCTAGCAGGAGCTGGAAGGGGGAGCTTCGATAGGGGCTTTGCAGGGAAGCAGCGCGGAGCTTCGAGCTCCGTGCGCCGGGCGCGCATCCTCCTCATCCGTGCCTTTCCCCCTCTTTCGTGGTATCCGGGCCCGCGATGCGCGAGCGAGCCCTGGTCCTCCATCCAGGGGCTGTCACTGGCGTTTTGGGGTGTGTCATGATACAATAGAGACCGTCGCGGAGGGCCGTCCGCTGGGAGAGGCGTCCATCCAGGTTACGGGAGGCCTCCCGGATCGCGGGGGTGCCCTGGCGCGCTGCCGTGGGACGATGCTGAGAAAGGACTGGGGGAGGGGTTACGACGCGCGCCGCGCGGGTGGAACGGCGCGGGTGCCTTTCGATCTGCTGCTATGAGTCTGCTTTCAGTTGGAGAGCTTTCCAAGAGCTACGGCACGCAAGAAGTGCTTCGATCCGTTTCGTTCATCGTTGGGCCGGGCGAGAAAGTGGCCCTGGTGGGCCGAAACGGCTGTGGCAAGAGTACCCTGTTGCGCCTGATCGCCGGGAAAGAGGAGCCGGACGCCGGGCGAGTGTCGCTTCTGCCGCGCACGCACATCGGCTATCTGTCACAGGAGCCGGACCTCTCGGCCGGCACGACCTTGCTGGATGCGGTTACCTGGGCCGTGCCGCGGCTGGTGGAGCTGGAGCGACGCCTGCAGGAGCTGGAAGCGCGCCTGGAGGGCCACCCGTCCGATGCTGAGGAGCTGTACGCGGAGTACGCGGAGGCGCAGCAGGAGTTTGCTCAGGCCGGCGGCCCGGCCTACGCGGGCCGGGTGAAGGCCACCCTGGCCGGTCTCGGTTTCCGTGAGAGCGATTACGAGCTCCCCGTCACCGCGCTGAGTGGCGGGCAGCGCACGCGTGCCGCACTGGCGATGCTGCTCCTCCAGGAGCCCGACCTCCTGCTGCTGGATGAGCCCACCAACCACCTGGATCTCCCCGCCATCGAGTGGCTGGAGGAGTACCTGACGCGGACCCGGTCGGCGCTGATCCTTGTTTCGCACGACCGCTACTTCCTCGATCGCGTGGTCACGCGTGTTCTCGAGCTGGAGGAGGCCGAGATCCACAGCTACCCCGGTAACTACACGGCCTATTCTCGCATCCGGGAAGAGCGCCTAGCGCGCCAGCAAGCCGTCTACGAGCGCCAGCTCCAGCAGGTGGAGAAGCTGGAAGAGTATATCCGCCGCTATGGCGCGGGAAACCGGGCGACAATGGCCAAGAGCCGGGAGAAGGCGCTGGCGCGCATCCAGCTGGAACCTCCGCGAACTCGGAAAGCGGAGATGCGTCTGGATCTCAGCCCGGGCCTGCGGAGCGGCACCGAGGTGGTCTGCATCGAGCGGCTCTCGAAGAGTTACGACGGTAAGCAGCTCTTTTCCGGTCTCGAACTGGTGGTCCGGCGGGGCGAACGCGTGGGCATCGTCGGTCCGAACGGCTCCGGGAAGACCACGCTACTGCGGATCCTGATGGGCCAGGTCGACGCCGATGCGGGGCATTTTGCCTTTGGACACAACGTGGAGCCCGGCTACTTTGCCCAGGACCTGAGCGGCGCGAACCCCGAGAACACGCTCCTAGAGGAGATTCTCGACGCTGGAGCCGCCACTGTTGAGGATGCGCGCAGCCTGCTGGCACGCTTCCTCTTCTTTGGCGACGATGTCTTCAAGCGAGTGGGCGATCTGAGCGGGGGAGAGACGAACCGCATGGCGCTCGCGCGGCTGTTGCTCTCGCACGCCAACCTCCTGCTCCTGGATGAGCCGACCAACCACCTCGATATCGCCGCGCGCGATCGGCTCGAAGAGGCGCTTCTTGCTTTCCCAGGCACCGTGATCTGTGCCTCGCATGACCGCTACCTGCTCGACCGGATCGCGACGCGGATCGTCGAGGTCGCAGGCGGCGAGGCCCGAGTGTACGACGATACCTACGCCGAGTACCGCCGCCGCAAGGAGCGCGAGCGCCTGTTGGCGGAACAGGCGGCCGCGCGGGCCGCGAAGGCCGCGCCTCCCCCGCCACCGAAGCGCGTTCAGCCGGGCAAAGGCGTGCGCCCCCAAGATCTGCGTCGGGCCGTGAAGGCGATGGAGGCGCGCATCGCCGCCGCGGAGGCGCGGATGCAGGAGCTCTACAACATTCTGGCCTCTGGCTCCACCTATACCGATGGCGACCGCGTCCGGGAAGTGCATGCCGAGTATGAGGCGCTCAACAACTCGCTGCCGGAGCTCTATGCCGAGTGGGAGCGCCTGGCCGAGGCCGCCGAGGCGATCAGCGCCCGATAGTAGAGAGGCCCCGGACTCGCGGGTAATAGCCGCCAAGCCGTCGTGAGCGAGGCCGTTCCTCACGCGGGTCTGTGCAAGGCTCCTCAAGAGTGTGAGGCGCGTGTATTCTGGAACCCCACCTGGAGAGGGGGATTAATGGCGGATTACAACAAGGTCGGGCTGCTGGCGATTCGCGAGGACCGGATCCTGCTCTGTCAGAAGCGCGGGCTCTCGCGGCTCATCCTGCCCGGCGGGACCCTGGAGCCGGGCGAGACGCCCGAGGCGTGCCTGCACCGCGAGATCCGTGAGGAGCTGGGCGATGTCGTCGCGCGCGATTTGGAGTATCTCGGCACCTACCGTGATCGCGCCGCATCCGATGACCCCTCGGTGGTGAAGACGGTCGAGATCCAGCTCTACCGGGGCGAGATCGCGGGCCAGCCCGTGGCCTCCTCCGAGATCGAGGCGCTCATCTGGTTCGGTCGTGAGAGTGACCGCGAGCTGCTCTCGCCGATCCTCATCAACGCCATCCTGCCGGACCTGGCCCGGCGGGGAGTGCTGAGGTGGGGTGAATGACCGATTCCGTCGAGCTCCTGGCGCCAGCCCGCGACCTGGAGTGCGGGCGGACGGCGATCGATTGCGGCGCCGATGCCGTGTACATCGGGGCCCCACGCTTCGGCGCCCGGGAAGCGGCAGGTAACAGCCTCGACGATATCGCGGCGCTCGTGGAACACGCGCATCTCTACTGGGCGCGGGTCTACGTGACGCTGAACACGCTCCTCCGCGACGATGAGCTTCCCGAGGCGGTGCGCCTGGCGGAACAGCTCTATGCCCTCGGGGTTGATGGCCTGATCATCCAGGACGTAGGCCTTCTGGAGTGCGACCTGCCGCCCCTACCGCTGATTTCCAGCACGCAGATGCACAACGCCACGCCCGAGCGAGTGGCGTTCCTGGAAAAGGTAGGCTTCCAGCGGGTGATCCTGGCGCGCGAGCTGACGCTCGACCAGATCCGCGAGATCCGCCGGCAAACGCGCATTGAGTTGGAGTACTTCGTTCACGGTGCGCTCTGCGTATCATACAGCGGCCAGTGCTATCTCAGCTATGCCTTGGGCGGGCGCAGCGGCAACCGGGGGCAGTGCGCGCAGCCGTGCCGCAAACCGTACTCCCTGGTAGATGCCCGTGGGAAGACGCTGGTACGCAGGGCGCATCTCCTCTCACTCCGCGATCTGAACCTGAGCGAACACCTGCGCCCGCTCCTGGAAGCCGGCGTTCGCTCGCTAAAGATCGAGGGCCGGCTGAAAGATCGGGCCTACGTCGCGAACGTGGTCGCCCATTACCGCGCCCTGTTGGATGAGCTGTTACCCGCGATGGGCCTGCGGCGCAGCTCGTCTGGGATGGCGCGCCCGGGTTTCCAGCCGGACGTGAGCAAGACGTTCAACCGGGGCGGCACCACCTATTTCCTCTACGGGCGTGGCGAGCAGATCGGCGCGCACGATACGCCGAAGATGAAAGGAGAGCGCCTCGGGAAGGTGACGCGCGTTACCCCGCGAGGCATCTACCTGGAGGGGAACGCGACCGCAAGTAGTGGGGATGGCATCTGCTTTTTCGACCGCAGGGGCGAGCTACGCGGCACGCGGGTCCACGGTAGCCGCGAGGGCGCGCTGCTCCTCGCCTCGATGGAGGGGATTGCGCCCGGCACGGTCGTCTACCGCAACCACGATCACGAGTTTCTGACGCAGGTGGCAAAGAGCCGCCCGCAGCGCCGGGTGGCCGTCTGGATGACGCTGGAGCGGAACGCGGAGGGCCTCTCACTGACGACGGTGGATGAGGATGGCATCCGAGCCCAAGGCACGCTTGCCTGTCCTCTGGAGCCGGCGCAGAAGCCGGAGCAGGCGCTCGCCACGATCCGCGCGCAGCTGGCGCGCTGTGGCGACTCCGAGTTTGAGTGCGCGGAGGTGGCGGTGGCGCTGGATGATGTGCCGTTCGTGCCGCTCTCGGCGCTCAACGCCTTGCGTCGTGACACGCTGCAGCAACTGGCGCGGGCGCGCGCGGCGGCACGCCCCATTCTGCGCGGGGGCATCAAGCGCAACGAGGTCGCCTTTCCCGAGCGGACGCTCTCCTTCGAGGGGAATGTCCTCAACCGGTGGGCGGAAGCGTTCTACCGCCGGCACGGCGTGACGACGATCGAGCCCGCGGCGGAATCGGGGCTCGACCTGCGCGGCCGGCGGGTGATGACGACGCGCTACTGCCTCAAGCATGAGTTAGGGCTGTGTGCCAGGGATGGCGCGAGAGTCCGTCAGGCCGAGCCGCTCTCCCTGGTGGATGACGATGGTCGGCGCCTGATACTGCGCTTCGATTGCGCGCGCTGCGAGATGGAAGTGTACCTACCCGAAGCGGCGCCGCCCTCTTGAGGGGCGGCACCGCTCAACACACCTGCGGATAGGGCACTGGCCGAAACGTGGGAGGCGTGGAGACCTCTATCGCATCCGGGCGAAGAGGGCCGGAAGTGCGCGAATGGAGCCCCTGCCACTTCACGTCATGCTCACCTTCTCGGAGCGCTCGAAAGGTTTGCGATCACCTGCTTTAGGGCGTGGCGTAGGAGGGCAACCCGCTCGGGGTCCAGGCCGTCGAGGGCGGCCTGGTCGGCGGCGCGCACGATCTCCGGGAGAGCGCTTCGAAGAGCGGAGCCACGCTCTGTCAGGCAGGCAAGAACCACTCGTCGGTCGTCGCTCCCGCGGCGTCTCACTGCCAGCTCCTGGCGTTCCAGGCGGTCCAGGATGCCGGTGATCGTCGGGGCGTCGAACCCGGAACGCTCGGCGAGGACATTCGCCGGCAGGGCATCATCCTCCCACAGGCAGGAGAGGACGTTGAACTGCGCCGGAGTAACGCCATAGGGATGAAGCCGGGCCTGCAGGTCGCGCGCGACAGCGCGCGCGGCCTGGGAGAGGAGAAAACTGAAGCTCTCCTCGGTATCAGTCGAAACGAAGTCGCTCTGCTCCATAGTTCACACCGCGATACTCTCGGACGCCCTCTCCTGGCAGCCCATGGTGGCCTCAAGCAGAGAGGCGCGCGCGGATGCGCGCGACAGCCTCCTCGGCATCCTCTCGCTTTCCGAACGCTGTTAGGCGAAGATAGCCCTCGCCGCTCGGCCCGAAGCCCACGCCCGGCGTGCCTACCACATTGACTTCATTCAGCAGCCGGTCGAAGAACTCCCAGGAAGAGAGGCCGTCGGGCGTCTTGACCCAGATATAGGGGGCGTGGACGCCGCCGTACACGGTGAGACCCGCGCTTGACAGGCCCTCGCGGATGATCCGTGCATTTTCCATGTAGAAGTCGATCACCTCGCGCACCTGCCGCTGGCCTTCCGGGGTGAAAACAGCGGCGGCGCCCGCCTGGACCACGTAGGGCACCCCGTTGAACTTGGTGCTCTGGCGTCGGTCCCATAGTGCGTTGAGGCTCACGGGAGTGCCATCTGGCGCGTAGGCGTAGAGCTCCTTGGGCACGATGGTATAGGCACAGCGGGTGCCCGTGAAGCCGGCGGTCTTGGAGAAGCTGCGAAACTCGATCGCCACTTCGCGGGCGCCGGGAATCTCGTAGATGCTGTGCGGGAGGGCATCGTCGCGGATGTACGCCTCGTAAGCGGCATCGTAGAGGATCACCGCCTTCTCGCGCTGCGCGTAGGCCACCCACTCCTCCAGCATGGCGCGGGTTGCCACGGCGCCTGTTGGGTTGTTGGGATAGCACAGGTAAATCAGATCGACATGGCTCTCTGGCAGCGGCGGCCGGAAGTTGTTCTCCGCCGTGCAGGGGAGGTAGACGAGCCGGTCGTAGCGCCCCTCGTCCCCGAGGGTGCCCGCGCGCCCTGCCATCACGTTGCTATCAACGTAGACGGGATAGACCGGGTCCGTCAGCGCCACGATGCTCTCGGCGGCGAAGAGCTCCTGGATATTCGCCGTATCGCTCTTGGCGCCATCGCTGATGAAAATCTCATCGACTGCGAGGTCAATGCCACGAGGTGCGAAGTCGTGGGCGGCGATTGCCTCGGCGAGGAACGCATAGCCGCGCTCGGGGCCATATCCACGAAAAGTCTCGGCGGCGCCCATCTCGTCCACGGCGCGATGCATCGCCTCGATCACGGCCGGCGGCAACGGCCGCGTCACGTCCCCGATGCCCAGGCGGATGACATGCGCTTTGGGGTTTGCCTCCTGGTAGGCGCGCACGCGCCGGGCGATCTCCGAGAAGAGGTAGCTCCCCTTCAGATTCAGGTAGTTCGCGTTCACCGATGCCAATCGCTTGCCCTCCTCGTTTGCATGCTCGTCAGACGCGGTGATCAGGCGTCCGTGTGCCTGCCGAACCGCTGCTCTCCCGTTCGTCGCCGGGGGAACCAACTCCTTGTCGCGGTGAACTTCATTGTCCAGGGGGTTGTCAGTAATGCGTGCGTGTGCTATACTAGGGCGCCAGGACGGGCCAGCCGTGTGCATCCCCTCACCATCGCCCGCCACCGCAGCACAACGATCGAGACGTTCCATCTGGAAGTGGCGCCGGATGGAGGTGAATCCATGATCGTGGTCAACTTCGGGCATCCGTTGACGGAAGCGCAACGCTCCGGGATTGAGCAGCTCGCGGCCCAGCCGGTCGAGCGCGTGATCGCGGTGCCCACCCAGTTCTCTCATGACCAACCCTTCGCGGAGCAGGCGCGTGCGCTTATCGATCAAATAGAGCTGACGCCCACCGAGTGGCAGATTGCCCCGCTCTTGATCAACCTACCCAGCCTAAACACCATCGCCGCCGTGGTCATCGCCGAGCTCCACGGGAGGATGGGCTACTTCCCTGCGATCCTCCGCTTGCGCCCGGTTGCTGGGAGTGTGCCCCCCCAGTTCGAGGTGGCCGAGATCATCAACCTCCAGGGCATCCGGGATGCGGCGCGGGCCGGACGCCACCCAGGCGTGTAGGTACGGCGCGAGAGGAGGATAAGACACTTCCGAATCCGGCAACACCTGGTGCCCAGCGGTGCTACCCAGGCATAAGCACCCGCGCACCGGCTCGCACATCATCCGATGTGGTTGAGATAATGGATGCAGCAGCATCCCGGGGCTGGGTTCCGATAAGCACCACCCTTCGGTGCGATGAGTGCCACTACTTCACCGTGGCCTTTCGGGCATCGCTGCTTCCTGCGTGGTATCATTAAGGAGGAACACCCTTGTGGGGATGGATAAAGGACCTCAGTGATTTCGCGGACCCCATCAACAACCTCGTAGGCCTCTTGGGAGTTCTCGCAATTATATATGCTAGGCTGGTAGACGCCCCGAGGCGAGCCCGGGCGCTTCTGCGCCGCCTGATGCACGGACCGGCACGCCCTCCGGTGCTGACGCGGAAGCGGCCCGAGAAGCGCCGGGGACTGATCCTGATGGTGAGCAGGCTAGAACCCTGTGAGAAGGCGATTGCCTACCACCGCCCGGTGCTCGAACGGTGCTGGCTCATCTGCTCGCTACAGAGCCTGGAGGTGGCGAGGACACTCATGAAGCGCCACCCTGACGTTTGCGAGAGCGCCCCGATCGTGATCAACGACGTCCACGACCCGCTTGAGTACCGCAATGCCGCGGATCGCATCTACACGCAGGAACTGCCAGAAGGCTGGAGCGAGGCGGACGTGATCGCCGACTTTCTGGGCATGACCGCGCAGGGGTCTGTCGGCATGACCCTCGCGTGCCTGTCACCCAGCCGGCCGCTCCAATACACGATGCCCCATTTTGATAACGACGGGAAGCCTCTTGAACCACTCGACCCAATTGAGATTGTGCTGGACTGGAGCAGCGTGGTGCACGCGGAGGGTGTTGGCCTGGCGTCGGGCGAGCCATCCCCGGGCCAGGACGCCGGGCTTGCGGATGCCCCCAAGCAGGTTGCGAAGGCCGGCTGACCCGCCTGAGGCCTCTTGCGCGTGGGAGCGATCTCTTGCTGTCCGCCATCGTACTCCAGTTGGAGCCGGTCACCGAGGCGCGCCTGCCGCTTTCCCACGGCGCGTTCGCTCATGCCGCGGCGATGGAGCTCTTCCTGCGCCTCGACCCGGCGCCTGGGGTCAGATTCCCTTTGCATCCACACCACGGTGCCTCCTGAGATTCAGAGATAAGGAATCCGAAGCCTCGGAGGCATTGCGCAACCCGGCGCGCGGCGCTAAAAGCACCGCGCTGCTTTCCGGCAAAGCCCTTTCAGGGCTTCTCCTCCCAGCCACCGCCGTTTTGCAACGTCTGGGGGTATCCCCAACCCAGCCCGGCAGGGCTTCGCTCACAAGCAGCGCGGAGCTTCGAGCTCCGCGCGTGCGCGGCACTCTCCTTATCTCGGAATCCCAGCGGTGCCTCGCAGACTCTTGACGGCGGTGGCGAGGGGTGTTATACTGGGATAGCCGGCAGGGAGAGCTCATGGCGATTCACATCGGCACCTCTGGGTTCAGCTATCCAGACTGGCGCGGCTTCTTCTATCCGGAGAACCTGCCTGAGCGGGACATGCTCGCCCATTACTCCCAGCAATTCAATACCGTGGAGGCCAACTTCACGTACTACCGGCTGCCTGGGCCCGCGACCTTCGCCCGCATGCAGCAGATGGTTCCGCCCGGATTCCGCTTCGCGGTGAAGGCAAACCGCCAGATGACGCACGCGGGGGGCGATGGCGCGCCGGCGATGGGCGCCTGGCACCGGGCTGGCCCGGAAACTGACGCCTTCTTTGCCCGCTTCGTCGAGGCTCTGGCCCCGCTGGCGGAAGCAGCCCAACTGGCGTGCGTGCTGGTCCAGTTCCCATGGTCCTTCCGGTGTTGCGACGAGACCCGGGAGTACGCTCGGCGTCTGCCCGAACGGATGCAAGGCTTGCCCACCGTGGTGGAGTTTCGCAACCGCGAGTGGCTGGATGACAGCCTCTTCGAATTGTTGCGAGAGTGCGGGCTGGGCTTCTGCTGCGTCGATGAGCCCCGGCTGAAGGGGTTGATGCCCCCGTTGGCGGTTTCCACGTCGAGCGTGGGCTATGTGCGCTTCCACGGGCGCAACGCCCGCGCGTGGTGGCGGCACGATGAGCCGTGGCAACGCTACGACTACCTTTATACCCAGGAAGAGCTCGCGGAGTGGGTGCCGCGCATCGCCCGGCTGGCAGCGCAAACAAGCGACACCTTTGTCTTCTTCAACAACCACTACCAGGGCAAGGCGGGGAAGAACGCCCGAATGCTCGCCCAGCTCCTCCTTCCACTGCCGAAGTGACGCCCTCCCATGACGCGGGCGGGTTGTGACCTCCTCGCGAGCGACCCCGAGCATATAGGAGGCGGCTTCATGTTGGCGAGCCGGGTTTCCGCTGGGTTGCATGCCCCGACAAGCCTGGTTTGATCGCCCGCGAAAATGGAAAGGATGGTTGCACGGGTAGTACGCAGCCAGCCGATCCGAGACGGTGATGCCCCGACTCCCGCGGGCCCCATATGCGGCAGGACAGGCGCGTGAGGCCCTGGTGCAGGCATCAGCGGATACGCCGTGCAAGGTGGTTGGAGCGGCGGGTGGCCTGGAAGCACGGGGGCCTCATCCTGCACAGTCGCGCTTGGCCTCTGTCTCCCGGCTCTCTGATGATCAGAAGGGCTCCGGGGTGGTGGGACGGCTCGCCGTTCATTTCTGAGCCCGTTGAGCGCGCGTGATGGCGCTGGTGAGTGAGGGTTGTGGCCCGCGCGCGGGAAAAGCGGGGCGGCACCCTACTTGCAGAAGCTTCCACCGGTGCCGGAGCTTGGCATCGCCGACAGTGTTCTCTTGCTCGCCCGAGGGCACAGAAGGGCGTTCTTCGCAAAATGGCGGCGGAGGTCGCAGGGCCGATTCGGCCGCCGCAGGCAGGAGAGCCTGCCGCGCTATCACCCGGAGTGCGCAGAGACGCCTCCGGCATTCGCGAGTTTTGCTCGTCACCCGCCGGCCCGGCCAAGGGCCGCCGCCAGGGTGGAATTCCGTACCAGAGAAGGTGGAACGATGGATCTGGAGATCGTAGTTAGAAAGGAAACCGGCGAGATCGCCGAGGTGGCCCTCGTAGGGCGGGTGGATATGCAGACGGCGGAGCTCCTCAAGAACCGGCTCGCTGCGGTGGTCGAGGAAGGCTGTCGGCATATTCTGTTGAACATGCGCCGCGTGAAGTTCATCGACAGCGTGGGGTTGGGTTCCCTTATCGGAGCCCGACGCCGAGTGGTCGAGGCGGGGGGCAGCTTGCGCCTGGTACACCTCAGCCCGGCCGTCTCGAGGGCCCTGGAGATAGCGAACCTCATGCGCCTCTTCGATGTCCACGAGAGCACGCAGGACGCGGTGGCCGCGCTCGCTCGGGGAGCATGAGGCCTCCTCACGTTTAGTGGCTCCACCAGCGCCTGGTAAGCCTTCGCGGCGGCACCGTCCTCCTTGCGTTTCTGCGTACTTCCCGCGATCTGCTTTGGTGCTCGCCGCTGTGGGCCATGCCCTTGCCGCGTCTTCTCGCAATCGAGCGTTGGCTTCACGGCGCTCCCCGAGACGCTGCCACTTGCCCAGTAGGCGCCTGTGCAACGCAGGAACGCCCTGGTGGCTCCGCGAACACTCCACCAGATGGTGCCCGAAGCTGCCGATTTGAGGCAGCACGCGGAGCGCGTGAGGTGGCATGCGTTGCCGGGACGACTCCTGACAGAATGCCCCATCTGGTCGCCGGATGGGAGAGCTCTTCTCCTTACCACCGGGGGACGGCGCATCTATCTCCTCGATCGGACCGAGGGGCGCGTGCGCTTCCTGACATATGGGTGTGATCCCGCGTGGTCGCCCGATGGACGCCAGATTGCCTTTGTGTGTCTGGGCCGGAGGCACGAAGTGGGCATCATACGCGCGGATGGCCAGGGTGGAGTGCGCATCCTCCGAATCCCCAGCGGCGTGCGCCCGCCGCTTCTGTGGGATCGCGTGGGTGCCTCGCTCTGCTTTGCGGATGCGCGGGGCCGCGTCATTGGGGTGCGCGTGCCGGATGGCACGCCGATGTCATGGTCGCTCCCTTCGCCGGTCGACGCCCTCGCCGCTTCCCCGGATGGCGAGTGGCTGGCGTTCACGGCGCCGTGCGAGATGCCCGGCGTGCTTTGCCTCTATCTCTATCACCGGCGCGACCGTTCCCTCCGAGTCATCGCGCAGGTGCCACCATGCCGTCTCTACTGGACGAGGAAGGGACGCGCTCTCACGGCCCTGGCGGAGGATGCGGCGGAACCATCGCTTCAGTATGAGATGGCGACCGGCCGGGTGAGGCGCCTCCATGTGCCCGAGGGCCTGGTGCCCCTGGTGCCTTCCCCCACGGATGACGCCATGCTCTACTTAGAGACGCGGGCCCCCGGGCAGATGATGGTGGGCGAAGCGGAGGGCAACCGCCTGCGTCTCTTCGCTCACGGCTACTTCCCAGCCTGGTCGCCGGACGGCGAGAGCATCGCCTTCTACGACAACCCGGATGAGGAGGCGAGCCTGTGCATGCAGAGCCGGGATGGCGCCAACTTCCTGCGCGGACCCGGAGGAGCGCTGCGACCGCCGCTCCGCGAACGCGCGCTCAACCTCCTCTCTTGGTCAATGATGTTTGCCCTCTTCCCGGGTTTGCCCAGCCTTGGTGCCGCCGTGGCGACGGCTCACTTTCTCCCTTCCACGTGCCCCTGGCGTGCGCTGGCGCTCCTGTTGGGATGGATTGCCTGGTTCACCCTGTATCGTCCCTTCGTGCGCTGGGCTAGGTGGGCCGGCTACGCTTTCGAATCGTCTCGCCTGGAGCAGGCGCTGGCGGCTTTTCCCGCGGCGCTTCTGGTGGCCCTGAGCGTGAGGTGCGCGCTGAGGCTCCATCTGGCATGGGTGGGCCCGCTTCTCGCCGCGTGGTGGTTCATCTGTGCTGCGGGGGCGTGCATGCTCTCGCGTGGAAAACCGGGATCCTATCGCGCTATTGCCGCCGCCTGGGGGATCGCGCTGGCGGCCACATTGTTCGCCGGCATCTGGCACGCGCGCCAGCGGGCCCCCGCGGGCTTTGCCGCCTCTCCCGCCATGGAAGTGAGCCGTGAGGGTGGGGGGGACGCGCGCTGATGGGCTACAGTATCGCCTGCCAGGCGAGCGGGGAGGAGTTCTGCCAGCGCGTCTGGGCCGCTGTGCGCCGCATCCCTGCCGGGCGCGTGATGACGTACGGTCAGATCGCCGATCACCTCGGCTGCCCGGGGCGGGCGCGCGCCGTCGGCCATGCCATGCGCTTTTCTCCTCCCACCGTTCCGTGGCACCGCGTGGTCTCGTCGCGCGGGATGATCTCCGAGCGCCCGGATCGCGAGTCGATGGCGGAGCAGCGCCGGCGTCTGGAAGCGGAGGGCGTGCGCTTCGATGAGGCCGGACGCATCGACCTGCGCCTCTATCTCTGGGATCCATCAGAAGGGGAAAGCGGCACGCCCGCCTGACAGGGGCTTCCCCCGCCATAGCTACGCGCGGCCGGGTTGCGGTTGCCGTGCATCCGCCTGCGTGTTATAATGAGGCGGTCGGGGGGCGGGGCGTGTGAGTGACGCTCGAATGCCACCCGGCCATCTGAGAGTATCACCTGAAACTGCGGGAGGAGCCAATGAACCCTGTTCCCTTCACCCCCGATGAGGTCGAGCGCATCGCGGATGACGTGGTGGAGAAGTACCGCGAGCATGTCAACCCTGGTGCGGCGAACCTGCTCAAGTTCGCGGGCTTCGGCGTTCCGGAGTGGGCCGGCGAAGGCACGATCGTGCGCGATATGTCCGGCAAGGAGTATCTCGACTTCGTCGGTGGCTATGGCGTCTTCTCGCTTGGCTACTGCCATCCCAAGGTGGTGGCCGCGGTGGAAGAGCAGCTCCACCGGCTTCCCCTCAAGACCCAGTACTTCCTCAGCCAGCCCGTGGCGGATCTCTGCGCGCTCCTCGCCGAGGTGACGCCAGGGCGCCTGCAATACACGTTTCTCTGCAACAGTGGCACCGAGGCGGTGGAGGGCGCGCTGAAATGCGCGCGCGTCTTCACGCGCAAGCCGGGCATCATTAGCGCCGTGGGCGCGTTCCATGGGAAGAGCCTGGGCAGCCTCAGCGCCTCGGGCCGCGAGGTCTATAAGGAGCCGTTCTACCCCCTGGTGCCCGGCTTCCGTCAGGTGCCTTTTGGCGAGATCGAGCCGCTGCGCGAGGCGATTGACCAGGACACGGCGGCGGTGATCCTGGAGGCCGTCCAGGGAGAGGCGGGGGTGCGCGTGCCGCCGGATGACTACCTGAAGCAGGTCCGGGATGTGTGCGATGAAAAGGGCGTGCTCCTCATCCTGGATGAGGTCCGTACGGGCTTTGGCCGGCTTGGCCGGCTCTTCGCGGCGGATCTCTATGGGATCGAGCCGGATATCATCTGCTTCGGCAAGGCGCTGGGCGGCGGGGTGATGCCGGTAGGCGCATTCATGGCGCGCGCGGAGATTTGGGACGCCATGTTCGGCGAGAACCCGTGGCTGCACTCCTCCACTTTTGGCGGGAGCCCCCTGGCGGCCGCGGCCGGCCTGGCCGCCGTGCGCACGACGATAGAGGAGAAGCTTCCGGAGCGTGCCGCCGCGCTCGAGCCGCGCCTCCTGGGTGGGCTGCGCCGCATTCAAGAGCGCTACCCGGCGATCATCACGGAGGTGCGTGGCAAGGGACTGCTGGCCGGTGTCCAGTTCGCCGATGCCGACGTGGCGAAGCTGGTGATCACGGCGATGGGGCATGAGGGCGTGCTGGTCGCCTACAGCCTAAACAACCCCTGCGTCGTTCGCCTGGAGCCCCCGCTCATCGTCACCGAGGCGGAGATCGACCGGGCCCTCTCCGTGATGGAGGAGTGCATCGAAGGCGCGGCGAGCGCGCTCGATGGTCTGATGTAACACGCCGCTCGCTGCCGGCGCGCGGCGTGCCAACCTCGTGTCCTGAATGCCCGAGAGGCCGCCCCTCCGGGCCTGGCTCTTCCCTGGCGGGTTCCCCGGGCCTTGACGAGGAGGGACGGCCGTGTTATAGTGTGCCTGGGAGCCAGACCGTCGGACGCGCGGCCTGGCTCCAGGGAATCCCGTACACCGAAGCGTCCCTCGCCAATGGTATCACAGCATCGGTCCTGATCTGTGTGGAGCGACGGAACGATGCGCACTTCGCTGGATGCTCTGCACTACCTTGCCGCCAACGCCTGCCTTGCGTGCCCGCAATTCGCGAGGGCAGGTGGATGCCGGCAGCGTGGGCCCCCTGGTCCGGCAGCAAGCATCGCCGAAGTGCAGAAGCGCTCTTATGGATGGGAGGAACGAAACGTGGAGAAGATGGGCAAATCGACCGAGGTTTCCGCTGCTGAGATCCAGCGCCTGGAGGCGATTGCCGCCGAGTTGCGTGCTTACAATATCCTCTCGATCTACGCTGCACAATCGGGACACCCAGGTGGCACCCTCTCGATCCTGGATATCGCCACGGCGCTCTACTTTCATGTCTTGAACCACCGACCTGAAGACCCCGAGTGGGAGGACCGCGACCGCGTTGTCTGGTCCGGCGGGCACAAGGCCCCCGCGCTCTACGCGGTGCTCGGCCGGGCCGGCTACTTCCCACTGGATGACGTGATGCTCCTCCGGCAGTTTGGCTCGCCGATGCAAGGCCATCCCAACCGCCTGGAGTGCCCGGGCGTCGAGCTTTCCACCGGTTCGTTGGGCCAGGGACTTGGGGCTTCGGTCGGCATTGCCCTCGCCGCGAAGCTGGATGGCAAGGCATACCGCGTCTACTGCATCATGGGCGATGGCGAGCAGCAGGAGGGGAGCGTCTGGGAAGCGGCGATGTCCGCCGGCCATTACAAGCTCGACAACCTGGTGGCGATCATCGACAAGAACCGGCTGCAGATCGACGGCCCGGTGTGCGAAGTGATGGAGATCGAGCCACTGGCCGACAAGTATCGTGCTTTCGGGTGGCACGTTATCGAGACGGACGGCCACGATATGCGCGCGATCCTCGAAGCGTTCGCGGCCGCGAAGGAGGTTCAGGGGAAGCCAGTCTGCATCATCGCCGACACCGTGAAGGGGAAGGGGATCTCCTTCATGGAGAATGAGGCGGGGTGGCATGGCATCCCGCCCAAGAAGGCCGACTTTGAGCGCGCGCTTGCGGAGCTGCAGGCCGCTTGCCCCTCGCTCACCGACGCCAAGGTGCGCCAGCTTCTGGCGAAGGCGGAGGACTATGCCGCGAAGGTGGAGACAGAGACGAGTGCCGGGCTGCCCACCTTCTCTCGCAGCTACTGGTGGAATAGCGAGAGCGGCATGAAGGTGGAGATGGATCCGACGCGCTTCGGCTTCGGACGCGGCCTCGAGAAGGCCGGCGAGGACCCCCGCGTGGTCACCCTCCATGCAGACATCTCTGCATCCATCAAGATTACCGACTTCGAGGCGAACCATCCCGAGCGCGCGAACCGCGTCTTCAGCGTCGGTATCGCCGAGCAGAATATGATCTCCGTGGCTGCTGGCCTCGCCAAGGAGGGCAAGATCCCGGTGACCGGCACCTATGGCGTCTTTGGCGCCGGGCGCTGCTGGGACCAGATCCGCACCACGGTCTGCTACGGCGAGTACAACGTGAAGATTGCCGGCGCGCACGGCGGTATCTCTGTCGGCCAGGATGGCCCGACGCACCAGGCGCTGGAGGAGATCAGCCTCATGGCCATTCTCCCGAAGATGACGCTGCTGGTGCCCTGCGACTCTGTGGAGACGGAGAAGGCGACCCACGTCGGCATCCTGGACGTGGTTGGCCCCACCTACATTCGGTATGCCCGTGAGGCGACCCCAATCGTCACCGGCCCGGAGACGCCCTTCGTGCTGGGAAAGGCCAACGTGATCCGGTATCGGGGCGCCGCGGCGAAGTTCGCCGACGCGTTCGAGACGTGCCTGGCGTCCGACTACCAGAATGAGAATGAGGACCTGGCGATCATCGCCTGCGGACCGATGGTGCCGGAGGCGATGCGCGCCGCCTACATCCTGAAAGAGGAGTATGGCCTCGAGACGCGCGTCGTCAACGTCCACACCGTGAAGCCGATTGACCGGGAGGCGATCGTGCGCGCGGCCGAGGAGACGGGCATCGTCCTCACCGCCGAGGAGCACCAGACCGGTGGCTTCGGCGGCCTGGTAGCACCGGTGATCCTCCAGGAGTGCGCTCGCTCGGTGAAGATGGAGATGGTGGGCGTTCCCGACACCTTCGGCAAGTCGGGCCTGCCCTGGCAGCTGATGAAGTACTACGGGCTTACGGCGGAGCATATCGCGCAGCGCGCCAAGGCGTTGTGCGACCAGCGAGACTAAGCCCGATCCGGGCCGGCCCGTGCCACGGGCCGGCCCACGGGGGAACGCGGACGGGATGCCCCACCGGGCCCTTCTCGCCCGCGCGCCGGCCGCGGAGACGTTTCCTCCTCGGGTGGGTTCTCACCGAATTTCCGGTTGACACTCACTTTTCAGACTGCTATACTGAGGTATAGGATCAAGTGCCACCTGACGGCACTTGTTTTTTTGCCGCCTCGAAGCAAACATGCGTTTTGGTACTGACTATGCCTCAAGATCGGATCATCGTGCGCGGCGCGCGCCAGCACAACCTCAAGAACATCAACGTTGAGATTCCGCGAGACAAGTTGGTCGTGATCACCGGCCTCTCCGGCTCCGGGAAATCATCGCTTGCCTTTGACACCATCTATGCCGAGGGCCAGCGGCGTTACGTCGAGTCGCTCTCGGCCTACGCGCGTCAATTCCTCGGGCAGATGGAGAAGCCGGATGTGGACTACATCGAGGGCCTCTCTCCGGCGGTATCCATCGACCAGAAATCGACGAGCCGCAACCCGCGGTCAACGGTTGCCACGGTGACCGAGGTGTATGACTACCTGCGCCTCCTGTTCGCGCGGATCGGCATCCCGCACTGCCCAAAGTGCGGGCAGGTGATCGCGTCGCAGACCGTGGAGCAGATGGTGGATACGGTGCTGGCGATGCCGGAGGGGGCGCGCCTCCTCATCCTGGCGCCGATCGTCCGGGGGCGCAAGGGGGAATACCGCAAGGAGCTGGATGAGATCCGCAAGGAGGGGTTCGCCCGGGTTCGGATCGATGGCGAGGTGCTGGACGTCTCCGAGGAGATCACGCTCGACCGGTACAAGCAGCACTGGATCGACATCGTGGTAGACCGGATTGTGGTCCGCCCGGATGCGCGCACGCGCCTGGCGGACTCGTTCGAGACGGCGCTCAAGCTGGGGAAGGGCGTGGCTGCGGTCTCGCCAGTGGGGGGCGCGCCGCGAAGCGAAGCTGCGCCGGCGAAGGCGGGGGCGGCCGCCGGGCTCTACTCCCCGGATGACGTTATCTTTAGCGAGAAGTTCGCATGCGCCAAGTGCGGCATCTCCTACGATGAAATCGCCCCGCGCAACTTCTCCTTCAACAACCCCTACGGGGCCTGTCCGGCGTGCCATGGCCTGGGGTACTACTCCGAGTTTTCGCCCGATCTAGTGATCGACCCGGCGCGTTCGATCAAGGCGGGGGGGGTGATCCCCTTCGCGCACAGCAGTAGCGAGTACCTCCAGCAGGTGTTCGCGGCGCTTGCCGAACGGGGCGGGGTGACGCTGGAGACGCCGCTGCGCGAGTGGCCGGAGGAGAGCCTGCACGCGCTGGTGCATGGCTCGCCCGAGGGGATCGCGGTGACCTACACGAATCGCTACGGGTACACCCGCCACTATGTGACGCAGTTTGAGGGTGTGATCCCCCTGCTGCAGCGGCGCTACAAGGAGACCGATTCGGAACACATCCGGCAGGAGATGGAGCAGTATCAGGCGACGCGGCCTTGCCCCGAATGCAAGGGCAAGCGCCTGAAGCCGGAGAGCCTGGCGGTGACGGTTGCCGGACGCAACATCGCCGACGTGGTGGCGCTCTCGGTGGAAGAGGCGATCGCGTTCTTCACCGACCTGCCGCTATCCGAGCGCGAGCATCATATCGCCGACCGTATCCTCAAAGAGATCCGAACGCGCCTGGGCTTCCTGGCCAACGTTGGCATCGGCTACCTCACCCTCGACCGTGCGGCGGCGACGCTGGCCGGCGGCGAGGCGCAGCGCATCCGGCTCGCCACTCAGATCGGCTCCGGGCTGATGGGCGTCCTCTACATTCTGGATGAGCCCTCCATCGGCCTCCACCAGCGCGACAACCGCCGGCTGATCAACACCCTCGTGCAACTGCGCGACCTGGGCAACACGATCATCGTGGTGGAGCACGACGAGGAGACGATCGAGAGCGCCGATTGGGTGATCGATATCGGGCCGGGCGCCGGCGAGCATGGCGGCCGGGTGGTCGCCGTCGGCACGCCCGAAGAGATCCGGGCGAATCCAGACTCGGTGACGGGCCAGTTCCTCTCCGGGAAGCGGCGGATCGCCGTGCCCGCACAGCGCCGCCAGCCGAACGGGAAGTCGCTTTTCATCCGCGGAGCTCGCGAGCACAACCTCAAGAATATCGATGTGGAGATTCCGCTCGGCGTCTTCTGCTGCGTCACCGGAGTTTCTGGATCGGGCAAGAGCACGCTCCTGCAGGAAACCCTTTTCCCAGTGGTCCGCTACCACCTCCAGGGAGCACGGAGCCTCGTTGGCGCTCACGATGAAGTCGGTGGCATCGAGCATATCGATAAGGTGATCGATATCGATCAGTCACCCATCGGGCGCACGCCGCGTTCCAATCCGGCGACCTACACGGGCGTGTTCGACATGATCCGCGACCTCTTCTCGCACACGCCCGAGGCACGCGCCCGCGGCTACATGCCCGGCCGCTTCTCCTTCAACGTGAAGGGCGGGCGATGTGAGGCGTGCAAGGGGGATGGCATCATCAAGATCGAGATGCACTTCCTGCCCGATATCTATGTGCCGTGCGAGGTGTGCAAGGGAAAGCGGTATAACCGCGAGACGCTCGAAGTGCGCTATAAGGGGAAGACAATCGCCGATGTCCTCAATATGACCGTTGACGAGGCGCTGGCGTTCTTCGAAAGCATTCCGCCGATCCAGCGCAAGCTCTCCACCCTCCACGATGTGGGCCTGGACTACATCAAGCTGGGGCAGCCCGCGACCACGCTCTCCGGTGGCGAAGCGCAGCGCGTTAAGCTCGCCACGGAGCTCTCTCGTCGTAGCACCGGGCGCACGCTCTACATCCTGGACGAGCCGACCACCGGGCTTCACTTCGCCGATATCGAGAAGCTCCTGGAAGTCCTTGGCCGCCTGGTCGATTCCGGCAACAGCGTGGTGGTCATCGAGCACAACCTGGACGTGATCAAGGTTGCGGACTGGGTGATCGATATGGGCCCCGAAGGAGGAGAGGGCGGCGGTCGCGTCGTTGCTCAAGGCCCGCCGGAGGTGATTGCCGCCTGCCCCGAATCGCACACCGGCCGTTTCCTAAAGAATATCCTGGAGCGAGGGTAGGCATCTGACCTTCCGCCCATCCACTGAGCCGTGTGCGGTGGAGGGGCGGGCTCTCCTCGCTCCATCTCCCCTCATTGCGCGTCTCTCCTCGGTCCTTTCGTATCCACACGCCCCTCTACAACGAGCGCCTGATGAACAGGCGTGCGTGGAGTGATAATGAATCCAAAAAAGAGATAAAGTGTCTATGGACGCGCGTCACAGGGGGCCCTATAATTTGGCTGAGGCTAAAACAAGCACGTAGGCACATCTAAACGGTTTCTTGTGGAGGGTGACGATGACGTTGGATCAGGTGCGCAAAGGCAGCGTGGTACAGATCCTGTCGATCCCGGGCGCAGAGGAACGAGCACAGCTCATTCGCCTGGGCTTAGGAGAGGGATGCCGCGTGCGCTGCGCGGAGCGGCTGCCTCTGGGTCCGTTGGTGCTTCGCTGCCACCGGCAGGAAGTGGCGCTGGGCCGGAACCTGGCCCGCCGCATTGAGGTCCGGGAGGAATCGGAATAACCACGATGCACACGCACGACACGCCCCTCGCTGATCCGTCCGTGCGGCGCGAATGTCGGTCGCTGGTCCTGGCGGGCAACCCAAACACCGGCAAGTCTGTCTTCTTCAACTTCCTCACCGGCATCTATGTCGACGTCTCCAACTACCCGGGCACCACGATTGAGGTATCGCGGGGCCGCTGCGGCGAGATGGATGTGATCGACACCCCGGGAGTCTACGGTGTCTCGTCCTTCAATGATGAGGAGCGCGTCGCGCGCGATATCATTCTGGAAGCCGACGTTGTGCTCAACGTGGTGGACGCGGTTCACCTGGAGCGTGACCTCTTCCTCACCCTGCAGCTCATCGACATGGGCATTCCGATGGTGGTGGCGCTGAACCTGATGGATGAGGCGAAGCGTGAGGGCGTGAGCATTGACGTGGACCTCCTCTCGGATTTGCTGGGGGTGCCGGTCATTCCGACGGTTGCCACGCGTGGCGAGGGCCTATGCCAGGTGCAGGAAGCGATTGCCTCGGCGCGCCCGGGGCACTCGGATCCACAACTGCTCGACCGCGTCCATGAAGTGCTCCGCGAAGTGGGATCGCGCCCGGAGGCGGTGCTCGTCCTGGAAGGCGATCCGGTCGTATCGGAGCGGCATGGCGTGGCGCCGCGCGAACTGCGCGAGGAGATCTACGCGCGCCGCCGGATGCGCGTCAACGATATCGTCCGCCACGTCGTTCGAGAAGAGAGCCCTCGTTTCTCCCTCTCGGCTGCTTTGGGACGGTGGACCCTCCACCCCGTCACCGGGCTGGTGACGCTCGCTGCTGTCCTCTGGGTGATGTATCAGTTCCTCGGGGTTTTTATCGCGCAAACGGTCGTCGGCTACACCGAGGGGGAGCTGATGCAGGGGTATTGGGAGCCGTGGGCGCGCGCTACCGCCGCCCGCTGGTTTGGCGACGGTTCGTTGGCTCACACCCTCCTGGTCGGGGAGTTCGGCGTGGTCACGATGACCGTCACCTACCTCCTCGGGCTGCTGCTGCCGCTTGTTGCCGGATTCTACTTCTCACTGTCGATTCTGGAGGACTCCGGCTATCTCCCGCGGCTGGCGACTCTGGTGGATCGCTTCCTGACTGGCCTCGGCCTGAATGGCCGCGCCGTGGTACCGATCATTCTGGGCTTCGGATGCATCACCATGGCGACGATCACAACCCGGCTTCTGGGGACGGTTCGCGAGAAGCGGATCGCCACGGCGATCCTCAACTTTACCATTCCTTGCTCGGCGCAGCTCGGCGTGATCACGGCGCTCCTGGCCCGTGCCGGGGGAGAGATGGCGCTCGCCTACGTGGTGGTGATCGGTAGCTGCCTGGTCCTTGTGGGCACCCTGTTGAACCGGGCACTCCCCGGGGAGTCGTCGCCGCTCCTGATCGATCTTCCACCGATGCGCCTGCCTCGTATCGAAAATGTGCTGCGCAAGACCGTCACGCGGACCTACCACTTCCTCCGCGAGGCGTCCGGATGGTTTGTCTTGGGCTCCTTCGTGGTCGTGGTGATGAGTGTGACCGGCTTGCTGGAGTTGTGGCAGAGCGCACTGTCGCCCATGGTCGTCAGCTGGCTGCAGCTCCCGCGCGAAGCCGCCAACGCCTTCGTGATGGGGATGGTACGCCGTGACTTTGGCGCGGCTGGCCTGGCGATGATGCCCCTGACTGCCAAGCAGACGCTCGTCGCTCTGGTGACGATGACGCTCTTCGTGCCATGCATCGCCTCCGTTGCAATCCTCCTCAAGGAACGGGGGCGGCGCGAAGCGCTGATCATCTGGGGGGCATCCTGGATCCTCGCCTTTGCAGTGGGCGGTCTCGTATCGCAGATCGTCATCCGCTGAGAAATACGATGCTGAACGCGCAGGCGCGCAAAACGACCCGATACCCCGCGACGCGCCTGCTTTCTACCCCGCGATTATTCTGTCCGCCACGGCCGTGGTGGCTGTGCCGTGGCGGCTGTACGGAGCTTTGCGAATCAAGAAGGGAGTCTGTCGGTGGCACGAAGCGCGACACAGGAGCCGGTTGCCCGCGAGGCGCGCAAGGCAGAGACGCCAGGGGAAGGCACATCCTCCTGCTCGCTCACCTGTTCCGGGTGCGGCGCGATTTACGATCGACTTCCCGGATGGCGTTGCCCCCGCTGCGGCCATCCGTTCGAGGGCTGCGCCTCGTGTCGAAAGTGCGCCGCGGGCGGCGCCTCCTCGCCAGGCGCATGGGCTCGCATGATGGAGAGGCTGTCACGGATGAAGCCTCGCGGTGTCGGCCCTACCGCGCTCCTTCTGGCCGCGCTCGCGGCCCTGGCCCCCTCGCTAAAGGCAGCGGCTGCGCCCTCCGGCCTCAGCTTGATCCCGACCGCGGATCTGCTTCCCCCCGGTGTGGCCAGCCTCGAGGTGGAGACCGTGGGCGATCACGTGCTGCCCGGCGACCAGGGGGAGACGTTCGCGCTCTCGCAGTTTGGGGTGACGATGCGCCTGGAGGCCGGCGCGGACCGGCGGATCGGAGGAGGCCCCGGGCACACATTCCTCAATGCCAAGTGGCTGGTGTTGCCGGAGGAGCGGGGTTTGCCGGCCGTGGCCGTGGGCATCCAGAATGTGGCGGGTGGTCTGCGCGCCGAGCCCTTCCTGGTGGGCACGCGGAGCCTGGCCCAGACACGCTTTCATCTCGGGACGGTGCGCACCGAGGGGGCCTTGCGCCCACTGGCAGGCATCGACCACACCGTCGGAACACTGACGCTGTTGGCGGAGGTGCTCGGCGGACCGGAGGGGATCGCCGCCGGCGGCATCGCCGTGCCTCTCACTTCCCGACTTGGGCTCACCTACGCGGCGACACTGCCCACGCGCGGCGGCCAGGTCGGGCATATCGTGAATCTGGCGCTGTCGGTCGGTAAAACCCTGTAGGCGCGCCGTGCCAGCGCCTCTCCGAATGCCACAGGCGTTGGCTCCACGGGGCGAAATAGCCTCGTGGAGCGACGGCTAAGCTGGCGACGCTGAGGGCACGTGCCCTTGACACAACGCCCCAAACGGCGTATTATTCTCCCTGACTAAGCGCCCGCGTCACGGGCATGCCCAGAAGGGGGACGAACCATGCTGCAGAGGATCTGGCGGGTCATTCTCTCCGTCATCACGCTGGGACTCGTCAAACTGGAGACGCCGGAACTGGTGGGCGACCAGTTGATTGAGGAGATGGAGGCCAAGGAGCGCAAGCTCGCCGAGGATGCCATCGGTGTCGTGGCCTATCAGAAACGCCTCGAGGCGGAGCTGGCCCAGGCGGAGAAGGATCTGGCGACATGGACCAACCGGGCGAAGGCCGCCGCGCGCGCGGGCGACCAGGAGGTCGGCATCCATGCCATGGAGCAGGTGACGCGGCTGGAGGCGAATATCCAGCGGCTCCAGGAGAGCGTTGCCGTCGCGCGTGACCGATCCAGGCAGGCGATGGAGGCGCTGGAGAGGTTCAAGGCGCAGGTCGCGTCCGCACGCGAGCGCGTGAAGGATCTCAAGGCGCGGGATCGCCTCGCTCGTCTGGAGTCCAATGCCAGCCGCGCCATGACCGGCTACGACCTCAATGCACAGATGAAGCAGCTCGACCGCATGTCTGAGCAGGTCGCCGAGCGAGAGGCGCGAGCACGTGCCACCACCGAGATCGCGTCCAACGACATCAACGTCCGGATCCAGCGGGCCGAGATGGACGCCCAGCGCGCTGAGGCCGCCAACCGCTTCGCGGAGCTCCAGGCCGAGGTCGCCGGAACGGGCGAGGCCCAGGCGGCGCCTCCCGTGCCGGAGGCGGAGGGTGGACGCCAGCTCTAGGCGCGCTCCAATTCACATGGATGCCGGGTCTCTTGCCCCCCGCGCGCGGGGGGCAAGCCGGAGTATCCTTTCATCGCGATCGGGGCGGGCGGACTACGCCGCGGGCTCGATCCCGAGCGCCTTGCAGTGGTGCGCCAGCGAGTCCTGGATATGCTGGTCCCAGTACTCCCAGCAATGGGTTCCGGGGAACTCCTGGTAGGTGTGCGCGATCCCGAGGCGATTCAGGTGGGCGTGAAACTCGCGGTTGCACTCGAGCAGGAAGTCCTCGGTGCCGCAGTCGATGTAGAGCGTGGGCAGCCGCTCCGGCTCCTTCGCGAGGCGCTCCGCGAGCACCCACGGGTCGTTCTCGGCCCGGGCCGGGGAATCGGCCGGACCGAAGATGCGGCGCATCTCCCGCTCCGTTGGTTCGTCCCACGCTTTCCGCGCGACGGCGAAGGCGCTCGAGTGCGCGCCCACGGATCCAAACCGCTCGGGGAACTTCAGGCCCAGTTTCATCGCGCCATAGCCGCCCATCGATAGCCCGCCAATCGCCGTGTGCTCGCGCCCCTTGAGCACGTTGTACGATCCCTCAATGTGGGCCATCAGGTCTTGCATCAGGTAATCCTCGAAGCGATCCCCTTCCACCGTGTTGCAGTAGAAGCTGCGCTCGCCGCAGGGCATGACGACGATCAGCGGCAGGCGGCGCACATAGCGATCGAGGCTTGTCCAATGCGTCCAGGCGCGGTGGTCATCCGAGCGCCCGTGGAGAAGGTAGAGAACAGGGTAGGGGCCGCCCGTGGCTCCCTCGTAATCCGGGAGAATGATGGAGTAGCTCTTGGGCCGGCCGAGTGCCTTGCTGAAGAACGCCATTGTGCCAAAGCTCATGGGGGTGCCTTTCCAGCGATCAAAACCTACTACCCCTTGGTTCTGTTCCGTGACCGCCGCTCCTGCCCCCATCGCGCGCGTGGCCATAGCCCAACGGATGATTAGAGGCGCCATCACGGGAAAGCACGCGCATGGCCGGCGGGCGGCGGATAGCCAGAAGGCTTGAAGACGCGAGACGGCGAACTGTGCAGGAGTTGGCCAACTGGGTGCGCGAGCCGCGGAGGGCGCGACCGAACGCCAGCAGGAGGCTATCTACGTTCTGTCACTGCTGGTTCCGCCGTGCGTTTCGCGCAGAGTGGCCTGTTTGGGAGGAAGACGCCGTGGTTGCTCGTGTGTGTGGCAGCATCGCTCTTGCCGCGTGGCTACTCTCGCTCTTCTGCCCGGCTCTCCAGGCGGAGGGCCTGCGTGACCGTCTCAAGGGCCTGGTCTATGAAGTCGAGGAGTACACGGAGCCGAAAGACGCCTGGCTCGTCAACCGCAACTCGCCAAACAAGTGGAACCTGTGGTCGACCGAGGCGGATGCGATCAACAAGCGCTCCGGAGGCCAGTCGCTCCAGTCTCCCCGCGTCGAAAAGGATCGCGCCACGCCCGAGGAGGGCGCGCCGCCCTTGCACACGCGCATCACCGGCATTCCACGCGGCACCTATCGCGTTTTCGCCAGCCCGCCCAACCGGCGCATCGCCATCTCGTTTGACGGCAAGAACTGGGAGATGCGCCACGGCGGCGAGATTGACCTGGGCGTTTGGAAGATCACGGACGGCACCTTCGAGCTGTGGGTGGATGATCGATATGCCGATCCCACCAACATCGGGAGCTGCTATTACGATTATATCCGCTTCGAGGAGTTCACGCCTCCGCGTCTCTCCCACTTCGCCATCCATCGCGTGGTCGAGCCGTACGAACGCGTCCTTGGCGCGGGCGTTCATCACCCTGATGCACCTCTCCAGCTTTCGTGGATGGCGGATCAGCCGGTGCCAACCGGCACGGTGGAGTACGGCACGGGTGGCCGCTTCGATCAGCGCGCCGAGTCGGCGGAGATTAGCCTGCGCAACCACCGCGTTCTTCTGAAGCCGCTGGCGCCAGGGCGGTATCAGGGGCGCGTGCGCATCCCCTTCGGGCAGACGGAGTGGACCTCGCCACCCTTCGAATTCACCGTGCCAGCGCCGGCAAGGCCGGGTCGCTCGCGCGCCTACCGCGTGCCTCTCACTCTCCTCGAGCCCACTGCCGCCGGGCGCAAGGCGTGGCCGGTGACCTCCGGGATCCCGCTGCCCAAGGGAGTACTGGCGAGCGCTGCGGACGCGCGCATCGAGGATAGCCGGGGTCGCCCGGTGCCTTCTCGCTGCGTGGTGACCAGCGCCTGGCCGGATGGCAGCGCGCGCTGGCTGGTGGTCACCTTCCTGGCCGATACGGAGGCGGGGAAAAGCACGCGCTATACCCTCGTCTGTGGCGGGCGCCAGCCTGGACAGGCGGCCGCCGCGCCTCCGATCCGAGTCTTGCAGAACACGGCCGAGGATGGTTTCGCGCTCTTCCGCGACCTCGCCCTCGACCTGAATGGCAACGGCATCGCGGAGCCCGACGAGATCTTCTCGGGAGAGCCGGAGCTGGGGAACCTGCGCCTTCTGGATGCTGCGCAGAGGACGTTCGGGATGGCGCCCGGCGCGAAAGTGCGCTCCTTCCGGAACGCGCTGCGCCACGATGTGATCAGCGAGGGCCATTATGCGGGCCCCGAAGGGGAAGCCCCCTTCCGGTGGCGCGCGGAGATGACCGCCTTCGCCGGCCAGCCCTGGATGCGCCTGCGCTTCTCCGTGGCCAACCCTCGGATCAAGGAGCCGCATACGCTCCTCAGCGGCGTTGGCCTCACCTTGCCCATCGCGGGAACCGGATCCGTCGAAGGAGCGTTCGAGGAGTTCGCCTTCCAGCGCGTTGGCGAGGGTGAGACACCCGTATTGCTTCAGGACCTGGATGACCACTTTAGCATCCGGGGGCAGGGCTCCCCGCGTGAAGGCGAGCGTGCCCTCGGGTTTGCCAGCGTGCGCCGCGATGGCAAGTGCCTCACCGCCTTCGTGCGCGACTTCTGGCAGACCTACCCGAAAGCTCTGGCGCTGAAGTCCGATGGCCTGCACGTGCGCCTGCTTCCCTTGCTTCCACCGAACGCCTACGAGAAGGAGTCGGCGGATGGCGACGCGCTCATTCGCCTCTTCTATCCCTACCGGAATGGCAAATACCAGTTCAACCGCGGCCTGGAGTTCATGACGGAGCTGTATCTCCTGCTGGAGCAGGGCGCCGCGCCAGGCCAGCGTCAGGAGATGTCGCGCTACGCCCAGTGGTTCAATAACCCCCTCTACGCTGTGCCCGACCCGATGGTAGCCTGCGCGACCGGCGCGTTGGGTCCTGTGAGCCCGCGAGTCGAGGGCGAGTTTGACGCCTACACCCACCTGGTCGAGAAGGGCTTCGCGGCGATTGAGGAGCGGCGCCAGGAGAAGCGCGAGTACGGGTGGCTGAACTATGGCGACTGGCACGGCGAGCGCCGCTTCAACTGGGGGAACCTGGAGTACGACCTGCAGTGGGCGCTCGGCCTAGAGTTCCTGCGCTCCGGCAGCCTGAAGTACCTGTGGCGGGGCGCGCAGGCCGCGCAGCACTCGGTGACGATCGATACGGTTTACGAGCCGTGGTCGTCGCGAATGGCCGGGCTGCAATGGACGCACTCCGTCGGGCACATCGGCAACTTCTTTGACCGGAACGACGACCGCTTCCGCAAGTTTGGGAATGTGTTCGGCCTGTCGCGCCCCGATGCGCCCAACCCCTTCGTGGCCGGCGCCATCGACGTGGCCGGGCACACCTTTGTCGGGGGGAACTTCCTCTATGCCATGCTCCTAGGCGACCCGCGCATGCTCCAGGTGACCGAGCGCGTCGCCACTCACCAGGCGGCTTACCTGACGCCGAGCTTCGACTTCTCCATCGAGCGGGCTGCCGGCTGGCCGCTGATCAACGCAGTGGAGGCCTACGAGACCACCGGCAATCCCTTCTACCTCAACGCGGCGCGGCTCTACGTAGAGAAGGTGCTCGCCAAGCAGGATCCCGAGATCGGCGATTTCCGCCTGCGCCACGGCCCGCCCGAATGCATGCACGAGCCGCGCCACATCGGCGGGAAGGCGTTCGCGACCGGCGTGCTCCTCTACGGGCTAATGCGCTACCACCTGCTGACCGATGACCCCGAGGTGAAGAGATGCATCCTCCGCTCGGCCAGCTGGTTGGCGCGGACCTCCTGGAACAAGGAGACGCACGCCTTCCGGTATCTCAGCACCTGCCCCACGTTCGGCAGGCGGCGCGGCAACGGCTCGACCGACCTGCTGTGCGCCCCCGGCATGGCCTATGCGCTGACGTTGAAGCCGGACCCCGAAGTGCGTGAGGTCCTGCTCGATTCCCTCTCGCGTGCCTTCGCCGCTCACGTGGATAACGGGAAGGGCTACGCCGGGATGATCCGCCAGACGCCATATGCCCTCCACCTCCTGCGCGAGAAGCTGGGGGTACGCCAGATCCAGCCGCCCGCCGGATCGTTGGGAGCGAGTGTTCGCCCGGTGCTCTACGTGCCCCTGGGCGAGAGTGCTCCCCTCCATCTGATAGTCACGCGGGAGGCCTCCCTGCCGGAGACGTGCCGGGTGCGCGTTACGAGCGCGCCCCGGGGATGGAAGATCGAGCCGCGAGAGCTCGCCTTCCGCGCGCCTATTGGCACATCCGCGTCGCCCGCGCTCCAGGTGCGGGCCGAAGCGGGCGCGAAGCCGGGCGAAGTGGTCCTCTCCTGCACTATGGGGAATCGGCCAGCCGGTGACCTGCGGGTGCGCCTGATGCCGCGGGCGCCTGCCGTCACCGGTCCGGCGCCCGATGCGGCCGGCCTCGCTGTTCTTGGTCCATCGGACACGCTCACCGCGCAGGCATTTTCCTCCAGGCCCGGGGTCCGGGTAGGGATCGCCCCGGAGGAGATGACCCGCTACCGCGCGGTGGTGCTTCCGTGCGACTTCTTCGCCTCCGGCTCCGCGAAGCCCGAGGCGCTCCTGGAGCAGCTTTCGGCATTTGCCCGCGGCGGGGGCACCGTGGTCCTCTTCCAGCTCAACGACGACATCTGGCAGCCCGGCTTCCTTCCGATCGACCTGATGCTGAGCGACACGAATGGGGAGTTGGGGAGCGTGGACGCGCCGGAACACCCCCTTTTCGCCGGGGTGGGCAACCTGGACAAGGTGATCTGCTACGATACCATTACTTACGCCGATCCCGGGTGGAAGGTGCTGGCGCGAGATACCGCCGGCCAGCCTGCCATCCTCGAGGCGGCGATTGGCCAGGGCCGGATCCTGGTGATCGAGCCGAGCCTGGACCGCATCGCCGCCGGGAAGGAGACGGTGCCGGAGGGCGTGCGCGTAGAGGATTGCCGCCGCTTCATCGAGAACCTGATCTTGTGGGCCATTGGCGGTTGATCCGTCAGAGCATAGCGTGCAAAGGCCAGCGAGTGCACGGCCCTGAACGGCGCTTATCGAGGTTGCGGCCAGCCCGATGGCGCAGGGGAGGCGCCGCTTGGGATGCGCGCCGGACTGGGCTGACGCTCCGGTGCGCCTGCGATGCCGTAAACCGGGCTGCCACGGCGGTCGCGTTCAAGGAGGAGCCAATGAGACGCATGCGGAGGTGTGAGAGCGGTTTCACGCTGATTGAGCTGCTAGTGGTCATCGCGATTATCGCCATTCTGGCGGCGATTCTCTTCCCCGTTTTCGCGAGGGCGCGGGAGAACGCGCGCAAGTCGAACTGCCAGAGCAACCTGAGGCAGATCGCGATGGGGCTGGTGCAGTACGTGCAGGACTATGACGAGCGGATGCCGCATTGCCGCTACACCCCGGATGACTTCCGGGCGCCGTCGGCCTATACCGGCACGCCCCTCACCCCGTCCTGGCCCCAGTTTATCGCGCCCTACTTGAAGAACACGGGCGTGCTGAAGTGCCCAAGCGATGATCGGGCGCGCCCACACTACACCAACGGCGCGAACAATATGGAGTTGTGGTCCTACGGGCGCAACTATGGCTACTTCAACGGGGCCAAGAAGAACGCCGCGGATGCCCTGGCGCTCTCGGAGATCGCGGTGCCCTCAGATACGATCATGATCGGCGAGGGTGACAACTGCAACCGGATCGGCCCGCGCTCTGTGGATTGGCCGGGCAACGGCAATGTCTCCGTCGACGCGAAGATCTCCACTCAGCTCCTCGAACCCCGGCATATGGATGGCATGAACTTCGCCTTCTTCGACGGGCACGTAAAGTGGTTCCGGCACGGAGGGACGCCGGCTCGTCTCTACTCCGTCGAGGAAGACTGAGCCATTCGAGGCTTTCGCCGGTGAAGGTCCGCTCTCCCCGCCCGGGGGGAGCGGACCGGTGTGCCTGGCCAACCCTGGCGGGCTGTTTTCCTGCGATGGGGTGCGGTGCTATCCACCATCCGTGAGGTCGGTCCCAGAGGCGCATTCTGGTGATCGAGCCGAGCCTGGACCGCATCGCCGCCGGGAAGGAGACGGTGCCGGAGGGCGTGCGCGTAGAGGATTGCCGCCGCTTCATCGAGAACCTGATCTTGTGGGCCATTGGCGGTTGATCCGTCAGAGCATAGCGTGCAAAGGCCAGCGAGTGCACGGCCCTGAACGGCGCTTATCGAGGTTGCGGCCAGCCCGATGGCGCAGGGGAGGCGCCGCTTGGGATGCGCGCCGGACTGGGCTGACGCTCCGGTGCGCCTGCGATGCCGTAAACCGGGCTGCCACGGCGGTCGCGTTCAAGGAGGAGCCAATGAGACGCATGCGGAGGTGTGAGAGCGGTTTCACGCTGATTGAGCTGCTAGTGGTCATCGCGATTATCGCCATTCTGGCGGCGATTCTCTTCCCCGTTTTCGCGAGGGCGCGGGAGAACGCGCGCAAGTCGAACTGCCAGAGCAACCTGAGGCAGATCGCGATGGGGCTGGTGCAGTACGTGCAGGACTATGACGAGCGGATGCCGCATTGCCGCTACACCCCGGATGACTTCCGGGCGCCGTCGGCCTATACCGGCACGCCCCTCACCCCGTCCTGGCCCCAGTTTATCGCGCCCTACTTGAAGAACACGGGCGTGCTGAAGTGCCCAAGCGATGATCGGGCGCGCCCACACTACACCAACGGCGCGAACAATATGGAGTTGTGGTCCTACGGGCGCAACTATGGCTACTTCAACGGGGCCAAGAAGAACGCCGCGGATGCCCTGGCGCTCTCGGAGATCGCGGTGCCCTCAGATACGATCATGATCGGCGAGGGTGACAACTGCAACCGGATCGGCCCGCGCTCTGTGGATTGGCCGGGCAACGGCAATGTCTCCGTCGACGCGAAGATCTCCACTCAGCTCCTCGAACCCCGGCATATGGATGGCATGAACTTCGCCTTCTTCGACGGGCACGTAAAGTGGTTCCGGCATGGGGGGACGCCAGCCCGTCTCTACTCCGTCGAGGAAGACTGAGCGGCCTCAGGATTCAGCCGGAACGGCCCTGGCGCCCCAACGGTCGCTGGGGCCGTTCCCACTCACGGGGCCGGCGAGGTCAATCCCCGCCGGCGAGTTCCTTGGCCATGCGGAGCGTCTCTACCGCGTAGCCGAGCGATTCGTAGAGGGTTCGTGCGGGAGTGTTGTGCGCGGCCACGTTCAGAGCGATCCGCTCCAGGCCGCGCGCGCGGGCCCACTCCTCGGCGCAGTCCATCAACCGCTTGCCCAGCCCCTTGCCCCGGCACGTGGGCGAGACGTACACCTCCAGCACGTAGGCGCGCGCCTCTCCCGTGAAACCGTGGCGGTTCTCCTGCACCCAGATGAAGCCGGCGCGTTTCCCCTGCCGGTTGCGCGCCACGAGTGCCGCGAAGGAATCTCCAGCAGCCGACCGAAACGCCTCGACCTGCGCGCTCACCTGACGGCGTACGTCGCGCGGGCTCAGGTGCCGCCGCAGATCGGGCGTCAGACTCTCCCATGCGGTGCGTTCGTAGCGGCGGAGCATCCAGGGCCAATCCTCCGGCGCGGCCGGCGCGACGGAGAACTCCGGCTTTTCACTCTCCGCAGCCATCGCTGTTGCCTCCGTGGCGCCGCGCGCCTGCATTGCGGGCCTATGCCCCCGGACCCGCGATAACCTCCACTCCCATGTAAGGAACCAACACCTCCGGCACGCGAATGCTGCCATCCTCCTGCTGATAATTTTCCATAATGGCTAGAATCGCCCGGCTGGTGGCAACGGCGGTGCCGTTGAGGGTGTGGACGAACTCGACCTTGCCGGTCTCGTTGCGCCGGAAGCGAATGTTGAGGCGACGCGCCTGATAGTCAGTGGTGTTGGATGTGGAAGTGACCTCGCCGTACTTGCCGCGGCCAGGGAGCCACGCCTCCAGATCATACTTCCGATAGGCGGGCGCGCCCAAATCTCCCGCGGCGGTGTCGATGACTCGGAAGGGGAGACCCAGGCCCTTGAAGATCTTCACCTCGATGTCGCGCAGGCGCTCATGCCAGGCATCGGAATCCTCCGGGCGGCAGAAGACGAACATCTCCACCTTGCTGAATTGGTGGACGCGATAGAGGCCGCGGCTCTCGCGACCGTAGGAGCCGGCCTCGGTGCGGAAGCAATGCGAGAGCCCGGCGTAGGCCTTTGGCAGGGCATCCTCAGCCAGGATCTCGTTCATGTGGTAGCCGCCCAGGGTGATCTCCGCCGTGGCGATCAGCGAGAGGTCACTCTCCTCGATGTTGTAAATCTGCTTCTCCTGACCCCTGGGGTTGAAGCCAATGCCCTTGAGGACCTCCTGCCGGGCGAGATCCGGCGTCACCATCGGAAGGAAGCCCTCCTGCAGCACCTGATGGAAGGCATACTGCTGAAGCGCCAGGTCGAGCGCCACCAACCCGCCCTTGAGATAGTAAAAGCCAGATCCGGCTACCTCCGCGGCATGGCGAAAGTCGATGAGGTCGGCCGCTTCGCCCAGCTCCACGTGGTCCTTGGGGACGAAGGGGAATTGGGTCGGCTCGCCCACCACCTGGAGGATGCGGAAGTCCTCCTCGCCGCCTTCTGGCACGTCCGGGTGCGTCAGATTGGGGATCTGCTCCAACAGATCGCGCCACTCGGCCTCAATCGCCTGGAGGTCGGCTTCCGCCCGAGCGATCTGGTCGCCGAGAGCACGCAACCGCTCGCGCTGCTCTTCGGTCGGCTTCCCTTTAGAGCCAGCCTTCCGTTCCGCCCGCAGCGCCTCCACCTTCTGCAACGTCTGCGTGCGGCGCTGGTCGAGCTGCAGCCACGCATCCAGGTTCAACGTCACGCGACGCCTCTCCAGGTTGCGCCGCACCTCTTCGGTATTCTCCCGTATCCATCTCGGATCCAACATGCTTTGCTATCCTCCAAGCGCGGCTCCTGGAAGTTGGCGGGAAAGCCGCGCACCAACGCGAACTCATATGGCCGACCGGTGGATGTGCGGACGGCCCGTGTAGAAGAGACTTCTCTGCAGCGCCCGCATACTCCTCGCTACAGGAAGGCGATGAGCACGCACATGAAGGAAGCCTCCCCTGAAGCGCGAACTCTCTCTGTGAGGTCTTCCGCAAAGGAACGAACCGGGTTTCAGGCGTCCGGGCCTGCCGGTGTTCCATGGGGAGAGGAGAAATCTTCGGAGTGAACAGAAAGCAGTACGGTTTTACGCTCATTGAGTTGCTGGTCGTCATAGCGATAATCGCTATACTTGCGGCAATTCTGTTTCCCGTGTTCGCGCGTGCGCGAGAGAACGCGCGCAAGGCAAACTGCCTGTCCAACATGAAACAGCTGGGACTGGCGGTGATGCAGTACGCGCAGGACTACGACGAAGTGCTCCCGCCGACCTACAACGGTGGCAGCACGACCTACACGTTGCCCAACGGGAATCAGCATACGGGCGCGGTGTTGTGGCCTACGCTGCTCTATCCTTACGTGAAGAACACAGGGGTATACGTCTGCCCCAGTGATCCCAAAAAGTGGACGGGCACCTACACGGGCGAGATGTCCTACGGGATGAACACCTTTCAAGAGGAAGAGGCGCTGGCAACGATCACCAACCCGTCCGAGACGATGTTCCTGGCAGAGGCGGGTGGCGGCGACTCCTACGTCCTGGATGGCGATCCCGGTGGTACCAATGAAGAGATGCTCGGCTCCGCGGCCTATCCCATGGTTCCGCGGCACGGCGACGGCCTGACGAGCCTCTTCTGCGATGGCCATGCCAAGTGGATGCCGGCCAAAAGCGTCCCGCCGTACAGCCTAAACAGCCGCTACTGGAACGGCGCCTACACCGGGACCAATCCGTAGCTCCTGGACACTTTCGGTGAGGGGCCCGCGCGCCGCCGCGATGGCGCGGGCCCCTTGGTGTTTATCGTCTCACTTCTCGATCGCGGCCTTGCGCGTCTGTGCCCGGCGGATCCGCTCGAGATCGAACTTCGGGCGCCGGTCGAAGGTGTAGATCCCGTTTTGCTCCTGATAGACGTCGGTGAGCTGGGTATAGCAGTAGCCAAACATCAGCGGGTTGTCGAGGAGCACGGCGCAGAGCCCTTCGAAGCGCTCATAGAACTCCTCCAGGCTCTTCGGGCGCTCGCCATATCCCCACGAATCCTCGCCCGGCCTCGCTTCGGGGTTCCACCAGATCCCCCCAAATTCGCTCACGAAGTAGGGCTGCCCCCGGTAGGGGATCGACCAGGGTCGGTCGCTGGGGCCATTCTGGAACGGCTTCCCCTCGGCCAGGCCGGCTTGGCGCTGGCGCAGCTTCTCCGGGTCCTGTTCGTAGTCGTGGCTGTCATAGATATCGGATTCCGGCACGCGGTGCGAGTAGCCGGAGGCATCGAGGACCGGGCGCGTGGTGTCCATCGCCTTGGTGGCGAGGAACATGCCGCGAGTGAGGTCGCTCAGCCCGGAGATCGCGTCGCCGATGGGCTGGCCTGTCTCGTTCAAGGGGCACCACCCGATGATCGACGGATGCGAGTAGTCGCGCTCCAGGACTTCGAGCCACTGCGTGATGTAGGTCGCCTCCGGGCGGTCGCGGTCGATGCCCCAATCGCCGAACTCGCCCCAGACCAGGTAGCCCAGTCGGTCGGCGTGATAGAGGAAGCGCTCCTCGAACACCTTCTGATGGAGGCGGGCGCCATTGAAGCCGGCCGCCATGCTCAGCTCGATGTCACGGCGCAAAGCCTCGTCGGTTGGCGCGGTGAGGATGCCGTCGGGATAGTAGCCCTGATCCAGCACCAGGCGCTGGAAGATCACCTCGCCGTTGATCTTCACCGCCTTGCCGTCGATGCTCACGCTGCGGAGGCCGGCATAGCTGGACGCCGAATCGATCACCTCCCCGTTGGAATCGAGGAGCTCGATCTCGATGTCGTAGAGGAACGGGTCGGAAGGCGACCAGAGGCGGCGGTGCTCGGCGGGGATCGCCAGGTCGAGGCGCGGGGCGAGGTCGAGGTCGGCGGCGCACTCGGCGGTGCAGACGACCTGGCCATTCGCCTTGAGCGCGGCGCGCAGGCGGAGGCCGGGGCGGTTGGCGGAGATCGGCTGCTCCAAGCGGATCATGCTCCCTGCCACGTCCGGCGTCAGCCGGGGCCGGCGCAGGGCGCAATCCGGAACCGGCTCCATCCAGACGGTCTGCCAGATCCCCGTCGTGCGCGTGTAGTGGCACCCGAAGTTCTCGTAGCGGGGAGATTGCTTCCCTCGGGGCTGGGCGGCGCGGGCGGCATCGCGAGCGCGGACCACGATGACGGCCTTCTCCCCTGGCCCGACGACGCCGCTCAGGTCACACGTGAAGGGGCTGAAGCCACCTCGGTGCCGGCCGACCTCGACGCCGTTGACCCACACGGTGGCATCGTAATCAACCGCCTGGAAGTGGAGGAGTACCTTCCGGCCTTTCCACGCCCCGGGAATCTCGACCGCGCGGCGGTACCAGACGGCGTTGAGGAAGTCGGTGTTCCCGATTCCAGACAGCGTCGATTCGGGGCAGAACGGCACGAGGATGCGCCCGGCAAGAGGGCGCTCGCGCAAACCGCGCTCCAGGCCGGAGTCGCCGGCATCCACCTCAAACTCCCACTCGCCATTGAGGCACAGCCAGTCGCTGCGCACGAACTGCGGTCGCGGATACTCCGCCCTTGGCAGATCCATCACCGAACCCCTCTCTTGCGTATCCCCAGGAAGCGTTCTTCCTGGCTCAACGAAGCCGCCACTCCCCTGGGATTCCGAAATAAGGAGAGGACCGCCCTCATGCGCGGAGCTCGAAGCTCCGCGCTGCTTTCCGGCAAAGCCCCTTGGGGCTTCTCCTCCCAGCCACCGCCGTCTTGAGGCTTCTGGGAGTATCCCCAACCCAGCCCGGCAGGGCTTCGCTCGCAAGCAGCGCGGTGATTTATCGCCGCGCGCCGGATTGCGCCCTGCCACCGAGGCTTCGGATTCCTTAGTGTCGGAATCTCAGGCCATTCCCTCTCGTGGCAGCCTCTCGGCGTTCTTCGCGACGAGGCACGGCCCTCTTCCAGCCGGCCTCCAGGCGCCAGGGGGGCGCCCTGCGTCTCCAGTTCGGTAGCCCGGGGGGAACTCTCCTGCCGTGGGCCGAATCTTCACGCGTGTGTGCCCGACTGTTCATGACCAGATCGCGGAGCAGCCGCCGAATGCCAGGCCCCGCCAAGGCGGGCACGCCGTCGGAGGTTTCATGCCTGATTATATCGTCTCGGTGATGGCGCGCGACCGGGCGGGGATTGTCGCCGGGGTCTCCTCGGCGCTTTACGACCTGGGCGCGAACATCACCCACCTGAACCAGACCGTCGTGCGCGGTTACTTCACAATCATCCTTTCTGCGTCGCTGCCGGAAGGCGTGGAGATCGAGACCGTGCGCCGCCGCGTCGAGAGCGCGGGCAGCCCGGGAGAGCTGCAGGCCGTCGTGGCACCCTATGCGCCGGTGCCGCCCGCGGTGGCCGGCGGGGGCGAGGCGTTCATCCTGGCCGTCCTGGGGCGCGACCGCCCGGGGATCATCGCACGCGTCACCGGCTACCTGGCGGAGCAGGGGATCAACATCGAGGAGTTCACGGCCAACGTCGTCGAGGGCAACTTGGTGCTCATCCTGAGCGTTCGCGTGCCCGCCTCGCTCGACATCGCCGGGGTGCAGAGCGCCATCGAGGCGGTGGGGCAGGAGTTTGGGATTACGGCCAGCCTGCAACATGAAAACGTCTTTCGCGCGACGAGCGAAGTGCATGCCGTCGCGCGGCTGCGCTCCGCCCGGCGGTAAAGGGCCAGGGGCCCGCTGCCCTCAACCATGCTCTAAGGGAAAGAGATGCTCTCATCCGAGGATATCCTGACGACTGTTTCCATGCTCCAGAACGAGCACCTCGACGTGCGTGCCGTCACCCTGGGGATCGATCTCTTCTCGTGCGCCGACCGAGACCCGGAGACGCTCTGCCGCCTGGCGCGGGAGAAGATCCTGCGCCACGCCGGGGGCATCCAGGAGGCGTGCCAGCGCGCCGTGGAGCGCTATGGCATCCCGATCGTCAACCGGCGCATCGCGCTCAGTCCGGTGGCGCCACTTGTGGCGGAGCATGAGCCAGAAACGCTGCTGCGATTCGCGCGCATGCTCGACGCGGTTGCCGAGGAAGCAGGCGTCGATTTCATCGGTGGCTGGACGGCCCACGTGCAAAAGGGGATGACGCTCGCCAGCCGGGCGCTGATCGATTCCCTTCCCGACGTCCTCTCGGAGACGACCCACCTCTGCGCGTCGGTGAACGCTGCCTCGTCGCACGCCGGGATCAATATGGATGCCCTCTTACTCCTGGGGCGCAAGATCCGCGAGATGGCCGAGCGCACCGCCGACCGCGACGGCTTTGCCTGCTGCAAGCTGGTCATCTTTGCCAACCAGCCGGAGGACAACCCCTTCATGGCGGGTGCCTACAAGGGCCTGGGCGAGCCGGAGTGCGTGGTGAACATCGGTGTCAGCGGCCCGGGCGTGGTGAAGCGCGCCATCGAGCGCCTGCGCCAGTCGGGCGAGCCGCTCACCCTGGGGGATATCGCCGAGGAGATCAAGCTGACCGCATTTCGGGTGACCCGCGTGGGTGAGCTAATCGGGCGCGAGGTGGCCGCCTCCCTGGGCGCCGAGTTTGGGATCGTGGACCTCTCGCTGGCGCCGACGCCCTCGGTGGGCGACAGCGTGGGCGAGATCCTCGAGGCGATGGGTGTGCGCCACGTTGGCGGCCCGGGCTCGACCGCGGCGCTGGCGCTCCTCAACGATGCTGTGAAGAAGGGAGGCGCCTTCGCCTCGTCGTCGGTGGGCGGTCTCTCCGGGGCGTTCATCCCGGTGGCGGAGGATGCTGCTCTGGCGGCCGCCGCGGAGGCCGGCCACCTGCGCGTGGAGAAGCTGGAGGCGATGACCGCCGTCTGCTCCGTGGGCCTCGATATGGTGGTGCTCCCCGGCGACACCACGGCGGAGACCCTCGCTGCGCTGGCCGCCGACGAGCTGGCGATCGGCGTCGTCAACCGGAAGACAACGGCGGTGCGCCTGGTGCCGGTGCCGGGCAAGCGCGCGGGCGACCGCGCCGTCTTTGGCGGGCTGTTCGGCGAGAGCCCGATCCTCCCGATCCCGACGGGCGCCTCCGATGACTTCGTTCGCCTGGGCGGGCGGATTCCCGCGCCCCTGGTCAGCCTCAACAACTGACCCGCTCGCTTCAGATGTAGTACATCTCGGCTGGGGCGTTGTGCTCCTCGTCGGGCGGCTGGAGAAGTAGCGCGCCTGGTTCCTTGGGACGCACGCAGACGACCATCTCCGGCGCGAGCGCGAGCTCGTGGTAGCGCTCGCGGGGAAGCTCCACGTGCACCGGATCGCCCCACTCCGCGACGAGATCGAGCTTTACCAGGGGGCCCGCGGCGTTCACGTGGCGCACGCGCGCCCGGAAATGGCCCTCGCCATTCGCCTCGCGCGAGACGTCCAACAGGTGCGGGCGGGTGAGGGCGATGGCGGTGCCCTCTTCCCTCGCCAGGCCGTTCGGAAGCGGGAGCGCGAGCGTTCCCAGGTGGGCGTATCCGCCGCGCACGCGGAGGCGCAGCCGGTTCACGCTGCCCAGAAACTGGTAGACAAAGGGTGTGGCCGGCTTGTGATAGACCTCTTCGGGCGTGCCCACCTGCTCGACGCGCCCGGCGTTCATCACCACCACCTGATCCGCTACCTCCAGCGCCTCCTCCTGGTCGTGGGTGACGAAGACGCTCGTGATCTTCAGCTCCTCATGGAGCCGGCGCAGCCACGCGCGCAGGTCGCGGCGAACGCGGGCATCCAGGGCGCCAAACGGCTCGTCGAGGAGGAGCACCTTGGGGCGCACGGCGAGCGCGCGGGCGAGGGCCACGCGCTGGCGCTGTCCGCCCGAAAGCTGCGAGGGCATCCGGCTGGCGTAGTCTTCCAGCTCCACCAGGCGCAACAGCTCCTTCACGCGCCCGCGGATCTCCTCCTCCGAAGGCCGGGAGCGCCGTGGCTGCACGCGCAGGCCAAACGCCACGTTCTCGAACACCGTCATGTGTCGGAAGAGGGCGTAGTGCTGGAAGACGAAGCCGACCTGGCGGTCGCGCGCGCTGAGCGGCGTGGCATCCACGCCGTGAAGGAAGAGCTGGCCCTCGTCGGGCATCTCCAAGCCCGCGATGATGCGGAGGAGGGTCGTCTTCCCCGAGCCGGACGGGCCGAGTACCGCCGCGAGCTGGCCCGTGGGAATCGTCAGCGAGACCTCGTTCAGCGCGGTGAACGATCCAAAACGCTTTGTCAGGCGATCAATCTGGATGCTCATGCGAGTTCCTCGGAGTCTTGTCCGGCGCGGCCGGACCGTCGGGCGAGCAGGCTCTTGGCCGCCAGGGTGACCAGCGCGAGAAGCGTGAGCAGCGACGCCACGGCGAAGGCCGCGGCGAAGTTGTACTCGTTGTAGAGAATCTCCACGTGCAGCGTCATGGTGTTGGTGAGCCCGCGGATATGCCCCGAGACGACCGATACGGCGCCGAACTCGCCCATGGCGCGCGCGCAGCAGAGAATCGTGCCGTAGAGCAGGCCCCAGCGGATGTTGGGGAGGGTCACGCGCCAGAACATCTGCCACCCGCTGGCCCCCAACACCAGCGCGGCCTCCTCCTCTTCGCTCCCGCGGGCCTGCATCACCGGGATCAGCTCGCGCGCCACGAAGGGGAAGGTGACGAAGGCGGTCGCCAGTACGATCCCCGGCGTCGCGAAGATGATCTTCAGGTGATGCGCTTCCAGCCAGGCCCCGAGCAGACCGTTCGTCCCAAAGAGGAGCACGAACACCATGCCCGCGATCACCGGCGAAACGGCGAGCGGCAGGTCAATCAGGCTGACGAGCACGCTCTTCCCCCGAAACTCGAAGTTGGCAATCGCCCAAGAGGCCGCGATCCCGAAGATCAGGTTCAGCGGAACGGCGATGACCGTGGCGAGCAGTGTGAGCCGGATAGCGGCCAGCGCGTCCGGGTCGCTGAGGGCCCACCAGTACTCGGCCAGGCCGTTCGAGAACGCTTCTTTGAAGATGGCGGCCAGGGGCACGAAGAGAAAGAGCACCAGGAAGAGCAGGGCCGTGGCGATCAGCAGGCGGCGGATCCACGGGGGATCTTCCGTCACGCCGTCGGGAAGTGTCTTGGTCTTGGTTGCGTTCATGCGTCCCCTCCCGAGATCACTGGCCGGCGAGGCGTTGCTGCCGCGCCTGTAGCAGGTTGATCGCCAGCAACAGCGCGAAAGAGAGCCCCAGGAGCACCACGGCGATGGCGGTGGCGCCCTCGGTATCGAACTGCTCCAGCTTGGTCATGATGAGGAGCGGCGCCACCTCGGTGCGCATCGGCATGTTGCCCGAGATGAAGACGACCGAGCCATATTCTCCCAAAGCGCGAGCGAACGCCAGCGCAAACCCGGTGAGCACCGCCGGGAGCACCGGCGGGAGAATCACCCGGCGGAACGTCTGCCAGCGACTGGCGCCCAGGCTCGCCGCCGTCTCCTCTTCGGCCTTATCCAACCCCTCCAGGACCGGCTGCACCGTGCGCACCGCGAACGGCAGCCCAATGAACGTCAGGGCGATGAGTATCCCCAGCGGGTTGAACACCGCCTGCACGCCCAGATGGGCGAGAGGTCGGCCCAGCCATCCTTCCGGGCCGTAGATGGCGGTGAGCGCGATTCCCGCGACGGCGGTTGGGAGCGCGAAGGGAAGGTCGACCAGGGCATCCACGATATCCCGGCCAGGGAAGCGGTAGCGCACCAGCACCCAGGCGACCAGGAACCCGAAGAAGGCGTTGATCAGCGCCGCGCCGAGCGAGGCGAGCAGGCTGAGCCGGTATGAGGCGATCACCCGGGGCGCGGTGACCGCTTCCCAGAATGCCTGCCAGCCCATCGTGGAGCTCCGCAGGAAGATTGTGGAGAGCGGGAGCAGCACGAGCAGGCACAGGTAGAAAAGGCTGAGGCCCAAGGCGGGTCCGAACCCCGGGAGAACGCCTCGGCGAAGGCGCCGGCTGGGCAACGCGAACCTCCTTTCGTTTAGCCCGAAGTATTCACCAGAATACTTCAAAAAGAGAAGTCTCTTGTCTGGTGACACACCGTTGCCGCTACAAGCGCCCGGAGGCAGGGTGTTTTCGGGGGCAATGCCCACGAACCCGTGCCACGCCTGGCAGTAAGACTTCTTTTCATTATTCTGATGAATAATGCGGGTTAGTGGCGTCCGGGGCTGCACCGCGGGTGGCGGCGCCGACCCATGGCCGCAAAAGCCCCGTGGCATCACCGTCCGGGCACGTAAATCTGATCGAAGATCCCGCCATCCGCGAAGTGCTTCGCGTGCGCTTTAGTCCACCCGCCGGCGATCTGGTCGATGGTGTAGAGCCGGGTGCGCGCGAACTGGCTCGAGTACTTCTTCGCCACCGCGGCCAGGCGCGGACGGTAGTAGTGGCGCGCCGCGATCTCCTGGCCCTCGGGGCTGTAGAGATAGCGCAGATATGCCTCGGCAACGCGGCGCGTGCCCCGGCGGTCGACCACGCGGTCGACCACGGCCACCGGCGGCTCGGCCAGGATACTCGTGGGCGGGGTGACCAGGGTGAACTGGCCTTTGCCGAGCTTGTTCATCACCATCAGGGCCTCGTTCTCCCAGGCCAGGAGCACGTCGCCGATGCCGCGCTCGACAAACGTGGTGGTCGAGCCGCGCGCGCCCGTGTCGAGCACCGGCACGTTCTTGAAGAGCCGGGTGACGAACTCTCGCGCCTTCGCCTCGTTCCCGCCCGATTGCCGCATCGCGAACCCCCAGGCGGCCAGGTAGTTCCAGCGCGCGCCGCCAGAGGTCTTCGGATTCGGCGTGATCACTTTGACATCAGGGCGGATCAGATCGCTCCAATCGCGAATCCGCTTCGGATTGCCGCGGCGGACTAAGAAGACGATCGTCGACGTGTAGGGCGCGCTTCGGTGGGGGAGGCGGTTCTGCCATCCCTGGCGAATCAGGCCAGCCTTCTGGAGCGCATCCACGTCATACGCCAGGGCCAGGGTGACGACGTCGGCCTCCAGACCATCGATCACGGCGCGGGCTTGCTTGCCGGAGCCGCCGTGCGACTGGCGTATCGACACGCGTTGCCCCGACTTCTGCTTCCAATAGCGCGTGAAAGCCCGGTTGAACTCGCGGTATAACTCGCGGGTTGGATCGTAGGAGGTATTCAGGAGCGTCACATCGGCGCGCGCGCCCGGGGCAGATAGCATCCCCAGGACCGCGGCCAAGAGCAGGCCGAGGGTGCTTGTCAGTCGGTATCGCATCTCTCTCCTCGTGCGTCCAAGGCGTTCGACCGCGTTTCGGTGAAGCCCGCAGCCTGGCCTATTGTATCACCCATCATCCCGGTTCCGCCTTCCTCTTCAGGCCAGACATTAGCAGAATCGGGCCACATCTGGCCTCACCGGGGCCCGGTTGTTTTGCTTGACACCCTTCTTCGTTTCGTGTAGAATCGACCTGTAGGCAGGAGAACCGGCGGGAGTATGCCTTCCGGTGAAAGCGGGTGGCGCCGGTCGCCTCCGTCATTCCTCCAGACTGGTACGGTTTGCCCGACACCCCTGGCCAATCTCGTGGTGTCATGCCTCTCCGTGCCGGCGATGATCCCGTGCTGCTCCGAGTTCTGGTGGGGCCGGGCTGCGGGCTGGGTGTGCCAAGACACTCGGATGAGGAGCAGCTCCCTCCGAATGGCGCCTGGGTTCCTCTTATCAACGGGCACTTGTGACCTTTGGCGGAGGTGACGCGGGCAGAGGGCGTTGTTCGGATAGATGCCGAGATAAGGAGACAGGTACGTTGTCCACGTTGCAGGAGATCCAGGAGCTTGATAGCGCCCACGTCATGCATTGCTTTGCCCGGCTGCCCGTCTGCTTCGTCCGTGGCGAGGGGGCCCGGCTGTGGGATACGGAGGGCAAGGAGTATCTGGATTTCCTGGCGGGGATCGCGGTCTGCGCCCTGGGCCACTGCCACCCGCGGGTGACGGAGGCAATCCGCGAGCAGGCCGGCCGGCTAGTCCACACCTCCAACCTCTACTACAACGCCGAGCAGGCGCGCCTTGCGCAGCTCCTGGGCGAGCTTTCCGGCGGATATAAAGCGTTCTTCGGAAACTCGGGCGCTGAGGCGAACGAGGGCGCGATCAAGCTGGCGCGCAAATGGGGCAAGCTGAACCGCGGCCCGGAGTGCGTCACGATCTTCACCGCGCTCAACTCGTTCCACGGGCGCACGCTCCTCACCGTCTCCGCAACCGGCCAGGAGAAGGTCAAGAAGAATTTCGATCCGCTGATGCCCGGTTTCGTGCACGTGCCCCTGAACGACCTGGCGGCGCTGGAGGCCGCGGTGGATGAAAACACCCTGGCGGTGATGCTGGAGCTCGTGCAGGGCGAGAGCGGGATCCACCCGTGCGATCCGGAGTATGTGAAGGCGGTCCGCCGCCTGTGCGACGAGCGGAAGATGCTCCTCATCCTGGATGAGGTGCAATGTGGCCTGGGCCGGACGGGCGCATTTTTCGCGTGGCAGCGCTACGGCGTCACGCCGGATATCTTCACGCTGGCAAAGCCGATTGCCAACGGCGTTCCGATGGGCGTGGTGATGGCGCGCCCGGGCGTGGCCGAGGCGTTCCAGCCGGGCGACCACGGCAGCACCTTCGGGGGCACGCACCTGGCGTGCGCCGCAGCGACGGCGGTGCTCGAGACGATGCGCGACGAGCGCCTGCCGGAGCGCGCGGAGGAGATGGGGCGCTATTTCATGGGCCGGCTGAACGCCTTGCGCGAGAAGCACGCGAAGATCAAGGAAGTGCGCGGCCTCGGCCTGATGGTGGGCATGGAGCTCCAGGTGCCGGAGGCAAAAGCGGTGATGCTCCGCTGCCTCGAGAACGGCCTGGTGATCAATGCGACAGGCGATACCGTCTTGCGCTTCCTGCCGCCGCTAATTGTGACGCGAGACGAGATCGACCGGGCGGTCGAGATCCTCGACGACTCGTTATGACCGTTTGATGGCTCGCCTTGCTGATGAGAGAGAGGGTTGCCATGTGGGAGCAGTTCACCGATCGCACCAGCCGGGCGCTCTTCTTCGCGTATGCGGAGGCAGCGCGCTTGGGCGCCGAGCGAGTGGGCGCGCAGCACCTTCTCCTCGGCCTGGCGAGGGATCGCGATAGCGTCGCCACGCGCGTACTGGGCCGGCTGGGCCTCCCTGGCGCCCGGGTGCGCCAGGAGATGGTCAAGCGGCTCGCGGCGCCCCAGGATGCGCCAGGCGGCGAGATCGCGCTCGATCCGGGCGTAAACGAGGTTTTCAACCTGGCGCTGGAGGAGGCGCGGGCTCTTGGCTACGACGCGATCGGCCCGGAGCACCTGCTCCTCGGGATCCTCCGCCACGGGCAGAGCGAAGCCGCGCGGCTCTTCGCCGATTGGGGGATCGACCTGGAGAACGCCCGGCGCGAGGTCGTCTACTTCGCCAGCGGCGGGCACGATAACCCGCTGGAGATCCCCGGGTGGCAGCGGTTCCGGGCGCGCGCCCGCCGGGTGATCTCGCTCGCGCAGGACGAGGCGCTTGCCTTTGGCCAGGAGAAGGTGGCCCCGGAGCACCTGCTCCTCGGGCTGATCCGCGAGGAGGACTGCTTCGCGGCCCGGCTGCTTACGCGGTTGGGCGCAGATCTGGACCGGATCCGCGAGGATGTCGAGGCCCGGCTTGGCCAGCGGGGACATGGCTCGGCGAAGAATGTGGAGCTGGAGGAATCAGCGCGCCGCGTTCTGAGCGCGGCCGTTGAGGAAGCCTGGAGCGATTTCGAGAGTGACGTCGGCACGGAGCACCTCCTCCTCGGGCTCATCCGGGAGGGCGAGGGGATCGTCGCCGACACGCTCGGCGCCGCGGGGGTGAGCCTGGAGAGGGCTCGCCAGGAGACGGTGGCTGCTTTGAGCGGGTTTGCCTCGCTGCGCACCGTGGTCCGCCAGCGAGTGGCCGAATCGCTGGGGCGGCAGCGCGGGCCCAAGAAGGCCCAGGCGAGTGAGGAGCAACCTGGCACGACGTGACCGGCCTGGGCGTGGGTCGCTGCTGGGTGGCATGGGCGTCTGCCCTGTCGGCGTGCCAGGCCTGGGGACGGCTCTCGTCGCCATGGGAAGGGAAGGAAGGCGCCACTCTGGGAGTGGCCGGCACCGGCGATGGAGTCGCCATCGAGGAGGAGTAGGCAAGTGTCTCTTGAGCGCGCGCTGAAGGAACTGGAAAGTGCTATCGCTGGCCTGCACGCGGCATTGGCCGAGTCGGGTGAGGGGAAGTTTCACGTGTCGGATGCCCTCCGGGGCCGGTGCCTGACGTCGATTGCCGACCTGTCGCTCGCCGATCTGGGGCTGATCCTGAACACGGCGACCGCCTTGAAGGAGCTGCTCAAGCGGACGCCGTCAGTGATGCCCCCGCTCCTGCGGGGCAAGACGCTCGCGATGGTCTTTGAGAAGCCCTCTCTGCGCACGCGCGTGAGCTTCGAGACAGGGATGACGCAGCTCGGGGGCCACGCGATCAACCTGCAGCCGGCGGAGATCCAGCTGGGCAAGCGTGAGAGCATCGGCGATGCCGCCACCACCCTCGGCCGCATCTGCGATGGGATCATGGCGCGCACCTTCGCCCACGAGACGGTGCTGCAGCTCGCCGCGCACGCCGGCGTGCCCGTGATCAATGGGCTGAGTGACCGCGAGCATCCCTGCCAGGCGCTGGCCGATTTCATGACGATCCGGGAGAAGCTGGGCGAGCCGAGGGGCCTTGCGATCACCTGGGTGGGCGATGGCAACAACGTCTGCCACTCCAACTTGCTCCTCGCCGCCAAGTTTGGGGCGCACTTCACCGTGGCTTGCCCCGAAGGCTACGAGCCGGACGCGGAGATCCTGGAGACCGCGCAGACGATTGCCCGGGAGAGCGGCTCGCGCATCGCCGTGACGCACGACCCACGCGCGGCTGTGAAAGACGCGGATGTGATCTTCACGGATGTTTGGGCGAGCATGGGCCAGGAAGCAGAGCAGGCAGAGCGCGCCCGCGCCTTCGAGGGGTTCCAGGTGAATCAGGCCCTTGTGGAGCTCGCCAAGCCAGAGAGCATCGTCCTCCACTGCCTGCCGGCGCACCGCGGCGAGGAGATCACCGACGAGGTGATCGATGGCCCGCACTCCGTCGTCTTCGATGAGGCGGAGAACCGCCTCCATGCGCAGAAAGCGGTGCTCGTGCTACTGATGTGAAGTCTACCTCGGATAGCCGGAAGGGAAGGCCCGAGCGGCTGTTCGCACTCTGCCGTCCTCTATGGACTGGGGGGTTCCTGTGAAGAAGATCGTGCTTGTCTATAGCGGAGGATTGGATACCTCCGTCTGCATACCGATGGTCCGCGAGGACTATGGCTATGATCACGTGATTACCGTAACGGTGGATGTGGGCCAGCCGGCGGAAGATATTCGCCAGGCGGAGGCCAAGGCGCGCGCGCTAGGCACCGAGCACTACACCGTGGATGCCAAGGACGAGTTTGTCCGCGATTACATCTTCCCATCGATCCGCGCCAACGGCGACTACATGGGCTATCCGATCAGCACGTCGATCGCGCGGCCGCTGATTGGCCTGAAGGCGGTGGAGATCGCGAAGCGCCTGAAGGCAGACGCCTTCTGCCACGGCTGCACGGGGAAGGGGAACGACCAGTTCCGCATCGAGTTCCCGATGCGCGCGTTCTGCCCGGAGATGCCGATTATCGCCCCGATGCGCGAGAAGAACCTCACGCGCTCCGAGGAGATCGAGTACGCGAAGCAGAAGGGCGTGCCCATCAGCCAGAGCGTGGAGAAGATCTGGTCCATCGATGAGAATATCTGGGGCCGCTCCATTGAGGGCGGGCGCCTGGAAGAGCCCGACTTCGCCCCGCCCGAGGAGATCTTCCAGTGGACCAAGGGCCACGATGCCTCCCCGAACACCCCGCGCCGGATCTCCATCACGTTTGAGGACGGCGTGCCCGTCGCCCTGGACGACGAGCGGATGGGTGGCCTGGCGCTCGTGCAGCGCGTGAATGCCATCGCGGGCGAGTACGGCGTCGGCCGCATCGATATCATGGAAGACCGCATGCTCGGGCTGAAGGTGCGCGAGAACTACGAGTGCCCGGCGGCCGTGACCCTTCTCACGGCGCACCGCGCCCTCGAAGCCCTGGTGCTCACGCGTCCGGAGCTCGATATGAAGGCGATCGTCGACCGCAAGTGGAGCGAGCTCGCCTATCAGGGCCTGTGGTTCGACCCGCTGAAGGAAGACCTCGACGCGTTCATCGCCGCCACCCAGCGCCGCGTCACCGGCACCGTCTTCCTCGAGCTGTTCAAGGGACACGCGAAGGTGATCGGGCGCCGCAGCCCCTGGGCGCTCTATAGCGAGGACCTGGCGTCGTTCGATAGCAAGAGCTTTGACCAGCGCGAGGCGGTTGGCATGGTCAAGAATCACGGCATGCAGAGCCGGATGTACCTGCAACTCAAGTCGAAGCTTGCCTGAGTGGCGATAAGCGATACGGGGTGCAAAATCGACGGCGGGCAGGAGCCTCTGCCCGCCGTCTGCTCGCATCCCGCGTTGCACCTCCCCATCCCCGAAACCGAAGATGAGAACACTGTGGAGCCATGGCGAGGAGCGGCCGGCGGAGGTGCTGGCCGAGGAGTGGGGCGCGTCGTTCGCGTTTGACGCGCGGCTGCTTCCCTACGATGTGCGCGGCTCGATCGCGCACGCGCGCATGCTGGGCGCAACCGGGATCATCACCCCGGAGGAGTCTGCCCGCATTGTCGCCGGCCTGGAGGAGATCCTGCGCGAGTGGGAAGCCGACCCGACGGTGCCCGTCACCGAGTACGAGGATGTGCATACCTACGTCGAGGCGCGGCTGACCGAGAAGATTGGCGAGACCGCGCGCAAGCTGCACACGGCGCGCTCGCGAAATGACCAGGTGGCGCTCGACGCCCGCCTCTTCGTCAAAGACGCCGCCGGTGAGGTGCGCGAGGGCATTCGCCACTTCCAGCGGGTGCTTGTCGAGCGCGCCGAAGAGCTGGCGGACGTCATCCTTCCCGGCTACACTCACCTGCAGCACGCCCAGCCGGTCTCTCTCGGGCACCACCTGATGGCCTACTTCTGGATGATCGAGCGCGACTATGCCCGGTTCGGTGGCGTGATCGACCGTGCCGACTGGATGCCCCTCGGTGCAGGCGCCCTGGCTGGCACCACCTTCCCCATCGACCGGCAGCAGGTCGCCCGGGAGCTCGGCTTCTCGCGCGTGGCCCCCAACAGCCTCGACGCCGTCTCCGATCGCGACTTCATCATCGAGTTCGTCTCCGCCAGCGCCCTGCTGATGGTCCACCTCTCGCGCCTCTGCGAGGAGCTGATCCTCTGGACCAGCCGCGAGTTCGGCTTCTGCCGGCTGGACGACGCCTTTACCACCGGCTCCAGCATGATGCCCCAGAAGCGCAATCCCGACCTGGCCGAGCTGATCCGCGGCAAGAGCGGGCGCGTCACCGGCAGCCTCGTCTCCCTCCTCATGATGGTGAAGGGCCTGCCCCTGGCCTACAACAAGGATATGCAGGAGGACAAGGAGCCGCTCTTCGACGCGGCGGATACCGTGCGCGGGTGCCTCAAGGTGATGGCCGCGATGATCCAGACCGCGCGCTTCAATCGTGATCGCCTTGCGGCGGCCACCCGGGGCGACTTCTCCACGGCGACCGACCTGGCCGATTACCTGGTCCGCAAGGGTCTCCCGTTCCGCGATGCGCACGACGTCTCCCGCCGGATCGTCATGGCCTGCCTAGAGCAGGGCCGGGCGCTGGAGGATCTCTCCCTGGACGAGCTGCGCTCCTACAGCCCGCTCTTTGAGGAGGATGCCCTCCTGGAGGTCTCGCCCGAGCGAAGCGCCGCCCGGCGGACGAGCGAGGGGGGCACCGCGCCCGAGCGCGTCCGCGAGCAGATTGCTCAGGCGCGAGAGCTCCTCGGCGGCGTGTAGGTTCCGCGTCCACACCGCGCACCGCGCCCTCTCGCGGGAGCAAAGAAAACCTCTCCCGGCGCAGGAAGCTGCCCGGCGGTGGCGAACACCCTGGCACCGCTCGCGGCACGGAGGGAGAGGGAGATGGCGACACTGCTCTCGCAGGGAATGAGCGCATCGCTGATGGCGCCAGGCGCCGGCAGGGAAGCTGCGATCCCGATCGGCTCGCGCCTGGAGCTGATGGTGGATGACTTCCTGATCGAGCGCCTGGAGGGCGGCGCCCGGCAGGTGCTGCACCATCCAATTCCGCGCGAGGTCGTCCTGGTGCACGACGCGCCCTGGGAAGGGAGCGGGTGCAACTACTACAGCGTCTTCTGCGACGGCGACCTCTACCGAATGTACTACCACGGCTGGCAGCTGGGCTCGCCCAAGGGCGCCGCGGACACGCCGCATCCGCTGGTCACCTGCTACGCCGAGAGCCGTGACGGCATCCACTGGGAGAAGCCGTCGCTCGGCCTGGTGGAGTACGAGGGTTCGCGGGCGAACAACATCGTGCTCGCGACCGGCGAGCTCGACGGGGTGCCGATCTGTGCCGGGCACATCGCCTTGTGCAAGGATGAAAATCCCGACGCCGCGCCGGAAGCACGCTACAAGGCGCTCGCGGTCTCGTGGGAACTGAAGGGACTGATCGCGCTGGGCTCGCCCGACGGGTTTCACTGGCGTCCCCTCTCGAAGGAGCCGGTGATCACGAAGGGCGCGTTCGACTCGCAAAACCTGGCGTTCTGGGATTCGGCGCGCGGTGAGTACCGCGCCTACGTCCGCTTCTTCGATGGCGGCTGCCGAGGAATCCTCACGGCAACGTCGCCGGATTTCCTCCATTGGACCGAACCATTGCCCCTGGAGTATCCCGGCACGCCGAAGGAGCAGCTCTATACGAACCAGGTCAAGCCGTATCACCGCGCGCCGCATCTCCTTCTGGGCTTCCCCACGCGCTACGTGGAGCGGGGATGGTCGCCCTCAATGGAGGCGCTGCCGGAGCTGGAGCACCGCCGGCTCCGCTCGCGCGCATGCGACCGGTATGGCATGGCGCTTACCGAGGGCCTCTTCATGAGCAGCCGCGACGGGCGCACCTTCCGCCGATGGGGCGAGGCGTTTCTGCGCCCCGGGCCCGAGCGCCCGGATACCTGGAACTACGGCCACCAGTACATCGCCTGGCATCCCGTCGAGACCGCCGCGAGCCTGCCCGGCGCGGCGAACGAACTCTCGCTCTATGCCACCGAGAGTTATTGGACCGGCACCTACACGCTTCTCCGGCGCTATACCCTCCGCCTGGATGGGTTCGTTTCGGTGAACGCGCCGCTGAGCGGCGGCGCGGTGCTCACGAAGCCGATCCGGTTCGAGGGAAGCCGGCTGTGGCTCAACTTCTCCACCTCGGCGGCTGGCGCGGTGCGCGTCGAGATCCAGGACGCATCCGGCGCGCCGATTCCCGGGTTTGCCCTGGCCGATTGCCACGAGACGTTCGGCGATTCTATCGAGCGCCCGGTGGTGTGGAAACGCGGAAGTGACGTGAGCGCCCTCGCCGGACGGGCGGTGCGCCTCCGCTTCGAGCTGAGCGATGCCGACCTCTACGCCTTCCGGTTCCGGTGAGCGAGTTACCGGGCGTAGAACTCATCGATGCCCTCGGCGAATGCCCGGCCCCAGTCGAAATAGCCCTGCTGGGTACATTCGCCCTCGCCGAAAATCTCGATGGAGTAGGCCAGGCGGGCGCTCGCTTCGAAGCGCATCCACCCGGGCGCCATCCGGCGCAGGTCGATCACGCCGGACGTGACGAAGCTCTCCATCTTACGCCAGAGGACGGGGTAGGCTTTCCCCTGCAGGCGCTTCTTGATGCAATCGACCAACCGCAGGGCATCCGCTTCGGTCGCCTCGTCCGCGAGCTCTCGACCGAAGGTCGAGAAGGAGGTGGAGCGTTCCGGGGTGCACCAGCCGTGGAAGTCCATGAAGAGATCAATCGGACGCCCGCGCTCCGCGAGCTGTTTCGCGAAATGCTCCACGTGCCCCACCTCCGGCGTGGTGCCCAGGCCCCACTGGCGGTTCATGTTCCCCACAGGGCAATAGAGGTTGCCGCCGGCGATGCCGTCCGGGTCCATCATCGGCACGACGTAGGTGACGCAGGAGCGCCGGAGCCGGGCCGCGCCGGGGTCATCCGAGAGAAGGTAGCGGCAGAGCCCCTCCAGGGCGAGCGCCCCGGTCGTCTCCAGATCGTGCTGGAGCGTCGTGAAGAAGAGGACGCGCTTCTCAGCTTCCGGCACGGCCGGGTCTGTGATCGTGTAGTAGCGAAGGTCTCGGCCCTCGCGCGTCTTGCCAAGCACGCCCGCGGTGAAGTAGGGGCTGGCCGCGTTCCGGGCGATGAAGCGCGTCACGCGCTCTCCCGTGAAGGGGAAGAAGGAGCAGATCCAGGCCGGCGAGCGCGTGAAGCGGTGCTTGAACGTCAGGCAGCTCCCATCCTCGCTCCATGACTTCTCAGCGACGCCGGTCCAGTTCTCGCCGTCTTCGCTGACGACCGGAATGCGCGTGCCGTTGCCCGACGTGCTCTCGCGGGAGAAAGGCGCCGGGTTGACGTGGAAAGTGATCTCGCGCCCGGCGCATCCCTCTACCCGGAAGTGGAACCACAGGTAGGGAGAGCGCGGGCCCTCCTCCGGGACGGCATAGACGTAGAACTCATCAGGGCCGATCTGCTTCACTTTGCCTAGCGCGGCGTTATCGAAGCCGGCAACTAGGCGCACGGGCCCGCCGCGCCGCTCCGGGGCGAGGTCATACACGGAGGAGAAAGGCGGTTCGAAGCCGCCGTTTTTCAACCGGTTGGCCGCGCCCGGTTCGGCCTCGCCGAAGAAAGCGTCGTCGTACCACACAGTGCCCACGCCATAGAGGTAGAGGAGGAATCGCGTGCGCACGATGCCTTCGTCCACCCGGACTTCGCCCTCCACGCGCTTCCATTCCGTGGATGGCTCCAACCGGCGGAGCGCGAGTTGCTTGGATCCCTTCTCACCCTCGCGGGTGTAGGCGTCCAGAATCATCATGGGCCTGCCGGTGAGCCCTGGCCCGGTGCGATAGGCGAAAGCATACCGGTACACCTTGCCGGTGGGCAGGGCCGTCTCGCGCCTGAACTCCTGGACGAGGGAGAGGCGCGCGTTCTCCTCGTTGGTGAAGCCGGTGATCTTCACGCTGCCCCGTCCGGCAAGCGCGCCGCCTATCTCGGTGCAGACGCGGTGCGTCCCCGGGGTTGGCTCTCTCACTTGCCATCCCGGCACTCCGGCCACCTCCTGGGCGGCGACGGGAAGGCACGAGCAGAGCGAGAGACCGACAAGCAATTGACCCACACGGCGCGTCCGCGCGCCGAACTCCCGAAAGCATGAAAGAACGCCCAACCGCAGACTCCTCCCAAAGAGATTCAAGAGCGATTTCACCGCGCCAGATGCGCGCTCCTCTCTCTGCGAGCATCGCCGGGTCTGCTGTGGGTGATTGGCGGCGCGGACGAAGTGCCGCGCTTCTGAGGGGAAGGGGCGCGGGGAGGGCGGGGAAGGGGGCTTCAAACGCGCGAAGGGAGCCCTGGGGGCTCCCTTCATCGGTTGGATTCGGCTGTTACCAGCGCCTGCGCCGTGGGCGCTCGTCGTAGTCGTATTCGTCATCGCGGCCGCCGCGTCGGTCGCGGTCACGCCCGCGGCTGCTGAAGCTGCCACCCATCGGTGCGCTCATTGCCTCGTTCTGCTGGCGCATCCGCTCCATCTTGCGTGCGGCGCGGCAGGCTGGGCACCGCGTGGGATCGCTGAAGCCCTTCTGCGCGAAGAACTCCTGCTCACCGGCGGTGAACACGAACTCCGCGCCGCAATCGCGGCAGGCCAGCGTCTTATCTGCTGCCATCTCCTCCCGACCTCCTTTCGTAAAAGCGTTCCCGGTGCGAGGCACTCGCCCGCATCGCCCAACGTCCGGAGAGCATGGGAAACCGATGGCAGCCACACTCTTGCAGGGGCTATTCGTCATCAGAGCCACACCGGGGTATAAACTGGCGCCTATTATAGCATGAATCGTGCCAGATGAATACACCCGCGGCGCGGTCTCTCCGGATCTCGCGAGCGCATCGAGAAACCATTTCCGGATGGGCTTCCCGAGGGCTGACACATCCGCCGGGTGCCGGATGAAAGAGGAGCCGGATGGCTGCAGGCATAACTCTGTACCGCCTGCCGGAGGGGAGTCCTGCCTGCGGTGATACGGGAGCCCCCTGCCTGCGGGAAGCGCGCCTCGATGTCAACGTCGGCGAGAAGAAGCCCGGCCAGGCATGGCCGCGTTCACTTCTCTCGCTCGCTGGGGAGGAGTAATCGGATGGCTCTGAAAGTTGGTTTCATCGGCGTCGGTGGCATTGCCCGCCGGCACCTGGAGAACGCGCGCAAGCGCGAGGATATCGCCATGGTCGCTTTCTGCGACGTGGTGCCGGAGCGCGCGCGCAAGTGCGCCGAGGAGTTCAACGGCAACGCCTACGAGAACTTCGTTGAGCTCTACGATAAAGAGAAGCCCGATGCCGTCATCATCTGCACGCCCCCGTTCGCCCACGGTGATATCGAGGAGGAGGCGGCGCGCCGCGGCATCCACTTCTTCGTCGAAAAGCCCGTCGCCGTCAACATGGAGACGGCGAACCGCATCGCCCGGATCGTTGAGGAGGCGGGGATCATCACCCAGGTCGGCTACATGTACCGCACCTCCGAGGCGATCAAGAAGGTGCGCGAGCTCCTATCCACGCGCGCCATCGCCATGGTGCAGGCGCATTACTACATGCCCGGGCTTCCCTCTCCCGGATGGTGGCCGAAGATGGAGTTGGGCGGCGGGCAGCTCGTTGAGCAGGCAACGCACATGCTCGATCTGGGCCGCTTCCTGGCCGGCGAGGTGGCCGCGGTCACCGGGCGCACCGCGCGCGTGCGCGATTGGACGCCGCCGGCGGGCTATCAGCCCGGCCCTGGCCTGCTGAAGTACTCGGACTCCTTCGAGATCCCGGATACCACCGCCCTGGTTTTGCAGTATGAAAGTGGCGCTCTCGGCACGCTGAGCTGCTCGCTGGTGCCGCAGAAGTCCTGGGATGTCGGCTTCAAAGTGGTGGCGGATGGCCTGCTGGTCACCATCGAAGGCGCCAACGCGCGCTGGGTGGGGGATGAAGAGGGCGAGATGAAGGCTGGGCCCAACTATCCCGCCTACGTGCTCTACGAGTTCTTCGATGCCGTCATGGCCGGCAAGAAGACGGATATCCCCTACGCGGAAGGGGTGCGCAGCCTCGCCGTCTCGCTGGCCGGATACGAGTCGGTCAAGCGCGGGGGCGCTCCTGTCGCCCTATCCGAGCTCGTCGGCTGAGAAACGCGCAGCTCACATGGAGTGATCGGGCTTCGTCCTGCCATCGAATGGCAGGGCGAGGCCCGATCACGTGTCACGAGCCTCCCGCTCCATTATGCCGCCAGGTGCCCCGTGGCCTCACGGCCGGAAGCCGATCTTCAGGGCCTGCTGCTGCCGGAGGAGGGCGACGCCCTCCGCATAGCGTTCGAGGGGGAGCTCCACGGAGATGAGCGGACGGAGATCCAGCTTGCCGGCGGCGATCATCTCCAGGGCATACTCCGCGGCCGCACGGTGATGCCCGGCGTATCCCACGACCGTGAGCCCTGAGTGCGTCCGGGCGTAGGTGTAATCGTGCCGCTGGACGGCGAAGAGGGCCACATGCCAGCGCACGCGGTCCATGAAGAAGCGGACGGCATCCGGGTAGCCGGCGCAATCGACCCCAACTTCCAGGCACTCCGCGCAGTGCCGGTGGGGATAACGCTCGATGGTGGCGGGATCGTGGGGGTCGAGGGCTTCATCCACGGCGTAGCCGGTGGCCAGGTCGCGGCGTGCGGGGTGAGGCTCGAAGCCGGTCACGGAGGCGGCGCCCTCGGCGCGGAGCATCTGGGCGGCGATCATCCCGGCGGGCCCGAGCCCGTTGACGGCAGCGCGCTTACCCTCGATCGCTCCCAGGCGCTTGAGAGGCAAGATCGAGACAGCCACACACATCGCCAGTTCCAGCGAGGCGACGGCGCGATCCTCCACATGGTCGGGCACGGGCAGGAGGTTTGCCTCCAGGTGGTTGACGAACTCGGCGTAGCAGCCCTGGCGGTGGTGCCCGGCATCGCGCCAGGCAGCCACGCGCTGGCCCACCCGGAAGGTGGTGACGTCCTCGCCGATCGCATCCACCACGCCCACCATCTCGTGGCCGGGCTGG
>ERZ795060.224-NODE-224-length-82225-cov-14.400024_pt1 | contig 82225 bp, 61 predicted proteins | sample MGYA00375144_ERZ795060 | MGnify/ENA primary metagenome ERZ795060 (study PRJEB30189, sample SAMN05720157) | activated sludge metagenome | isolation source: anaerobic digester from wastewater treatment plant | place: Japan | collected 2015-05-15 ... | reverse complement strand
ACGACAAAGAACATTTAACCACAGAGTACACAGAGAACCACAGAGTTTTTTCAATTCTTTTCTCCATGCCCTATGCAGTTTATTTCTTTTCTAAAAGTATAATGTAGTGGGAGCATCCCTGCTCCCCTAAAAAAATTAACCATTAACATGCAATCTGTCCATTTGGTAGCAAGTCCACCCCCGCTATATTATGTAATAATTCCCCACAGGCATAAATGTCTGTGCTACTTTATAATTCCCGGACAGTAGCCGTCTTCACCATCAGGGCAGGGATGATAACCACTCATGTTAAAGAATTGTATTAATCGCAATAACTCACTTAGACTGATAGACCAATCCTGTGGATTGTAATCGGAACCATGGGGGGTGCAACTCCTGTCACCCGGTCCGGGGTCATAGCCATCTTCGGTCCCTGCCTCACAATGATATTCTCCAAAGTTGAAGAACTGTATCACTCGAAGTAGTTCAGATAGGTTTATCTGCCAATCCCCATTCGGGTCTGCACTATGCGGATGTGTTTCTCCTTCCATTGAACCTTCTGTCGTGCCTTCGGTTGAGCCTTCGCCTTCTACAATTCCTTCGCCCTCAATAATTCCTTCTCCTTCTACTAAACCTTCGCCTTCAGGGGTTCCCTCTGGTGTTCCTTCGACAATACCTTCTCCTTCTGGGGTTCCTTCTGGTGTTCCTTCAACAGCACCTTCTCCTTCAATACTACCTTCCGTAGTTCCCTCCAGCGTCCCTTCAACTACACCTTCCGGCGTTCCTTCAGGGGTTCCCTCAGGAGTGCCTTCAACTACACCTTCCGGGGTTCCTTCCGGGGTGCCTTCTGGAGTCCCTTCCACTACTCCTTCCGGTGTGCCCTCCGGTGTGCCTTCGGGGGTTCCTTCAGGAGTGCCTTCAACTACACCTTCCGGGGTTCCCTCTGGTGTGCCTTCGGGGGTTCCTTCAACTACACCTTCCGGGGTTCCTTCGGTTGAGCCTTCTCCTTCTACACTACCTTCCGGTGTTCCTTCCAAACTTCCTTCGCCTTCGGGGCATGGACCGGAGGATACTATCAGGTCTACTGAGGTTCCCCAGCTTACAATTCGCCTTGATTTTGGATTTTGAGTTATCACTGTGTTTTCTGGGATTGTATCACTGCATTGATATGTAATGGAGCCCGTATTAAGCCCAACATTTGATAATTTAATGTTTGCTGATGTTGTATCCAATCCGACGACATTAGGGCAGGCAACTTGTGGGCTACCATCCCATACAAAGTATGGGTAACTTTGGTTTTCTATTATTGTCCATGTCATAAAAAAATCCCAACCAGAGTAGGTGGCCTGTTGTTTCATTTCTGCAGTTGTTTTCCCGACACCTCCTCCGGGGGATGTTGTCTGCCCTGTTGCCTCGGTGTCCCAGTAACACTCACCAGAAGAGCCTGAAGAATCTCTAATTAATCCACTCAAGAAAGATACCCCCTGCACACGACCTACTGCATAGCATGTATCTATTGAGCCTTCGTTATTGGTGACTAATCCAGCTACATATTGATTTCCTGTTACAGAAGCCATAGAATAACAATATGTAATAATTCCATAGTTCTGGTTCACCAGACCCGCAACATAGTTATACCCTTCAATATCTCCTAATACATAGTTAAATGAACTAATAGCATAATTAAAAGCTATTAGCCCTCCAACATATAAATTGCCTGTGATAGCCCCTGAAACAATACATTTTGAGATTAAACCAGCGTTGATTCCCACTAAACCACCGACATTTGTATTTCCTACTATAAATGCGTTATCTATCTTTGTTCTGTAGATTTCACCCCCATGCAGTGTCCTGAATAGGGATACAATATCTTCATCGGGGCGGTTTATATATAAATCCTGGATTGAGTATCCGTTTCCATTAAACACCCCCGTAAAGGTATCTATAGGATTAAAACCTTTACCCCCATCCCAATTGATAGTGTCGCTTGCGTCTATATCTGCTCTTAAGTTATAAGTAGCATTCCAGGGATAATTCCAATCCCGTCCTATTTTGTTTAAGTCCTCGATACTCCATATATCTATGGATATAGGAATAGGCAGTGGTTGTTGAGTAGGTCCTAATTCCGTAAGATAAGGATAACTAACTCCTTCTATGATACGCCAAATGCCAGGGAAATTCCATCCAACATAATTGGACTGCGTTTTCATTTGTGTGGTCGTTCTACCTTCTCCGCCTGCGGAGTTGTATTGTCCAGATGTATTGGTATCCCAATAACTATCTGTAACTGAGGAATAATTTACTCCGACCAGTCCACCTGTATCTACTCCTCCAATAACCCTCCCCTTAGAATAACATTGTTCAATTGTCCCAGAATTATAACCGACTAATCCACCTACACTTTTGTTTCCCGAAACTTCTTCTGTCGAATAACATTGAATAATCGTTCCACTGTTTGCTCCTGTAAGACCACCTATATTTTCAACTCCTGATACAAGTGTAACAGAGTAGCATGTGTCAATATTGGCTCCATATTCATTTGTTCCGGTTATTGCTCCTACATTAGATCTACCATTAACATAACCTTTAAACCAACTCTTTTCTATGTGATTGAAGTTACAAGCAGATATCCCTCCAGTTAGTGTATTCCCTGAAATAATACCTGTTACATGACAATTCGATATGACCCCATAATTTTGGGTAACAAGTCCGGAGATATTAGTATCACCACATACCCAGACATTTTGTAGATTTAAGTTTTTGATTTTCCCTCCAACTAATTTGCTAAATAATGCTAAGTAACTCTGATTATATTGGTTGATATACAAATTAGATATAGTATGGGCATCTCCTTCAAATACTCCAGCAAATAGACTTATTGGTTTGAATCCTTTACCGTCATCCCAGCCTATAGTTTCTGATGCGTCTATGTCAGCCATAAGAACATAATGTCCGTCGTATGGATAATCTGGTGTTGTCCCGATTTTTAACAAATCATCTAATGTCCAGATTTCTATTTCCACAGGTTCTGTATAAGATTGTGTCATTCCTAATCCTAATAGGTAAGGATAGGTAATGTCCTCAATAATGCCCCAAATACTAATAAAGTCCCAGCCAGCATAATTTGCCTGTGTTTTCATTTCTGTTGTGGTTTTGCCTTCTCCCCCTGCTGAACTGGTCTGCCCAGATGTCTCCATATCCCAATAACTATTAGAAACAGCTCCACCAAAAATAGCTCCTATAAGACCGCCAGTGTTAGAGGTTCCTGACACGGCTCCAGCAGAATAACATTCCGAAATGGTATCAAAGTTTCTTCCTACAAGCCCTCCAATACCATCACTGCCTGAGGTTTTACTCATTGAATAACACTTTTCAATAGTCCCCAAATTATAACCTGCCAAACCACCTACATAACTGGCTCCTGAAACTTCTCCCGTCGAGTAGCACTGATTAATCGTCCCATCGTAGTTATTTCCCACTAAGCCACCAATGGTATAGTTCCCCGTGATTCTACCAACTGAATAAGAGAGAAATATTGAACCATAGTTATAGCCCACAATTCCTCCACAAGAGTTATTACCTATTAAAGAACCCTCAAAAGAAGTAACATTAATAAGACTTATATTAAAGCCCACAATTCCTCCAACATATTCATATCCCATAATAAATCCGGTACTATGGCTTTTTTCTATCGTGCCAGAGTTATACCCTGCAAATCCCCCTACATAATTATTACCCACAAACCATACATCTAACATCTGTAAATCATATACTTTCCCCAAAATTACCTTTTCAAACAGTCCAATGTATGATTTATTTTGTCTATTTATGTATAGATTTGTTATAGCGTATCCATTTCCATAAAACTCACCACAAAATGGATATATCGGAGAAAATCCCTCTCCATTATTCCATTGATTTGTCTCTTTAGCATCAATATTTGTCATTAAATAGTATTTTCCATTCCATGGATAATCCCAGTCTTTTCCTATTCTATCCAAATCTTTTAGTGACCATATCTCTCTTTCTACGGGTGCATTTATGGATGGAATAGGTCCCAAGTCTTGGATATATGGGTAAGTGACATTTTCCACAATTTCCCAATAATAATCGAAATCCCAACCGGTATAGGTTGCCTTTTGTTTCATTTCTGCAGTAGTTTTACCCTCTCCACCTGAAGAACCAGTTTGCCCTGATGTCTCTATATTCCAATAACTCTGAATGACAGTATTAAAATTGTAGCCCACTAATCCCCCCGTGTATAGAGTCCCTAAAACAGCACCTATAGAATAACATTGAGATATAGTATTTGAATTTATCCCAACGAGCCCACCTATATTTGAAATCCCCGTTACATTAGAGTTAGAGTAACACTGTACCACGAGTCCAATATTATACCCTACAATCCCTCCTATGTAAGATTCTCCTATTATGTAAGCAGTCGAATAACATTGTGAAATAGTGCCGTAGTTTGTACCTACAACTCCCCCCATATATAAATTGCCTGCAATATAACCTGTGACGAAGCATTGAGAGATAGTTCCGTTATTATTGACTGCTATACCTGCTATGTATTGAGCGGAAATCATAAAACAATTTTCTAATCCTAATTTTTCCACTACAGCACCTGACTCCACTCTCCTGAATAGTCCTACATAACCTGAATCTAAAAGATTAGAAACCCTTCCATTAATATATAAATTACTTATCACATGCCCATTTCCATTGAATTGTCCCATAAATGGATTTGTATTGCTACCTAAGGGTATAAATCCTGCACCATCGTTCCAATCTTTTGTCACACTGGCATCAATATCGTTTGTTAATACATAACTGCCATTCATGGGATAAGACGGGTCGTTGCCTATTTTTTGTAGTTCATCAATGGTGCTAATTTGAATAACAGCATAACTGTTTAAAGAAAGAAAGAGGAACAAAAAAAGCAACCATGGAGGTGGAAGGATTGTTAATATAGGTAGACAGATTATTTTTTTTAGATTTTGTTTGCGTTCTATCATTGTATTTTCTCCTAAAATTTAATAATTTTAATGATTAACATAGATAGAAAATAACGGCTCTTTCTGATTGATTGAGAAGATGGTTTTCAACTCTAACGTTAGAGGTATACACATCATACTTAACCAGTCAAAATTTCTTTTTTCTGCTTTTTTTGTGTTTTAATTTTCCTTTTTTCGATTAACTTTTACACACAGCATTTCTTTTTAGTGTTTTTTGAAAGAACATAACACCAAGAATATTTTTTACTTTATAGTATACGTGCATTATAAATAACATATATATTATACCAAATAAAAATTTTTTTGTAAAAAAAATTTTTGAGATATGTTTATTTATGATATAGAAGGAAACTTAACGACGCATAAATGGTCTATTATATGTTAAAATATGGTTTTAGTTTTTGAATATATGTATATGGAAGGAATTTTGAGTTAGCAATTTTGGTTCGTATAATTTAAATTTAAGAATATACTGGAGGTATTCTTCATGGCACGATTAAAGAAAATTTTGTTGGTTATTATTGTTGTTATTTTGCTTTTGGTAGGCACTTTCTTATTGGTGATAGGACCGTGGCCAGTGTATCGGACTACGGACTTTAAGTCGGCACGTTATTACCAGAAAAGTATAGACGAATTGCAAGCATCTGCGAGAAAAACGCATATTTCGGATTCTCCTGGTCTTTTGAAGGCTGGTTGGTCAAGCCAGATAATAACACCACCTATTGGCACACCGCTTGGTGGATATTCTGCACGGAATGGAAAACCTTCCACAGGTGTGCATGATGAATTGTATGCTAAAGCCATTGCTTTAAGTGATGGTGAGGATACTGTTGTTATTGTTGGTACAGATTTATTGTTGGTTCCTCCGAATATTGCGGAGAAAGTGCGTCAGCAGGTTGGTCAAAAAACGCCACTTACATCGGAACAGTTATACTTTACTGCGAGTCATACGCATTGTGGACCTGGAGCATGGGCACCTGGTGTTGCAGGGAAAATTACGGGTGGTAAATATAACCCTGCAGTTGTGGAGCACCTTGCTAAATATATTGCGGAAGCGATTATTGAAGCTTATAACAAGATGGAACCTGCAAAAATTGCGACAGGTAACGTGGATGCTGGTGATTTTATTCGTAACCGCACACGAAAAGAACCCGTTGATTCAGATCTGAATTTTATGGTAGTAGAACAGAATAGTGGAAATCGCTGTTACGTGGTTCGTTTTTCAGCACATCCAACGAATTATGATGATGACATGATGCAATTTAGTGCTGAATATCCTGGTGCTCTTCAACGTTTTATAGAGCATCAACCGAAAACGACAGCCATTTATTTAGGAGGTGCTTTAGGTTCAAGTGGGCCGAGGGCTCCGGATGCTCCGGATGCAGAGTCGAGGGTTTTAGCTATGGGGAATCAATTGGGACAACTTGTGTTGGATAATTCTCAATCTTTAACATTTGAAGACCATGTTGAAGTTGCTTCTTTTGCTTTTCTTGTGTATATGCCTCCGTTCCAAGTACGACCTGTAAGTATAAAATGGCGATTATCTCCTCTGGCTGGTAAGATTATGGGAGTACCTCCTTATGGTTGGTTCCAGGCGTGTAGGGTTGGGGATGTTCTTTTAGTCGGCTTGCCGTTTGATTTTAGTGGTGAAATTAGTCGAGTATGGAAAATGACTGCGGGCACAATGGACATAGACCTCTGGACTACGAGTTTTTCTGGGGCTTATTGTGGATACCTCTCTCCAGACCGTTATTACTGGCAAGAACCTTTGAATTACGAGACAGGGTTGATGAGCTGGTTTGGTCCATCGTGTGAGGCTTTTATGAAAGACCTCTTTGAAAAAAGTATGCTTACCCTATTTCCTAATATAAAACAAGCGGGTTTGTAAGAATTATATTATAAGGCGAGTTATGAGTGAACATTTTAATTCAGATGAAGAGCATATCCGAGATGGTTCTGGGGACTTCCCCGAACATTCAATACCTCCTACAACCGAAATCAAGGCAGAACCAATAAACATAGAGGAAAATAGAATATCTTCGGATGTTCCGCCCACACCTTTTCCCAATGGTAATGTGCGATTAAAGGGTGAAAATCTATTTCGGTGGTTATTGTTGGGGATTCTTTTACTTTTCTTGATAGGTCACTGGGAAGATAAACAACTGCGGAAAAAGCCATGGTCTCGGGGTGCTATTCTTTGGGAGGAGGACATTATTAATGAAGTTTCTGACAAGATTGCTGATAATAAAGACGTGGAGCAGGTAATTGTAATTCCAAATGTTTGTAATGCAGAGGATAGAGGGGAGGATACGATTGTTCAAATGTTAAAAAAGATTGAACTTGGTGATGAAAAAAATATACCAAGTATTCCTTACCCTGCGTTTATCTGGCTAAAGCCAGCAAATACATTTCTTCCCATGTTAGCCTCTGGCAGGTTACCAGAACCAGGAAAACGTGAAGCATTAGCAGGAGATTTGGCACCAACGGAGCCATTTAATGTTGGTGAGGAGACATATACGGTAGTCGGGGTATTGTCTAAAGATTGTGCACCTTTTGTAGGTGCTTATGTGATACCGATTGAAAACATCTTAAAGATACCCACTACGATAAGTATAGGTTTTTTCTTTCCTGATAATGAAACATTAATCTCTATACTACATTCCCTCGATGCGGAGAAGGTTAAGAAGATTGATATACGACAAGGCATTTCTGGACTTCAAATTCGCACCTCTACTCTCTTTGCAATTGCTACAGCATTAAGTTTATTAATCATTTGTTGGTCATTCAGGGAGATTCTTGCCTTGTTTTACATACGGTTAGCAAATCCACCTACGTTATTATTGGGTCCGCTTTTTCATGAGATAAAAGAGCACAGGAGATTCTTTCGGTTTGTAAATACTTTTTTTTATGCAGTTTTCTTCATCAATCTTTTTACCGCTCTTTATGAGCCTGAAACACATCGGCTTATTATTTATTACATTAATCAGGTGTTCTCTGAGGGAAACTTACAATATATCGGGGAGGCATATGAACGGGGCGATATTCTCCAAGCGGCAATTAATACATTTCACAACAATTTCTGGGTTCAAACATTTTTATTAACAATACTTATTTCTATCCCTCCATTTCTATTAGGGGTATTGAAGAATTTGGTTAGCTTTGCATTTGCAGGTTATGCAATGGCTCCTATTTGGGCAGGAACGGCTGTGCGACTGACATTTCATTCTATAACTATTGTTTTGGAATTAGAGGCATATATATTGGCTGTTTTTGCCGTTTTACTCTGGACATATTATGTCTGGAACGTTTTATTTACACGGAAAAATTGTTTGATGAAATTTACAAAGGGTTTCCGTATTCTAATCTCTGCGACTCTTGCCTCTGCATGTTTGCTTGCTATCGCTGCTTTATACGAGGCAACAACAATAATCCTGCTCTCAAATTTTATTAGTTAAAGCAGGCAGAATTTTTTTGAAAACAATATAAAGAGCAAGGATTGGCTTAGTCTTTATTTTTCTGGCATCACCTTTTGGTAGTTGGGTTCTGCCTGAGCAGGACCTTGTCCACTTGCCCAAATGATATTTGACTTTAGGAGTTCTTGATATTGGGAACTTTCCCAAACATCTTCGCGATGACCCAATCCATTATATACTACTCGTCCCTTTCCAAATTCATGACACCAAACAATCGGATAACTCGGGACATTATACATTTCCTGTTTCTTCCGTTCTTCACCTGGATTTAGTAATATCAACACATGCATGATTTCTTTGTTCATATTTTTCATCAAATACCATTCTTCTTCTGTTTCCCAGCCATCGGGGAAGTTTCCTAAGGCGGGATGTCCTTTACTTACAATTTCGAGTTTTCCTTTGAATTGTTTGCCATGTGTTGCGAATTCACCTCCTAACATTTTTACATAATCACTTATTTTATCCCCCTTAGAATGGAAACTGTCGTTTGCTGGATGTATACCAATAAAACCACCTCCATTCTGTATCCATTTAATTAGTTCTTGTTCCCCTTCGGACTTCATAGGGGGTTGTCCATCAGTACCTGCTTCTGTTAAATCGCCAGAGGTATAAAAAATTACGACATCGTAATTATTTAAATTCTCAGCATTGATTTTTGAGGCATCTTTAGTGCACTCGACCTGCCAACCATTTTTATTTCCCAACTCTACTAAAATTTTTTCGGAAAAGGAAAGTTGATTGTTTTCTCGTTTCACTACACTATGTTCGAAACCTGAAGATTTGGTGAGATAAAGAACCTTTAATGGTTCTGCACCACCGACATTGGTGGATAATAAAAAGGCAATGGCTAATGTGAGTATGAGGATGGTCTTCATTGTTAAATTCCTTCTGTTAATTTTTCGTTTTCTTTTCTTTATTTTGTACTTATTCGTTTACTTTTTATTATCACCACGAATAAATCAATAAAGTCAAATGGTGTGTTTGCAGATTTATGTTGACTATTAAAATATGCGACTAACTCCTGGTAATCCTGTTGGTGTTCTTGGTCTTCTTCCCATATTTTTGTTAGTTCTTCAACATTTACCAGACCATCACGATGTTTTGGACAGCCAACATCTTTGTGTAATGAGAATGAATGAACCTCGCCAGACCTTTTTTGTCTCAATTTAAATGGAAATAACCTGCATAATAAAGGGCGGTGGTGATATACCTTGCAAAAACCATTTTTAGTGTCGCGGAAAAAACATCCTTTCTGAGTTCGTTTCAGAGCCATCATATACTTTTTACCATTAACTTTAAGCCATGTCGGGTCAGACTTGGCAATACCCTGAATATCTTCAGGCGTTACAAATTCTAAAAACTCTTTTGGACTTAAATTTGTTGCCTTAACTATCTGAATTACATCGAATGGTGTCGGACAACAAATAACATCTCGGCAACAATGACCACAATGATGGCACTTAAAATGAACAACCTTTATTCCCATATCTTAAAAACATCCTGATTTCATATTTGTAAAAAATTATTGGTCAATATCCCTATTTATTCGATTTTTTTACTAACAACTGCTTTTTAGAACTAAATTCTATTTTTTGAATGACGATTGTTATAACATATCTTTATAAAAAATTTCTATTATGATTATGGTAACATCTCTTTCAAGACTGTAATTTGAAATTCCTGACACGATATGATATAAAGTAATGTAGATAAATCGATGGAAAAAGGTGAGATTATTTATCTTATTTCTTTCTCACATAAAGGAACGTATTTGTATAATAAAAAAATAGTTGCCATAATAATATGGTAGGAAGGCAGTCAAATATATTTTGATTACTTATTGTAAGTTATATTTTCACCCCCCTTAATAGATAATATAAAGTTAGTTTATTTAAAACAGTTAACTTTAATTTTCTTATTATAAATAAAAAATCAATATAGGAAAGATGCTATGAATTACTTTTCGAAGGGAAGAGAAACGGTATTTTTAAGCAGTAAGTGTATTTGTGCTGTTTGGTTTGGGATTTCTTTGATTTGTATAAGTTTGCAAGGATATGCAGTTATTCCTATCAACAGTATTGATAATTTGCAAAAAATAGGTAATGATGTGTCATATCCAATAGATGGTGCGTATGAATTAACTCAAGACATTGACGCAAGTGATACAGTCAATTGGAATGGTGGCAAAGGTTTTGCCCCCATAGGGACAGCGTTAAAACCATTCACTGGTGGATTTAATGGGAAAGGGCATGTTATAAAAAATTTATATATTAATGATTCAAATCAAGATAATATTGGTTTGTTTGGATATGTAGGTCCTGGTGGTTGGGTATCTGACTTAAAGTTAGACAATGCCAATGTATCGGGAAATTATTTTGTTGGTAGTTTAGTTGGTTGGAATAGTGGAGGGAATATAACAAAGTGTTCTTCTTCTGGGGCCGTATCAGGAGTAAATTACCTTGGCGGTCTGGTCGGGGTAAATATTAGTTATAGTAGTGGTAATGGAAACATTTCGCGATCTTTTTCTACGTGTTCACTTTCTGGTGCGGATAATGCTGGTGGATTGATAGGCTGGAACGTAGGAACTGTGGTGCAATGCTACGCATTAGGAGCAATTTCTGGAGCGTCTTATAACATTGGTGGTTTTGTTGGATTGAATGATGGTTCAATAACAGAATGTTATTCGGCTGGACTTGTTTCGGGTATGAATCGTGTTGGAGGTTTTGTTGGGTATAACGAATATGGAGCAGTAAATAATAGTTATTGGGATATAAACGCTTCGGGTCAGAGTAATTCAGATGAGGGGATAGGTAAAACGACAATTGATATGAAAAAACAAATGACTTTTACAGGATGGGATTTTATTAATGTATGGGACATTGTAGAAAATGAGACCTACCCTTACTTTGGATGGCAGTATACTGTACCTAATGTTGTAGGTATGGAGAGAAGTTCTGCGGAGAATACAATCATTTCGTCAGGGTTAATAGTAGGGACTGCAACCGAACAGTGTAGTAATTCAGTAGCAGTAGGTAGAGTAATAGACCAGTATCCTGAACCAGGAGAGCAAGTATTGCCAGGAAGTGCAGTAAATATTGTTGTATCAACAGGACCTTGTCTTACTACTGTACCAAATGTTATTGGGTCAGATATTACTACAGCAGGGAATACACTTGCAGGGGCAGACCTGAATGTGGGAACAATAACATATCAGTGTAACAATAATGTAAGTGCTGGAATTATAATAGACCAGAATCCACAAGCGGGAACACAAGCGATACAGAATAGTTCTGTAAGTATCTTAGTATCTACAGGACCCTGTCCTGAAGGGCAACCTGAAGGAATTAATGAAGGTATTCCAGAAGGAACTCCAGAAGGTGCAGTCGAGACAAATATTGTGATTAATCAGCAAATTATTGGGACTGTTTCTGGAGATTATTATGTTCCTGGGAGTAATGTAACAGTTAGAATTACATGCAATGGTACTTCAGGGGGAGATATTACAAGTTTAACTTTGACTTGTTATATACCTGCGGGATGGCAATATTTAGGTTGTACAAATGGACCCCAAGTATCTCCTACGGTTGGAACAATATCAGACGGGGTAACTCCACTTGAATTTGTATGGACAACCATTCCATCGATACCATTTACCTTCGATATAAATGCAGGTGTTCCTTCTACCGCTACCTCTTCATGTTCAATTCAAACAATTCTTTCTTACATATTATCATCAGGAAGTCAATTCACCTCAAATACAACAACATTTAATTTCAGCGGTGCTTCAAGTGGTGGTGGAGGTGGTGGTAGTGGTGGAGGTGGAGGAGGTGGAAGTGGTGGAGGTGGAAGTGGCACTGGTGGAGGTAGTGGTGGAGCAGGGACAGGGGGAAGTACGGCGGTTCCTGGTGAAGGAGAAACCACTACTAACATCACCAATACACCTCGTACACCGAATCAATCCGCTACTCCGACAGGAAATATTCAACAGGTATTGTTAAGAGATATACCTGGATTTGGTGCTATTTTTATTGTTTCTGCATTCATACTTGATTGGTTAAATTGTGATTCATGTAGAGATGCTCTGATTAGAATTCCAAATGTTATTAAAGGTTGTGCTGGAAGTAAATCCGCAGAAGAAACAACAACAAGCCAGAATAAAGGGAAAGGGTTATTAGACCTTGCATTGATATGTGTTGCTCTAATCTCTTTGAGTGCTATAAAAAGGCAGGAACGTAAATAGATCTAACAACTTTTGTTAAATAAAGTTGTGTAATATCAAAAATTGCAGGGACCTAAAGTTTTAGGTCCCTGCAAAATATTGATAAATATATAAAAATATTTGTAATATTTTTACTTTTTTAAGGTATAATAATAAGAGAAAATTATAAAGAAGGAGCGTTACGTATGGAACTATTATTGGCTTTAGATGTTATCTTGCAAATCATAAACATTATTGAGTCTATCTTTCGGGTGATGGGTCTTTTTAGTACGAGCGGGCAATAGTTATTCTTGGGATTCAAGCCAACGAGTTGCCTCGATACCTGCCATACAACCGCTACCTGCGGCTGTAATTGCCTGTCGATAATAAGAGTCCTGAACATCACCACAAGCGAAAACACCTTCGACGTTAGTGGCTGTTCTGTTGGGTTTCGTGATGATATATCCTTGTTCATCTAATTCTAAACTACCTTTGAATAGGTCTGTGTTGGGTTTGTGTCCGATAGCACAGAAATAACCAGAACATTGAATTTCTCGCACTTCGCCAGTTTTAACATCTTTTATGAGGACACTCGTAACGCCATCCTTGTCATTTCCTAAAATATCTTCAACAACAGAGTTCCATTCTACAACGATTTTTGGATGAGCAAGGACACGGTCTGCCATGATTTTACTTGCACGGAATTTATCTCTGCGATGGATTATATGAACGCGTTCTGCAAATCGCGATAGAAACAAGGCTTCTTCCATGGCACTATCTCCACCTCCTACAACGACTACTGGTTTATTGCGGAATCTTGGTAGTGCTCCATCACAGGTAGCACATGCAGACACACCACGATTTAAATATTTTTGTTCAGCAGGTAATCCTAAATATTTAGCACTTGCACCTGTGGCAATAATAATTGATTTTGTTTCAATTATTTCATTGCCAACAAACACTACAAAGGGATGTTTACTCAGATCAACAGCGGTTGCTGTCTTGTATTCGAATCTTGCACCGAATCGTTCCGCTTGTCTTTTCAGGTCCGCCATTAGTTGTTGGCCTGATACACCCTCAGGATAGCCAGGGAAATTTTCAACCTCGGTCGTAGTCATTAATTGACCACCAGGGAGAATATCTCCACTTGGTTCACCTTCCAGTACAAGCGGGGTTAAATCTGCACGGGCTGTATAGAGTGCTGCGGTACATCCAGCAGGACCCGCACCTAAAATAACAACATTCTCCATATAAAAGAGCTCCCTTATATCAAACATTAAGTATGTAACGTAAATTTATCTCTTAATATTTCCAACTGCTTATACTGCCAATGGTCTATATTTTCTTCCACCGCCAGCTTTAATTTTGCGTACTTCGGAGATATTATCAACGACCTTCTTAACCGCCTCCGCTACCTGATCCATTACAGAGCGTGGATTCATAAGCATAACATGATGCACGACAATTCCACTACGGGTATGGGCTTCGGTACAAACGGGTAAATTAAACCGTTTCGGGTCTATTGCCTTCCAGTACTCATCATTGAGGCGATACCGTTTTTTCGTAAGAGGTTTATATAGCCCGCATGCATTTAATGGTTCATATGGTGGTTCAAACGCATCGCCAACGCTTAACTCGGCATTTAATGCGGTGCAGAACTGAGCATTTGTAACTTTTAATTCATCTGGGTCTATCCGAAACGCAAAATTGAAATAACTTTGCTGAGTGATTTGTGGTCTTCGTATCATCGGTTTTATCCCTGGAATTTTTGCCAAAAGCGAATTTAAGTAGATGGCATTTGCATCGCGGAATTTTACTTGTTTGTCCAGACGGGAGAGTCCACCTAATAGTATTGCTGCTTGCCATTCTGTCAGACGGAAATTGCCTGATTGTAAGGTTTTATCCATACCTACGGGTTTTTTTAGTCCAAAAACGGCAGGGGATGCAGGATAGGGTCTACCACAATTTCTTAAACTGTATATCTTATAGAACAGGTCTTTGGTTTTGCACATATTAAAACCACCTTCACCACAGGATAATACTTTTGATTCCTGAAAACTCCAGGAGCTTACATCGCCGATTGAGCCGACACCTTTTCCCTTCCAGAATGTTCCATGTTGATGGGCACAATCTTCTATCAGGAACACATTATGTTTTTTACATATTTTTTGTAAACGGTCTAAATCTGTTGTTGAACCGTAAAGATGAACAACAATAATCGCTTTTGTTTTTGGTGTGATATTTGCTTCAACGGCATCTAAGTCCAAATTCCATGAATCGGGTTCGATATCTGTTAACACAGGAATTGCATTTACATCTAAACATGCGGCGGCTGTTGCTTGCCATGTCATTCCTGGAACGATCACTTCATCATACGCACCGATATCTAAAGCTTCGAGAGCCAATTGAATGCCCACAGTTCCATTGGCACAGCAAAGTCCATAGTTTGCTCCTTGATATTTGGTGAATGCTTCAGCAAATTTCCATTCATACTCACCATCGAAAGACCAGCGATTTGACAATGTTATTTTCTTGAGCAGTTCTGCATCTTTTTTATCACTGATAGGCCATGTTGCTAACTTCTGATTTTTCGAACGGACGGGTTTACCACCAAAAATTGCTAATTTTGCCATAGTTTTACTCCTTATGATTCTATTTAATTTGTTTTCAAACCAACCTCTAAATATCTAAAAAGCATATCATTTTTACATACTAAAAATCCATACAAGCAAGTAAGTATAGACACATTAAATATTTGATTTGAGAGGGAACTATTTGTTTAGCCACATATATTACAATTTTAATAAGAAATGATTTTTATTTTGTCTTTCTGAGCAAATACTGTCTAACTAATTGGAAATTGTTTATTTTCTGGACAAGAAAGTGAATTAACATAAGTATTTATGTTAAAATACATCTCTTATAAAAAGCGTGTTTCTTGACTTTATAGTGTTTCGTTAATTTCCAAAATTTTATTAACAGGAGATTTGTATATGGCAAAGTATCGGATTGCATTGTTACCGGGTGATGGTACTGGTCCAGAAGTATTAAGAGAAGGTGTAAAAGTTTTGAATGCAGTGGCTCAAAAGTTAGGGTTTACAATAGATACGGTCGAATATGATTTTGGTGGTGATAGATATTTGAAGACGGGTGAAGTACTTCCTGATTCAGCGGTAGATGAGTTAAAGAAATATGATGCAATTTATTTAGGTGCTATTGGCCATCCGGATGTCAAGCCGGGCATCTTAGAAAAAGGCATTTTACTTCGGTTGCGTTTTGAGTTGGATCAATATATTAACCTTCGCCCTGTAAAGTTATATCCTAATGTATATACACCTATCAAGGATAAGGGCCCGAAAGAGATTGATTTTGTGGTAGTTCGTGAGAATTCAGGTGGGCTTTATACAGGTTGCGGTGGTATTCAAAAGAAGGGGACACCTAATGAGGTAGCAATCCAAGAGATGGTTTATACTCGTTTTGAAGTAGACCGTTGTTTAAGATATGCGTATGAGTTAACCCGTAAACGGAATAAAGATAAGAAATTGACGTTGGTTGGGAAAACCAATGTATTAACGTTTGTGTTTGACTTATGGGAACGTGCCTTTCATGAAATGGGTGAGAAAGAATATCCTGACATTAAGAGGGATTATGCGCATGTGGATGCGACAACAATGTGGATGGTTAAAAATCCAGAATGGTTTGATGTTATTGTTACAGATAATATGTTTGGAGATATTATCACTGATTTAGGAGCTATGATACAGGGTGGTATGGGTGTTGCGGCTGGTGGAAATATCAATCCTGAGGGTGTATCTATGTTTGAGCCAATAGGTGGAAGTGCTCCGAAATATACGGGGATGAATATCATCAATCCGATCGCTTGTATTTTGGCAGGTCAAATGTTGTTAGACCACATTGGTGAGAGTAAAGGTGCGGAGATTCTTGAGCAAGCAGTTGTTAAATTTTTTGAGTCGAAAGTATTACCTGGTTTATCTGCAAAGGAAATAAACGATTCTGGTTGGTCTACAACGAAGATTGGTGATGCCATTGCAAATAATGTAGCTTCTTTATAAGAAATATCCGACAACTATCGTAATGAACTTAAAGATGGGGTATTTCTAAAATTTAATATTTAATTACAGGTATTTTATGTTAGCGAAACATAAGGCAGGTATAGCCCTTTCCTTAGCGATATTGGGTTGGTCTTTTTCTCCTATTTTTATTCGCTATTTACAGGACGCTTATGACCCATTTACTCAGGCGGGGATTCGTTATTTTGGGGCGGTTCTGTTTCTTGTTCCTTATTGTTTTGCGTTTTACCGAGATGCATTGCTCAAAGCGTTTGCTAATCCTATACCGACTATCGTTCTGTCAGCAACTAATGTGATTATGCAGTCAGCATGGACAATCGGTATCTATTATTCTACTGCAAGTCTTGGGCAAATTTTAGTTAAGATACAAATTCCGATTGTTGCTTTGTTTTCGTTTGTTGTATTTTCGGAAGAACGGTCCCTTATTAAACATCCTCAATTTATTATTGGTTCGTTGTTTGGCATTTTGGGGTCAATATTACTTATCTATCAACCGTCAGGCAAGGAAGAATTTCCTTATCTTTATTATGCTGTTGGTGCTCTGTTTCTATCTGCATTGTTATGGGGTGTCTATTGTGTATATGGAAAATATACAGTAGAACGGACGTTGCATCCAATCCCAATGTTTGGGGTTATATCAATTTACACTACGATAGGGTTGCTGACCCTGGGCTACTTTTTTGGAGATATGGGGAAAGCGTTTCACGCTTCTTACACCACGTACGGAATAGCATTATTTTCAGGGTTACTTCCAATTGCTATAGCCCATTCGTCATTTCATTACGCCCAATGGCACTTAGGTTCTGCTTTTTGTAATACCTTGCTTACGTTAAATCCGTTGATAACACATTTTTTTGCTCTGCTTTTATGGAAGAATGAAGGGTTGAACTCAATCCAATGGATAGGCACGGCGATTTTGCTTGTCGGTTGTATTTTAGTTTTATTTACTAAATCAGATAAGAATATTCAGACTTTAGAATAGAGGTGGAATGTGGGCTGTGCACAATTATTACCTACGTAATAAGATACGTTCCTTGTGTTTTATTCATATTCTTTTGGGTCTTTCGTTTTATAATATAAATATATATATTATTTTTACATAGGGACATTGTGTTTATGATATTCAATGAAGGAATGGTGTTATGATGTTGAAAGATTCGTGTATATTATTGTTGAGTGGAGGTCTTGACTCTGTTACTCTTCTTCACTATTTAGTAAAGAGAGAGAAGTATCGACAGGTATATGCAATAAGTTTTTTGTATGGACAGAAACATTTAAAAGAAATTCGATGTGCAGAATGGCAGATGAATGTGTTAGAGATGAAGGGACATTTTGTTGTTGATTTGAGTTTCTTGTCTGTGCTTTTACAAGGAAGCTCAACACTTATTACTGGTGGAGGTGATGTTCCTCGATTGGATGAGATACGAGAGGAAGATAAAGTTCAACCGAGTACGTATGTTCCCAATCGCAACATGATATTTTTATCTATTGCTTCGGCTTGGGCAGAAACTCTTCATATTCAGGATGTATATTATTCTGCACAAGCACATGATGAGTATGGTTATTGGGACTGCACAGAACCTTTTGTAACCAATATAAATGCGGTACTTTCTTTGAATAGGAAACATAAGATAAGAGTTAATGCACCTTTTATTTCCTTTTCCAAAAAGGAGATACTTCAGATAGGATTCTCTTTAGGGGTTGATTACTCGCATACATGGAGTTGTTATCGTGGGGAAGAGAACGCATGTGGAACTTGTCCTACCTGTATTGAGCGATTAAAAGCATTTGAGGCTATAGGACGTAACGACCCGCTTCCTTATCTGAATGGAAAGTAATTTAAACCCTTCTGTTTATTATGAAATAAAAATATGGGTTATTGAAGTGGCTTTATGTTTCAAGTTCGAGGGTGGCACGAGGGAAGGAACCTAAAATTTTTAGGTTTCTTGCTCTGTCGCTGACATCTTCAATTACATGTTGGACTTTTTCATCTTTGATGTGTCCGAGAAAATCGATAAAGAACACATATTCCCATGGTTTTTCTCTGGAAGGTCGTGATTCGATACGGGTTAAGTTAATGCCTACTTCTGCAAATGGTACTAACAAATTGTAAAGAGCACCAGGTTTGTCTTTCACAGATAAAAGCAATGATGTTTTATCGTCGCCAGTGGGTTCGACAATCTGGTGTCCGAGAACAACAAATCGTGTGTAGTTGTGGGGTATATCTTCAATCCGTTCTGCGACGATTTCAAGATTGTAGGTTTGTGATGCTAATTTACTGGCAATAGCTGCGGTATTTGGTTCTTGAGCGGCTCGTCTTGCTGCTTCCGCGGTACTTGAAACTTCGATAAGTTCCACCCCTGGCAGGTTAGCCCTAAGCCAGTTCCTACATTGGAGTAAGGCATTATCTTTGGAATACACACGACGTATCTGGTCTAATGGGCAATTGGCAAGAAGATTTTGTGAGATACGGAGTAGTACTTCATTAATGATTTTAAGTTCGGATTGGATAAAAAGGTCAAGGGTATCGCTTACCGACCCACCTGTTGAACTTTCGATAGGCACAACACCATAGTCAATGCGTCGTCGCTCTACTTCTGTGAAGACATCGGCAAATGAGGGTAGGGGGTGATATTCGGCAGAGGTGCCAAACACACGTAGTGCTGCCATGTGGCTAAAGGTATCGCGGGGTCCTAAGAAAGCGACACTGGTTGGTTTTTCGAGTGAACGGATAGCACTCATAATTTCGCGGTAGATGGAACGAATAGCCCGTTCGTCTAAGGGACCATGATTACATTGTATTAACTTTTCTATAACTGCTTTTTCACGTTCAGGCACATAGATAGGTGCTTGTGAAGTGTTTTTGATTCGACCAATCTCTTGAGCAAACGTTGCTCTCTCATTAAGAAGAGCGATAATTTTTTGGTCGATTTCATCAATTTTTTTTCTTAATTCATCGATATTCAATTTTTTCTCCTCTCAATAATTTCCATAGGTGCCATACTAACAACGAGAACAGCTGTTTTCCCGGAGTCAAAACGAACTCGTACTCTCATTTTATCGCCACTCCCTTCTGTATTTAAAACGACGCCGTATCCAAATTTAGCGTGACGCACTCTTGTGCCTAATCGATATTCCTTTTTCTTCTCTTCTTTCGTAGTTACCATTTTATCTTCGGGCAAATGATTTGTTGTTTTGTAGGGCTCTGTATCTTTCTTTATACCATATACTTCTACATTTTGGAGGTCCATTTCAAACAGGAAGCGAGACATCACTCTATCGGGAATAACTCTACCGTAATATAATCTTGATTCGGACCCTGAAAGAACGAGTCGTTTTCGGGCACGGGTCATAGCCACATAACAGAGGCGTCGTTCTTCTTCTATATCTGCATACGGGTCATCTTCATCAAGATACGGGAATAATCCTTCCTCTAAACCTGTAACATATACATAATCAAATTCAAGTCCCTTGGCACTATGACAGGTTAAGAGGAGAACCGCATTACTTTGGGGTTGTTGTGTATCTAAATCAGACAACAGGGCAAATTCTTGCAGAAATTCAAGGAGCGATTTTTCTTTGGTAGAATTTTGTTCGCAGATGGCGATAAATTCCTGTATGTTTTTTTCACGGTCTTTCCCTTCTTTTTCTGCAATGTTATTTATATATTCCAGATAGTCTAACTTCTCAATTATATATTTAACAGTTTCTCCTACGGATTTATCTTTTGAAAATAGTTTGACTTCATCGATAAGGTCTACAAATTCTTTAACAGATTTGCGAGTTCGTGTAGAGAATGTCTCGTCGTGTTCTATAAAACGAAGCATCTGAAATAGTGGTTTTTTCCTTTGTGTTGCGTAGTCTTCAATTTGTTGTAGGCTTATCTGACCTAAATTGCGTGGAGGAATATTGATAATTCTACGTAGGGCGTCATCGTCTTCTTCATTGGTTATTAATCGGAGGTATGCAACTATGTCTTTTATTTCTCTCCGTGCGTAGAAGCGGATGCCACCAATAACAATATGAGGAATGCCTCTCCTTCGAAAAACCTCTTCAAAAGGACGGGATTGATGATTGGTTCGGAATAGGATAGCTACTTCATCCAGTGGGTATTGATTTTTTTGTATATCATTGGCAATCCATTCTGCCTCATCTTCATCTGTCTTAGCCCAGTAAAATTGGACTTTTTCGCCCTCATTATTTTTTGTCCATAGTATTTTGCCTAAACGGTTTTCGTTATGTTCAACTAATTTATTGGCTAATAAGAGGATGTTTTTTGTGCTACGGTAGTTTTGCTCTAAACGATATATGGCAGTTCCAGAAAAAGTTTCTGCGAAGTTTAGTATATTATTCAAATCACTTCCACGCCATGAGTAAATACATTGGTCTTCATCACCTACTACGAAAATGGAATTATCAGTCCCTTTTAATGCCTGCACAAGACGGAATTGGGCATGATTTGTATCTTGAAATTCATCAACTAATATGTCTGAAAAGTAATGTTGTATTCTCTCACGAATAGAACTCTGTTCTTCTAATATTTTTACAGGTAAGGAAATTAAATCATCAAAATCCACCGTGTTTTGTGTCTGTAAGGTATCGTGATATATATCCCAAAGTTTAAGGAAATGGGAATTGGGTGGGGTGATTGAACTGTCTTTCGGTTCCGCAATATTTTGTTTGTACCTACTAATCCAAACCTGAGCATCACGAGGGGTAAATTGTTCTAACAGGATAGGGTCTGATTTTAGTATTTTTTTCAAGAGTGAAATCTGGTCATCATCGTCTATAAGGATAAAATTATTTTTAAGATTTGCATATGAGGCATATTTTCGTAGGAATTGTAAGCCAAATGAATGGAATGTTCCTACCCAAGGTTGTCTCTCAGTATGAGCAATGCGGGCAAGTACTCTTCTTTTCATTTCGCCAGCGGATTTGTTTGTAAATGTAACTGCAAGAATCCGCTCTGGAGGTACTCCCTTTTCATTAATAAGCCAAACAATACGTTCAACAATAACTCTTGTTTTTCCAGTTCCCGCCCCTGACAGAACCAACACTGCTGGTTCTCCAGCATGAACAGCCTTTATTTGGTCAGGGTTTAAAGAAGCCATTTTATGACAAATTATTAACGATTAAAAGAATGCTATTAAAACAGATTATACTTAATTAACTACCAGCGGTATATCGAGTAAGTGCGTGCATATAATTTGCTCGTTCAAATGCAGTAGGTTCGGTGACGGACTTTTGACTCATGCTCCCCTGCATTATCTCGATGGAGTCATACTCGTGTTCGTTTAACCACTGCTCCAATTTTTTCAGCACCGTTGTCAAATGAGGGATGCCATATTTAAGAAGAGCGGAAGTCATCATGGCTACTTTGGCACCCGCCATCATGGACTTTATGACGTCTTCTGCAGTATGAACACCGCCAGTAATAGCGAAGTCAATAGGAATTCTACCGTACAGGATAGCAACCCAACGCAAACGAAGTAATAAAGTGTTGGAAGTGCTTAAGTTAATATGTGGTACTACTTCCAGATTGTCCAGATCGAAATCGGGCTGATAAAAGCGATTAAAGAAGACCAGAGCGTTTGCACCAGCTTCCGCAAGCCTTTTGGCAACATTGGGCAAAGAACTGAAATAAGGACCTATTTTTACTGCTAATGGGATGGTAACTTCTTTTCTAATTTCTTTAACCAAGTCTACATACATATTGGAGACGTAATCACTTGTCATGTTGGGGTCCGTTGGAATAAAGTAAATATTAAGTTCAAGGGCATCGGCACCTGCATCTTGAATTTTTTTGGCGTATTCGACCCAACCACCTTTAGATACTCCGTTTAAGCTACCCATGATTGGAATGGAAACAGCTTGTTTTGCCTTTTGTATATGTTCTAAATAGGCATCGGGACCCATCCTAAAATCGCCGACATCGGGGAAATAGGTAATGGCTTCGGCAAAACTCTCAGTGCCGTAGGAAAGGTTACTATCCAATTCATGGCTTAATAAGGTAATTTGTTCTTCAAACAATGAATGTAAAACGATTGCGGAGGCACCTCTGTCTTCCATCCGTTTTATGTTATCAATGTTGTCACACAAAGGAGACGGTGACACAACGAGAGGGTTTTTCAATTTAATTCCGAGATAATTCGTTGTTAAATCTGCCATGGTTTTTACTCCTTATTTTTCCTTTATTTAGTCTGGTTTTCTACTGCGGATTCTTGGATATTTTTCATACCTTCTTGTAACTCTTCACAACTCATTGAAGCGAGGTATTCATATAATTTCCAACGGATACGTACATCTTTTTGAGCTTCATCTAATAGCATCTTTGCCATTTCTGGATTACTCAATGACAGCATTTTGTAGCGGGTCTCATTATAAACATAATCTTGTAATGGCATGGTAGGACCTTTTGAGTCTAATTGAAGAGGATTTTTCCCTTCGTTTAACAGAAGTGGATTAAATCGCACTAATTGCCAGTGTCCTGTGGCAACTGCTTTCTTTTGTTGTTCTAAGCCCATCATAAGGTTATACCCGTGAGCAATGCAATGGCAATAGGCAATAATTAAAGAAGGGCCAGGATAGGCTTCTGCTTCACGGAAGGCTTTTATAGCCTGTGCATCATTAGCACCCATTGCAACTTTTGCGACATAGCAAGTTCCGTAGGACATAGCCATCAGAGCAAGGTCCTTTTTGGGTGCGGGCTTTCCGCCGGCAGCAAATTTTGCTACTGCGGCACGAGGTGTTGCTTTGGAACACTGTCCACCTGTGTTGGAATATACTTCTGTATCCATCACCAATATGTTTATATCACGATTGGAAGCAATAACATGGTCAAGACCACCATAACCGATGTCATACGCCCAACCATCACCACCAAGGACCCATACACTTCTCTTAACAAAGACATCTGCGACACACAATAGTTCTTTTGCTAATGGATTGTCTAAGCCACTTAGTTTTTGTTTGAGCAGAGTTACACGTTCTCTTTGTGCTTTAATACCTTCTTCTGTGGTCTGGTTTGCTGTTAATAAGGCGGAAACGAACTCTGTCCCTATTTGTGTTTCTAATTGTTTTAGGAGATATTGGGCATAACTCAGTTGTGTATCGATAGCCACTCGCATTCCCATTCCAAATTCGGCATTATCTTCAAATAATGAGTTGCACCATGCAGGACCTTTTCCTTCCGCATTGGTCGTCCATGGTGTTGTAGGCAGATTACCACCGTAAATTGAGGAGCAACCTGTAGCATTGGCAACTAACATACGGTCGCCAAATAACTGAGAAATTAATTTTACATACGGTGTTTCACCACAACCAGCACAGGCACCTGAAAATTCGAATAGGGGTTGAAGTAATTGGATATCTTTAACCAGATTCAAATTTACGTGCGACCTATCAAAATAAGGAATACTTTCAAAGAACTCCCAGTTTTCCCGTTCTGCTTCGCGGAGAGGTGCTTGTGGTTGCATTGTGACACCTCGATTTTTCACTTCTTTCTTGCTTTTTGCAATACATACTTCGTAACATAAACCGCAACCTGTGCAATCTTCTGGAGATACTTGTAATGTATAGCGAAGATGTTTATATTCCTTCCACTTTGGCTCGGTAGACTTGAAGGTTGGCGGTGCTTTTTCCAAATATTTCGGGTCATATATTTTTGCCCGAATAACTGCGTGTGGACAAACCATCACACATTTTCCACATTGGATACAAACGTCGGGGTCCCAAACAGGGATTTCGAGACCGATATTCCGTTTTTCCCATTTAGTTGTGCCAGTGGGGAATGTCCCATCTGCTGGTAATTTGCTAACAGGGAGTTCATCTCCTTCTCCTGATATAATTTTTGCTAACACGTCTTTAACAAATTCGGGGGCTTCATCTGGAACTGGTGGAGCCAAATCAAATGTGCTGGTCACGTTATCAGGGACCTGCACTTCATGAAGATGGTCTAATGTCATGTCTACAGCTTGCCAATTCTTCTGGACAATGGCTTCTCCACGTTTTCCATACGTTTTCTTGATGGATTCTTTGATAGCTTTAATTGCTTCTTCTCGCGGTAAGATTCCGCTGATAGCAAAGAAGCATGTTTGCATGATGGTATTTATTCTTCCACCCATGCCAGCTTCGCGGGCAACTTTCACAGCATCGATAACGTAAAACTTAATTTTCTTTTCAATAATTCGTTTTTGGGTGATTTTTGGTAAGTGGTCCCATACAGTATCGGGTCCATAAGGGCTATTTAATAAGAATATAGCATTATTTTCTGCTACTTTCAATACGTCGTATTTTTCAATGAAACTGAATTGATGACATGCCACAAAATTGGCACGTGTTATAAGGTAATTGGAATGAATTTCTTTTGGTCCGAATCGCAAATGGGACACCGTCATCGACCCTGATTTTTTTGAGTCGTAAACGAAGTAGCCCTGAGCATAATTTGGAGTATCTTCACCAATAATTTTGATAGAATTCTTATTCGCACCTACGGTACCGTCAGAGCCCAAGCCATAAAATACAGCCCGAACTACATTGGGGTCTTCTGTTGAAAAATTGGGGTCATAATCAATGCTGGTGTTTGTAACATCATCCTTAATCCCAACTGTGAAATGATTTTTGGGCTGGTCTTTAGATAATTCATCTAAGACCCCCTTAATCATTGCTGGGGTAAATTCTTTAGAGGATAGCCCATATCTACCGCCGACGATTTTGGGAATGGCTTTAATTTCACCATTCATATATGCCTCGCTAACTGCATTGACAACATCTAAATAGAGAGGTTCTCCGGGAGCACCGGATTCTTTGCAACGGTCTAATACCGCTATTTTCTTTACAGAAGCAGGTATTGCTTTGATAAGTGCTTCTGCATCGAATGGACGGTAGAGACGGACTTTGATAGCACCGACTTTTTCGCCATGGTTTACGAGATAATCAATCGTTTCTGTTACTGCTTCACAACCGGAGCCCATCAAGATTACTATTCGTTCTGCATCGGGTGCCCCAATATAATCAAAAAGATGATATTGCCTGCCTGTAATTTTTGCAAAACGATCCATATATTCCTGAACAATTGCAGGGCAAGCTAAATAATATGGGTTGCAGGTTTCTCTACCCTGGAAATATACATCTGGATTTTGTGCAGTTCCACGGATTACTGGCTTGTCGGGATTTAATGCTCTCTCACGATGTGCTCGGACATATTCTTCATCTATCATAGCCTTTATATCTTTGTCTGTGAGCATCTCAATTTTCACCACTTCATGGGATGTGCGGAAACCATCAAAAAAGTGGAGAAATGGAACTCTCGATTTTAGTGTTGCGGACTGGGCTATTAATGCGAAATCCATAGCCTCCTGCACAGAAGCGGAAGCTAAAAGGGCGAAACCTGTAGTACGTGCTGCCATAACATCGGAATGGTCGCCGAAAATGGAGAGGGCATGAATAGCAAGTGAACGGGCAGAGACATGAAAGACTGTCGGTGTTAGCTCCCCAGCGATTTTATACATATTTGGTAGCATCAACATTAAACCTTGTGATGCGGTAAATGTGGTTGTAAGGGCACCTGCTTGTAAGGCACCGTGGACAGCACCTGCGGCTCCTGCTTCACTTTGCATTTCTACCACTTGTGGGATGTTGCCCCACATATTTTTTCTACCTTCTGCTGCCCATTGGTCCATAAACTCGCCCATAGGAGAAGACGGGGTAATAGGATAAATAGCGGCAACATCGTTAACCTGATAGGCTATGGTTGCTACCGCCTCGTTACCATCTAACGTATGCATTGGTCTACTCATTGTTTTACTCCATTAAACAGTTTTATTTATATTAAAATTTAGTAAAAACAACAATCCCTCTTGCCGAGATTAACAAAAGAATTGAAAATATGATATATTATCCACCTTCTGCGTAGATAATTGCAATTTTATGGAGTAAAGTTTAACCGATTGCTAACTCTTTTGATTTTTCTAAAGCATGTTTTTTCTGGAGAACTGGAATAGGTCCATTCTGTGGAAGTCCGTAAGTATCATAATTTTTAATGGCTTGTATCAAGACAGTTAAGCCTGCGGACAATGTTTCTTCGCTCATGGCATCAACAGTGTCATACCGAGTATGGTAATACTTTGCAGGACTGGGGTCCATAGCAACCAATCCAGAGGCAGGGATACCAGCACGGGTAAAAGCAGTTGCATCAGAGGAACCTAAGAATATAGAAACTGGTTTTAAGGCGATTCCACAGTCTAAACCTGCCTGATATAAAAGGGATATGGCTCCCCTGTGGTGGTGGAGCAAGCCATTTAGGTCTCGAATAACTATTCCCAACTCTGCCAAATCTCCCAATGTATCAATAGTAACTACAACTGTTGGAATACTTTGTAATTCGTCTTTATGACGCTGGACGAAAGCCATAGCACCACGTAAGCCTGCTTCCTCACTGCCAGTGATTAAACATGCAATTTCTGTGTTCTGTATCTCAAATGGATGTTTGGAAAACCATTTTAATACTTCAAGTGCAGTAATGCTTCCACTTAAATTATCATTGGCTCCGGGAACTACCCGTGAGAATCTTATGAAGGAAATAGCAATAATACCATAAATAATCCCAAATATAATGCTTAACTCCCTTATACGTTCAGGGATAAATAAAATTTCCTCACCTTTGAAATATTCATAGGAAAACAATAATGATAAAAAGAGCAGAATGAGTATACTTAATATCATAGATAAAACTGCTAATTTAAGGTATAATTTTCCCCATTGATTGTATCGCATTTCATAGGCGCTATCTGCATGCCCACAAAGGATAATCCTTTGAGTTATATTTTTATTTGATGGAGTCCATTTAGCATAAACATTGTTGGACTCTTTCTTAGGGAGAAATGGGTCTAATAATTGTCGGTACTGCCCAAATTGGAACCATATAATTATCAACGATGTTACAATTCCTAAAAGTCCGAGAAGAGGGTAACGATGAAGTACTGCGGATGAGAAAAAGACCAGAATGCCTGTTACTGGGAAAAAGAAGAGTAGTCCCATGGGAGCCACTGTAAATGGTTCTATCACCACAGAGTTTGCATAGTTACTTAATTCCTCTGCCAGATATTTTTGCGTTCTATACTCACTTTCAGAGCCAGGTTCACGGGGACCAATATTTTCTAAAATATACTGGACTGTTTTAATGATTTCTTTAGAAATCTGTAGACTTTCTCCCTCTGATATAAGAATTTTATTTATCATTTCCTTACTTTCCTATTGTATAGGTGTAAAGTTTTTTCGCACATTTTGCCAAAGTTGATTTGCCAGTTCTTTTCGGTCTGTTCCAAAAAGTGGTTCTTCTCCAAAGATAACTCGTGCCTTAAACCCGCGATACCCTAACAAGCGGAATAAATGGTATGCAAAAGGTTCTGGTCGCCACCATGCAACAAAATAACTTACAGGTGGTGTCCCTTCTATCTTTTCATAAGTAATACTTGCATAATAGACGGGGATATTAAATTCTACTGGGACACTAAGTAAAGCTGGCCGAAATGTCTGGACATCTTTTCCACAAGAAATTCGACTCTCTGCAAAAACTGCAACCCCATCGCCCATTCTTAGTGCATGTTTAATCTCTTCACTAACTCTTTTGGTATCCAGTCGGTTTGTTCGGTCAATAAAAATGATGTAAAGCATTTTAGCAACAAAACCAATTACTGGCCAGTGTTGAACATCGCCACGAGCAACGAAAATACATCTGGTTGCATAATGCAATAATAATGCGTCGATATAGCTAATGTGATTTGCCACAAGAAAACAAGGAACACGGGGCACAGTCCCTTTAATTTCTACTTGAATACCTGTTAGTTTTACGAATATGACAGACCATGTATGCAATAAATATCTGCGTACTTTACGGTCAGTACGTTCTGAAAACAATGCTGTAGGATATATTAAGCATCGAACTGAAAATAATATGGGTGCAATGACAAAGAAAAGCAATGTAAGACGAAAAAATGCCCTTAACTTTGAACTCGGCTTGTATAATGGTTTATGTTTCATGAATATTATTTTCTCGACAGAGTTAAGTTATCAAAAAATTGTTAGACAATTAACATTAGATTATATAAAAGGTAAGCAAAGAATATCATCTGAATTTTAAAACTATCTTTTTTATATTTGGTATTAAATTATTGTATATAATATTAAGAAATCTATCAAGAATGTATAAATTAGTATTGTGAAATAAAAGGAGAAATTTGAAGTGAATAAAAAAATATTGGGAATTTTTTTCCTAATTCTATTTCTTGTTATTGGAGTTCCCTTTTTAGCGGTAATAAAAAATATTATCATGGTTCAGATGATGATGAATTCCGCAGATACTAAAGAAGAGGCATCTGGTCCGACAACGAAGCCGAAACCTGCTCCACCATTGCTTAACGAATCGAATCTTGTAGGGACGTCGTGGATTGTAAAACACCCTTCAATCCCAGCCCCTGTCACCATAACCCTAAATGCAGGGGGACAGGCTGTTGCGACGGTTCCGCCAGAGTTGAGAGCGCTTGCAATACAAATGTTAGGTACAGACCATTTAGTTGGGAATTGGCAGGTCAATGGTGGAAAACTTATCGCATCAATTAATTTCCAAGGGAAAACACACTCAGTGGAATGTGATATTTACGGAGACAAAATTTATTTTCAGGATAAGGAAATTAAACGAGCCCAATAAACATATTACAGTGCTATTGACAAGGAGATTTTGTAATGAATCGGGGCTTGATAATTTTTATTGTAATTCTTGTATTGGTAATAGGAGTTCCAATTCTGGCTGGATTGAAAAATCAATTCTTACCAACTTCGACACCTTCGGCTCCAACAACGTCAAAATCAAACCAACAAACGACGGCGTCTAATCTGGAGCCAAATCCCAACAAATTAGTTCCCCCACCGACACAAGAAGCCATCCCACAAGTACAATATCAGGTTCCACAGATTCCACAAGGACCGCCAGACTTTACAGGGACGATGTGGAGTGTTCCTACGCCTTATGGTATGGTACAGGTGAGTTTAAATCCTGGGGGACAAGCAGTCGCTTCACATCCCATGGTAGGGAATATCACAGGCAATTGGCGGGTGCAAGGGAACAAGATAGTGGCGACTGTTTCTTTCATGGGTCAAACACAAACAGTAGCGGCTGACATTTGCGGGAATACTCTTTGTTATAATGGTCAACCTTTACAAAGATTACGATAAATATACCATTAAGAAGGACTAATTTATGGGTAAAAGATTTTCGGAGCAGGTAGTACTTATTACTGGTGCGTCGGAAGGTATTGGTTCTGCAACTGCAAAAGTCTTTGCACAAGAAGGGGCAAAAGTGGCTCTCATTGCCCGCAGAAAAGAGAAACTTGAACAGGTAAAGGATGAAATTTTAAAAGCAGGAGGTAGTGCTGAATATTTTGTTGCTGATGTAACTGACTATAATCAGATGACAAATGCAGTAGCAGAAATTATTAAATTGTGGGGAAAAATTGACGTTGTACTGGCAAATGCAGGCATGGGTATTCCTGGACACATTGCTAAATTGAAGGTTGAAGATTTTCGGAGGCAATTTGAAGTTAATTTTTTTGGTGTATTGAACACGATGGAATTAACCCTACCATATTTGATACAACAAAAAGGGAGACTTGGCATCGTAGGCAGTGTTGCAGGAAGGGTATGTACACCTTTTTCAGCACCATATTGTAGTAGTAAATATGCAGTGGTAGCCTTGTCAGAATGCAGTTATTTTGACTTGAAACCTCTTGGGGTTTCGGTAACATGTATAAATCCAGGCTTTATTGGCACAGAAATTCGACAGAAGAACAAATATGGTGAACTTACAAGTCGCCCCGACCCTGTCCCTTCTTTTTTGGTCTATCCCGTTGACAAAACAGCAAAACAGATTGTTTGTGCGATATATCGAAGGAAACCTGAAGTCGTCATCACAATGCACGGGAAACTTTCTATTTTCTTTGCAAGACACTTTCCAAGGACATACCGTTTTTTAGTAGGTCTTGTACCTCTCAAAAAAGCAATAAAACTCCCATTACCTGTTCACCCATTTGATGATGAGAAAAAATAATTTGCGGGGTTCTTAAAAAGAATGGATTACTTTACAAAATAAGCACGCTTGATATAGTCTAAATCAGGGAACATGCTGTTCAGATATGTGTTTCCTTGCATTCTTATCATTCTTTGGTCGGGTGCCTCGCCATGTTTTGGATTGATACTTTCCACAACCTCCATCCCTTCAATCACACGGGCAAAAGGTGCAAAACCCATTGAATCTAACCGAACATTATCTGCAAGATTGATAAATAGTTGTGTGGAACGGGAATTGGGTAGCGAACTTTTTGCGTACGTAACAGTCCCTTTTAAGTTACTCTGTTTTACGGGGTCGTCTTTTATCGTTTTTTCGCCATATTTCATATTTAACTGCGGGTCTCCAGCTAACCCAAATTGAACAACAAAGCCCGGGACAACTCGGAAAAAACGTGCGGAATCATAAAATTTTACCTTCAATAATTCGTAAAAATGTTCAACGCCGATAGGTGCCCAGTCTTTGTGACATTCTATAGTAAAGTTCCCATTTGAGCATTCGAAGCGGACTTTAAAAACATCTGGTGCTTTCTCTGGCATTTGTTCAAGGGGTATTTCCTGAGCGGAAGGGATTGTGTTTGGGTTTGTCTCTTCCTTTTTTTCAACTACACTTGTATTTTTTTTTGTATTTTCGTTTTCCATTTTTCCAGTCTCCTCATTTTCTTTTGAGATTTCTTTTGCTTGTTCAAGTTTTTTTAATGCCTCTTCTGCCTGTGCCATTTGAACCCGTGTTAATCGTGGTTGAGCAAAGAACCATGAGTAAAAACCGATGGAAACGATGCCTAAAACCAGCACGATAGGGATAAAAACGATTTTATTCATAGATTATTTCACCCTTTTAATTATTTTTTCTTTGAAATTATTACTCCTTTTTTATATAGTAGATATGATTTTTAAGTATAAATAATTATAGTATTAATTAACAACATGATTTTAAGATTAATTTCACGATGGAGGACAATTGATATGAGAAGGTATTTAATATTAACGGTTCTGGTAGTTATTTTATGTTCACGTTTGGCTTACGCAGTGGAGCTAACCCTTAGCATTCAGGGTTCAATAGATGACATTTCGAGGATAATTGAACTTCTCCGACAGGCTGGAATTGGATACTCAACCCAACAAAGTTCGGAAGACCCTTTTCGCATCCACATTTACAGTTCAAGTGAAGCAGTTCAAGAAGAGGTAAAAGAGAGTCCTTCGTTAGGCTTTCAAGAAATTCGAGGTGAACCTGAAAATCCTGTTGCGGGGACACCATTGAAAATTTTTGCAAAACCAATTGACCCTTTAAAGATAATAGACACTATTTCAGCAAATATTTTTGGGACAAACATTAATGCCGATTTGAGAGATGATGGACAGAATGGGGATGAGATAGCAGGAGATGGTATTTGGACAGGAATGATTACCCTACCTGTTGATGTTTATGGTAGTAAAACCATCTTGTTAACTGCCTTTGATGACAAAGGTAAAATAATCCAGCAGAAAATGTCGGATGGAACTGTTAAGCCAGTGATAGGAACACTTGACTGTGTTATTCAAGCATCTGAAAACAAATAAACATTCGGTAAAATAACTCATATTTTGAGAAAAAAGGAATTAACCCTTGCAATCCGAAACAATTCGTCTTCTTGACCGATGGGTCGGCATACTTCTCTGTTTTCTGTTAACTATCTTCAATAAAATATGCTCTTTATTTTCAAGGGTAAAGGGGGAAATTCATAACCCCAAAAAGATTATTTTCGTAAAATTAATTGAACAAGGGGCTATGGTATTAGCAATTCCAGCATTAGAGAGAGCAAAACAATGGGTTGGTAAAGAGAATGTTTATGCGTGTGTGTTTAAGAAAAATAGTTTTGTTTTGCCGACATTAGAAATACTGCCAAAAGAAAATATCATTGAGATTGACACATCAAATGTTTTCAGGCTTCTCCGTGATGTGTTTAGATACATGTGTAAATGCCGTCGGATAAAAATAGACACGGCTATAGACTGCGAATTTTTCTCAAGGGGTTCCGCAATTATTACCTACCTTAGTGGAGCCCGAGCACGGGTTGGAATGCATGGATTCTTGAACGATACGCCTTATCGGGGCAATCTAATGACACATAAGGTAACCTATAACCCTTATATACACACTGCTTATGTATATCTCCTTATGGTAGAGGCAATTAAGGAAAAACCATTTGAAATACCTTTACTAAAAATCCCCTTCTTGCATGAACCATTAATCATTCCGCGTTATGTCCCACATCCAGAACGAAAGCGGAAATGGGAACAACGGCTTGGTATCGACCCAACACACGGGAAGAAGAAGCCTTATGTTATTCTAACTCCTAATCCATGTGATTTGCTTCGTGTTCGTAAATGGCCATTTGAAAATTATTTTAGTCTATGCGAAAAACTCATTCAACGATATCCTGAAATTGTGTTCGTGCTAACAGGTTTTGCTGAAGAACGTGAAGAACTATCAAAGTTTGAAAGAACGTTCGGAACCGATTACTTTATCAATACAGCAGGTGAGACAGATTTTGAGGACTTGCTAACGTTATACAACCTTTGTGATGTTTTGGTAACAAATGATAGTGGACCAGCTCATTTTGCGACAACATCAACGATAGGAATTGTTGTATTATTTGGGCCTGAAACCCCCGTCCTGTTTGCACCTATTGGAGATAATGTGCATGTGTTATATACAAACCTCGCATGTAGCCCATGCCTGAACGCTCATAATTATCGGTTTTCTTTCTGTAATAACAATTTATGTGTACAAATGATATCGGTAGACAACGTTTTTGAAGAAGTGTGTAAATCTCTATCTTCTTTCTCAACGACAGTATTAGATACAAACAAATAACATTCATGATTTGATTAGAAAATGAATATTATAACCCCAATAAAAACAGGTGTTAAGGTAGCAAATATCATTTGGAGTCGATGGAGGGAGTCTATCCCTTACTATTTACCTATTCTTATTGCCTTTGTTACGTACCGCTGTAATCTTCGTTGTGTTATGTGTGGTCTTTGTGAACTGAGAGAAATTTACAATCCAAAAGAATTGAATACAGAAGAGTGGAAGAACGTTATCCATTCTGCAAAGAAATTGGGGACAATGATTATTTCAATATCTGGTGGAGAACCACTACTACGAAAAGACCTTGAAGAAATCATAGCATGTGCGGACAAAAATAATATTTCTACACACCTTTGCACAAATGGCACACTTATTGACAAATCAAGAGCCCAATCCTTAAAAGAGGCTGGTGTAAAAACCATTTCCTTTTCTTTGGATAGTGCTTCGGAAGAAGTCCATGACTCTATCAGAGGTAAAGGACAGTTTAAACGAACAATGGAAGGGATACTATGGATTCATAAAATTGCACCTGAGATAAGAACGAGCATTAATGTTGTGATAACGCGGAAAAACTTTCGAGGAATGTCCAACCTTGTTAAACTGGCAAAAGAAGCAGGGGTTCATCAAATTAAGTTTGCCCCAGTACATAAAAATTTACTCCATCGATTTAAACGTGAGGATTCATGGACAGAATACTTTTTCGATGCAAATGATATTAAAGAGCTTGAGGAAGAACTGAAACAGACACAGGCACTTTGCAAACAGGAAAAAATACTTACGACCTCCGATAATTTTTATAAAGGAATTCCGAGAACGTTTATTCAACCTAATAAATTCACGTGCTATGCAGGTTTTTTGGATTGCATAATTACACCAGAAGGGAACATAGGTGCTTGTTGTGATATTGAAAGTACATTGTCCGTAAGAAATAAATCCCTTGAAGATATATGGCATTCGCAAGAATTTCATCAGTATCGGATGCAGGTCTGCCGTTGTAAAAAGTACTGCTGGGATACAACCAATACTGAATTTAGCCTACGTCTTAATGCAAAAACTTTGTTTTCCGAATTGCCTACTCTCCTAAAAGAATTTCTATTCTACCTAAAGTAAAAATATATACAAACTATATATACCCTATGTCTTTTTAATGGAGCAATAATATCTTTCACTTTTGAATATTTACATAGTATTTTTAAAAACAGTATTATAATAACATTGTTCATTTAAGAAGGGATGATTTTATGAGTGAAAACATAAATCGCCGAGACTTTATCGGCATAACAGGCTCTACTTTTAGTTTAAGTATGCTTGGTGGTACTAATTCACCGTCAATTATTGCCACCAGTAATCTATCCACAGAACTTTTATCGGATGTATATGGCTTAGTTGAAAAGACACCTTTTGTAGATACTCATGAACATCTGCCTCCTGAGAGCGACCGAATTGCAAACAAAGGGAATAAGGACAAAACACCTGCTCCTGATTTTGGAATGCTTTTTAGCCACTATGCGGATTCTGACCTACAGGTATCTGGACTATCCCGAGATGATTATAAAAAACTTATTTCATGGGAATTATCCCCTAAGGATAAATGGAAATTGATAGCACCATTTTATGAACGATGCAGAAATACCGGCTATTTACTGTGTGTTCGTGAAAGTGTAAAAGCCCTTTACGGAGAAGACGATATTTGTGAAGAAAATTGTGAAACCATAAGCCAGCAGTTAAATGAACAAATTCAATCTGGTTTCTATCGCCGAATATTACGTGACGTAGCACATATCGATTATGCACAGGTTAATTGCCTACAAAGTGGAACCTTTAGGGAAAGTGAACCTGCTTCAGACCTGTTATGTTTCGATATATCCACAGTTGGCATTGCCAGTTCTATTTCTAATATTTCTAATCTGAATAAATTTGCAGAGAAACCAATAAAGACATTAAAACAAGCCCATACCACAATTGAACATATCTTCGAACGATTCGGGCAGAAGGCAATTGCTATAAAAGACCAGTCCGCTTACAGGAGACGGCTCTTATACGAAAATGTTAAGGATAAGGATATAGAGTCCATCTTTAAACAATTTGTTCAAAAACCGAGTTCCTTAAAGCCTGAAGAACTTAAAGCCATTCAAGACAACTTATTCCGCAAGTGCTTGCAATGTGCTACAGAATATCATTTGCCTGTAAAATTGCACACGGGATATTTCGCTGGATATGATGGAATGGATTTATCACGAGTTCGTGATAACCTATCTGACCTCGTATCGCTAATCAAAGACTTCCCGAATACAACTTTTGTGCTGATGCATATTTCATATCCATATCAACATGAATTAATAGCCTTATGCAAACATTACCACAATGTCTATGCGGACATGTGCTGGTCGTGGATTATTGACCCTGCTTCTGCAACACGATTTTTGAAGGAGTTCCTTACTACAGCACCTGCACATAAGATATTCACCTTCGGTGGTGATTATATTCCTGTAGAACTTGTTCCAGGGCATGCTAAAATTGCCCGCAAAGGAATTGCTCTGGCAATAATGCACCTATTACAAGAAGGCTGGCTTAGCGAGTCCGAAGTACCTACCTTGGTTCAACGTATTATGAATCGTAATGCCCACGAATTATTTGACCTTCCTCGTGTATTAAGGGCATATAGAACCTAATTTTTACAAAGTAAAATAAAATATATTTTCAAACACGAGCCGAGCCCTGATGTTTATTTGTCGTGACCCATAGAATACCATTTACCGTATGGTAGAGGAAGTGAAAACATTTCAAGTGATATAGATTTATTATCTATGGTCGAATTGGTGTTCCCTTGCCAATCTACGGTGATGTTGTCGAACCATGCACCGCTAAATGAACCTTCTTCATTACCACACCAGACTCCAAGCATAACAAGCATTGTATCGAAGTTTAACGAATCAAATGATTTGTCCACATTTATTAATTGGTAGATTTCTGGAAGGTTAAGGCTGATTTGATGCGACCTGTATCCATAATCGGGTAACCGCATTGATACCATAATTCCTTGTTCCCTATATTGGTCTAATGTCCTCGCTTTTTTTGGATATTCGTCGTGATAATTCCATATTTTTGGAATGTGTTTTACTCGCTCCTCACGGGCTCCCCAATGACCTACCCACATCCAACGAAGCTCCGTGTCTGCAAATAATGCGATACGGATATAACCCCCACCATAAAAGCTCTTTTCGTTATTTGGAACATAATATTGCAACTTACATGTAGGCTTTACATTGTTATTAGGAACTCGTAATACCTGATAGACATCCATTGTCTCGTCATATTGCCATGCATGTCCCTTATATCGAGTGTAGAGATGTAATGCTGTGGTACCTGAAAACTGGTCGCATGATTTTGTTTCCCAAATAAATCCTGATTCCTGCTCTGATTGATACCGATATGGGAAAAACCAACCTTTCGACTTATTTTCAAAATCTCCATTTACAATCTCTGGTGTATTCGCAATTTTACACCAATGTTCAAATGCACGAGGGTCCATGTCACGGGTGAAGATAGGAAATCGTTCAGGAAATTCATATTTTGCAGAACAACCTAATTGCCTACCATATAGTTTTAATTTTGATTGGGATATTTCTGCCTCTGCGAAATAACCCCGATCTTGATTAGTATTAAATTGTGGGTACTCTTCTCCAAAGGCTCTACCGTTAACTAACGTTGGAAGAACCACAAACGTTGTGCCCTGATACTCCCAAGCAGTTCTGACTGAAGCTTTAACTCCATTATGAACATGCCCCATAAACACATATTGGACATTGCCATAGCGGACAAGAACATCTAACAATTTGTTTTTCTTATCTTTTGGGTATGTGTAATATTCCAATTGTGATAGACCTACAGGCAGTAAATGATAGTGTAAAAATACTACTACAGGTCGACGCCATGCCTCATGCAATTCATTCTCAAGCCAGCTTAATTGCTCCTCAAAACCACCGTTCGGTGACAGTAATTCAGGTGCACATAAAATCACCATCCGCCATGTTCCAATATCAAAAGCATAATTCGGTGCACGAAAACCACATAGATGCTCCTGCAAATCTAAGAACAAACCATCGTTATATTTTCCATCATGATTTCCATGAACTAATGCTATCGGCATCTTTAACGGTTTCACTGCCTTCTCGAAACCTGCAAAATAATTAGGCTTAGGAAAGGCAACTAAATCGCCGTTAAATATTACAACATCGGGTTGTTCCTGATTTGCTAACTCAACAAACTTTTCTAATAACAATTCCAATTCTCGTTCATAGCCAGAATCGCTATCCGCTGGTCCTATTTGTGGGTCTGCAACAAGCCAAAGACGAGCACTATCATTTTTCTCCGCTAAAGAAGAATAAATCTGCCCAACATCATTTGCACATGAAACACAAAATAAAATATAAAAAGCAACCATAAACTATGACTTTGTTTTAAGTATTACCATACTTTATGAATATAGGATACCATAAAGATAGCCGTTTTCTAATATCACTCTCTTTTATTGAGTATCTGCTTATTTTATCACTTGAAATACCTCATATTTAATTTAAATTAAAAGGGAAATTTAGTAGAGGCAAATACATACGTTTTGATTAACTACATACGTCAGGGCAAACACATAGGTTTGCTCCTACATGAACATTAAGAAATGTGTATGGTTAGAGAAACGATGCTCACCCTAATTAGATCATTACAAAACTTTTACAACTACATAAAACAGATGAGATGGCTTCGTTGTTCTTTTAGCCATGAATGGCCACAAATAAATACAAATAAAACTATAACCAAAATATTTATCAACACATACAAGATAAAAAGAGCATCAAAGATGCAAAATTCATATTTTTATTTATACAATTGAAATAATAAAATATACGTAATAAACCTTTAAGATAAAAGCGGTGATAATTTAAGTAAACTTAAAATAATTAGTAAGGAGGTAATTATGTTGAGGAACCGTTACTTGCCTCTGCTCATCGTGTGTTTTTTTATGTTGATATTAGTTGGTTGTTCTGGACCACCAGACCCAGATTTGAATGGAAATTGGAAAGGACAGACATTCCGCAAAGGTCAATTGTTAGGTGAGTCAAGTTTTTATTTCAAAGACGGCAAAACAAGTGTAAACGTATTTGGAAAATCAAAGAATGGTTTTTACACAACTGACACATCGGTTGACCCACATAGAATAAAATTTGACTGGGGTACAGAAGGAAATGTTGCTTATTTTGATTGGGGGATTTATAAAATTCAAGAGTCTGGTTCTTTATATATGAGCATTAGTGAGAAAATTAATGAGTATCCACCATCTGACTCATTAGACCCGAAGATAGGGGATGCTGTTTTCGCATTAAATAGAAATCAAAAAAGTATGACGGTTGATGAATATTCTTATTTTTTGAAAAAACTCCGTATGATAATTGGTTTTTAAGGGTTGAGGATTTACTGTAATTCTATAGTATATGTATCTCTATTTTTTAAGGGTATGAATCTCTATTATTGCATATAATTTTGTTATTATATTTTGTAAAAGAATTAATACTAACAAAGTAATTTGCAAAATAACTCATTAGGAGATTTTATGTTCCTAATATTATTAACTCTATTAGGGATTTTTGGCGTTGAAAATATTGATAATAAGCCACCTATTGCAATACATAGCGATGAGATACAAATTCAGGAGAAGGAAGAGAATAAACAAATCGAGACGGACGCAGATAAATCACCAAAGCAAGAAGAAACGCTCCAGTTAAAGATTGGTCAGTTATTTCTAATTACCCTACAAGGGACACATGGTACTATTTCTGGTGACCGTATTTTTCTAAATCAATATACACCTGCAGGTGTGGTTGTTCCACGGATTCTTGAACCGAAGTGGGCAGAAGATTATTTGGCGGGGATACGTTTTGCGGTTCGGAATCCAGGATTACCGCTATGGTTAGCAGGCGATATATATGAGGTGACGGAGCGAGAACGAGGTGCTCCTTCGCCATATATTAATTTGCCTCCACTTTTGTCTTTGTCAGCCAACCCTGAGACCCAAAATATAGAAAAAATAGTTCAGCTTTGGCGTAGTTATATTCAGGGTTTGGGATTAAACATGATGTTAGGTCCACATTTAAGCTTAGCGTCGACATTGCCCAAAGCCCGTAGGGATCTGCAATGTTTCGGGTCTAATGCAAAAATATCAGCTGACATTGCGGTACAGATGTACCACCTATGGAATACCCCTTCCGCACTGATGGTGCCGATGGATTTTCCAGGGGGACAAACCAATCGTGAAGGAGTTCAACCTGCAGTGTTGCTCACCCCAGAACAATACCTTGCAGAGAATGATATTCTACCTTATAAAATGCTGATGGAGGAAGGGGTTCCAATAATTCATGTTGGGACAACGTTAGTGCCAACTTTAGACCCACAGGGGAAACCTGCTTGTATTTCACGTTATGTCTTGTCAGATTTACTAAGGAAACAATTAAATTTTACTGGTGTGGTTATTGCAGGTCCCTTAGATGCACCTGAAGTAGTAGAGTTTATGGATTCATCTGAGGCAGGTGTAGAGGCGTTACGATATGGTGCCGATGTGCTTTATTATCGCGGACCTGCTAATACAGCAAGCCGAGCTATCGATCGTATCACCCTCGCAGTTCAGCGGAATGAAATTCCAATCGAACGGATAGAACAAGCCTATAATAATATTAAATCATTGAAGAACGCTCAAATTGCTGTAGTGAGTAAAGAAAAACCGATTAAGCCAACAGAACTAACGAAACAAAAAGGTGATTTGTACGACTATTCCTACTTTATTATCAAAAATTCCATTACACTGGTTCGTAATCATGGGGATATACTGCCAATCGTCAAAGGCTCTACTCAAGGGATAGGTATTGCTGGTCCTGTTGGTGTTAAGGAATTAGATGAGTATTTACAGAAGTACCATAAAAACATCGGATTGCAACCGATGACATCATCACTTCGTTTAGGTTATATTCAGGATTTTGACATTGAACGTGCGGTGAAAAATGTTGGTAAATTCCCGATTGCGATATGTACTATTGTCTCTTCTCTTCGGCTAAAAGAACAAGAAGAATTCATAAATCGTATAAAAGAGACAGGAGCCAAAGTTATTGCCTTAGTTTTGGGACATCCTCAGGCACTTGTATGTGCCAAAAAAGCAGATGCAATCCTAATTACCTATGCAGAACCTCCTGCTTATCAAATTGCAATAAAGGCATTAGCGGAAACATTGGTCGGTTTCCCATCATTCCGCTTTCGTTCAGTTATTGAGGATTCTATATTGGAGGCAAATCGTGAGTATACTTTTTCATTAAAAGAATTAGTAGCTATGCCACCTGGTAGATTGCCGATATCTATCGGTGAAGATTTTCCAGAAGGGGCAAGTCTAAGTTATCAAGTAGAAACATTAATAAAAAAATGTGAATGGACTATTCAAGGGAAAGACAGGTTCAAAGAGTCCTCCTTTACGTACTCTTTTCCTTTATCAGGTGAATATACTTTGGAGTTACAGGTACAGGGTGCTGATAAACAAGTTCAAACAAAAACCTATGTGTTAATTGTAAAATAAAAAGATTGACTAACTTATAAGTCCTCCTTAACTCGCTTTTGAAATGGAGGAGAGATAGTATTGACCATTGTCAAACTATATGTAGTAAGACCTTAAAGCAAACTCTTGGTTATGCTAAGAAGATTAACACAGTATTTTAAGGAATAATATGCTGTTAGATATTATTTAAAGGTTATAATATTATATATTTTTTATATCATTTACATTTGAAGTTATATTTTAAGGTTTTATGTAGAAGTGAAGAAGTTAGCATTTATTTTATTACTTATTTGTTACTTGTTAGAAAACGAATCTTTTGCACAGAAGGCATCTTTACCTGTCCGATATATTGTGAAAGTAAACATTGAAAACATGTCGGATATTGATTATCTTGAGCAACAAGGTTATTCTGTTGATTCGTTTGATGGACGATATGCACATGTTTATATTCCAGAATCCGCAATGGAAAAACTAAAAAACGAGGGTTTTGAACTACAAGTTATAGGAACAGACCCTTCACCTCACTTAGAAAAAACACCTTCGGGGTATCATAACTATGCGGAATTAACACAATTTTTACAAAGCCTCACTAATACGTATCCAGATCTTACCCGCCTAACTTCATTGGGACAATCTGTACAGGGGCGAGAGTTATGGGCACTTCACATTACAGATAACCCAGATATAGAAGAAGATGAACCAGAGTTTAAGTATATTTCCACAATACATGGAGATGAACCCATTGGAACGGAATTGTGTTTGCTTTTTGCGGAATATCTTCTACAAAACTATTCCACAGATACGAGAATAAAAAATGTTGTTGATGAGGTTTCTATATGGATTGTGCCTTTGATAAATCCAGATGGGCGTGAGGCGGTATCACGATATAATGCTAACGGAGTGGATTTAAACCGTTCTTTTCCTCGTTATCCTACCGACTTTGACACATTTTATTATGATGGGGGTAACATATCTATTGAAACACGGCAACCTGAGACACAGCATATTATGCGATGGTCATTAGAACATAATTTTAGTCTATCCGCAAATTTTCATACAGGTGCTATGGTTGTGAATTATCCCTACGATAACGACGGAGGACCCAGTGGTGTGGAAGCACCTACACCAGATGATGCTCTAATGAAGTGGATAGCCACGCAATATGCTATGTATAACACACCTATGTATAACAGTTCCCAATTTCCTGGTGGGATAACAAATGGCGCAGCATGGTATGTTATTACGGGGGGTATGCAAGACTGGAATTATCGCTTTACAGGATGTATTGAAATGACAATAGAGTTATACAATACTAAATTTCCAGCAGGCTCATGGATACCGACACTGTGGAATAATAATCGAGAATCTATGCTGTCTTATTTAGAGTGTGTTTTACGAGGAGTGCGAGGACTTGTATATGATAGAAAAACGGGAAATCCTGTCTGGACAAAAGTTTTAGTGCAGGGGAACACACAACCCGTATTTACTCATCCGCGTGTTGGGAATTATCACCGACTATTATTACCCGGCATATACAACCTTGCTTTTACTGTACCCGGATATATTCCCTACCGTGTAAATGGGGTTGAGGTCGTTGATGGATGGGCAACGCGTCAAGATGTTCCCCTGAGCGATGGTGACATTAATGGAGATGATAAAGTAAACGATGAAGATGTAGACCTTGCAGTAGAGGTCATTTTGGGCATTACACCAATTGATAAAGATATAGATGTTGACGGTAATGGGTTGGGAGCCTCTGACATACAGGCGATAATCAATCAATCTCTATCTGCTCCCATCGGTCTCTTCCCGGAATAGAGCTTACTCGGAGATAATATGTTTTATTTAGATACTTATCTTTTTAAAAAAGAAAGAATTATATATCGTATATCTGCAATTACCCCATTTATATTTCTTTTTATTGTTCTTTATCTTCACAAAACACGAATTCATGGGGACGCTTCTATATATTTTACTTTTATTCGTGACTTTTTCAAAAAGCCTTTTACCTACGGTTATGAAGTAAAACATGGAGCAACTTCTCCTCTTTGGGTTATATTGAATTCTGTTCCATATTCTCTTTTAGGTTTTGACAAATGGTTGGTTTTTGCTACCTGTTTGAATAAGATTTTTATTTTTGGGGGAATACTACTGAATGTTTATATATGCATTGGCAATAAAAAATCTCCGATATCAGAAAAAGAAAATCTATTTAGTATCTTGTTTTTAGTTTTAGCTTACATGTTTCTTTATTCTCTTTTTATATCCTCTACCCAGTTATACGAAACTGCATTGTTAATATTTCTTCCACCATTTGCTTTATTCTTATTAAAAATAAATTGGAAAAATACAGGTATATTTTTAGCAGGATGTTCTATGCTTATTCGGCCAGAATATCTTTTGTTTTTTCTTAGTGCAATCTTTTTTATTTCAGAGAATAAAAAAAATTTCTGGAAATATCTTCTTGTAGGTATATCGAGTACTGGGGTTGTTTATGGCTATCTATTCTTTATGACAGGGACTCTTCTCCCATCCTCATTTTTAGGGCGAATTGTCCGTTCCTTAGAAAACAAAAATATTTCCTATATAGAGAAATTATTTATATCCATTGGTGATTTATACCGGTTTGCTCCCTCTTTACTCTTTATCTTACCCCTATTTATTTTCTTTGTTGTTCTAAATTTTTCTAAATTCCGTTCCGTGGATAGAATAAAAAATATTATGTTTTTTACTAGTGTACTTCTGGTGTTTATTTACTTTATTTTTCCCCCTATGAATTATTCAGGCAGATATTTGCTAACATTAGTCCCTGTATTGTTCCCATGGATTACAATGGAAATAGTAAGACATTTTTCAAAATATTCAAAGATAGCAATTGTTATTATGTTGCCCCTGTTTTTATTTGCTCTATATCAACATTTGCAATTAAATAAACCCGAAAACTATAAGTATAGTTTTGACCGTATCTTAGGGAATGATTTTGCAGAAGAAATTCGGAGATTGGATGTGCATGAAAAAAGCAAAATATTAATTTATGAAATACAGTTTCAGTTCAACACGAGTGCCCAATTAGTAAGTGCAGATGGTATTGTAGGTGGAGAAATTCTTCCATGTTTATTAAAAGAACAAAATGAAGAAGAGTTTATTAAACAATACGATATTGACTATATTGTTGTATCTAATGCTTTCAAATATAGAAATATTTACAAAGATACTTTCTTTTCGCGAATATTTAAATTTGATTTATCAAGTCCTATCGGTTCTCAATACATACTTTCTGATATTGTACTTACGAAGGTAGCAACAAATCCTGTATTGTTAAATCCTGAGTTGTTTCGAATTGAAAATGGGATTCCTGTGTATAGTTCTAAAGATACTTTATGGAAGCATCATTCGTTGTTATGGAATTCCATTTATAAAGTAAAAAATCCGACTAATAAGTAAAAATATTCTCCTATTAAATTAAAGTAAAAAAGAGTTTATAAAGTCGGTATCAAAGAGGAATTACAGTATTACTTTATTATAAAAGTTGCTTCTGTGGTTTGGAGCAATTCAGGGAGGGGAATAGGCCAATTTGGATTTTTACCGGTTATGGAATCATGAAGGGCCAGCAGTTCTTCAAAGTGACCTTTCTGGCTGGTTCGAGTTTGTATTTCATTGATTTTCTGACCATAACCTTTCAAAGATTTATAATCATCCATCACGAGGGTTTTTCCATCGAAATGAACCTCCATGTACTCTTTACCAAATTCTGTACTTCCCACAGAGAAATATTCAAAACAAGCAATGGAACCATCTTTATATTTTAATATCACGATTTTATTATCCACTGGGCTATATCGGTCTGTCGTTGGTGTTATTGATTCTACTGAGATACTCTCTATGGGGCTTTTTGTAAGGAAGGAAATGGTATCTATAATATGGCATGCTTCCCCAATAATCCTACCGCCTGTTTCAAAAACCCAATGGTCTGGAGGTAAAAGTCCTGCATTCATTCGATAATGGATAAGCAAAGGGTTAATTCGTTTGTCGGTATGTTTTTTTATCTCTGTAAGATATTTACTGAAACGGCGATTAAAACCGACAAGTAATACAGGTTTAGGCCCACTTCCTTGTAAATAGAAGTCCTTTATTTTATCCAATTCCTCCTGAGATATGGCTAAGGGTTTTTCCACAAAAACATGTTTTCCTGCCTGTAATGCTTTCAAACAGTATTCCGCATGAGAGTCGTGTCTTGTAGTTATCAAAACAAGGTCCACCTGCTTATCACTTAATATTTCATCCAGATTGGTTGTGGTATATTTGGCTTGATATTGTTCTGCTACGAACTTTGCCTGTTGTGCGGAACGGTCCATAGTTGCGTAAATAGAATATTTATCTTTAAGTTTGGCCAGGTTTGGTAAATGCATATTTGTAGCAAAGCCCCCCGTACCAATAATAGCAACATTAATAACGGATTTTGGGGTATAGCTCGTATTCACATGAATTATTTGTTGTGATATGTCCGGGAGTAAAGGTTTTTCCTCAGGTAATCCATATTGGAGAAGGACGATTAACGGGCGCGGTATTTGTGAAGAAAGACAGTCAAAAGCATCCGCAATTTGTTCAATGGGGTATGTTTTTTCTATCAATCTGTCAAGTTTTATGTGCTTACTGTGTATTAATCTCAAGTATTCTTTCATGTTCCTGTTCTCTGTCCAGCGAACATAGGCATACGGATAATCAACCCCTTTTTCTTCATATTGGGTATCATATCTGCCGGGTCCATAAGATGTGGAAATAAGAAAATCCAATTCTTTGGAGTAAATATCTTCACGCTTAATTTCGGAACCTGACACACCTACCAATACAACTTTTCCTTTCTTTCGTGTCATACGGAAGCATTGAGATAACGGTTCGTTTTGCTGGGTAGACGCGGTAAAAATAACTGCATCTGCTCCGTAACCATCACTCCAATTGATTACTTTATCAACATGATTTTCATCATTAGAGTTAATAACCAATTCTGCCCCCAATTCTTTAGCAATGTTTAAACGATGTGGGTCAATATCAATTACTGCTGTCCTTATACCGGAAGCAATGAGCATCTGTGTAGTTAACAAACCTAAAATTCCTGCTCCAAAAACCACCCCAAACTCACCCAGTTGTAGGTTTGCCCGTCGTATACTTTGTATTGCTATTCCTCCCAATGCTACAGTGGAAGCCTCTTCGAACGATACTTCCTCGGGAACCTTAACCACGAGATTTTCAGGGACAGTAACAAACTCTGCATGATGAGCATATCCTACACCTGCTGCAGAAACTTTATCTCCGGGTTGAAATCGGCTAATCCCTTCACCGACTGCTATAACAATACCACTAACTGAATAACCGATAGGTGTGCCGGATTCTAATTTATTCTTAACTTTTGCATAGGCAACTGTAAAACCTTCATCTCTCAATATATCGAGCACTTTTTTTACTTTATCCGGTTGTTCCCATGCCCGTTGAATTAATGGTTTCTTACTGCGGGCAAGTCCGCTCAATTCAGTCCCTGCTGAAATGCAACTAAAAATAACTTTTATTAGCACCATTCCTTTGCCTACCTGCGGAGCAGGAACATCAATGGTCAGTGCTTTTCCTTTTTTAATAATTCCCTGAAGCATGGTAATCTCCAAATTATAAATAATTATGTTCTTTCTGTTGAATTGTTATTTGATGTATTTCCAGCGGTAGTGGTGGGTTCCATCCATCGGATGGCTTGCATTTTTAATCTTTCAACCCGTTCTTTGACTTCATAGAAACGGGATAGATATTCTGCGATAGCCCGAAACATCCACGCTACGCCCCACCTTGGAAAGGTGATTTTAGATGTAAAAAATGGATAACGCCGATAATATAGCTCACCTGTTTTTAAGTTCCGCATGTGGAACCATGCCCAGCGCAGAACAAACACTGCAAGAACATGTGCTGCAGGAATAACCTCAGCCAAAATTGAAGGGCACAAAATCCCCTCTGCACAAGCGTGTATATCTACGGGCCATTTCTTATTTTCTGCAAAGTAAGGTTGACCGAATTCTTCAAATAAAGTAGCGTAAAACTGGAACCCTTTCAAAATTTTTTCTTTGAGCACTTCATTGGGTTCTAACTTATAAATTCCATATAAGGACCTTAAAACAAACCCTGTATGATGATTATCTATGATTTTATGTAATTCTTTTTCAGAGGGGTCGCCATCCTCCCAATATCCATAATACCATGAACCGTTTTCGTTTTGTGCATTAAGAGAAAATTCTAATGCGGGTTGTGCGATCTCCTTATATATTTTCTCTCCTGTAATATGGGAGACATAATATAGATATTCTGCTACAAGCAGGTTTGCGTTATGAACTTTTCGTGGGTCCCCTTTAAGCGCATAGCCAAAACACAATCCGCCATTTTTCAGTTTCCAGTGAGGGAGTTCTTTAGTAAAAAATTCTGCAATTTCAAGTATAGCGGAGAGATATTGTTCTTCTTGTGTCATCTGATAAGCGGATAAAAAGGCTTGACCTGCAATAGCGGTAACAACGCTAACAGGAGTTTTCGCAGGGACATGTACTCCTTTGCCAGTATAAGCAAAGGGATATCCCCATGCCCAGCCATCAATACCGGGTGTTCTTTGAGAACGGAGCCATAACAAATGCGTTTTCGCTTTTTCTAAATGTCCCTTTTCAGGCTCTATTGAGTGCAACCGCAGATACCCCGTTGCCATTAATGCATGGGCTTTAGGATTTTCTGTTTTCTTCACACGCAGGAGCCATCGTGTAAATTTAGGAAATAATTCAGAATAGCCGGAACTTAATTTGCGTAGAAGAGGAATGGTCTGTACGGAACGAAATAGAGGATGGTCTTTTACATCGAAACGGTCATAGCCATACAAGCCGTTTTCTTCAATCCAGTTATCTAATTCTTCTATCCACTCCCACGCCAGAGCCACATCCGGATTGTTTGTTTCTTTCATTTGGTTTATCCCTTTGCAATATCCAATAGGAATTCTTTCAGTCGAGGATAGTTTGCTTCAAATGAATATAATTCTATAACGCGTTGTCGCGATTTTCTGCCCATTTGTTCTCGTAAATCTGGGTCCATTATCAACCTTTCTAATCGGTCATACCACTCTTCGGGGGTTTGTGCAAAGAAACCGTGAACGCCATCCTCTATTACTTCTGCATTCATCCCCACAGGTGAGATAACAACAGGTGTCCCCACACCCATGTATTGCAACGCCTTAAAGGCACATTTTCCTCGTGCCCGTGGTGTATCTATCAGTGGCATTAAACCGATATCCGGTTTTTGTAGATATTCAAATTCCTTTTCAAATTTCCAATTTTCGAATACAACATTTACTCCATCCATATTGTAATCCAAGCCATTAGAGGCAATAAACAATTGTATCGGATATTTTTTAGATAACTCTTTCAAAGGGTCTTTGAGTATATCCAGGTATCCTAAATTAGTATGTAGCCCTGTCCAACCTATAATTACTGGATTATTATGTTTTGGGTAATCTTTCTTTTGTTGATGCTTTTCCATATCAATACATGTAGGAACGATAACGATTTTCTTGGCTCCCCATGGTTTCACATGTTCTTCCAGATAACGATTGCCAACGACTGCTCCCGCACATATTTTGCACATCTTTTTAGCCCAATCAAAATCAACAAAACGAAGTAAAAAATTGTTTACGAAAGCTGGTTTTTCCCATACCGCATCGTCAATATCAAAAACCATGTTTTTATTAAATACATGGATGATGTATTCAAATATGGGTGGTCCGTATTTAAATATAGGTCCTCTTAAAAATATGACATCTGCATTAAAAATGTGTCGTAGTTGGAACCAGCGATTAAACCACACACATAGCCAATAAATTGCTTTTTTATACTTTGGTTGGTTCTCAAAATATTTTAGGTAGAAATCCACAGAAGAATGTAAGCAAATTACACATTGGTGCCCTTCCGCTTCAAACATATCCGCAAATTTTTGTACACGATATCTGATAGCGGCAATTTTTTCAGTGGCGTTCCCGAAAAATACTATTTTCATCCTTTTTTTATCCTTTATTAGCCATTTTCTTCACCAATGATGTCTCGCTCAACTATCTCTGCTGGTCGTGTAAATGTGCCAGGCCACATTTTGCGACCTGGGTAAATTGCAGTCAAGATTCCTGTGTGGACATTATCTCCTAAAACCGCTCCTAACTTTTTTAATCCTGTTTCAATCAAGACACCATTCACAACGGATTTAGGTGCTTGTCCATCATGACGGACATTTGCAGTTACCGTTCCACATCCAAGGTTGACCCCCTCACCCAAAATGCTATCACCAACATAATTCTGATGAGGGGCATAGGCATGGTTAAATAAAATCGAGTTTTTTATTTCAGAAGCCTGACCAACACGACAGTTATCCCCGATAGTTGTATAAGGTCTTATCCAGCAGTTCGGACCTATCATACAATTTTTCCCAATGTAAGCTGGTCCCTCAATATAACTACCTGGCCGAACAACTGTCCCTTCATCAATAAAGACTTTTCCTTCGATCCATGCACCTGACATTATCGTTCCCAAGACCTTAGGCTCTTCTATACGGTCTAACAAAAAAGCGTTAGCCCGAAGCAAGTCCCACGGGTAGCCAATAGGTAGCCAATATCCCTCCGCTGGTAATACCCAGAAACCCTTTTGTTCCGCCATTATTTGTATTGCAGAAGTAATTTCAATTTCTCCGCGTTCAGATAAAGGTGTATTATGTAGAATCGGAAAAATCTCTGATGTAAAAAGATAAGCACCGATATTTGCAATGTTGGAGAATATAACTTTCGGTTTTTCGACAAGTTTTTTTACTTTGTTATCACTATCAAGTTCATATATTCCGTAATCTTTGGGATTTGGCACTTCTTTTACTAATGCGGAAGGACGCTTTTGCTGGGCAAGATTTTTCAAATCGTTAGGGTCAAAGAGGTCATCTCCATTCATCGCAATAAATGGTCCTTGAACTTCTTTTTCGCACATCAATACAGCGTGTCCTGTTCCTCGCTGTTCTTCCTGAATAACATAAGTAATCTTTTTCCCTTTCCAGTTATCGCCCAATCGTTGCTGTATCATTTCCTGACGATACCCAACAACGAGAATAAACTCATCAACAAAAGAGTAAAGTCCTTCTAATTGAAATTCAATAATAGGTCGGTTTAATAGAGGGAGTAGTGGTTTTGGACGTGTTACAGTGAGCGGGTAAGTCCGTGTGCTTTTACCTGCACAAAGAATAATTGCTTTCATTCCAAACAAGACTCCTTTTTACCATTCGTCTAATGAATAATCTTCATCTAATCCTTGCATTCGACATTGAATACATAATAACCATGTCCAACAAAAAACAATAATATCTACAGCCGCTAAAGGAATAATTATAACTGTCTTTAGGAGGGCTGTTAAAATAGTTTGTTCCTCGAACACTGGCAAACTAAGGACAAATAATGAAGTAAATAACGACATGGCGATGATAACCCACATCCCGACTGTCTCACCGAACTGCCTTGTGATGGCACGAAAAGGACGTGTCATTGGGTCATCCTCCGATAACTTTTCCCCTGAATACATCCAGCAGATAGATAAGGGCAAATATATAATATTTGCAATAATTCCTAAGACACTAAATAAATCGGCAAGGTTTGAGTAACCATAATCTACTAATACAACTGAAACCCTTGTTATTGTAATCAAAGCAATATTTACACCGAACCAGAGCAGAAAGAAACGGCGCAATGCCTCAAGGTCACTCTTACAACGCCATACGGGGAAATCTAACAAAACTCCTAATCGTGAAAAAATAATAGATTGGATAATCGCCAGAATAGCACATAAGATAATCTCTTTTATAATGTCTATTACAGAAAGGATAAGACTATCAGGGAATCCTTCACCAGAAAGACCTAAATATAATGAAAATAATTCATAGAAAAGAAATAATAAGCTGTGAAGGGCAACATAGGTGACTCCCAACAAAACTACATTTGAGATTTTACCCTTCAATCGTTCCCATTCCATAAAATACAAAACCTTCCTTAAAAAACTATTTATTGTTTATACGTTTCTTAACTACTCCAAGATAGTATCGAGATTAAGTAATATTGAATAGTTACTTTAATATTTTATAATATCCAGCAAGATAATTATACTTCTTTTGCTTACCTTTGTTAACTTTATCTTATGGTTTGTTTTATCTAATTAGGGATTGTTAAATAAATACCTATACATTTTCGTTTATTTGATTAAACAGCACAGTTACAAATCAAAGCAGAAATAGGGAAAATATATGCGAGCATATTTGTTGGTTTTGACAAGTTTCTTTGTAATCTTCTTGCAAGAAATTACTTATGCAGACCGTGTTGAGTTTTCTAATGGCGATATTCTTACAGGAACTATTGTAGAGATTAATGAGAATTATTTGGTTATCAATACAGACATTGCGGGCGTTTTGACTATAAAACGTAAAGATATAAAGAAAATAGAATCTACTTCGCTTGTTGAGGTGACTTACTCGTCAGGAGAAACCTTTCAAGGAACACTGCATGTATCGGGAGATAAATATATTGTTCAGGAAGGGAAAGAGAAAAAGATAATTCTATGGGAAGAAGTAAAAAAGATTGCACCTTTATCAACAAATGAAGATGCAGAAGGAGACCCACTTATTCAGAAAGATAAACGGAAATGGTCAGGAAACATTCGGGCCTCCGCTACACTTCAAAAAGGAACAACGGACACTATAACTATGGAAAGCGGGATCGCTATTTCTGGAAGAAAGAGAAAGGATTCGATAAATATAGAATTAGACGGTGCCTATGGAGAAGTGGAACAACAGATTAATACTCGTAGATATGGTGGAAAGTTTCGTTATCAATACTACCCTAAAGAGAAGTGGTATATATATACAGACACAAATGCGGAACGAGATGAAAGCAGAAAATTAGGTTTGCGGGGGCAAATAGGTGGTGGGACTGGATATGAAATTATTTCACAACCACGTCAGACATGGGCTCTGGAAGGTGCGTTAATGTTAACCCACGAAGAATGGCTTCCTTATGTCCCTTATGAAAAGGATAAGGTTAAGGAACAAAATTTTCAAGATGGACTTAACAAAATTACACAGGCTTCCCAAAGATTAATTCAGTCTCCAGAAGATATAACAAGTTTGGGGGATATAATTGGGGGAACAATCAACATGTTAAATCCATTAGGCAATAATGAAAAGACAAAACAGGATTATACCAGCTTAAAACTTGGGAGCAACTATACAAGAAAGATATTTAATTCAGAATTGTCTCACTCACTAACGTTTGAACCTAATCTCGAACATATTGATAATTACCGGCTTTGCTCTCTCACAACTCTCGTAACACCTGTCTCTAAAAATTTAAGTATCGACCTAACTTTATCCAATGATTACGATAGCGAACATCAAGAACGACGCATTGAACCTTGGGAACATAGACTTTCCGCAGGAATTAGATATGATTTTGGCAAAAAAGATTAATGTCCCAATTCCTTAGTGATGCTTATAAAAAATAAGTGCAAAAATTCAGGTGTAAACCTTGATACAATTTAGGGGAGGCGGAAATTAAGTGTTATCGGCTTTCCATTCCGTATTACCTGAACAGATAATTCCTTCACACCTTTAAGCTGTTCATATATTGGCATAATTTGAGAGAAGTCATTTATTTGAATACCATTCACAGACGAAATAATATCACCATCTTGGAAACCAAGAGCATTAGCATAAGGGATTTGGTTAATATTTGGGACTGCCAAGCCGATAGCATTTCCTGACGAATCTTTTGCCACTGTAGGCAGATGCTTGCTTAACAATTCATTTGGGTCTACTTTTACTTCATTAAAATTGATTTTTGAAACATCTACAAAGGGTGCATTCGAAGTAGAAAATGTGCCTTTGTATACTTCATTCCCCTTGGCTTTTAGCACCTTCTTTTCCTCTTTTTCTTCCGTTTTCTTCTCTTCTTTCTTTTCCACTTTATAGGTTATCTGTGCTAACCCTTTACCTCTACGATAATCCCATGGAGATAATGGAGACATATCAGCCCATAAACCTTTTTTCTGTCGAATAGCCTCTGCACAAAGTTTTTTCAGTTCAATTGCTTCTTTTGCGTTCTCCTCATCCCACCACGCATAACCTTCCTTAACCATCAATTCTTCAACATTAGTAGCATCGTCTGTCTGAACATGAGCAACCTTATTGCCGATACTATCTTGTGTCAAAATATCAATGTTTACTTCTTTATCTTTTATAAGGTCTGAAAGAATTTTTTTTGCCTCCTCAAAATAGTTTTGGCCTTGTTCAGGGCTATCTATACCGTATATTCTTATCTTGAATTCTTGTGAATCATCGATACCTTGAGCAGTAAACAGGTCTCCTTCAGAAATTTCTATGACCTTTACTTTGACTATGTTTTCCCCCGCTAAAAACAGGTGCAATGTAAATATGAATATGGCGAGGAGAATTATTGTATTTCGTGTGTTGCAATTAGTCATAACTATCCCTTTATATATCCTCCCTATATTCTACAACAAAAGGGACAAAACATGCATACATAATTAACGAAACATGTTATTACGAAGGTCGGTGTATTATTAAAGGATGTAATTTAATTTGAAACGCTGGCTACAAGAGAGAAATAACGAAACTTACTCCCGTATTCTTGTTCATACCAATTATTAAATATGGGGGCATACTTTATAATCCACTCATAGGTGGCTTCGTATTTCATGTCTCTACCATGCTTTTCAGACTCAATCCAAACATGTCGCTCAATCTCACGTTTTTGCAAGATATTTTTATGAAGCACTTTAATGTGATGGGGTGAAAATTCGCATAGGTATTGTATCATTTCATTAATGATATCGTCTTCGATGGAAAACTCGATAAATTGATAAAGATTGGAGAGAAACAAATCACGATTACAACCTACTGATAGGAAGGCTTTACCATAACAACAGTCATCATTCACAACATAACTCCTTAACTATAAATCCATTTTATACTTAACGATATATATAAAGACTTTAAATAATTTAACATATCTAAAATTAAAAATCAAGTTTTTTTGTCAATATTTTATATCTCTATTATTAAAATTATACCTTATACTTGCTAAATTGTGTCAATATATGTTATTTTTGTTTTGAACTTTCCATATTTGTTTGACTTACTTCAGTACCAAAATTTAAGATACTTATTGCCTTAACCTGCCCCTGATTTAGGTTGATTTTAATCTTAAATTCTTTGAATATCTTGATTTTACTGAACAGATTATTTATTTTCTCAGGGTTACGAAATTTGAACATGTTTGACTCTTGTAATGGTAGTAAAGAATTTTCAAACTCCGTTATTAGTTTTTCAGGTTTCAACTGGAGGATAAAAGATGAACTGTTTTCTTGGTTAGATATCTGGGATTTGAGGTGCTCAGTAAGTAAGTTTCCAAGTTCCGCATTGGTATAAAAGATTAGTTGATTCTCTGAGCAATTAATATGTAAATCTGTCTGCGAACTTCCGAACATCGGGAAAATAAATTCATTTGCTTTCTCAGTCGGCAATATTTTATTTTTTTCTCCCAATATGTTCACATTTATACGTGTAAGTGATTGGGTAAAACTTTCGCATATATTGGGCTGTGTTGTTGCAACTATACAATATTTAGGCATAAACGGGATAATTTCATCTACATAAAAGCCATCCAGCGAAAGATAGAACTGATTATTGACTAAAGGAGAAAAGGTTTTTATCCAATCCAATAGAGAAATTTCTTTTTCTATTGGAGGAACAAGTATATCCGTTGTTGTAGGAATTGTTTCAAAAGCCCGAATCCATGTCTTTAAGGGGACTCCTGTGTCAATTGCACATGAAAATGAGCCCTCTATCGGTTCCCGAATAGGTTTTGAAATTAATTGAGCTAATAATAAAGTCCATGGTTTTTCAGGGTCAGGATGGATAGTGGCTTCACTTTTCACACCTAACTGAGTTTCTGTTAATCCTATATAGAATTTTACTTCGGGAATTAAAGATTTTATATTTTCCCAAGGTATTTTTATTGTCCCCCATGCGAGGTGTTTTTCCTGATTTTTTGAGATTTCTGCAGAAAGGATTGTTTCGGATTGCGTTCTAATATCTTGGGTAATGGAATTAATCATTGTTTGCCTGTTTGGAGATAATAATAGAACTCGTCCTTTTCGTGTGTAATAAAGTTTTTGGTCAGGTAAAAATTTTAAATTTAACCCACCTGCCCAATCTGTTTCTACTGTGTGGGATAAGGTAAATAACGTTTCAAGGACACAGCCGACTCTGGATAAGCGAACGATAATTAAATAATCATTAAATGTATCGAGATCATTAATAGAAAAATAGAAGAAGTCATAGATTAAATGTTTGACGACCCATAAAGGAATCTGCTCTTGGTCTGATAATAACTGCTTTACCTTTATAGCTGGAGAATTTGGTTCAACTAAGTTCCATAACGGCGTATTTGCGAGAAGCATCCGATTTTGCATTAATCGAGGACTGAAAATCTGGAAATTTGTCTGCTTTGGAATAAAATTTTCTGCAGGATATGAATCTCTTGATAGCCAGAGGGTTAAAATAATTGCAAGTAAAATCAACACAATAAATAGATTAAGTAAAAACTTAAAAATTCCTCGGCTATGCCTTCGCGTACCATATTTCGGGGTTGAATATACCCGTAACGTTTCGCTCATATCTGTTTTTAGTTGTTTAACTCCATTGATATATAACTTGATGGTTTTCCATCATCTCTTCTTATCGTTATCCATATCTTTTTTTCAGTAGGTTCAAAAATTACAGTGCACCTACTTTGTTCATTCCATATCTGAGGAAGTGAAACGTCCTCCTCATCAGAAAATGTCATTATGGCTTTTAATTCGTCCGTACTTATAATTCGCTCCTCCTCAACCTTCTTAAGTAATATCGAATATCTCTTTACTGTAGTTTCAGATGAAGACACTAATGAACCACACCCCAATACAACACCTTGATTTTTCAATGCCTCCGTAGAAATATCTTCCGAAGGATGTGAGGGGAACGTTTGGGCTACCCATTTTCCTTTTGCGCTTTTACCAGCAATGATAGTGTGATACCCAGCTGGAAATTTTATTTTTTCTACTTCACTAATCACAGTTTCAAAGTTTGTTAACTTTGACAAGATATGTTTCAATGTAAATTCAGGTCCTGGGTTTTTCTCAGATAAATCCAATTTGCTCGTATCACGTGTGACTGATAGTACAATTCCTGCTTCATTCATCCCACATAAGGTACCATAAAACCATGGGAAACTTACTTCTACAAACTTAATACCATCGTTTGGTTGATGGTAAAAAACAGTTGGCGTTTCACTTTCAGCCCAGTCAATTGTATGCCCTATCAATAAATCTTTTGCTCCAGCTCGTTCTCCAAATACTGCGATAGCAGTGCATAAAGGCGTGTCAAATAATGGGTTATAAGTCTGGGCAGTTTTTATATTGAGTGCATTTTGTAAAAGCCATATTTTATCGAAGGCTACTTCTGTCCCGTCAGAAAGACCTGTCAGCTCTTCAATTACATCTGGATGCACCATAGAAGCCCATGGACGAATGCTAATAGCCATTGCTGGTAGGATAATACTACTTGCATCAATCCATGAAGTTGGCAAGGAAGATAATAATCCTTCTTCGGGCAGATATTTGCCTTCTTTTACTGGGGATAAAATAAGTTGTTCATATCGTTTCTGAACAATCTCTTTATATAATCTTCCCCGTGTAAGTCCTCTCTGGTAAGGTGTTCCAGTTAACCGCATGATACTTATCCCAATATCTGTCTGTTCTCTCTCAGGTAGAGTGGTGTTATCTATCTGCTGTTTGAACTGCTCCGCTCCTAATACGTTAAGACAGGAATTAATAACCCATTGTTCCGCTTGCGGTCCAAAGAAATGCATCCCTGCTTCATAAGTGCGGTCAAATAAAAGGTGCTTGGGCACAAAATATAAAAGGTAATCATTAGACAAGCCCACAGTAAAATGGGCTTTGAACCCTGCCATAATCGCAAGTTCTCTTAACTGAAGTGCATATTCAACACATAGCTCACCAGGAAAGAAAGAAATCGCGAGGTCATTGATCTGTAATGATTGGAACACTATTTTTTTTGGGAAAAACTCAGCAATGCTCATGGGCAAATCAATTTCTTGTGAATTGAATTTTAGTTTTACATCTGAAAACGGTATGCTCTTTTGAGCGTCATAAATCCGTTGGGCTAATAATTGACCTACCTTCTCTGTTCTTGCCCACCCTGAAGTATTTTCTGGTGCTTGAATAGTTTGGTTTCCTTCCGCTCCATTCAAAAATAGGGGTACACATCCTGGACTGGCTAATTTTTCTATTTCACGATAAAAATAGCCTGGATAATCAGCAGAGAAGGAGAAAAAATCCTCATCACCAATAGACGTTGGGTGACCTGCCATATTCGCTACAATAGCAATCTCATTCCCATTTGCATCTTCCGAAACGATAAAACCGACTTGAGGGTCCATAGGACCACCTGAATAGCGTCGGTTACATGTTAAATCTGTCTGCTGGATAGTCCCATATCCTAATACTGCATTTTTTGCGTTATTTTTCGCTTCTCGAAGGGTTTGGGCAATAATTCGTGCAGTACGTTCAATTAGTTCGGGTATGTATCTTCCTGAAACAAATCGAATTGGGTAATACTTACACATTCCACCAAAGCCATTATGTGTATGCGTTGCGGTCATGATAATGTTTGTAGGTGAAATATTGTCAGGTGCCATTGCAATAACGCGGTCACGAAGTTCACGGTCAATAACACAAAGGTCTAACGATACAATAAATACCTCTGTTTGGTCATCATTCAAATAAAGGACATGTACCCAGAGTGGGTCATGAACGGCACGTGCACCTTTCCCTAACCGTGCACCATACCCATTTAATGGCACACCTAAATCAGGTGTAATCTCCGCCTTGGCAGACCCTGCTTTCAAGGGATATGCTTTCAATGGGTAGATTAGAATTAGAAGTATGGTAATGCACAAAAAAATTTTTTTGACGTATAAAAAAAGCTTCCAATAATAATTTTTCATCTTTCGGTCTCAGGGTTTACTTTCCTATTTTAGCACTACCTATCATTAAGAATCGACTGAACAAACAAAAAGGACAAATGTCCTTACCAATAAATAAATTTACAGATATTATAAATATATCATTTTATTTTAATACCGTATCAGAATAGCGTTATATATAATTTGTATTTTTAATTATATCTAACACAAATCAGCACAAATAGCAATATAATGTAATGGAAAGATGAAATTATAATATTCTTAACTTCTTTTTATCGACCCTTATATTGAGGCTGTCTCTTATTTAAGAAGGCTTCAATTCCCTCACGAGCATCTGTCGTTTTGGCACATCGTTCAAAGGCTAATTTCTCAAGTTCACAAGCATGGGCAGGGTCTGCTATACGCTTTTGCTGTAACTTAATAAGTTGGCGGATACAAACAGGAGGCTTGCTGGCAAGAAGGTCTGCTAATTCCAGTGCAGTTTTCTTTAGTTCTTCAGGGGCTACCAATTTAGTAATTAACCCATATTTTAGAGCCTCATCTGCTGTGATACTTCTACCTGTTAACAATAAATCCATTGCTCTTCCTTCTCCAATAACCCGTGGTAATCGGAACGTTCCACCCCAACCAGGGATAATACCTAAGTTAATCTCTGGCTGTCCAAAATTAGCATTGGTCGAAGCTATACGGATATGACATGCTAATGCAAGTTCGCATCCACCACCTAATGCAAAGCCATTTACTACCGCAATAACAGGTTTTAAGCATGCCTCTATCCGATTCATCGTTTTAATTCCTTGGGATAACATTTTCCCTTCTCCCATCGGGTCATCTAAATCCTGAGCAATGGTTGGAATATCTGCCCCAGCTGCAAAAAACTTACTTTCTCCTCCCGTAATTATTACAACCTTAATATCAGGACTTGTCTCTGCTTCTTCAATCGCATGATAAATTTCAGCCAACAACTCACGGGATAGAGCATTAACCTTAGGCCGATTTAATGTAATCCAAAAACAGGAATTAACCTTTTCAGTAATTAAAAACTGATAACTCATAAACAACTCCTTGTTAATATTTATTATTATTCTAACTATTCCAAATAAAGTTTAACAAAAACCACAAAAACAAATCATCTTGATTTTATCACTTTCATAATTTCATATTCGTGACAGCAGAAGATATATCTTTTTAAAACTCCACATAAATTGTTAAGTAATTCCTTTATTTTTGAATTCTGAAATAACTCGTTTTATCCTCTTAATATTTATTTAGCATTTACATTACACACATTACAAAATGAACCCAAAAATGAAGGATTTGATTTCTGCATGGGATTAGGAGTATGCTAATGTAAAATTGGGCTGTTTCGTTTATGGTTGAGACTTCCCAGTAAATTTAAAAATAAGCCATTTTAAAGGAGATAACTACATGTTAATGTCGGAAAAAAGTAAGTGTTTAATGATTGTTTCAAGTGTTGTTCTATGTGTTGCTATGTTGTTCAGTGGTTTAGTATTAGCTCAAGATGAGCCGAAATCGGAAAAGCCAAAATTTGAAACAGATGTGGACAAACTTTGTTATACCTTAGGTGTTAATGTTGCAAAAACATTCCAGATGTTAGATACAAAACCAAACTTAGATATGTTAGTTCGAGCCATCAACGATGTTTTAGAAAACAAAGAAATAGCGATGACTGAGGAAGAGATGCAAAATTGTATCCGTTCTTTCCAGCAGAACTTAATGAACGCCCAGATGAAGAAACGAGAAGAAGAAGCAGTGAAGAATGAGCAGGAAGCAAATAAGTTTTTAGAAGAAAATAAAACAAAGGAAGGTGTCGTCACTCTTCCAAGTGGGCTTCAATATAAGGTTTTAAAAGAAGGAACAGGACCGAAACCGAAAGAAACGGACACGGTAACTGTTCATTACAAAGGAACCTTAATGGATGGTACTCAGTTTGATAGTTCTTATGACCGTGGTGAACCTGCAACATTCCCTCTAAACCGTGTTATTAAAGGTTGGGTTGAAGCCTTACAACTTATGCCTGTAGGTTCGAAATGGATGCTTTACATCCCGCCAAATCTCGCTTATGGCAAAGATGGAAATCAACGTATCCCACCAAATGCCTTACTTCAATTTGAGGTAGAACTGTTAGAGATTAAACCTGCGGAAGAGCAAACTGACACAAATACAGTTGAATTGCCAAAGCAATAAATAGTTTTCCAGACTATCTCAAATATGTTAGAAAAGAGCAATTAGATAAGCTTGGTGTTATCCTTCGTGTGCTTCAGGTGCTTTTTTCAAATACGCTACTAAAATCGTAATATAAATAAGGATAACAACAACAGGTATAATCATTGTGCCCCAAGTGGGATTTTCCACATTCCAGGGACCCACAGAATAATCAATTTCTAAAACGCCAGCATTACTTTTTGAAAACAGAGTACCTAAAGTGCTCCCTAACAATCCATGGATAAAACCCAGGGCCACAAGATTACGATTTCTATCTTCCATAAAAACATAGACTAATACAATCCCTAAAATCCATGTTGCAGCCACCAGTCCGTAAGAATCGATGTGAATCATTCCGAAGCATGATGCACTTAATGTCGCTACCAACATCCTTTTTTTATCCCTACAATAAAAATATCCATAGACAAGCCCCATAGGGAAAAAGAAGACTGCCAACCATAGAGCAAGGCGTGCCCAGATAGACGGTGAAGGAATCGCCTCTGGTCCATAAGCAATGGATATACTTATAAAAGCAAAGGCAATGGCTCCTAAAGCACCTAATATCCCAAAATATAATGTTTTAATTAACTGCTTTTTTCCAGTGATCACGTTTTCGGAATGTGTGGAAGGAGCAAACGCTTTGCGAAATCGTGTGCCGAAGTAGGAACTAAACAACAACTGTTGGACAAAACCCCAAAAAACATACCCAAACACACCCAAAGCCCATTGCGATACGCTTAAATGCTCAAAGGCTGACGAACCACGTTGAATATACGCAGAAATAAAGATAACAAATAACAATGGAAGGGATACAATCATTGCAGTGCGAAAGGCAGTATGAAAATTGTCGTATCGGATAGCACAAAACGTGATTAAGAATGAGATGACACTTCCAAACACAAGTACGAATATCACACCAGGAAACTGTGTCGGAAGTTTATATACGTCTACCTGAAAACCAAAGAAACGAATTATTACCTGGAGTTGGAAAAACCGTGCTACATGGTACCATTGTTGGTAATTGATAATATTTAATCCAACGAAAACGATTAGTGAGATAACAATAATTGCTATTCGTCGGTATACAGAACCTGTAGATACAAGTCGCCAATACTGCATTGGATTACCCAATCCCCACGATTGTGTTGTGTCTTTATGTACAGCAGGTGCTACTAATAGCAAATAAGCACCCCCAAAAACTAATAGAAGATTTACTAATACATTTATGGACTTAATTTGTAAAACAACCCCAAATGGATAAGCCACAAGCCACAAGGCACATAAAATAACGAGCATAACAGTCATGGCTTCAATAAAATTTTGTTTCCGTGAATATCGTTCTCGCTCCCAATCGCCTGCAGTTGTTTGAATTAAACGAACCTTTGTAGTGGTGTGTGCATCGGGCATGTTCATTTAAAGACCTCAATTGATGTTTAGATTTAAAAATATTGAAATTGATTTATAGATAACGGCTAACCACCGCTAATCCACGGGCTACACTGGTAAATGTGTCACGAAGGACAATTTTTTCTGGGCTATAACGTTCCTTTAACATTTGTTGAATTGCTGGAATTAGACATGTCCCGCCAGTAGTTAGAACAAGGTGAATCTGTTCTGGTTTCACTCCTGCTTTATCTTCTGCCTCAATAAGTAATTCCTGTATTTGCTCTAATATATCCTCGATAATAGTTTTAAATTCGCTTCTGTTAATCATCTCCTGTATAAACAATTCATCATACTGAAATTGGATCATGGATTCTTCAAAAAAACTTAGTCTTTTTTTTGCATTCTCAACAGCAAGCGATAATGGATAACCGCAGTTTTTTTGAATTAACATTCGCAAGGCTCGGATAGCCTCAGGTTGGTCGCTAAATGTTTCTACTGCAATAAGCCAATTTATGGTTTCCTCTGTATTCAAGCGGTATAGATTCTGCCAATCCAGAACAACGTTCAAAATATTTTTTGGGAGAGGTAAACGGGTAGGTCCATAGCGGGCATTACTTCCAAAGTAGCTGAAAAGTCGTTTCCTTATAATTTCTTTATCAATCATATCGCCAGCAACCGTATCACCAGATACAGCCAATACTTGACTTCGTTTCAACCGCTCTTCCACTGTATCCGCAGACTCAAATTTCATGATACACACATCACAAGTCCCCCCACCAATATCTACAACCATAACAATCTTCTCTTCGGTTTCCGAGGTGCTAATATACTCTACAGAGGCGGCAACAGGTTCATAGAAGAAAACGACGTCACTAAAACCTGCAATTAAACCTGCATTCCGAAGGCGTCGTTCTGCTATTTCATCTTCAAATTCATTCATCGAAAAATGAACGGGTCTTCCCACAACCGCGACATCAATAGGTGCTTTTAATGCCTCTTCTGCTTTTTGTTTGCATCGTTTTAGTATTAACGATACCAATTCCTCAATTTGGTAGTGTTTACCGAAGACATCTGTCCCCTTAAAATTCACATATTTCAATTGTGTTTTCAAGGACTGAAATAAACGGCCTGGCAGGTTAACATCTACCTGTGTTCTAATCGAGATAGATTCCAGTAGGTCAGGGTCAGTTAAATTTGGATTGTAGAACTCGCTTTTATCGGGCTCACCACGACTTATAACAGACACTTCTATGCCCGTCTCTTCCGATTTTAAGATAACCTCCCGACCGACATTTCGCTCAATAAAAATATTGGCCGCTTTTCTCCCTGTAAAAATAGCCCCATCTGAACCTATATAGACCAATGAAGGAAGAGATGTGGAAGGGTCATTATCTTCATCTAAATCTAAAACATGTTCTTTGCCTTTTTCATCTACAATAGCAACACTGGTATTAGTCGTACCATAATCAATCCCGCAGGTTACTATAGAATTTCCCAAATATATATCCCCTTATCTTTGTTTTTAATAATTTGTAAAATTAAAAAGTATATCAAGAGCCTGTTAACAAGTCAAACTACCCGAGTAACATAACCATAGATATGATTAAAAACGATAATATTATTCTTAAGTTTGACACTGACCTACATGCATCTTTATTCGTCAAACCAACAAACAATAGCAGTATTAAATTGGGTGTAACTTTTATAATGTCCGCGCATCCAGATGATATGGCTTACCTCTTTATTATAGCCCCAAGGCACAATAGGCCTAACGTTGATACAAGACGAATTTGTCGTTATTGACTTTGTCGTCCACGTTTTACCCCCATCTTCAGTACGCCATCGTTCGATTTCAAAAAATTCACCTACTTTTCTCGACAAATACACTTCGTTAGGGTTTGCGTGATTTAAAGAAATTCCCCCAGAATAGTGGGGTTCCGTTTCCTTTTTCCCTGTTGGAGTTTCGGGAAACCACGGTCCAGCAAGAGTTATTTCATGGTCTTCCCACTGTGTACCATTCCAGAAAGCATAATGATAATAATGTTTCGTCTCTTCTGGTAATCGTGTATATACAATCACTGGGTTCCCCTTCTTATTTAGTGCAATATCCCAAACCCAAGCCCGAGCCCCTGTTGTCTTAGCATCATAGACCCTATCACAAGCGGAATGAGGCACTGGCAGATTATCCATTGCTCCAATTTTTTCCCCATTCGCACGGTAAAGACTCCCTTCTTTATAGAAGGCATAATAAACAGAATTGAGAGGCTCGTTTCTTGGATGTCCATCTGTAAATGCAAAATGTATCGTTTTTTTATTGTCAGAAACTACTTTAAGATAAGGTCGAATATCCTTTGATTCTTTCCCTTTATCTTGGAATAAAATGTTAGGTTCTGACCAGTGTATCCCGTCTACAGACGTAGCAAAGGTAGGTTTCCAACTTTCACCTCGCCAGAAAACATAATATCGGTTTTCTTTAGCTAAAAATACGGGGTGACTGTACGTAACTTTACTCATGTTGGAAACGATGATTTCGCTTTCCCATTCAGAAATATCCTCAGGGCGGAGTGTCCTGCGGGCATATAGATTTTCCTTATTATGCTTTGCATAGAAAATCATTAACCTCAAGTCAGGTAGGACAAGAAAAGAGGGGACGTTATGGTCGTCAATGTCCCAATCTTCCCTTATGGTATATACTTTTATTTCTCTACTTTTATGGTCATAATAACCTACTTGTAGTTTACCATCTGCAGTTACCCAACCGACGTAGGTTCTAAGAAATTTCCCTTCTACAAATACGGCACGTGGATCCTGAAACCAACAATATGCACCCGATTGGGATAATATATAACTATTGCCAATGATCACATCTGTATAACCAATAATTGAAAGGTGTAAAAATAATAGGAAAATAGATTTTAGGATACATTTCATTTGACTTTCCTTTGATTTTAATCTAATGTCAACAATATTGTATATTAGAATCGTTTCTACTAAAAAATCTCTACTTTTTAGTAGGGTATATTTTTTATTATTGTTCAGAGTTTATTCTGAATACAATTAACCATAATAATTAAATCTTAACCAGAAAGGGTAAATGTTATGAGTAAGGGTTTAAAAGTTTTTCTCGGGCTGTTTGTTCTGTTTTTAATGATTGGTTTATTAAGTTCTTGCGGTGGGCAGAAGAGCACACCTACACCAACTCCACCCACGCCAGAACAGAAACCAGCACAGACAACTCCTGCACCATCACCAGCGAAAGAGGCACCTGCTGAAAAACCACAGGCACAGCAACCCCCTGCTCAGAAAGAGGCAACTGCTTCGGTGGAATCGACTGGTGGAACTCCAAAAATTACGTGTGATGAACCTGAATTTGATTTCGGTGAACGCAGTAATGATGAAAAGGTAGAACATGAATTCGTTATCAAAAATGCAGGTGATGGACTTCTGAAAATCTCAAATGTAAAGACAACCTGTGGATGCACAGTAGCCCAGCCTGAGAAAAAAGAGATTGCGCCAGGCGATACTACAAAAATAAAAGCAACACTTACCTTAGCAGGAAGACAAGGACCTATTGCAAAACAAATTACAGTTGACTCTAATGACCCAGCAACACCGCAATTGACATTAACCTTGAAAGGAACTGCAACATCCGCCATCTTGGTTGAACCACGTGTTATTAATTTAGGGCAAATTATGGAGGATATGCCCCAACCTCAAACGATAGAAATAAAATCAAATATTCCCACTTTAACCTTCAACATTACTAACGTTGACATGTCACAACTTCCCGAGTTTCAACACACTTTAGAGACGGTGGAACAAGGTAAACATTATAAAATCACGTTAACACCTACAAAACCTATTGAACCAGGAATAACATTTAATAAACCTTTGTATATCGAGACAGATGCGACACTTCCACAAAAACCAGGACAAGACCCCAACGCTGTAAATTCATTCAAGAAAATTACAGTGACTGTTTATGGACGTTCTATCGGTCCTATTGATGTCGCTCCTGATACAATTAATGTTCGTGTAGACGACGAAGACCCGAATGCAAAAACACAGCAATATCTACGCGTTAAAGCAGGTCGTGAAAAAGAGTTTCAGATTACAGAGGTAGTTCCACCAACTCCTGAAATTCAGGTAGAAGTTAAAGAACGTGCACCTTCTGATTATTTATTACTGGTTAAAGATATCCCGATGAATGAAAGTTTGAAAGATAAGGAATTGATTGTTAAAACCACCTCTAAATCTACTCCCGAGGTGAAAATCCCGTTTAAGGTTATACGTCTTCCAAAAATTGACAGACCAAAATTCCCTCCTAACACACCTCCCGATATTGAGAAACTGAAGGAGATGCAAGAGAAAATGAAAAAAGCACTTCCGCCAGCTCAACCCGCTCAGCCACCAGCCCAACCTGGACAGGCTCAGCCACAGAAATAAGACTTTTAAGAAATAAAAAATATCAGAATATAGCCGATACAGATAATGTATCGGCTATATTCTTTTTCGCGAAACAAATATGTTCTTATTGTAGTCCATAGAGTTATTAAGATAAAATAACAGATAAAGATTTTACAGGCGTTAATTTTTTTTCAAGGAAAGGATAAACAATGAAGCCCATTATGAAAAAAATGTATTTTTCACAACTTATTCTCCTGGTAGCGTTAGTCACTTTTTCATTAGGTTGTGCAACCAGGTCTCCTCTCACTACATCACATCAAGGAGAGATTACTCATGCAAGAGAAACAACGAGTCCTTCTCCTCTCGACATATATGTCTATAAACCAGACCCAACTTATAATTATCAATTAATAAAGAGTGAGAAAGTCGAAGATGTAAGTATTCATTACATTAAAATGACATCGCAAACATGGAGAAAACCTGAAGAGGTTGACCGAACCGTATGGACGCATTGGTTAACGATTGTAGTGCCCAAAAAAGTAAAAAAGCCTTCTGCCCTGTTAATCATTTCAGGTGGTAAAAATACAGATGAGCCTCCAACATCATCCAGCCCATTGCTCCGTAAAGTAGCCAAAGAAGTAGAAACTGTTGTCGCAGAAATCAGACAAATTCCTAACCAACCATTAGTATTCGCAAATGATAATAATAGAAAGCGTTCAGAGGATAGCATCATTGCTTATAACTGGGACAAATACTTAAAAACAGGTGACCCAGAATGGTTAACACGGATGCCTATGACCAAAGCGGTAGTTCGTGCAATGGACACTATCCAAACGCTCTGCGAAACGAAAGAAGGGGGAAAAGTTAAGATAAAAGAGTTCGTTGTGGCAGGGGCATCAAAACGTGGCTGGACTACGTGGACAACGACAATAGTAGATAACCGAGTTGTTGCATGTGTACCCATTGTAATCGATTTGTTAAATTTGGTTCCTTCATTTAAACATCATTATGCTGTTTATGGCGGTTGGGCACCTGCAATTAACGATTATGTAGAGATGAACATCATGGATTGGTTAGTTGTTCCCGAATTCGCATCAATGTTAAAAATTGTAGACCCCTATAGTTACAAAGACCGTCTCACAATGCCTAAATTCTTAATTAATTCCTGTGGAGACGAATTCTTTTTGCCTGACTCTTGGAAATTCTACCTATCTGATTTGCCATCACCAACCTATATACGCTATGTTCCGAACACAGGGCATGGCTTAACCCCACAGGTTATTAACAGTGTCATTGCATTTTATAAGGCAATTATATTTGAAAAACCAATCCCTCAATATTCATGGTCATTTCCAGACGACTATACAACTATCGTGAAAACCAAAGATAAACCAACAAAGGTAACTCTTTGGGAAGCAACGAATCCCAACGCACGTGACTTCCGACTTAATGTCTTAGGCAAAGCCTATCAGCCAACACCACTTACAGACCAAGGAGATGGGACTTATGTAGGAAAAGTCAGTCCACCTGAAAAAGGGTGGAAAGCCTATCTTGTCGAGATGGAATTTGCCGGACCGGACAACACCACCTTTACTTTCACGACTCCTGTTCGAATTGTCCCTGACACAGAACCATATAAGTATGAACCCCCAACAGAATTACCTAAAGGGTTTTTAAATAAATAAAACATTTGTTGACTTCATTTTGTTGATATAATATTACTGTTAGATACTTACAATCCTCAACAGGAGGGTTTTGTGAAACACAATTCGTCGATTTTGATCGAAGTCGAAAATCTTACAAAAATTTACGAAGTTGGGGATAATAAAGTTATTGCATTAGATTCAATTTCACTAACAATCGACGTGGGCACGTACGTGGCAATTATGGGGCCGTCGGGTTCGGGGAAAACGACCTTCTTGGATATTATTGGTTGTTTAAATAGACCCACTTCCGGATCTTACCGATACTTTGGAGAAGAAGTTCACAGATTCTCTGAAAAGAGACTGGCTCAACTACGCAATCATGAGATAGGTTTTGTGTTCCAGAACTTTAATCTGTTAAGTCGAGCAACCGCATTAGAAAATGTGGAACTCCCTCTTATTTATGACCGCATCCCCAGAAAAGAGCGACGGCAGAGAGCAATGGAAGCATTGGTCGCTGTCGGATTAAAAGACCGTATCTATCATAGACCAAATGAACTTTCCGGTGGACAGAGACAAAAAGTGGCTATTGCACGGGCTTTGGTTAATAACCCATCAACTATTTTAGCAGATGAACCTACAGGAAATTTAGACACCGTTAGTGGTGAAAACATATTAGAAATTTTTGATGAACTCCACAGGAAAGGACATACTATTGTAATGGTGACCCACGAAAGCGATGTGGCTTCACGGGCTCAACGAATAATACGATTTAGAGATGGAAAGGTGATATCAGATACATGGCAAAAACAAAGTACAAAACCTATGTCATAAGAATATTTCTTATTCTTGTCCTTCTTTCATTAATCTTCGTACCCTTGTATTATTTCCTTTTTTACACACCACCCATTCAGGTAACTGTGGATACTGTTAAGAGGGGAAAGGTTCAGCAAACCGTTTCTGCCTTCGCTTCTGGAACAGTTACATCAACCCGACGTTCTATGATTGCAGGAGGAACACTCGGGACTGTTTCCATAGTACATGTAAAAGAAGGTCAGCGCGTCTCTAAAAACGATATATTGCTTGAGTTAAACCATGAGGATTTAGATGCCCAAGTTGCCCTATCCGAAGCAAACCTACTCGTTGCAGAGACGCGACTGGAACAGGCACGCGTTAGCTACGAAGTAGCGAAGGAACTTTCAGAATCACGTTTGAAGCAAACTCAAGCACAGTTAAAGCAGGCAGAGGCTGATTATGAACGGGCTAACAAACTACGGGAACAGGGGATTCTTTCCCCCGGTGAACAGGAAAAAATAGAGTTAGCATATCGAGTCGCTCAAGAGGGTTATCAATCAGCATTAGTCGGAGTAAAAGAGATTAAAGTTCGTGAACAGGAAGTAAAAGCAGGGGAGACCGCAGTTGCACAAGCAAAAGCGTCACTTCTTGCAGCACAGGCTACCCGTGATAAGGCTATTATTAGGGCACCGTTTGATGGGGTTGTTGCCACTATTAACATCCATGAAGGGGAAGGCGTTGCAATGGGACTACCTTTAATGTACCTCATAGATGATAAAGACCTCTATGTAGAAGCACCATTTGACGAAGCCAATGCCGGTCAAGTCTCTCTTAACCAAAAAGCGCGGATTGAATTAGATGCATTTCCTGGGAAAGTATTTCAAGGCGAGATAATCGAGATTTCTCCGACTATCACTATCAGTAAGGAATTTACACGAACATTTACAGTGAAAGTTCGATTTTTAGAGCAGGAAAACTTTATGCCTGGCATGTCTGCTGATGTTACCATTATAGTATCGGAGAAAGATGACGTACTATACGTACCAAGTGAAAGCCTTATCCGCGATGAATATGCCTTCGTATTGGAACAAGGAAAGGCTATCCGTCGACCTGTTACCATCGGCATTGGTAATTGGGAAACACGAGAAATCATAAAGGGTCTTAAAGAAGGAGAAACTATTATCACATCTGTTGGTATAAAAGGACTGGTAGACGGTTCTCGTGTTGACGTAGTCTCTTCGCTGGGAGAGTAGTTTATGACCTTCTGGGAATTAATACGAACTGCTATCATCGCACTCAATCAGAATAAGATGCGCGCAGCACTTACCGCATTAGGGGTCATTATTGGGGTGATGTCAGTTATACTTCTTATTGCATTAGGCGAATCGGCACAAGCCTACGTGGAACGCGAATTCGCAATCATGGGTAGTAATGTTATCATCATAACCCCAGGTAGGCAGGAAACAACTGGTATGTTTCCCATAAGTGCTGGGAGTCACCGCAAACTCACATACGAAATAGCAAGACAGATTAAAAGGAAAGTACCTGGCATTATCGGAGTTGCCTCAAATACCTTAGGATTAGCAAATATTCGCTATAAGAACCGACAGCGGAATGTACTGCTTATTGGGACAACTCCTGATTTTGAGAAGGTTCGACAACTTTACACACAAATTGGACGATTTCTATCGGAAGAAGATATTGAACGCAATAGCAGAGTTTGTATCATCGGTACTACTGTAAAAAAAGAACTCTTTGGCACACATCGTGCCCTGTATGAAAAAATTTCAATCAACGGCTCTAAACATACCATCGTAGGAATATTAGAGGAACGTGGAATGGCTTTAGGTATCGACCTTGGCGATTTGGTAATTGTTCCACTACCCAGTGCACAACGCATTTTTAACATAGAAGAGGTTTATGAAATCCTTGTTGGGGCTCGCACTCAGGAAGATATTCCGAGAGCAACTGAAGAATCAAGAAGAATTGTCCGTTCCGCCCATGACAATGAAGAAGATTTTACAATCACTAATCAGGATAGTATGCTTTCCGCATTTTCCCGAATATTCAGTATGCTACGTCTAATGCTTGTCGGGATTGCATGTATTTCACTGCTGGTCGGTGGGATAGGAATTATGAATATTATGCTTGTATCTGTACGCGAACGAACTCGGGAAGTGGGTATCCGTATGGCGGTCGGTGCAACTCGTGCGGATATCGGTTTTCAGTTCCTTGTTGAGTCCATCACATTAAGTGTGCTCGGAGGTATGACAGGTATCTTTTTAGGTTTTATCGGGTCAACAGTTATTCGCGCATTATATCCCAGTCTGCCTATTGGCTTATCACTTTGGTCAATACTTACAGCGTTCTTTTTCAGTTCCGCTGTGGGCGTCGTCTCTGGCGTCTATCCTGCCTTGAAAGCGGCAAGTGTTGACCCCGTTGAAGCATTGCGATATGAATAATAGCCATAAAAAATATGGCCAAAGGTTAAAAACCTTTGGCCTTGACCTCAATATCTACTATTTCCTACTTTAGCAGGGAAGTTCCCAACCTTTGCGATACTCTTTACTTATAATTGCCTGCGGATTAGAGACATTTTTCACAACACCTTTAACATTATCCCAAATCAATTTCTGTCCAGACTTAACCACCAGATTGCCAAATTGCACCATTTCTGTAAATGGACCGGAATAATTGAAATTTGAGCATGCCAGTTTATCTTCTTTGCAGGCGCGAAGCCAATCAAAATACGGGCTTTCCATCGGGATACGCTCAATCGTTTCCGGTGGCATTTTGTAGTCTTTCATGATAGATGAAGGTAATAATCGCGGTTCACCACCATATTCTCCTGCAGTTAACATCCCTTTATCACCGATAAACAATGAGCCATTCATGTTATCATCACCTAATACTTCGTCTTCCGGAATACCTTCCGGGCGTTTGGGACGATTATATACTTCCTGACCGGTGGCTTCATCCTTCCAGTGTCCATCATACCAGTAAACATCAACAGGGCCCATATCCCCCCGGGCTACAAAGGAATACTTCACTGTCGTTGCAATGGGGAATGTCTGCTGATTCTGACCTTTCTGAAACACGACTTCGACAGAAAACTCAGGTGCTTCATACAATTTCAATGCCCAGTATGCTGGGTCCATAATATGGCAAGCCATATCACCTAATGAACCGGAACCGAAATCCTGCCATGCCCGCCAATCGTGTGGGGCAAGTTTATGATTATATGGACGCCATGGAGCGCAGTTAATCCAACGGTCCCAATCCATATCTTCCGGTGTCACCTCCGGAGGCAATGGTTCGGTCATTCCCTGATTATCCCAAACAGGTCGATGGGTCCAAATATGCACCTCTTTTACATTACCGATAGCACCACTCCAAATCATTTCACATAACTGACGAACACCATTACCACAATGACCTTGATTTCCCATTTGCGTCGCAACACCCATTTCACGCGCTGTTATAGTAAGTAAACGTGCTTCCGCTATAGTATGTGTTAACGGCTTTTGTACATATACATGTTTCCCCATCTTCATCGCCATATATGCTGCAGGGGCATGGGAATGGTCAGGGGTAGAAATTGTAACTGCGTCGATCTCCTTCATCTCTTCTAACATATTCCGATAGTCTTTGTACTTTTTCGCTTTCGGTAAACGATAAAATGCTTCTTCAGCACGCTTCCAATCGACATCACACAACGCTACAACGTTATGTCCAAGCTTAAAGCAACTCATAATGTCAGATAAGCCTTTACCTCCTGCGCCAATTGCAGCCACGTTCAGCTTCTCATTGGGAGATATTTTACGCGGGACTACTTGTGCCGTGTTCGGTGTTTGACCAGCTGTCTGACTAAATGCACCTGCGGAAATAACAGTTGTTGAAGTAGCTAAGAATGCTCTTCTTGTCATTTTTGACCACTCATTCTTTTTCATTGAAATTATCCTCCAAAATAAAAAGTTATTATTAAAAGGTTATTCCCATAATAAATGAATATAGTGTAATACAAACTTGAAAGTAAATTAAAAATGATGAGTACGGTTTAAATAAGTGAAACGTCTTTATGTGTCTTTATTATAACGAAATGGTATAATCGTAAAACTCATGTCCGTTTGAGGTAATAATTCACCATAGAGGACATCGTGAGATTCTTTTAGTAATAGCCTCCTACCGCAAACAGGACACATTATCTCAGAGCCTGGCCGTGTTTCTTCTGGAACGCGAATATGCGTGCTACAAAACGCACAGGCGATACTACGGCTATCACGTTTGTGATAATCTTGTAGAATGGAATGGATACGTCCCAAATTATATGCTTCAAGCAGGGCATCAACAATTTCAGGGTCTAACTGGGTTTCCTTCAAATCAATAATCTTCTCAATGGCAACTTCAGGTTCCATGCCCTTACGATAAGGACGATTACTTGTCATTGCATCTAAGGTATCCGCTACTGCGATTAAACGCCCTTCTATAGGAATCTCTTTACCTTTCAATCCATAGGGATAACCTTTACCATCATACCTCTCATGATGGTATAAACAGTAAGGGATAATGGACTGAAATAAAGATATATCACGAAGTAAATCTGCACCACGTACTGGGTGTATTTTCATTTTCTCAAATTCTTCCTCTGTGAGTGGACTCTCCTTCCGTAATATAGCATCATCAACGGCTATCTTTCCTACATCATGAAGAACACCTCCCATATATACCTCTTCAATTTTTTCTTCAGTCCAACCCAAAATTTTGGCAATCTCAATCGCAAAATTAGTCACCCGCCATGTATGGCCAATGGTATAGTGGTCTCGTAATTCAACAGCATTCGCAATCGTCGTTAATGTGTCCCTATAACTTTGCTTTATCATTTCAATATACTGGACATTTCGTAAAGCAATGGCGGCAGGGCCCGCTATAGCCACTAACATCTCAAGGTCCTCTTGTGTAAAGGCACGGGATGTCCCACGGGTATCGACATAAATCACACCTAAACAATGGTCTTGATAAACTAATGGGACACACATAGCGGAGGCAATTCGATGGAGAATAATACTACCAGAAACATTCCTAAATCGACTATCTTCCGCTGCATTTTGTGTAATAACTGCTTCTTTATTTTCGAAAGCTCGATTTACAATTGTTAAACTAATTGAAAAATCTTCCAAATTCGTACGGGTATAAACATGTTCGATAACAAGCCGTTTCTTTCGTTTATCCCAAAGTAAAATCGCCCCATTATGTGCAGGCAACAGGGAGAATATTTGTTCTATAATTTTTGTAAATAGATTCTTAAGGTTTTGTTCACTCACAATAATTTGATTGGCATTATAAACCGCCCTAAGTCGATTCTGAATAGTCTGAATATGTTCCTTTGTTGCGGTGTATTCTGGCAACTGGAAAAGAGTCTCATGAATATGACTGAGCGTTTCACTTTCTGTCTTTTCTTCTGTTGTAACTTCAAAACGGACAGGTGGTTCCGTATCGGCTGAACTTTGATGTACCTCTTCATATCGGATTAATTGTGTGCCAACGCGAAAGACATCTCCTGGTTTCAGAAAATACTCCGTAATTCGTTGACTTCCAACATAAGTTCCGTTGCCACTATTTAAGTCTTTTAACAAAGGACCTTCCTCAGTAATCTCAATAACTGCATGCTTCCGTGATACCTTCGGGTCGTCAAGAATAATAACATTTTCCTGGCTTCTACCAATAGTGATTGGCTCTTTTAATTGATACGCCATCCCTTTCTTTTTGCCTGTTAAAACGAGGAGCTGTGAATCCATTGCTTGTTTCCTTACTACTACTGTTCGTTTAAATTTTATCTAAAAAATGAACAAGAATGAAATCTTATCTGTTCTCATAATAATAAATTTAACAAAAGAAAGGTTAAACTTTATTTTTCAATCAAACAATTTTTTAATTCTCATCTCTATTATAATTCTATCAATTATAGAGGAGTGCTAACAAAAAAATGGCGCGCCCGGCGGGATTTGAACCCACGGCCCCTTGCTCCGGAGGCAAGTGCTCTATCCAACTGAGCTACAGGCGCACATACAATAGTTCTTCATTTATATATATTAGAATATCATAAATTCTGTATTTAAGTCTAAATAATATATATAACAGTTTTATTTAAAATCCTTTTTATACTATGTCTATTTAATTAAATCATTAATCTTATAAAGAAAACCTCTACAAAACAATTTAAGTACAACGTGTAAAATATAAAAGGTCTCGGTCAAAATAGTATTTTTTATTTTGCATATGTAATTTAATTGCTTTATAATTATATACCCGGGAGCCACTTCCGGGGTTAAATTATCAATTTTCAATCCTTAATTTTTAATTCAGGACGCGTATCAATGCAAAATAACGAACGAATTACCGAAGGTTTATCATTTGATGACGTTTTATTAGAACCAGCATATTCAAAGATTTTACCACGGGATACAGATGTAAAAACACGACTTGCATGCAATCTCACATTAAACATCCCCATCATGAGTGCCGCTATGGATACCGTGACAGAATCACGGCTTGCAATTGCAATAGCACGAGAAGGAGGCATCGGGATTATTCACAAAAACCTGACCGCCGAAGAGCAAGCAACAGAAGTAGATCGTGTAAAGAGATCCCAATCAGGCGTTATTACTCATCCATTCACTCTATCTCCAAACCATACCCTTGCAGATGCAGAATCATTGATGTCTCGTTATCGTATTTCTGGTGTGCCTATTACAGATGAAAACGGTATTCTTGTGGGGATTCTAACCAATAGAGATTTAAGATTTGAAGAGAATTATTCGAAAAAAATATCCGAAATTATGACCCCAAAAGAGCGAATAATTACCGTACCACCAGGGATAAAATTAGAAGAAGCAAAATATATTCTACATAAACATCGCATCGAAAAATTACCCATTGTAGATGAGCTTGGACGTCTTGTAGGTTTACTTACTGTGAAAGACATTATTAAAGCAAAAGATTTTCCAAACCGATGTGTAGATGACATGGGACGTTTAAGGGTGGGTGCTGCAATAGGAGTTGGTGAAGATGAACTATCACGAGCAGACGCGTTAGTCGGTGCAGGGGTTGATGTTTTAGTTATTGATTCAGCACATGGACATTCTGCCCTTGTTTTGAAAATGGTGTCAGCAGTTAAAAAACGTCATCCTCACGTTCCTTTGATTGCAGGGAATGTGGTTACCGCGGAAGGTGCTCAGGCTTTAATTGATGCAGGAGCTGACGCAGTCAAAGTCGGTGTTGGACCAGGGGCTATTTGTACTACCCGCGTTGTAACGGGGGTTGGCGTTCCACAAATCACCGCTGTTCTTAATGTTGCCCGCCTCTGTCATGAACAGAATATCCCTGTAATATCCGATGGTGGGATAAAATACTCTGGAGATATTGCAAAAGCCATCTCTGCTGGTGCAGATGTCGTTATGATTGGCAGTCTCTTCGCCGGTACAGAGGAAAGCCCCGGTGAACGTGTTTTATACGAAGGTAGAACATATAAACTTGTCCGCGGGATGGGGTCTATCAAAGCCATGCAACGTGGAAGTAAAACAAGATACATGCAATTTGAAACTGAAACCACAAAACTTGTTCCAGAAGGTATTGAGGGGCGAGTTCCATACCGCGGTGTCCTGGCGGATGTCATTCATCAACTGGTCGGTGGATTACGTGCAGCAATGGGTTATTGTGGTTGCCCTGACATAAAATCTCTACAAGAAAAAACCAGATTAATCCGAATAACCTCTGCTGGTATAAAAGAAAGTCATCCTCATGATGTAACTATCACAGAAGATGCTCCAAATTATCAAATACCGAGGTAATAATTTATGGAATATAACGGACCCGTTATTGTTGTCTTAGATTTCGGTGCTCAATATAGCAAACTTATTGCCCGACGTATTCGTGAATCAGGTGTGTATAGCATTATCTTGCCTTACAACACATCTTTAGAGAAAATTAAATCGCCAAACTTAGTGGGACTTGTGTTAAGTGGGGGTCCAGCGAGTGTTCATCAGCCGAACGCTCCTTTACCAAACCCTGAAATTTTCAAACTCAACGTTCCTATTTTGGGGATTTGTTATGGTGTGCAAATATTTGCCCATCTTCTCGGTGGGAAAGTGGAACCAGCAACACAAAAGGAATATGGTATTGCTTACCTTAAACATAAAAATCATTCTGAATTATTAAAGGGTATCCATAAAGAAACACCTGTCTGGATGAGTCATGGAGACCATGTTACAGAATTACCACCAGGTTTTACCCCAACAGGAGCCACTGCAAATTGTCGATACGCAGTTATTGAAAATTATGAACAGAAATTTTATGGGGTCCAATTTCATCCAGAAGTGGTCCACACACCAGAAGGACAAAAAATCATATCAAACTTTGTGCATAACATCTGTAAAGCAGATTCTTCATGGACAATGGGTAATTTTATAACCCACACAGTGCAGGAATTGAAAGAGAGAATTAATGGTAAAAAAGTACTATGTGCTTTAAGTGGTGGCGTCGACTCAAGCGTCACTGCTGTGTTGCTTCATCGGGCAATTGGTGATAATTTACATTGTGTTTTTGTAGACAATGGCTTGCTTCGTAAAGGCGAGCCTGAAATGGTAGAAAAGATATTCCGCGATAATTTCCATATTAATCTACATTGTGTAAAGGCACAAGACCTTTTCTTGAACCAATTAAAAGGAGTTACAGAGCCAGAACAGAAAAGGAAGATTATCGGTTCACTATTTATTGACGTTTTTGAGAAGGAGGCAAAAAAATTGGGAGACTTGTCTTTCCTTGCTCAAGGGACATTATACCCGGACGTGATTGAGTCTGTTTCTGCAACTGGGGGTCCATCATCAACAATAAAAAGTCATCACAATGTAGGGGGATTACCAGAAAAAATGAATCTACAATTAATAGAGCCTCTTCGTGAACTATTCAAAGATGAAGTCAGAGATGTGGGAAAACAATTAGGGATTCCAGAAGAGATTATACATCGCCATCCGTTTCCGGGACCGGGGCTTGCTGTGCGATGTATCGGTGAAGTAACCGAAGAACGATTGAATACCTTACGCGAGGCAGATGCTATTTTTATAGAGGAAATTCGAAAAGCAGGATTATATAATCAAATCTGGCAGGCTTTTGTATGTTTGTTACCCGTAAAAAGTGTCGGAGTACAAGGGGATGAACGAACTTATAAAGAGGTGTGCGTCCTTCGGGCGGTAACTTCCGAAGATGCCATGACCGCAGATTGGTTCCGTTTTCCTCATGATGTAATTCAAAAAGTTGCCAGTCGCATTTGTAACGAAGTTCATGGAATTAATCGCGTTCTAATAGATGTTACCTCAAAACCACCTGCAACTATAGAATGGGAATAAACCTCGAAGGTTCTCTCCGCAGGTATCTGCTCCCATTTTAGGGATGGCGATGTGATTATAAAATAATAAGCCTTATATTCCCGTCTTTTCACGTAAAATATTTACAGAATCCGTCTCTTCCCAGCGGAAACCTTGGTCTTCACGACCAAAATGCCCATAACTGGCAGTCTTTTTGTATTGCGGTTTGCGAAGATTAAGGAATTCGATAATAACCGCAGGACGGCAATCAAAAACTTCTTGTAATATCTTTGCTAACTTTATATCCTCAATTTTACCAGTGCCGAAAGTAGATACATTTATAGATACAGGTTTTGCAACACCGATAGCATAAGCCAACTGAACCTCACAACGGTCTGCAAGTCCAGCCGAGACGATATTTTTAGCAATATATCGTGCCATATATGCTGCACTGCGGTCTACCTTTGTCGGGTCTTTGCCACTGAAAGCACCCCCACCATGTCGACCCATCCCACCATACGTATCAACAATGATTTTCCTACCTGTAAGCCCACAATCACCTACCGGACCACCTGTAACAAATCGGCCTGTCGGATTAACAAAATATTTTATATCTCCCTTGACCAATTCTTTTGGTAATGTCGGTTTAATAACGTTTTCAACAATTGCCTCTTCAATTTCATCATGCTCTTTTTTCAATTCTTGTGGTGTAGGGTTTAATCCACCATACAAGGGAAGGTGTTGATTCGACACCACTACTGTGTCGATACGAACTGGTTTCCCATTAACGTATTCAACAGTAACTTGGGACTTTCCATCTGGCATTAACCAGGGGAGAATCTTCTCTTTACGCATTTTACGAAGTTGTAAACCTAACTTATGGGCTAACGATATTGGTAATGGCATTAATTCAGGAGTTTCACGAACCGCAAAACCGAACATCATCCCCTGGTCGCCAGCACCTTGTTCATGGTCTGATGACGCATCTACACCACGGGCAATATCGACAGACTGTTTTTCAAGGGCAACAAGAATTGAGCATGTTTCACCATTAAAACCAACATAACCCGAACCATAGCCAATATCCAAAATGGCTTGCCGAACTACTGAGGTAATATCAACTTTAGCGTGTGTAGTTATCTCACCTGCTACAACACACAAATTCGTTTTAACTAATGTTTCACATGCAACACGGCTATAGGGGTCCTGTTCTAACATGGCATCCAGAACTGTGTCCGAGATAATATCCGCTACCTTGTCAGGATGCCCATCCGTTACGGATTCCGATGTAAATAAAATTCCTTCTTTGTTCATCATAACTATGCCTTTATTTTGCTTTTAGGTATACACTTCTATTTATGCTCATACTTTACGAGGTGCCACCACGATATTTTGCGGTTAATGCAGCGGGGTCTAATTTCACACCCGGACCCATTGTAGAACAGATACAACACGTTTTTAAGTAAGTACCTTTAAGGGAAGCAGGGCGTGCTTTTATAATTGCAGAGATTACAGTCGCCGCATTTTCTTCAATCTGTTCCGGTGTGAAGCTTGCCTTTCCGATAGGGACATGGATATTTGCGTTTTTATCTACACGGAACTCTATTTTACCTTTCATGATCTCGGCAACTGCAGAGCCTATGTTAGGAGTAACAGTTCCCGCTTTAGGACTGGGCATTAATCCACGTGGACCTAAGATTTTACCTAATTTACCAACCTGTCCCATCATATCCGGTGAAGCTACTGCCGCATCAAAGTCTAACCAACCGCCCTGCACTTTTTCGATAAGGTCTTCTGCACCAGCTTCAATAGCACCGGCTTCTTTAGCTGCTTTGATTTGTTCTTCTTGTTTACAGAAAGCAACGACTCGAATTTTCTTGCCTGTCCCATGGGGCAAAGATACCGCACCACGAACCATTTGCTCAGCATGTCTGGGGTCAACACCCAATAGGAAGGCTAACTCAATCGTCTCGTCAAACTTGGCAGTAGCACATTCTTTTACAATTCGTGCCGCTTCGGATAGGGAATAATAGCGGGAACTATCAACCTTTTTATATAGTTCCCTCATTCGTTTACTGACTTTTGCCATTTTTTATCCTCCTGTGGTTCAATCGGACAGGTTTGCTGTCCTCCCACGGTTAAGAGTTACTAAATATTTATGACTTTTAATGTTATTTTACAACGATGCCCATACTTCTTGCGGTTCCGCGAATCATGCTCTTTGCTGTTTCAAGAGAACCAGCATTAAGGTCAGGCATCTTTAATTTTGCAATTTCCTCGATTTGTGCTTCTGTGACTTCACCCACTTTGTTCCGATTAGGTTCACCTGAACCCTTGGCTAATTTGGCTGCCTTCTTTAATAAAACGGCGGCTGGTGGTGTTTTGGTAATAAAGGAAAAGGATTTGTCCTCAAAAATAGATATAACGACAGGGATAATCATACCCTGTTGGTCTTTAGTCCTGTCGTTAAATTGACGGACAAAGTCCATAATATTAACCCCATGTTGTCCTAACGCAGGACCTACGGGCGGTGCAGGGGTTGCTTGCCCTGCTGGAACTTGTAATTTTACAATGGCTTTTAACTTTTTAGGAGGCATATTTTTTACCTTTCATTTTATCTCAATCAAAATGTTTCTACTTGCCACGTTTCAACTTCTATTGTTGTAACTCTATTAAAAATTTCGACGGATATTTTTAACGCACCACGTTCGGCGTTGATTTCTTCAATTTTACCGACAAAGTTAGCAAATGGTCCTTCTACAATTTTTACACGGTCACCAACAGAAAATTCCAATTTGGGTTTAGGAGCCTCTTCTTCTCCAGTCATAATAGCGATTATACCTTCCACTTCTTCATCGGGAATAGGTGTTGGGACGTTTCTTCGACTACTGACAAAACCAGTAATCCCCGGCGTCTCACGTATTAACGACCAGACATCTTCATATTTTTCAGGATGCTCCGGCAATTGCACAAGCACATAGCCCGGAAAACATTTATGTTCGACCACCTTTGGTGTTCCACCACGTCGTTCGGTTACTCGTTCTTTAGGGACCAACACATTAACCACTAAATCCTCTATTCCCCGTTGCTTTGCACCCTTAATAAGTTTATCACAAACTTCGTATTCCTTTGCGGTAAGAACATGAAGGGCATACCACCGGCGAGGAATTCCGTCTTCAGGAACAGGCCTTAATAACTTTTCACGTGTAGGCACTGTTCCAACATCGGAACTTTCTGCTCCTTCTTTCTTAATTGTTGTTTCTTTTTTATCACGTTCTGTCACCGATGGTCTCCTTGTTATTAGTCTTAAGAGGCTATTCCGAGAATAAATAACATTACTTGGGCAAAGGTAACATCAAAGGCAAAAATAATTACCGCCATAATCACCAACATAATCATAGTTACCTTTGTCGAAACTTTCAAATCATCTACAGTTGGCCAGGTAACTTTTTCTAACTCCGATTTAACTTCGAGAAGAAAGTTCTTCGCCTTAACATATAATGCTTTAAGCCCACGTTCCTGTTTTTCTTCTACACTTAATACTGTTTTTGACATGTGTATTTACCTTCTAAAAATTTATCTTTTCCTTCAACTTTATATTCAAAGTACTGGCAGGCCTGGAGGGACTCGAACCCCCAACCTTCGGCTTTGGAGGCCGCCGCACTACCAATTGTGCTACAGGCCTGCATCCTTCAAAACTAATTTTATTTCATTTCACGATGTACCGTATGCTTACGGTCAAATTTGCAAAATTTCTTTATTTCCAACCTCTCAGGATGTTTTCTCTTTTCCCGAGTGGTTGTGTAATTCTTACGTTTACATTCCATACATTGTAATATTACTTGTTCCCGCATGGGAGTCTTTCCTCATATTATTATATTATATATTATTATTCGATGATTTTACTTACGACGCCAGCACCAACAGTGCGTCCACCTTCT
>ERZ795060.223-NODE-223-length-82226-cov-6.466965_pt1 | contig 82226 bp, 70 predicted proteins | sample MGYA00375144_ERZ795060 | MGnify/ENA primary metagenome ERZ795060 (study PRJEB30189, sample SAMN05720157) | activated sludge metagenome | isolation source: anaerobic digester from wastewater treatment plant | place: Japan | collected 2015-05-15 ... | reverse complement strand
AGGACGGCGGTGTGGAGATCGCAGTAGGCTTGCAGTTCTTCGAGGGGCAGGCCTTCGGCGAGCAGTTCCTGTTCCAGAGCGAGGACTTCGCCGGGACTGGTGGATTCCCCTTGGCCTGCCAGTTCAAGGCGGATGGTATCGAGATCTTCGCCCTCATGGAGGCGCAGGATAAGAGCTTTCAGGGCGGCGAGGCGGGAGGACGGATTTTCGGGGGATTCAGGATTCATGCCGGTACCGGTTTCAGGAAAAAGCGTAGCCGCGCGATGGACACCAGGATGAGTGGATCATTATAAAGACATTCTGACCAGAGGCAACTGTGGGAAGCGGTGTCAAGATTAAGGTGTTGATTAAATACTTTTTTATTCCCACTCGATGGTGCTGGGGGGTTTGGATGAGATGTCAAAGACGACGCGGTTGACGCCGCGGACTTCGTTGATAATGCGATTGGAGGCGCGGCGGAGAACTTCGGGGGGCAGGGGATACCAGTCGGCGGTCATGTAGTCGGTGGTTTGGACGGCGCGCAGGGCGATGACATCCTCATAGGTGCGGCTGTCGCCCATGACACCTACGGATTTGACGGGAAGAAGCACGGCGAAAGCCTGGCCGATGTGGCGGTAGAGGCCGGCATCACGCAGTTCTTGAATGTAGATGGCATCCGCCTGGCGGAGGATGGCGAGGCGTTCCCGGGTTACTTCGCCGAGGATGCGGATGGCAAGGCCGGGGCCGGGGAAGGGCATGCGGTAAACGGTATCCTCGCCGAGGCCCAAAGCCAGGCCGAGGGCGCGGACTTCGTCCTTGAAGAGTTCGCGGAGGGGCTCGACCAGCTGGAGGTTCATATTTTCGAGAAGGCCCCCGACGTTATGATGGGATTTGATCGTGGCGGAAGGGCCTTTGAAGGAGATGGATTCGATCACGTCAGGGTAGAGAGTGCCTTGCAGCAGGAATTTGGCGTTGCCCAATTTACGGGCCTCTTCTTCGAACACTTCAATGAAGGTATTGCCAATGATCTTGCGTTTTTTCTCGGGATCGGTGACCCCTTGGAGGCGGGAGAGAAAGAGTTCGCCGGCATCCACCAAGGTCAGGTTGATGCCCAAGCGGTTCCGGAGGCGGTCCATGACCTGGGCGGCTTCATTGAGACGAAGAAGGCCATGGTCCACGAGAAAGCCATGGAAACGGCTGCCGATGGCCTTGTGAAGAAGGACGGCGCAAACGGTGGAATCCACCCCGCCGCTGATTGCGCCGACGACGGTCCCATTGCCCACTTGGGCGCGGATCCGCTCGATGGCTTCCTCCATGAAAGATCCCATGGACCAATCGGCCCGGCACCCGCAGACCGTGCAGGCAAAATTCTTCAAGATCGTTTTGCCGAGGGGGGTATGGCTGACCTCGGGGTGGAACTGGATGCCATAGTAATTTCGTCGAAGGTCACCAATGGCTGCATGCTCGGAGTTGGCCGTGCGGGCCAGATCCTGAAATCCTTCCGGCAGTTCAAGGACCTTGTCGCCGTGGCTCATCCAGACTTGGAGCGTTGAGGGAAGACCGCCGAACAGCGCGCCTGGATGGTGGAGAGTCAGTTCGGCGTGGCCGTATTCGCGGTGTTCTCCAGCGGTGACTTTCCCGCCGAAGGCCAAGGCCATTTCCTGCAGACCGTAACAGATCCCCAGCACCGGCAGACCTGAATCCCAAACGGCAGGGCCGGCGTGAGGCGCCCCCTCTTCGTACACAGAGTAGGGACCGCCGGAGAGGATGATCCCCCGGGGCTGGAGTTCCCGCAGGGCTTCTTCGGCGCGGGTGCAAGCATGAAGTTCGCAATACACGCCCAGTTCGCGGAGGCGGCGGGCGATAAGGTGGCTGTATTGAGAACCGAAATCGAGGATTAGGATACTGTCATGGCGCATGGCGGTAATCTCGTCTCATTGAATTCGATCATTGAGTCCAGAAGGGATACCTAAGTGAAAAAAACTTAAAGAGACGGAATGCAGGAATTCGGCCGCCGGACATTTCGAATGGATCGAGCATCAGGATTGGCCTCTTTTCAGGATTTTCCTCACCCCAGCCTGCTCCCTGGGAAAAAGTAGGAGAATGGCTGATCGCCATCGGGTAGATTCCTTCCCTTTTTCGAACGCTTCCCCTTTTGCTTGCGGGGACATTTTAACCCATCTATACTGAGTATAGATAAAAAATCCACTATCACCGAAGGGGCCGGGATTGATGTTATTATACGATTACATTCCAATTTTGCTGATGGCCGCGTTGGCGGGAGGATTCGCGGTAGTCAACCTGGTGATTTCGTACTTGATTGGCCCAAAAGTGGAAACCCCGGCAAAATTGGAACCGTACGAGTGCGGAATGCCGCCGGTAGGCAATCCCCGGGAGCGGTTCAATATCAAGTTTTTCATCGTGGCTATGCTGTTCGTGATATTTGACATCGAGATTGTGTTCCTGTTCTTATGGGCGGCGGTGTTCCGGGAACTGGGATGGTACGGAATCGGGGCGATGAGCGTGTTCTTGGGACTGCTGATCCTGACCCTGTTTTACGAGTTGAAAAAAGGAGTGCTGGAATGGGCCTCGAAACCAAACTGATCGACCTGCTGGGCAGCGATGTCATCACCACCACCGTTGATAAGGTTGTAAATTGGTCACGGAAAAATGCTCTGTGGCCGGTGACCATGGGGTTGTCCTGCTGCGCCATTGAGATGATGGCGACGGGAGCATCACGGTATGACATGGCGCGGTTCGGGGCAGAGGTGTTCCGGGCCTCGCCGCGGCAGGCGGACTTGATGATTGTGGCTGGGACGCTGACCAAAAAGATGGCCCCGGTGCTGCGCAAAGTGTACGACCAGATGGCTGAGCCCAAGTGGGTGATCGCCATGGGGGCGTGTGCCTCGAGCGGCGGGATGTTCAATGTATACAGCGTGGTGCAGGGCGTGGACGAAGTGGTTCCCGTGGATGTCTATGTGCCCGGTTGCCCGCCGCGTCCGGAAGCATTGCTGTACGGTGTGATGCAGTTGCAACGTAAGATCAACGAGATGAAACTGACGGGCAAGAAGCGTGAGGAACTGGCGCCCTCCGTGGTGGGGGAATCCAAAGATGAAAACCGGCTTCCCGCACGGCTGGCGGGAGTGGGGTGAGATATCTGCCGGTTTCTCCGGGAATTGAGAAACTGGAAGTGAAAGAGGATATTTTGCCACATCGCTGATCCGGGCGGACACGCCGGTCCAGTGGAGTTTTCGTAACAGATGGTTTACAGAAATGCGTCATCGTCTTCTCAGCGCAAACGGCGCGTTATGAGCATAGCCCAGGGCAATGCCCTGGGAAAAGGACGATTACAGTAAGAATTCCCTCTCCCCCTGGGAGAGGGTAAGGGTGAGGGAAGCCCGGAATGGACGACGGACAGACCACGCAAATAACCGGATTGGCAGTTGCGAATACTTATTTTATATCAACTTGTTTTATATCAACTTGGAAAAACTCAACATAAAATAGGTGAACTCATACCGGTTAATCCTTCTTTTTGACGGAATATCTCATCCCATTTCGATCGATGAGGAGAATCCATGACTTTTCCTATCGTTTCCGATCCGGTTGAAACCTTGCAGACGGCGTTGGCTGGCATTTATGAACAAGCGGTCGAGAATGCCGTGGAGTTCCGGGGTGAGTTGACGTTGTATATTAAGCCGGAGTACGTAACTCAAATATGTAAAGCGCTAAGGGATCATCCGGAATTGCGATTTGACCTGATCGCTGACCTGACGGCGGTAGATCACTTGCGGGAAATGAGGGACGGCGAGCCCCGGTTTCATGTAGTGTATCATTTGTTTTCCACCATCACGAAGAAACGGATCCGGTTGAAAGCGCCGGTCTGGGAGAACAAGCCGGAAATCGACTCAGTGACACCGGTCTGGTGTGGAGCCAACTGGCATGAGCGCGAGTGTTTCGATATGTTCGGCATCGTGTTCAAGGGGCATCCCGATTTACGCCGGATCCTGATGCCGGATGATTGGGAGGGGCATCCCCTGCGCAAGGATTATCCGGTCAACGACCAGGAAGTCTATGAATATATCGACAAACAATTGGCGGATGAGTAGGGGAAAGGAAGCATTATGAGGCATCAAGCCGGTCGAATAGATTTCCCTCACCCTGGCCCCCTCCCAGAGAAAGAGGGAACTTTGGATTGACATGCCAAGGAAGATGAATCATGACCTATAAGTTGGAATTCCAGGCGGACAGCCGGATTACCGAGGCGCTCAAGGAACGCCGGTCCGAGCACATGATCCTGAACATGGGGCCGCAACATCCCAGCACGCATGGGGTCTTGCGGCTGGTGTTGGAGTTGGACGGGGAAGAGATCGTGAATGTGATCCCCGATCTTGGGTATCTGCACCGGGGGATGGAGAAGCTGGCCGAGGCAAAAGGGTATCACCGCTTCATTCCCTTTACGGACCGGCTGGATTACATGTCGCCGATGTCCAACAATACGGCCGTGTGCCTGGCGGTGGAGAAGCTGATCGGGATGGATGCACCTCCGCGCGCGCAGTATTTGCGGGTGATTCTAAGTGAACTGGCGCGGATTTCGTCTCATTTGCTGTGGCTGGGAACCAGCGCTTTGGATATCGGGGCGATGTCGGTGTTTTTGTACACGTTCCGGGAGCGGGAGGCGATTTATGACATTTTTGAGGATGTCTGCGGCGCGCGGTTCACGGTATCCTACATGCGCGTGGGAGGGGTGGCAGTGGATGTGCCGCCGTATTTTGTCAAGCGGGTGCAGAATTTCCTGGATGATTTTGCACGGAAGATTGACGAATACGAAACTCTGCTGACCGAGAATCCCATCTGGCGCATGCGCACGGAAGGGATCGGGGTGATCTCGGCGGGACGGGCCATCGAATACGGCCTCACAGGTCCGTGCCTGCGGGGCAGCGGGGTGGATGTGGACCTGCGGCGGGACAATCCCTACCTGGTTTATGACCAACTGGATTTCGATGTCCCACTAGGCGAGAATGGAGACACTTACGACCGCTACCTGGTGCGGATCGAAGAGATGCGGCAGGCCCGGCGGATCATCCAACAAGCGCTGCGGGATCTGCCAAGCGGACCCGTCAAGGTAGATGATAATAAAATTTCGTTTCCCGAACGATCGACGATCAAGACCTCGATGGAGGCGTTGATCCACCATTTTCTGCTCGCGTCGGAAGGGGTGAAAGCTCCGGCGGGCGAAGTATACATGGCGGTGGAAGCGCCGAAAGGCGAGTTGGGATTTTATGTCGTGGGCGACGGTTCGGCCTATCCCAAGCGGATGCGCATCCGCTCGCCGTCCTTCGTGAACCTGTCAGCGCTGCCCGAAATGTGCCGGGGGCACATGATCGCCGACGTGGTGGCGATCATCGGGACGATCGACCTGGTGCTGGGCGATTGCGACCGGTGAGAGGAGATCATCAACCAACGCCGAAATGTGGGGGGCGCGGCGTATAAGACGGAGATCTTTCTAGGTTTGGATTTGAGAATATTCTCTCACTCTAGCCCTCTCGTATCGAGAGTAAGGGGTGATTTTCTCCCAAAGGGAAAGCAAAGTGAACAGCAAGTTTATCGAATAATCTGCGTGGTGTTTTAAACGGAGCCGGCCCTCACATATTTTGTTATTAGACAAATCCATGACAACCGGTAACGAACGGCTAATTTTGGCGGGAAAACGGATTCTGATAACCTCGGGACCGACATTCGCGCCGTTGGACGCGGTGCGGGCGATCACCAACCGGTCCACCGGGCGGTTGGGTTGTGCCATCGCAAATTCGCTTTGGAAACACGGAGCCGAGGTGGTAATGCTGGCAGGTGAAACCAGTCTGGTGCCGGGAGCAACGCCGTATGCCGGGGGAAAAGCAAACTTAACTGTCGAGCGGTTTTATACCATTTCGGACCTGAAGAACCTATTGGAAAAATATCTGACCACCCAGTGTTTTCAGGCGGTGGTGATGGCGGCGGCAGTGCTCGATTATGTCCCAGTGGAGAGTCTAGAGGGGAAGAAGCGCTCAGATGAGGAAGCGTGGGTGATCCGGCTGCGGCGCGGCGAGAAACTCATCGAGCGAATCAAATCATGGGCGCCGGATGTGTTTCTAGTGGGTTTCAAACTGGAGGCGCGAATCGGACAGGATGAATTGATTGCGCGCGCGGCTGATTTGATGAATCGCGCCCGGGCGGATCTGGTGGTGGCCAACCGCCTTGAGGATATTGACGCCAGCCGGCACGTGGCCTATCTCATCGAAGCGGGCGAAAAGGAAGCCGACCTTTGTGTTTCGGAACCGTTGCACACCCGGGAGGCGATCGCGGAGAGTTTGGCGGTCCGTTTAGGAGAACGGCTTGCCGGGAGATCCTTCATTCATTCCCGGAGAGAACAGGTATGAATTTGGAATCGAAAAAGGTCCTTGTGGGAGTGACGGGAGGCATCGCCGCCTATAAAACCGCATACGTGGTGAGACTTTTGAAAAAAGCCAGGGCGGAAGTACGGGTGGTCATGACCCGGTCCGCCGGGCAGTTCATCTCCCCGTTGACTTTCGCGGCTTTATCCGAGCATCCGGTGGGAACAGACCTGTTCGATCCGGCCACGCGGCATGAGATCCAACATGTGCGGTGGGCGGATTGGGCTGAGTTGGCCCTGATCGCGCCTGCCACGGCCAACATCATCGGCAAGGCGGCCCATGGTATCGCTGACGACCTGCTCTCGAGCCTGATCCTGGCGTTGCAATGTCCTGTGGTGTTCGCGCCGGCGATGCACCATCAGATGTGGTCGCATCCTGCCGTGCAGCGGAATTTGGAAATGCTGAAGACATACGGATACAAGATCATCGATCCGGCGGAAGGAGATCTGGCATCCGGGGATGTGGGGATCGGGAGAATGCGCGAGCCGGAAGAAATTTTGGCCTATCTGCGCGCGTTATAGAGGAAGGTTTATTTTTGCTTATACTCCGGGCATTGGAGGGCGTTGGGTCGTTCAGGCCGGTTACAAACATGGCCATAGTTGAATTTGCAGGAGTCGCAGAGGAACGCGTTGCCTTTCATGATCGACTTGGCGCGGGATAGCCAGGTTTTCCATTTTGTTTTGAAATCAACCATGCTAATCTCCTTTTTTTCAATAATTCTACCGGCCACCGTTCACTTGAAAAAGTCAGGTCAATTCGCAGGCCTCGTCGTAATCGATCAATTTTGTGATGGTAGGATGTTCGCCACAGACCGGACATTCGGGATTGCGGGGAACCGTCACGCGCCGGAACTGCATCTCCAAAGCGTCAAAGATTAACATTTTCCCAACCAGCAAATCGCCGATACCCAGAATGAGTTTAAGAGCCTCCACTGCCTGGAGGGTGCCTAAGACTCCGGCCACGCAACCCAGGATGCCCGCCTCCTGGCAACTGGGAACGAGGCCCGGGGGAGGCGGTTCGGGAAACAGGCAGCGGTAACAGGGGCCCGATCCGGGGAGGATGGTCATGGCTTGGCCTTCAAACCGGAAAACGCCAGCATGGATTAAGGGCTTTTTGGCCATTACGCATGCGTCATTGATCAAGAAGCGGGTTGGGAAGTTGTCGGTTCCGTCCAAAACGATGTCGTATTTCTCGATCAGGTCCAGAATGTTGCCGGATTTCACACGCATGATGTATTCCAAAATGCGGCAATCGGGATTTAGTTTGTGCAGTTTGCGGGCCGCTGAGGTGGTTTTGTATGTTCCTACATCCGGTGTGGCGTGGAGGATTTGCCTTTGGAGGTTGGAATGATCCACCACATCATTATCAACAAGACCCAGGGTTCCCACCCCCGCGGCGGCGAGATAATAGGCCGCGGGGGAGCCGAGCCCGCCGGCCCCAAGCACGAGGACCCGGCTGGATAGGATTTTTTTTTGTCCCTTTCCGCCGACCTGGGGCAGGATGATATGGCGGCTGTAGCGTTCGATTTGTTTGTCTGTGAATTGGAACATGGCGTGTTCAGTTTGGTGGAATGATGGATGGCGCGCTGCGCGCGTAGTCATCCCGCGCAAGAAATCCAATCCGTGCTCCATGACTTCAACGTTAATAAATTGACTCCTGAAAAATCCGGGAGTCTCTCCCCTCTTCCTCTGGGAGAGGTCCTGTATGAGGAAAACCGTTCCGGCATGCAATCATCACCTCGATCGTTACTGTCCGCTGTGATCTGGTCTCAATATTCCTTCGTTTTTTGGATGACGAGATGAACCAAACCAGCTTCGTCCTTGAAGATTTCGAGGAGGGTTTGGCCGTCCGCAGTGATACTTTTCGGCACGTGGCGGGCCGGTTCGCCTTCATCGACGATCACTTCGACGATTTGGCCGAGTTCCATTTCTTCCAGCGCAAGTTTGGTTTTCACGTAATTATACGGGCATTTCACGCCGTGAAAATTCATGACGGCACGTTTGGTTCCGGTTGGCATCATGGTATCGGGTCCTTAAGATTGATTTCTTATTCAAGTATATCCTGGAAGTGGTTTGGGCAGGGGGCATGGAATCTAAGGCTTCCACAAGGCAGGATTACCGTGGCGGGTCACCCATGCGAATCCACGCTTCGTTGAATTGAGCGTGTTTGATCGATTTTTGGTCTCCGGGGAGATGGTGGCTGTAGGTGGCGTGAATCAAACCATCCCGGCTTTGGATCAATGAAGGATACGAAAACGAGCCTTGCCCCGGTTCCACTTTTTCGAGGTGCCGATGCCATTTCCAGGTTTGGCCCTCGTCATTCGAGAGGGAAAGGTTCAGGCTGTGCCTCCCCTCGGTGGTGTCGTTGTACATCAGCAGCCAGTTTCCGTTGGCCAGTACGATGGCTTCCACGCTGGAGCCGGGATTGGGGAATTCCGTCTCGCCGACCGGACCCCACGTCAGGCCTTCATCGCGGGAAAAGCTGATCCGGATGCGGTCCCGGGGGCCGTTTTCACGCATAAACGCGACCAGGGTCCCGTCTTTCTTTCGAACAAGGCTGGGCTGGATGTTGCCGAAACCCACGAGCGGCCGGCTGGTTTGCCAGGTGTTTCCACCATCGGCGGTGATGGCCATGAGGCTGATGGAGAACGCGTCGGTGTAGAGAGGCAGGACGAGCTTGCCGGAGGGAAGCCACAACGGATGGATACGGGTCATCCATCCCAGACGTTGTTGCAGCTTATCCTCGGCCTTGTTGCGCATGTAGTAATCGGTGAATTCGTCGGCTTTCAAATCGGAAAAGGGCTTGTCGGGTTTGGGGATCAGGTTCGGATATCTCTTTTTGAAGACCTCCCATTCGTCCTTGAGATCTTCGTAGAAATTCACAGGCGTGATGTGCAACACATCCTGCCAATCCCATTGGGGAGGGCCGGCTGATTGCTGGAAATCAGTCGAAATGCGGTATTTCAGCAGAGAGGTTTCCCACAAGTTGGCGAGTACCGTGATCCAGAAGAACCACAATTTCCCTTGAGGATCGACATACAGCACCGGATTGCAGTCCGGGTAGCCGGGGGTGTCCGCCATGACAAAGCGTTCCGTCCAATGTTTCGAATTCTTGGCCTTGCGTGCCCCTTGGATTAGGACGTCATCCGCTCTCCGTTCCCCCGAGCCGTGGAACCAGCAGGCCAGCAGGTTGCCATCCGGGCATTCGACGAGGCTGGAGCCGTGGTTGTGCCAGGCTTCGGGAGGGAAAAGAAGTTCCGCTTCATAGAAAGGTTCCGACGCGCAGCCAAAGCAAGGGCATAATACGAAAAGCACTAGAATTGACACATTGTTTTTTTTCATGAGAGGTTACTGTTGGATTAATGATTATCGGATTTCCGGCATGGGAGCCATCTTAGCCCAGGAAAGGGAAGGAGAGAAGAATAGAGGTTTCAGACGGCAAGTATGACTCGATTGCAGAGAAAAAGATAATATTCGCCCTTTCAGGCTACCCTCACCCTAAACCTCTCTCAGAGGGAAAGGGAATCGTGTCGCGTTACCATGAATTCTCATAACACGAATAATACTGTGAAAAAATCCTGAATCTAACCAAATCGTTACTTTAGACGAATGGAAAGAAGTGATTGGCTGCAGTAGAAAAGGCCCTCATCAGCCCGTTCTTCGGGAAATCTTCCCATCCCTTGTTGAATCTTTCACCGCCGAGGCAACGGAGGCGGGGAGATCATATTATATTTCTATTTATATTTCTATATTATTTCTTGTGAAAACGCAGGGTGGGATAGATCATCCCGTTTCCACGGGGCGTGTATTCCTTGAGATCCTTTAAAAAGGGATTCTGAAGAATCTGACGGGGAGTGTCGGTTTTCCGTTCGGGGATGGAATCTGCGTCGAGGCAGTCGGTTAATTCGTTGACGGCCTGTTTAATGTGATCCCGCTGGCGGTCCAAGTGCAGAACCGCGTCACGGGTTTGTTCCAACGTAGTGATGCCCGCGTTGAGGATGTTGCGCATTTCGGCAGCGGAGCCCAAAACCGGCGAAACGCGGATTTTTTCAGGAATCGAGAGATGGAGTGAATTCAGCAGGGACCGCACGTTATCGATGGCGTCGCTTTCTTGAAGCAGGATCGCGATTTCAGTGAGAGAATGGGCCAATGTGATAGCCCGGGCAATGAGGGCGCTGCGGTGGGCTTCTAGGACTTCGTCCCAGCACCATGCCAATTGCACGCGGCACTGGAGAGACTGAGTCGCGTAGGTTTGAATGGAAAACAAGGCTTTGTCATCCCGCGCGTATGGCGTCCGGACTTCCAAATCGATCAGGTAATCGACCAGTTCTTCCAGGGTATCCGGTTTTCCGTTTTTTTTCAGCGAATCACAGAATTCCTTGAGAAGGGGAACCGTGCGTTTTTCCCGGTTGATTTTTTGATCCACAGCGTTCAAGGTGAAGCGGAGATGAGACGCTTCTTCCAGATTTTCCTTGACTTGGAGTCGCAGCGCTTTGGATTTTTCTAGATCTAGCTCTTTGAGTTGTTCTCCTTCTTTCAACTGACTGTTGCTGGCGTCAGCGTCTCTTTGGATAATGAGAAAAATTTGTTGACCTTCTCCCGAGAAGAGAAGGTTTTTTATCTCCAAGTAATCCATGGAAACCAGTTTCACAATCCAATCCTCGCGTTCATGACTTGATCAATGACCAGTAACAGATCGTTGATTTTAAAAGGTTTTTTCAAAAATTTGGTTCTTTCATCCAGCACAAAGACTTCCTGGACATCGGTCTCCCCATGGATCGCGCTATAAAAAACTAGACGGGAATGGGGCGTGAGTTCCCGGGTCAGCAACCCTATTTCCAGGCCCGAGCAGCCTGGGACGCAGACATCCAAAAGAAAAACATCGACGGTGGCGGGATCCAGTGTAGTGCGCAAGGCATCTGCCAACTCTCCCCCATGGTGGAATACTTTCACTTGGTGGCCCTTGGTTTCTAAAAGCGTTTTCAGAAAATCCGCGATCAGCTCCTGGTCTTCGAGAAGGATCAAACGCAGCGGTTTGGAAACGGCGGATGGCTGGCTATTGGTATAATCCGAGGATGGAACGCGGGTAAGGACTGGCATTTTGAGGGAAAAGCAAATTCCTTCCGGCTTGTCTAAATGGCAGACCAGTTCCATGCCATACCGGCGGGCTTGGATTTCTGCCAAGAACCGGCAAAGCGAACTGAACCAGGAGAAAGGGATAACGAAACCAGGTTCCGGGAAGGATTGAGAATCCGTGCGGCTGGGCCGGTGCGGGCCCCGCGCCGGACGCGCTTGGATTTGCACGATACATGTCGAGGAATCGGTTGTTGATTTGCTGGAAGATTCAAACACGGAGAGAATGATTTGTCCTTGTCCCCTGATTGCTTCCCGGGCAGCGGCACACAGATTGAACAAAATTTGTTTGAGCGGATTCGCCGGAATCGTGGTTTCCGGCAACGAACCGGAAATGAGGAACTGGACCGAACAATAAGGGCCGAACACGCCGTCGCAGAAACGCGCCACGTCAATCAGAATTTGTTCCAAGGGGTCTGTCGGGGAATCGTGACCCGGTTCGTCTCCTAACAGATTCAAGGAAACCGCGTTGAATCGTTGACCTACTTCGCAGCACTCCAAGCTCCGTTCTAGGAACAGTTTGGTTTTGGGAGGCAAAAGCGTGGATTTCAAGGCCAGTTTGATATACCCTTCGATTCCTTTTAAGCAGTTAACCAATTCATGGCCGATCCCCTGGCTCATCGATCCGAGGATGGCATACTGGAGCAGCCGGGCGATTTCAACGTCCTGTCCAGCCAAAGTTTGTATTTCACGAAGATGGGGATTGGATATCTCACTCACCCCCGCCGTCTCCCTTATACTCACAATTCCAGGCATATCACAAATCAACAGGCCACACCATGATATAAGTGTCGGATGAGGAGGCAGAAAACTGAAATGGAAGGGATGAAAATCGTGAGGGATTCAGGCTAACCCGAGTTCGTTTTTCCCTTGGGGAGAAGGGCAAACCATGGATTATTTTGGATCATCCGGGAATTCCGTCTCGAATGAAGTAAAATCGCTTTCAATCACACCAGGATGAAGACACACTCCCCGGTTACTTCTTCCAAAATACCCTTGCCCTCTCCCAAGTGGATTTTGGGAGTGGTTCATCATCGATCCTTTCGAAGAGAGACGAATCAGTAGCCTGAAACAGGTGCGAATTTGCTGGATGAGTCGTTGTTTTTGGGAGGAGGCTATTTTTTCAATTTTTCGAACATTACTCCCCCGGTTCCGGCGGCCAAGGCCAGAAAAGAGATCAGGAATCCCAAACTGAAGCGGCTGGGGGGCAACCAATGGAAGGCATGGAAAGTCAGCGTGATGGTATGCCGGCCGGGAGGCAGAGATACGGCGGAAAACGTGTCCCAATAAGTTTCCAGCGGGTCGTGACCGGATAAGCCGGATACGGTCCACCCCGGGTACATGTTTTGAGAGACAATGATCCGATTATCGGCGGAGAGGTGGGCTTCCAACGTGATCTCACCGGCCTGGGATTCCAATACGCGCACCGAGTCTCCGTTGGAGGGATTCTCGAGAAATACACGGGGTCGGACAGGAGGATATTCGTAAATCTTCACCGGAGATTGATCCTCCCGCCAAGCCAGTTGGAATGGTTTTTTCAACTCCTGAGTGGTGATGAGGTACCGGACGTTCAGTCCGGCCAGGTATTCCGCCGGCGGGGGAGTGGGGAAGAAAAGCAATCCGCCTTGGGGGGTTGCCGGATCGTAGCCATACATCCGGTTGACTAGACGGGTGTAGGAATCGAGGATGATGGGATCATAGCCACGGGCGGATTCGATGCCATACGCCATGAGGCGGTTGGGTCGCAGTTCGGGATGGGAATCGAGACCCGGGGAGCCGATGGCGTCGTCCAATTCCAGCACGCGGAACCCTTTGGCGTTTTCTTGGAGGAACCTGACCAAGGAGGTTTGGGGAAAGTAGGTTTCCCGCCATTCCCGGGCTGGAATGGTGTTGATAAAACGCCAGGAGAAAAACAGCAGGTCCAACAAGACCACCGCGGTAGGCACTGCCCACCTCCAGGATGGCTTGATCGTACGGGCTATGTACAAGCTGAGCCATCCGGCGGCCAGCCATCCGCAGGCGATGAGTAACGAAGAAAGCATCCAGGCATAGCGGATTTCGAAGAGGATTTCCGGCAGGCGCAAACTGATGTCCACACGGCGGGTAGTCCAAAGGTTGTATTCCATCACCGTGCGGTCGATTTCGAATTCCCGCAGCCAAGCGAGCAAGGCGGGACGGGAACCGGCGATGATCAAAGTGGCGATGACGAAAAGAACCGAGCCCACCGCGCCGGCTTTCAAAGGCCAAGCCATGGCGGCTTGTTTCCAATTCACTGTGCATACCGCTGCTAGACCCCGCGCCGCGCCGGTAGAGACGCCCAGGAGGAACAGCAGCAAGAGGCGGCCCGGCACGCGGAAATAGTTCCAACCCGGCAGGCCGTAATACAAAAGGGCATACAGCGGATTGTAACGGCCCATCGCGAAACATATGGCCCCCACGGCTACCGCGGCAAAAAAATAAAACTCCCGGCGCAGGAAGCGCTCATTTGTCTCCGCTGTTGAGGGCGGACCCGGCAGAAATCCTAACAACAGGAGCAATAGGGGTAGGATTCCCGCATAGCCGCAAATTTCATGAAACCCGGTGCGCGTTTCCCAAAACCGGCTCTCACGGTCTGGGCGGGTAGGGTCGCCGTAGAAAAAGGGCGCGGCCAAGGTGATGAGATGGGCCGGAGGCAGGGAATCCTGGGTCGCGAATTCGTAATCCGCTCCTCCCGCACGGCTGGCAGTGCGGCCGGACAGTTCCAATAAGGGGAGCAGTACCAACGCCGACAGGGCGGCGGCCATAGCCAGACCGGCCACCGTCCATGCAGGGTAAGGGAAGAATAGTCGGAGGCGGCGCGCGTCCCGGGCATCGTTCCATCCCCACCAGACACTCCGGAGCAGAAGAAGATAAAACATATAGAAAGGGATTTGAATATGCCCGGCGTAGAATTGGGCAGCCAGGCAGAGGGCGAAGAAAATAAGAGAGCGGAACCGGATCCCCTCCCGCCAAGCCGTTTGAAAATACAAGGCGAGGGGCAACCAGGCGTAGGCCTGGATGTGGATTAGATGCCCGTCATGGCTGTGCGTGATGAAGAACCCTGACCAGCCGTAGATCAAAGCGCCCACCACCGCGCCCGGAGGGCTTTTCCAGAGATTGTTCAAAAAAAGATACATCGTGAACAACGAAAGGAGATGATGAAAAACCAAAGATAATGAAAAAGCGCGCTCGACTGAACAAAAAAGGTGGATCAGGTTCCAAGGGTAAAACAAGGCGGTTTGGATATTGGCAGCGAAGGGAGCTCCGCAGAACACATACGGATTCCAGCCGGGGAAGCGGCCTTCCCGCAGTTCGCCGAGGGCGAATTCCCGCCAGGGGACAAACTGATTGATCAGATCGCCTCCGCACAGGATTTCCCCCTGGAAGAGGATTCGCGCATGGTAAAACAGAATGGGGAGAACCAGAAAGGCTAAATAAGGAAAATGGAACCGCAAACGCTGGAACATGGATTTCCCCATGGAATGTCGAGATGGCGCGAGTCTCTGATTCTCTTTGTTCAGGATGAATCAAGCCAGGTTCGATTTGATCTTATTTATATTACAATGGGAAGCGAAGACCGGGGAAAGGTATGATTCACTTTGGGGGGAAGGGATTTTCGCACCGGGGAGTCGCGGGAGAGGCCGGTGAATGATCCAGAGGGAATGGGCGGGAGAAACGCAATCGAAAAAAAGTCGATCTAAAGAAGAATCCACTGCGAGACTTCCTGTCCTGGTCTCTGGTTCCATCCCACGGATGGCTATAATGGTTGCGCGGATTCTGGTGCAGTGGAATCCCCGTTTGGCCGGGGGAGGATTTTTCCCCCACGGTGGAGTGATCCGTGTCCGAGAGAAGCCCTTGGGTAAAGAAAAAGACAACACAGGAGGTCGAAGCCGTGCAGCTGACCATAGATGGACGACATATCGAAATCACCGAGGCCATCCGGGAGTACGTGGAGACCAAATTAAAGAAATTGAAGAAATATTTTCCGTACGTGATCGACGTCCACGTGGTCCTGTATACGCAGAAGTTCATGCAAGTCGCGGAGGTAACGATCAACGCCAACCGGTTCACCATCCACGGAGAAGAGCGGTCATCCGATCTGTACGCGTCCATCGACCTGGTGGTGGACAAGCTGAACGCGCAATTGAAGAAATACAAGGAACGCCTGGTGCACAGCCACCAGCGTAAACCGCGGCCGGACAAGGACCTGAATCTGAATATCTCGGTGTTGGAACGGGAAGACATCGAGGAGATGAAACCTTCTCCCCAGGTGATCCACACCAAACGGATGGCTTTCAAACCCATGTCGGTCGACGAGGCGGTGATGCAAATGGACCTGATCGGCCAGAATTTCTTGGTCTTTCGAAACGCGAATACACTGAATGTGAACGTGATTTACCGCCGCAATGACGGCCATTACGGCCTGATCGAACCGGAGGTGGAAACATAACCACCGGTAACGCGGCCTGGTTTCGGGGAAAGGCGCTTTTTTAGAAATCATGAGTGTCCCAGGGAACCTGAATCTTAGAAAATGGAAACGTGTGCTATGAACTTGCTGGATTTGATTTCACCCCGCTGCATCAAGGTTTCCTTGCAGGCCAAAACTAAAAAAGAGGTCATCGCCGAGTTGGTGGATCTCTTGGTGGCCGTGAAGAAATTGCCGCATCGTGACGCTATTCTGGACGCCCTTCTGGAACGGGAAGAAGTGGGCAGCACCGGGATCGGGCATGGGGTGGCGTTGCCGCATGCCAAGTGCGCGGAAGTGAAGGAAATCTACGTCGCCTGCGGCACAGCGCCGCAGGGAATTAACTTTGACGCCCTGGACATGGAGCCGGTCTATATCTTCTTTTTGATTCTGGCTCCCCGGACCGCTCCCGGCCAGCATCTGAAGGTAATGGCCATCCTGACCCGGTTGTTGAGCCGGGCCGCTGCCCGGGAAGCCCTGTTGAAGGCCAAGGACGCCGACGAGGTGTATGCGGTCTTGTGCCAACTCAACGAAACTCAAACTCCGACAGGTGCGCAATGACTGAGGAACGCGTTTTGATGCCGGATCCCTTGCCTGTCAAGCGGCTGATTGAATGGGAAGACTTGGATTTGCAGGTGATGGCCGGCCGGGGCGGATTGACCCGGCCCATCATCCGGTCGGAATTGAACCGGCCGGCTTTGGAGATGGCGGGTTTTTTCGAGAAATGGCAGCGGGACCGCATTCAAATCCTGGGTTCGGGCGAAATCGCGTATCTGGAGATCCACCGACAAGATCCGGCGACCCGTCAAAATCTCGAACGGATTTTCTCTTCTCCCCCGCCGTGCGTGGTGATCACCAACAACCTGCCGATCTTTGACGAAGTGATCGAATTGGCCGAGCGGTATCAGGTCACGGTGTTCCGCTCCACTCACCACACTACGCGCTTCACCAAGCGGTTGTGGGACCACCTGGAGGTGGAGCTGAGCCCCTACGTGGTGAAACGGGGGGTGTTGATGGATGTGTTCAACCTGGGCGTGTTGATCACCGGGCCCAGTTCCATCGGGAAAAGCGAGTGCGCGTTGGAACTGATCAACCGGGGGCATGCCTTCGTGGCGGATGATTTGATCCTGATCCGCGGCGGCCAGCTCTCCAAACTGTTCGGCACGGGCCGTTCTCCGATCCCCTATCATATGGAAATCCGGGGTATCGGCATCATCGACATCAGCCGCATGTACGGGCCGCGGGCGGTGCGGATTTCCAAGCAGTTGGATATGATGGTGCACCTGGAGGAATGGGATGTGCTCAAGGAATACGAACGGCTGGGATTCGAGTGCCAAACCACCAAGATCCTGGGCATCGACTTGCCGTGTTACACCATCCCCGTCAAGCCGGGCCGGAACATCAGCACCATTGTGGAAATCGCGGCCTTGGATCAGAAATTGAAAGTGGCCGGCGTCCAGATGGCGAGGGAGTTTGACGAGAAACTGATCGAAGCCATGCGCAAGCGTGAGGGGCGTGCTACGATATGAGCGAATTCATGCGGCACCAGGCCACTTTCATCATCCAGAACGAATTGGGATTGCACGCCCGGCCGGCGATGCTCCTGGTTCAGTCGGTCTCCCGTCTCACTTGCGATGTCTATCTTGAGAAAGACGGTTTGGAAGCGGACGCCAAAAGCATTATGGGAGTGTTAACCTTGGCGGCGGAACAGGGCAGCCGGATCACGGTGCGCGCGGAAGGTCCGGATGCGGAGAAGGCCATTCATGCCATCAAGAAACTTGTGGAAGAGAAATTCGGAGAGGATTAAGTTCCGGGGATTGGGGGTCTCTCCGGGCGTGGCCATCGGCCATGTGCGCCTGTTCCATGTTTCTACGCTGGATGTGGGGGAATCGGTGGTCATTCCGCAGAATGTGCAATCCGAAGTGCAACGGTTTCAAGACGCCGTGGCCCAGACCCGGATCAAACTGATGGAGTTGGGGAAACGGGTAGGGCAGCGGGGGGAAGACAAGGCGCTGACCGAAGTCCTCACCATGCATCTCATGCTGCTTGAGGACAAGATGATTTATGACCGCGCCATCCAGCTGATCCGCGAGGAACGGTATGGGGCGGAATACGCTTTAGCCAGCGTAGTCCGGGAGGCCCGCAAGCGGTATGCCGGGCTGCCCGATTTGTTCCGCGAGCGCATTTCGGACGTGGAAGATATCTGCCGGCGCATCATGGATATGCTGCGGGGCGTGCATACGCAAACCCTGGAGGACCTCGACGAAGAAGCGGTGATTGTGGCCCGCGACCTTTCGCCGTCCGATACCGCCTCCATGCACCGGGAAATGGTGCTGGGATTCGTCACTGAAGCGGGAGGCAAGACCTCGCACACCGCCATTCTCGCCCGGGCGCTGGAAATCCCGGCGGTGATCGGCGTTCCCGGCATCTCCCGCTTCGCGCAGGATAACGATCCGATCATTATCGATGGCGATACCGGCTACGTAATCCTCAATCCTCCTCCCGAAGATATCAAGGAGTACCGGGACCGCCAGAACCAATATCAACTCCGGCAGTCGCGCTTGATCCAGTTGGCCGAATTGGAGCCAATTACCTTGGACGGCTACCGCATCGATCTGGCCGCGAATATCGAGTTCGCCACCGAGGTAGAATCCATCGTCAAGTACCGTGCCAACGGGGTGGGCTTGTACCGCACCGAATATCTATTCCTCAATACGTACTCAGTTCCCACGGAAGAAGAACAGTACCGCCATTACAGCGAGGTGGCCGCCAAGCTGGCGCCCAAGCCGGTGGTGATCCGCACGCTGGACATCGGGGGAGATAAATTCGCCCACTCGTTGGACACGCCGCACGAAATGAATCCTTTTCTAGGCTGCCGGGCTATCCGGTTTTCCCTGGCCAACCAGCCCATCTTCCGCACGCAACTGCAGGCGATTCTGCGCGCCAGCGTGTGGAAAAACCTGATGATCATGTATCCCCTGATCTCCAGCCGTTCCGAGTTGGTGCAAGCGGGCCAGCTGTTGGATTCGATCAAGGCGGACTTCCGGCGGCAGGGGATCCCGTTTGACGAGAACATCCGCGTGGGAGCCATGATCGAAGTGCCGTCGGCGGTGATCATCGCGCGGGATTTGGCTCCCCTGGTGGATTTTTTCAGCATCGGCACCAACGATCTGATCCAATACACGCTGGCCGTGGATCGCGGCAATGAAAATATCGCGTATCTGTATCAGCCGTTGCATCCCGCCGTTTTGCGGATGATCGTGAGCATTGTGAATACGGGCCGGGAGTTCGGCCTGCCCGTGGATGTCTGCGGCGAGATGGCCAGCGACCCGGTTTGCGCGCTGGTCTTATTGGCCTTGGGGATCGAAAGCCTCTCCATGGCGCCTCACGCCATTCCCCTTATCAAGCAGGTGGTCCGTTCGGTGGTGATGGTTCAGCTGCGGGAATTCGGCGCCGAGTTGCTGGATCTATCCAGCGTGGCGGACATCCGCAAGCGGGTGCAGCAAGCGCTGCCCAAGCTGGTGCACGACAAAGACGGCCTGGTGGCCAATCTGTATGAATCCAATATTCTGGCGGACACATGAAGCGGGAGTGGTGCTGATTGTCCGGGTTACTCCCAAAGCCGCCCGCTCCCAAATTGGGGGAGTGGTGGATGGCGCGCTGAAAATCACCCTCCACGCCCCGCCCGCCGGAGGCCGCGCCAACGCGGAACTGATTCACCTGCTGTCGAAAACCTTCGCGATTCCCAAAAGCCGGATCGAGATTCTTTCCGGGGAAACCGCGCGGATTAAGCACGTGTTACTCAGGGGAAGCAAGGAAGAGGAAATAGCGGCCAAACTTGAGAATATGATTTCACTCTGATTTGAGACAGTTGCCATCAAGTCTCGATGTCGTTTGAATTGTAGTGATCAATATTCCACCACCAGCCTCACACCGTCCGGATGATTGGGATATTTCACCAGTAGAGTTTTGGTTTTCGTGTCCCATTGGGGGTGAAGGTCGATTTTCTGACCGCTGGGATCTTGCCCCTCCACGTGGTTCGGTTCTGCTGGCAACAAAATCCGCGCGATTCCCTGGGTGGCCGCCGGGCCTTTCATCACGCACGCGTAGGATTGTTCTGTCCGGACTTCCTCATAGGCCCGGGACGCGGCCGCCAGGACACAAGGCGGCCTCTCGGCGGTGTGGTTGAGGTTGTAAAGAAAAGCCCGTTCACCCGGCCGGATTGCTTTGTCCTCGAGCACCGGCAGGGCAGGATCAAAGAGATCGATCACCGGGCCCGCGATCCGGTACGGTTCGGTGGACACGCTTTCCTCCAGTACCGCCGCGATGTCGTAGGGACCCCGCCGCAGATGCAGCCAGTTCTTTTCGATCAGTTCAATGCCTGCGTGCTTAATCTGGCCGATCAGCCGCCGTGCCCCGCCCGCGTTTAGAACCAGTTCCTTGGGATCCTGGGGAATCCAAACCAACCGGCCGTTGCCCACCGGCCATTCCATCCGGGACGAGGTGGGGTCCAACTTCAGCGTCTCGTAAAACAGGTGATCGAACGGCGTTTTTTGGTTTTGGCCCTGGTCGTTCCACCATTCGCGGATCGTCTGAAAGGGATCTTCATTACGGCCGAGGTAAATCAATACCCCGCCGCCGCGTGTCCACTCCGCCAGTGCCTGGTGATACTCGGGCCGCAGGGGTTTCATGTTCGCGTAGCTCATCAGCAGCACGCGGACGCCGTCGAGCGTGCCGGGATGCATCAGGTTCTCCATTTGCACCAACCGGACCGGGATGCCGTGTTTTAGAAGGGGCAGGGCCATGCCGTAGAAATTGGACAACCGGGGATCTTCGTATCCCGCGTGTGTGGGGAAGCGTTGGAACATCATGGTATCCGAGAGGAGAACGCCGGCGCCCTGCGTGCCCGGAATCGTGTCATCACCCGGTTGCATCTGGTTGAGCGCGTTGATCAGTACCAGGATTTCGGTGGCGTAAGCTTCGGGGATGCCCACGCGTTCCTGGACGCCTTCCTTTTGATAACGGCCGGTGAAGATGCGGCTCGGCCAGGGCATGACTTCGTAATGCGCGATGGAGGGATACAGTAACTGCGCGGCGAAAGTGGCCTCGTAGTTGGTTTTGTAATCCTCCCAGGTGTGGTCGGGATTGTCCTCGACGGGATCGGTCAGGAAGAAAACGCGGCGGCCGGTGGGCTGGGTCATGGCCACCATCGAGCCGTATTCCAGAAAGGCGTTCTCGAAGGTGCGTTCTTTTTCCACGCCTTCATAAAAAACCGGCGAGCGCGCCGTGCCCGTCCAGACTTGGGCAATGTAGCCGTCCATGCCCGGCAGACCGGCCAGGCTCGCTTCGGGGCTGACGATGCCCCAGGCCGAATAATTGATCAGCGTGTGCGTGGGGACATAACACCGGACCGGCCGGCCCGCTTTTTCGCTGTACTCCTTGGCGAAGAGAAAGATCTCCTTCAGCGCCCGGAAATAAAGGTGGTATTTCAACCGGGCCGAGCGGTAGGTAGCTTCCGGGGATTCGTGCTGCGCCTGCCAGGGCTCGTTATAATAGGCCTGCCATTCGCGCTTGAAGCCTTCACTGTAACCGCCCCGGTTCCAGAATTCCGGCTCCTCCAGGTGGATGGCCGTGACTCCCTCGTCGATGGCCTGCTTGACCAGGGATTTCAGGTATTCAATGAAGCCGGGTGTGGGGACCATATAAGGCACACCGGGACCGTGCATGATCATGGTTCCGTCCCGTTGCACTTGGCCTTCGTCCATGTGGTTTTTGCCGTCGAATCTTCCCTCCAGGTAGTCCTGGTATCCTCCCCAAGCCACGCCGGTCATCATGTGAATGCCATAGCCCCGCTCCCGCCAGCTCTTCACCCGCTCGGGGAAAGACCGGTTCACGCCATAAACGATGGCCACGTCCGAACGCAGATCCAATTCCGGTTTCCAAAAATCCGCCGTTTGAAAAGTGGTGGTCTCGGGAGTTTGCGCGAAGACAAATCCGCCGAGTAATGTCATGAGGACTCCAGTCAATCCACAACGCCGCATTTAAACGACTCCTTTGATCCGATATCCCATTCAATGGAATTCATGGGTTCCGCATTATTCCACGAATGGATGGCGGGGGGAACCGCCAACGAATCTGGCGGAAAGAATCGCACGGTGGAAGGCCGGTGTATTGCGTTAGAAGCGGGATGCGTATAAATTGGTTCACTTTATGGAACCAAAATGGGATTGACGAGGAGGAGAAGCGGCATGAAACGTTTTATCGGTATGGGATTGTTACTGATCGGCCTGTTGGGATTCGGCATGGCGGAACCGGCGGGAGCGGCGGAAACCGGATCAATCCAGGATCTGCAATCTCCGGAGGAAATCGTGAAGTTCCGGGAAGCCTATATCCGTGACTTTAAACGAATTGGACTCAACACAACTCCGGGCGACGCCATGATGCTGCGCATCCTGGTCCAGGCGGCGCGATGCCGGCGGGGCATCGAGGTGGGAACGGCCACCGGCTACGGCGCGATCGTGATGGGCGTGGCTTTCGAGCGCACCGGCGGGGAATTGACCACTATCGATATCGATCCCCGGATGGTCAAAATTGCCCAGGAACATATCCAGAACATGGGCCTGGAGAAAACGGTGAAAGTGGTCGAAGGCGACGCGCTGAAGGTCCTCCCCGAGTTGGAAGGTGAATACGATTTCCTATTTATCGACGCCCGGAAACAGGACTACTTGAGGTATTTCAAGGCGGTGGAAGCGAAACTAAAGACCGGCGCGGTGATCGTGGCGGACAATGTCATTCAATCCAAGAACGCGATGCAGGACTTTCTGGATTATTTCAAAGACAATCCGGATTACGACGCGTTGACGGTCATTTGCTCTGATGAAAAGGGCGACGGGATGATGGTGATTTACAAAGTGAAGTAGCGATGCAACGCAGCGGGTGATCCAATAAGATACGCAGCACCAGAATAATGGCCGGGGCACGTGGCCACGTGCCCCGGCTTCATATCCATATCCCGGTTTTTAATATCGGATAATCTGATAATTCCATCACGGAATTTATTTCTTCTTCCGCAGCATGCTCTCGATTTTGTTGGGCAGGCCGAAGAGGCGGATGAAACCTTCGGCGTCGTGCTGGTTGTAGACCTCGTCGCGGCCGAAGGTGGCGTAGGCTTCGGCGTATAGCGAATTCGGCGATTTGCGCCCGGCCACCGTGCAGTTCCCCTTGTACAGCTTCAAGCGGACAGTGCCGGTCACGTATTTCTCGGTTTCTTGGAAAAACGCGTCCAGCGAACGCCGCAGCGAAGTGAACCACTGGCCGTAGTACACCAACTCGGCGTACCGTTCGGCCAGCAGGAAGCGGTAATGCAACGTGTCGCGGTCGCAGGTCAGCGATAATAGTTCACGATGGGCATTGACCAACAGCGTGCCTCCGGGGGTTTCATAAACGCCGCGCGACTTCATCCCCACCAGCCGGTTCTCCACCAGGTCTACGCGCCCCACGCCGTGCTTGCCGGCCAGCTGGTTCAGCTTGGCCAGCAACGCCGCCGGGCCGAGTTTCTCCCCGTTGACGGCCACGGGAATTCCGCCTTCGAACTCGATCTCAACGTATTCCGGCTCATCCGGCGCGTCCTCGGGATTGGTGGTCAGAATGAACATATCCTGAGGCGGTTCGCTGTTGGGATCTTCCAGGATGCCGCCCTCGAAGGAGAGGTGCCACAGGTTGCGGTCCATGGAATACGGTTTCTTGGCTGTGACCGGCACGGGGATGTTGTGTTTTTTCGCGTATGCGACGGCGTCCTCGCGCGAGCGGATGTCCCATTCCCGCCAAGGGGCGATCACTTTCAGGTCGGGGGCCAGCGCCTGGTAGGTCAGTTCGAACCGCACCTGGTCGTTGCCCTTGCCGGTCGCCCCGTGAGACACGGCGTCGGCCCCTTCCTTGCGGGCGGCCTCCACCTGGGCCTTGGCGATCAGCGGGCGGGCGATGGAAGTGCCCAGCAGGTAGCGGCGTTCGTAGATCGCCCCCGCCTGGAGCATGGGGAAACAGAAATCCCGTACGAATTCGTCCCGCAGATCCTCGATGTAAATCTTGGACGCCCCCGACCGGATGGCTTTCTCTTTCAAGGGGGCGAGTTCTTCACCTTGCCCGATGTCCGCCGCAAAAGCAATGACCTCGCAGTGATAGTTCTCAATCAACCAGGGAATAATGACCGACGTATCCAATCCGCCGGAGTAGGCCAGCACGACTTTTTTCACTTGGGACATGGTTAATCTCCTGATGGTTTCGATATCCGGTTCTGCCGGTAGGCATCCACGATGGAATACACATAAATCACCCCGCTGGCCAGGACCAGGAACGCCAATTGGATCCATTGGCTGCTCAGCACGCTGAGGGATTGCTCCGCTGCTTCCACGTTGCCCGCGCCGAGGTGCATATAATAATTCACGACGACTAAGGTCAGAGGTATCAAAACGCCCAACGAAGCCGCTAGGAACAAGAAGATCACCAGACAACCTTTCATCCATTGGCGGTTGTAAAGTTGCCCCGCGCCCGGCAACACCAGGGCGGAAAGTAACGCCGCCTTCACCGCTTCGCCCCGGGAAGCCGGGGATTGATCCGGCCCTAGGGTTTGCGTAGTGAATCCTGGTTTATCCATGGATTTTTTCTAACGCCTGGCGCACCCGCTCGACATCCTCCGGCGTGTTGACTCCCGGCCAGGGCTGGGGGGTGGTGAGCATTTTGATCCGCACGCCGTGTTCCAAGGCCCGCAGCTGCTCCAGGCTTTCCGAGATCTCCAGTCGGCTCCGCGGCCACCCGGCGTATTGCTTCAGCGTGGACCGGGCGAACGCGTACACGCCCAAATGGAGCCAGTAATCCGCCGGATGACCGGTCCAATCCGCTTTTTCGCGCCCCCGCCAGAAGGGAATCGGATGGCGCGAGAAATACAGCGCGAAACCGTGCCGATCCACCACGCATTTGACATGGTTAGGGTCCAACACCTCGTCTTCCTCGCGCAGGGGAGCCATGAGGCTTGCCATTTGAATGCCGGGCGTCTCTTCGAAACATGCCACCAAGCGGTCCAGGTCGGCGGGATCGATCAACGGCTCATCGCCCTGGAGATTCATGATCACGTCATGATCCAAGGACAGATCCTCCATCACCCGCGCCACCCGGTCTGAACCGGTGGGTAATTCGGGCGGGGACATGACCACCTCGCCGCCGAAGGCTCCGACCGCCTCCCGGATGCGTGTGTCATCCGTGGCCACGATGACCCGGTCGAACCGGGTGGCCTTAACGGCCTGCTCATAAACCCATTGGATCAACGGCTTGCCACAAATTTCCACTAGGGGTTTTCCGGGCAACCGCACCGAGGCGTACCGGCTGGGAATCACACATACCGCTTTCAGGATGATGTCTCCTTTCGCTTTATCTCCAAGACCAATTCTTGGGCGGATTTTGGAATTTATGATAATGAGAAACGCCACACCGGGTAAGATCCATAAAGGGGAAAGAGATGTCAAAACACCCCGTTGAGGCAAAATGAGAGGATATGGTCAGTGGCTTTGGGCTCATCCGGCAAGTGCGTATTGTCATTCCGATCATCGGTTCTCATCTCGCCGGGATGATCGATGAAAGCCAATCCCGAAATTCCCTCTCTCCTGGGAGAGGATCAGGGGGAGGGTATAGGAAGAGGCGGATTGGAGTGTCCGTCCTTATCCTGGAAGGAGCGAAATTAATTTGGCCTTATGAGGTGCGCACTTTCCGGATAATCCTGGATTTGGTGTATTTTGATTGGGTTTATCCAGCCCACCATCTTCATACCGGCTGTGCTAAAAAAAAGCCCGGAACGGGATGTTCCGGGCTTTCCCTCTTTTACAGACACGGTGAATGTACGGATCGATCCATCTAGGGATGAATCATCCAGTCTTTGATGCCGACCACCGTGCCTGTGAATTGCGGATTCTTGAAGAGCCCCTGTGAGGTGGCGCCGGTTTGATGGGATGTCACCGCCACACCAAGATAAACAGGATCGGTGAGGGCCAATTCATGCTCATTTTGGAAATATTCTTCTCCACCGATCACATACCACAAGGAGAAGATATTCCCTTCACGGACCAGCTTGATGGTTCCGCCAAGAGTCACGACATCCAACGAGGGATTGTTGACTCCGGATGCCGCGGGATTGTAGTTCGGGTTCCAATCCGCAGCCGCGGTTGTGACACTATCATCCCATGCCGCGCTGCCGCCCGTGGTATCCCGCCATTGCAGGAACAGGGCCTGATCCGAACTCCGGAGACCGGCAATGACATAAGCCGATGGGGCGGTCAAGCTCTGACGAACCATGATCCCCATTTTTTGCCAATCGTTGGAGCTGGGATTCGCGCCGAACGCGCCAATGTACGGATCATCGATGCTGAAGGTGAAATCCCCGGAGACCCGCATCCACAGGAAGTGGAAATCATCGGCGGAGTCCCAAATGTCATGGCCGCTGCCGACTACCTGCCAGGTGGTTCCATCGAACTTGACATTTCCGGCCGCTCCCGGATTGCCGATATCCTGGTGGCCTTGGAAAATGCCCAGATCGACGGTCTTAACCGGAATGGCCGTGCTGCCTGTGCTGCCCGTGTACCCTTTGCCATCATCAAAGGTGCCGCTGATGGTGACAAACGGATCCGCGTAGTTGCTCGGAACGTTGACGGTGTACTTCAACGTGACGGTTCCCGCGGCCCCGGTCAGGGTCCAGGTGATCGTGCCATTTTGGTCATCGGTAGCCTGTCCCGCGCTGGCGGTGATTTGACTGACGTTGGCCGCCTTGGGGTAGGTTTCTTTGACCGTGATGTTCGATTGGACGCCCTCGCGGACTTCCACGGTAAGGACGACATCGACGGATTCACCCTGGTTGACTTCCGGTTTGGATTGGGACTTGAAAACCTGGAAGGGCAGCAAGGTGAGTTTGACGTTCATGTACTCTCCCACGGCGTAATTCGGATTTTCGTGGGAAGTCACCGAGCAGCCCACATAAACGGGATCAGTCATGGGAATCGTCTGCGACGTATCGAGCACCCAATTTCCAGCGCTGTTCATGTAATACGCCTGAAAAGTATTGCCGGCCCGCACCAGACGGACATCGCCGGTGGTGTCGGATTTCAAGCCCATGTTGGAAGAGGACCCATTCTGCACAGGCCGCCACTGCGTGTCGTATTGCATGTCGCTGCCCCGGATCATGACGTGAAAATGGGGAGATCCTGGTGTCAGGTTGTCCCGCACCATGATCCCGGCTTTCGACCATTCATTGGAACCGGTGTCGTTGTACGCAATAATCGTCGCTTCCATGCTGAAAGCCCCGCTGACCTTTTTGTACAAGAAATGGAATTGATCAGCGGTGTCCCAGATGTCCGCGCCGCTGCCGGTGACGGTATACACATTGTCCGCAAATTCCGCGTCGCCGGGCGCTCCCACCGCGCCGATGTCCAGATGATGGTCAAAAATCCCGAGGGGGCTGGGCGAACTCAGGGAGTTCGCTCCCATCACAGGAGTAGCGCCAACCGTTCCCGCAAACGTGACATTACCCGTAGCGCCCGCCGGAGGCGTCACCACGTAGGTGAGGGTGGCGGCCGCGCTCAGGTTCCAGGTAATCGTTCCACCGCTTTCCGTGCCGCCGTGGGAGATCTGGCTGACCGTCCAACCAGCCGGCGGCGTTTCCATTACGGTGATCGTTCCCGTTCCGCCGCCCACGGCCAGCGTAACAGTGATCGGATCGCCGCCGACGTAAACCGGATCCTCGATCGAAAGGGTCCGGAATCCGGCTGCCGGAACGGTGCTCTCCAGTTTGACGTCACTGACCGTGCCTTCCGCCAACAACTGGTTATCCAAGTGGTTGCTGATGGCCAGGCCGTACGCGATGGTTTCCGGGAACGTCATCATTTGGGCATGGGCGAATACCCAATTGACACCATCGTAGGAGTATTCGCTCACCACGATGTTCACATCGGCCAGCCGGGACACGCGCAGCCACAGGCCATCGCCTTTGTCATTGACGGCTTGGTTGTCCGGTGTCCGGATTTCCGCGTTGCCCGAAGCGGCGTTGGCGGTCAGCCGCCACTGGGCGTCGGTCCGGTCGCCCGTGCTGGCGGTGCCGGCGCGGAGTTCGATCCAATAGTGGCGTGAACCGGCTACGGCGCCTTGCTCACGCAGCATGACACCGATTTTGGCCCATTCGTTTCCGCCTCCATTGTCGATCCATTTCACCTTGCCGCTTAGGCTCCAACTGCCGGATTTCTCCGTGTACACGAAGAAACCCTCGTCGTTGTTGTCCCAAATATCGTCCCCGTTGCCTTGCAGGGTGTACACCCCGTTGGCGAAAGTCACACTGCCCGGGACCTTATATGTCCCCCGCTGGGGTGGGGAGTTGGTCCCGCCCCAATCCGCGGTCTTGTCGAAGATGCCGTATTGCGCATACCCCGGCAAGACCATGACGATTGACACCATGATGAGCGTGCAACTCCAGACCTTGTTCACCATACCTTAACCTCCCGTAGGAAAGAAATGAAATCTATCGGACGGCCGATAGATAATTAAGTTTACATTTTATTTAATTTATTTTATTTGTAATCTTAGATAATCGGTTTCAATCAGATTGCATAAGTTTGTACACCGACAATTTAAGCAAAAATTCATTGGAATGTCACCAGAAAAATCATCTCCCACACTATTTGATTAAACAAAATAATAGATTGGCTTGTCTAGAGGAAGAGTGAATTTTTTTGAAATTAAATCGTTTCAGCCGGCCGGGGATTGATGGAATATAGGAGAGAAAGAACCGGACATCCAGGAAACGCGGAACCGGGGGCGGTGGCCCCAAATGGCGTCCGGCAATGGCGGGTACGAAGGCATAGAGCCGCCGGCAGGGCTTTTTATGGGATTTTTCTTCATTCAGACCACGGGGGAGAAGAGAGAGCCGTGAAGGGATGCAGTGGATTGGTTGTACTCACTAATCGGCGATCATTCCAGAACCGGGCGTTCGATTTTGTCACCAGTTTGTTGTTCGATGTAATTAATCAGCCATTCCGAGGTAATAGATTTCGGCCGGGTGATGGGCCGGCCCACGCCGCGGGCAATGATGTATTGCGCGCAGATGCCCAAGGCCCGCGCCACACCGAACATGGCGGTATAGAAGGGGTATTCGGTTAAGCCGAAATGATGGAACAGTGCGCCGGAAATCGCGTCCACATTCGGCCAAGGATCCTTGATTTTTTGGACCTGCTGCAACACCCCGGGGACAACTTGGTAGATCTTGGAAGCGATTTGGAAAATCTCATCATCCGCGCAGTGTTTCAAGCCGAATTCATAGAGCGCCTCAAAACGCGGATCAGTCACCCGGAGCACGGCGTGGCCATACCCGGGGATCACCTGGTTGCTGTTGAGTGTCTCCCAGGCGAACTGGCGCAACTGTTCGTCGGTGGGAATCCCGCCGAATTTGTCCCTCAGCATCAAAACCCAGCGGAGGCATTCCTGGTTGGCCAAACCGTGCAGGGGGCCGGCTAAACCGTTGAGCCCACCCGACAACGCGTAATAAATATCCGACAAGGCCGATCCGATCGTCCGGCTGGTGAAGGCCGAAACATTTCCGCCTTCGTGGTCGGAATGCAGCGTGAGGTAGAGGCGGATCAATTTGGTAAAGCGGCCGTCCGGATCGGGGATACCGAGAGTGCGGGCCACATTCGCGCCCCAGTCGAGAGAGGGATCGGGAGCGATGCGGGGGCCTTTGTCGAAGCGTTTCCGGTAGATGTACCCGGCGATGTCCGGCAGCCGGGCGATGATGTTCAATGAATCTTCCAAAGCGGGCTTCCAAAACTCCTCTTTGGGCATGCCCTCTTCATATTGGGCCGCGAACAGGGATTCCCGCTGCATGACCAGGATGGCGGTGCTGATCATGGTCATCGGGTGGGAATCGGGCGGCATGGCGTTTAGAACATCCCAAACATAGCCAGGCACTTCGCTGCGTTGATTCAATTCATCCTGCAAGTCCTTAAGCGCGGTTTCATCCGGGAGTTTGCTGGTCAGCAGCAAAAAGAAAATTTCTTCCGGCAGCCGGTCCGTGAGTTGTTTGATGGGAATTCCCCGGATGACCAAGCCGGTTTCGGGATCCACGGAAGAGGTGTCAGTAACCAGGCCCAGCACGCCTCGCATACCACCGTATATCTGGCCGACAGTAACGTCACAGACTTTGACGTTCGCGTATTTTTTGGCCAAAAACGCCCGCTGTTCACGAAAGATGGGGATTCGGTAGGCCAGAGTTTCACGTAAAGTCGCCATGCCTATGCCTCCCATGGGGGGGTAGATTCATATTTCGATTCATACTGAATTCGGAAAGGCTTTCTCTTCTTCGTGTACCTGGGCCGTGACAAGGTGAACCATAATCCTATTGAAAAGCCACTTTTCAGACAAGGGTTCTTCTTCTTTTGGATTGGGATTTTCTTCGAGACCGGGCCAGGCCGTGCCGATCTCCGGAAAGGCTTCTGAAATCATTTTCAATCCGGCGAAAGCGGAAATTGCCAGAATCAATCAAATAGTTTTGAGGCGGCGGAGATTCAATCAGATAAAAAGATTCGGATTGATTGTGAGAATGGTGTATCGAGCATCTCCTTGCTGAACCGGCTTGAATGGGGATGGAGAAAAGAAACAGAGGAGTTGCAGGTGGCACGTTATCCATCCACCCCACCTGAATCCGATTTGGTACTTGTGATATGATCGAGCCGGTTTTTTTCTGGATTTGATGGCAGGATGAGCGGCCGGCGCCCGGGGGATTTCCACCGGGCGGGTACGGCGCATGAAATCAAAAAGGAGACGAATCGGCCGATGACTAGAACCGGATCCACGGCGGCCTTATCGAGAGGGACACTCTACTTGGCGGCTTTGTCGCTGTCGCTGGGTTGGGGCGTGCGGGGCAACTGGGGCCACGAATTCGGAGCGATGATTCCGGGGACCTTGGCGGCCATGGCGGCCAGCCTGTTGACAGGCCGGGAGGACTGGCGGCGGCGGGTGGCCTATTTCGCGTTTTTCGGGGCCTTGGGGTGGTCGTTCGGCGGATCCATGTCGTACGGGATCGTGCTGGGATACACCCACTCGGCCAGCTGGCCCAGTGTGCTGTACGGTTTTGCTTGCCTGTTCGTCATCGGATTTTTATGGGGCGCGATCGGCGGGGCAGGGACAGCGCTGCCCGCGTTTTTAGACAGGGAACGGCTGACCGAACTGTTTTATCCGTTGGGCGCGGTATTTCTGGCCTGGACGGTGCAGTTTTTGGCGTTTGAAGGCGGCTGGCTGACCGAGGAAGCCTTCAACTGGTATGACACCGACTGGGTGGCCGCGTTGCTGGCGGTCATCGCCGTTGTAACGCTGGGGCTCATCCGGGGCCGTTTTTGTTTCGGTTCGAATCTGATTTTATGCATGGCCGCGGGGTGGTGGCTGGCGTTTTTGCTTTTGGTGGTGGGATTGGAGATCCGCATGACGCCGCCACGCGGCGACAACTGGGCGGGATGCCTGGGCATGACCCTGGCGCTGCTGGCGTTTCTTTGGCGCAAGGGACTCTCGCCGGTAGTGTTTGCCGCGTTGGTGACCGCCTTCTTCGCGGGATTCGGATTTTCCACGGCGGAATTGATCAAACTGCTCGGGGTATCGACCGGGATTGTGGCCAATTGGCACAGCGTAATGGAACAAACCTTCGGCCTCATCTCCGGCATCGGTGTGGCGGTGGCCATGATTTACCTGTCCAAACGGCTGCCCGCGGTTCCAGACGAGCCGCCCATCCGGTATTGGACGGAGATCTTTTCTTTGGGATTTGTCTTGCTGGTCATACCCTTTCTGAATATCCGGAAAAACGTGGAATCCGTCTGGCTGCCCAATCATGTGATTCCCGTGGAAATGTTTGGTCTTTCCGCCGCCGGGTGGTTCAATCTGGCGTATCTGATCATAGCCGGAACGGTGACCGCTTTAATCATCCGCCATCAAAAGCATCCTTTGTCCGTTGTGCCTGCCACTTGGCTGGGAAAGGGGCAGGCTTTGTTTCTTGTGTTTCTGTGGTGGATCGTGATCGGCAACCTGTCGCGGTATCTTCCTTTCGAACCGGGGCGTTTGATCACGGAGGGTGTCATCCATGTCAACGCCTGCCTGTGCACGCTGCTGGTGCTCACATGGCCGATGGAAATGGAGTTTGTGCCGCAGAAGAAGTTTCCCCGGTTTGGACTGGTGAATTTCATGGCCATCGTTGTGGGATTCGCCGTATGTCTCGGCGCGGTCTGGGGGCAGGCATGGAGCACCATGCAGGTCTTGAAAGAACCGACGTGGGGATATCATTACCGGTTTGATGACGCCCAGATGATGAAGTGGTTCGAGCAATGGCGGGATACGATACTGAAGCAATGGGATAAGAATCGAGAAGAAGCGGATCCGGGCGGATTGAAGCAGAATGAAAATGCGTTGCCAGAATAACAGAGAATAACAGACGGCTTATCCGGGGACGCCATTTGGTCTGATGGCTGATCGTCCGTACAGTTGGAAACAACGGAAAGTGTGAGAGAGTTCCATGAAAAGTTACCGCAAGGAACTTTGGTTCAACGTCCCCGCGCGGCGGGCGTTCATTAACATCACGCCGGAGTGTGAACAATGCGTGCGCGAAAGCGGCGTGCGGGAAGGTTTGCTGCTATGCAACGCGATGCACATCACGGCCAGTGTATTCATCAACGATGACGAGCCGGGATTGCATCAGGATTACGACCAATGGCTGGAAAAACTCGCGCCGCATGAACCGGTGACGCAGTACCGGCACAACGTGGGAGAGGATAACGCCGACGCGCACATGAAACGCCAGATCATGGGCCGGGAGGTCGTGGTGGCGATCACGGAAGGCCGGTTGGATTTTGGCCCCTGGGAGCAGATTTTTTACGGAGAATTCGACGGCCGGCGGAAGAAACGGGTGCTGGTCAAAATCATCGGGGAATAAGATTATAGGAAATAATAAGATCAACCGGGATGGCCGAACAAACCCCGGACACGGTAATACAGGTTTTTAAGGTATTCGTTTTCCACCATGACAATTCCTTCTTCGTGCCTCCACCAGCGGGTGGCCGAATAGAGGTCCGGAGGCGCGGGAACCAGGCGGATGTCTATGCTCTGATTTTGAAATACGCGGTCCAATGACCATTTCGCGCGGCGGGATTGGAAATACCCGGTGACAACGAGGGCGGAATCAAAACCCTGCCGGCGCATCCATTCCAGGAGATAGACCGCCTCGCTATAGGTGCTGTAAAACGGTTGAGGCCCCCAATGCACATCACGGGGATCAATCCGGTGATAATCCAGCACCGCCTGGCATTGCCGGCGCTCCAGTTCATAGAGATCCCGGCTGGGGACGCCATGTTCCAAGGTTCGCGGCATGGTCAGGAGGATGCGGGGTGCGTAACCGGCCTGGTACAATTCCACCGCCCGCTCGAGACGCTCCGCACCTCCGCCGATGAACACGGCGGCCACATCACAGGGATGGATGGCGGATTCGTAAACCAATGCTTGACCTATGCCTATCAAAATCGGCTCCCGGAAATAATAGGCCACCGAAAGCACGGCCACCAACATAACCAGTAGCACCGCGAGACAGCGGAATGGGCGGCGGCGGTGATTTCCCCGAAGATCCGGCGCGGATTGGGAATCCGCGGGGAGATCTGGAGAGTGGTCGGCCGAAATGCTATCGGGTGGAACCGGTTGCATAGGGGAATTCCGGCAGTTTTCAGGATACGGGCATCCTGGCTTTCCATAGCGGAAAAAGTGGATGAACGGCTACGACCGGCGCGTCAATCCCTTTCCGTCCCGCATGCCGGCCGAATCAGGCGTTCAAATACTTGTCCATCAACTCGATGGCTTCGTCGATTTCGGCGGGGCTCTTGAAGCCGATGATCACCGCGTCAACGCAATCCAGGCCCATGACGAACTTGATCGATTCCTCGCGGCGGGACTTCTCGGCAAAGTCGCCGTTGCCGATGAGTTTCATGCCGATGACGCCCGTGCCGGAATCGTGAATCTTGCGGATTTCCGCTACGGCTTCATCCCGGAGGCCGGGTTCCGCCCAATCGCCCTTGGGACCGTCCATATGGGTGCCATCGTGGTTGACGCGCAGGAGCGCCACGTCCAGCCAGGAGACGCCGGGCAATGCCCGTAAGGCATTGAGGCCGTGGCAGGACGCGCCGTGGGTTAGAATCCATTGCTTAGATTTGGCTTCTTCCAGGCCGTCCATGATCGGTTTCAATTCTTCCTGCCAATTGGATGACATAAGGCAATGCAGGAGGAATGAATCAAAGTAATCGGTCTGGAGTTCCTTCCGGAAGCGGTCGATAGTCTGGTTGACATCCTGATCCCGGTGCCAATTCATTTTGGTCTGGATGGTGTAGGATTCCCGGTCGATGCCTTTGAGGGCAGCCGCCAGCCGTTCATGCATCTCCCGGTAATTATCCGCGGTATCGAAGAAGCGGATCCCCCGGTCGTAGGCATGCCGGATCATGGCCGTGAAGGCTTCCTGGCTCATGTCCCGTTGGACCTGGCCGCCGTTGGTGCCGGTCCCGATGCCCAGACGGGTGACGCGCATCCGGGAGCGGCCCAGCGGGACCCAATCCGTGGCGGAACGTTTAACTTTGGCGGTTTCGGCTTGGACCCAGCGCGAACCGGCCAGCACGCCCGTAAGGGCGGCGCCGTGCTTGAGAAAATCACGACGGGTAATGGTGGACATGATTCACCTCATTCGGATCAAGTATTTTTAGGTGGGTTATCATAGACCATTTCGCGCGGCGCGCGCAATGATGGTTCGGAGTAATGATTCTCCTTATTCTGTCCCCCCTACGGCGTAACGCACGGCGGCGCAGGCTAACAGGCGGGTGGAGTCGAGAGTGGGCAAGGGAGACTGGTCCGGCTGGACGATCAGGGGGATTTCCGTGCAGGAGAGGGCCACGGCGTCGCAGCCGTTTTCCTTTAACCGCTGGATTACCTCATAGAAAAATTGCTGGGATGATTCAAGAATGCGGCCATACACCAGTTCATCGAAAATGATTTGATTGATCCGGATCCTGTCTTCTTTGGCTGGAATGAGGCATCCGATATCCAAGTCGTTCAGTTTGGGAGGATAGACCGGGCCTTCCATAAGGTATTGGGTTCCCAATACTCCCACGGTGCGAAAATGGTTCCGCATCGCTTCTTCCGAAACAACTTCGGCAATGTGCAGCCAGGGCAGCGGGGAGCGGGGCAGGACCCAATCGAAAGCCTGATGAATGGTGTTATCGGGGCAGATGATGAATTCTGCCCCCATATTCGCCAGTTTTTTTGTGGAATCCAGCATCAGTTGGCCGACAGCATCCCAATCCGCGGTTTCGATGCGGGGCATATATTCGCTGAGAGGATGGTTGTGCAGGCTGACTTCGGGGTGCGCGTGACGTCCCAGGATCTTCGCGCCTTCAATGCCGATTGTCCGGTAGCAGAGAGCCGCGCCTTCCACGCTGCACGCCACGATTCCAATGTGCTTGGCCATGGCAGACTCCTTATTGTGGCTCTAACTGTAATGATGTTCCGATGAAAATAGAAAGTAAAGCAGAGAGGCCCGCCCGCGAATCTGTTTCGTTGACGATGGCATGGGAATGTGGTATTTCTTGCATGATTTTGCGACGCGGCGGCTGGACGGCATACCCACAATGCGGGACGGAGGTGAAGCATTCATGACTGTATTATTTTTTCTCCGGATCATGGTCGTTTTCTGTTTGGTACTGGGAACCGGTGGAGCCGCGGGAGCGTTGTCCATCCCGCTCTTGGCTCCCAAACCCTTGGCAGGCGACTGGGAGAGGATTGAGCCCCTGCTGGAGAAGATTCTCAACGAGAACATCCTTTCCTTTTGGCTGCCCCGCACGCTCGACTCGGAGCACGGCGGGTATTATCTCAACCATGATATCCAAGGTCGGCCAAAAGGCCCCGCCAAGAAACAACTGGTCGTGCAGGCCCGGTGCGTTTGGTTTTATTCCCGATTGATCAACGAGGGGCGGGGAACCGGGGAAATCCGGCAAGCAGCCCTCCATGGCTATGAGTTTTTGCGTGACAAGATGTGGGACAAACAGCACGGCGGATTCTATTGGGAAGTCGATGAAACGGGCACTAACGCCACCATGCCGGACAAACATCTCTATGGCCAGGCGTTCGGCCTCTACGCGTTGTCCGAGTATGCCATGGCGTTTCAAGACGCCGAGGCTCTCGGATTGGCTCAGCAGTTGTTTCGATTGTTGGATTTTACCGCGCACGATTCCACCCATGGGGGGTATTTCGAATCGTTCCAACGGGATTGGTCTTATCATGCCGATCCCACCGGGCGGAGTTACATGGGCGTGCCGCACAACCTGAAATTGATGAACACGCATCTGCACCTGATGGAAGCCATGACCGCGTATGTGCGGGCCAGCGCCGATCCGGTGGGGCGGGAGCGGCTGCGGGAGTTGATCACCATCCAGAGTAACGCGGTGGTGCGCAAAAAACTGGGGGCATGCACGGATCAATACACCTGGGATTGGACCCCGCTCGAAGGCAAGGCGCAGGACCGGGTTTCCTATGGCCATGACTTGGAGAACATCTGGCTGCTGATGGAGGCTTGCGAGGCCGCGGGAATCACCGGCAGCCCCTTGCGGGATTTGTACAAAACCCTGTTCGCATATTCACTCCAATATGGCTACGACGAGAAACAGGGCGGTTTCTATGACAGCGGCCCTTTCCATCAGTCCGCCGACCGCAGGGGGAAAGTCTTCTGGGTACAGGCGGAAGCCCTGGTTGCCGCGCTGAAAATGTACCAATGGACGGGAGAGGAGGTCTATTACCGCGTGTTCGATCAGACGCTGAATTGGATCAACACGCGCCAAGCCGATTGGCAATACGGGGATTGGTTCAGTACTATTTCCGAATCGGGTGATCCTACCGGAGACAAGGCCAACGCGTGGAAAGGCCCTTACCACAACGGACGGGCCATGCTGGAATGCCTGAAAGTCGTGAAGAAAGTCCCTAAGCCTTGATTTTCGAAGGATTGCAAAGAGGATAGGAAAGAGGGAATTTCACTGCGCCGTACGCAATGTGGATTGGCATGCAGTGCTTATCCATTAAGCATTTTCTCACATAATTTTTAAGGCGATCTTGTCCGATGGCGGTTGTTCATATCATTTACCACAGCGTCAAAGGCCATACGGAGCGGTTGGCGGAAGCGATCGCGGAAGGGGTACAGGCCACGGGGGGATGTTCATGCCGGTTGATTCCCGTCGCCGAAGCCCGCGAAGAACACGTCCGCAACTGCCAGGGGCTGCTGCTGGGATGTCCCACCTATATGGGTAACGTCAGCGCGCCTATGAAGAAGTTCATCGACGAAGTGATCAGCCCGGTCTGGATGAAGGGAGGAATCCCTGGAACCGTGGGTTCCGCCTTCACCAGCAGCGGAACGATTCATGGAGACAAGGAGTTCGCCCTCCTGGCTTTGCTGATCCCCCTGTTCCAACTGGGCATGACCTTGGTAAGCCTTCCTCCCATGGCGATCCCTGAAAACAAAGACCTGGGATATTCGCACGGCGTGGGGACGAGCGTGTTGGGGCGCCATCCCAACATGATCCCTCCGGAAGACTTGGCCGTGGCCCGGGCGCTAGGAAAGCGGGTCGCGGAAACCGCCCGCCGGTTGCATGGATGAGTGGACGTTTATTCAGGTGGAACGGGAGTCGGGGAGATTGGCTCGTTTCGTTGAGACGTCCGGCGGCCCCAGGCATGCGCCAGGCAGAGAAACGCGGCGGCGGTGAGAAGAATGATTCCCTCGATGAGGATGATGGTCCGCACGCCGAACCAAGTGATCAGGTAGAACGATGTAAACAACGTCCCGATGATGCTGCCCAGCGAAGAGAGGGCGTACAAATTCCCCACGCCCGTGCCTAGCCAATCCAGATTTTTGACTTGCAGTTTGACCGCGTAGGGACTGACCGCGCCCATGAATATCGTGGGTGGAAAAAACAGGATCAGGCAAGCGAGCAGCGGCTCCATCCGGGGGCCGAAAGCCTTGTCGAAAATCCAAAAGTTGACCGGGTCGCAGTAGAGCGGAAAGCAGCAAAGGAGCAAACCGGGAATGGCCAGCAAGGCGGCGAAGCAGCGCAGGTCGGCGACGCGGTCCGCCAGCCGGCCGCCGCCCCAATATCCTACCGTCAGGCCGCTGAGAAAAATGCCGATCAGGCTCCCCCATACGAAGATCGTATTGCCGAAATGGGGCGCGAGAATTTTGCTGCCCAGCATTTCAAATGACATCACCACCGCGCCGGAGAGAAAGACAATGAAGGGGATCACGGATTACCGGCCCTCCGGGAACGCAGCACCTCGACCGGCGCGAAATCATCCAGCAGCACATTGGCATCAACCTTTTTATGAGTCAAATCCTCAAACGTCCGCGCGTAGAGATCCAGCGCGAAAGGGAAGCGGTAGCGGGTTTGCAGCGCCCGGGCTTTTTTCTGAAAATCGACGGCTGTGATTTCGATGTTTTCCTGGGTCACGAAGAAAATGTTGTTGTTGGTGGTCACCGCGTTGATGACGTACACGCGGGGAAAGACCTCCTGGAAGGTTTTGATCTCCGAGTAGTAAAACTCGTTGGAAGCCGGCCCCCAGATGTTGGTAGCCACAAGGCCGCGGGGTGTGAGGCGTTGTTTCACGATCTCGAAGAATTCCTTGGTGGTCAGGTGAAAGGGGATGGCGGCATCGTTGTACGCGTCGAGGAAGATCAAGTCGTATTTCTCCGTTGTGCGGCGGAGATACTGGCGGCCGTCCTGCTCGAAGATCCGCATGTTGGGCGTAGGCTCGAACAGGAAATATTTCTTTGCCACCATGACCACATCGGGATCGATTTCCACCAGGTCGATCTTGGCGTTGGGCAGGTATTGGGCCATCACCCGGGGCATGGAGCCGCCGCCCAATCCTACATAGAGGATGGTTTGAGGTTCCTGTTCGAAGAACGCCAGGGCGAGGAAACTCGCTTTGGTGTAAGCGAATTTCAGTTCATAAGGGTCGTTCACGTTAACGGCACTCTGGTTGCCGCGCGCCCGGTTGAACGAGAGGTAACGGTAGTTGGCTACCTGCGATACCCGTATGTGATGGTAGAGTGACTCTTTTTCGTAGAGAACCCTCTCGGGGGGGAGGCCCGCCGGTCCGGCGCCGGACGTGAACAAAACACTCCATGCGAGGAGCATGAGAAGCGCCATGAAAAACGAGGTTCGAATCCGCATGCGATTATCCTGCCAAAACATTTGGGTTGGCATCGAGCTATTCCGCAGGATACCCTGATTTGCTCTCGGGATCAAATGCCCTTCTCCGCAAAAGTCTCTGCGGACAGGGAAATTGTTCCACAGGTAAAAACAAGTATGTTGCCTTCAATCCCCTCGTGAAAAGGAGAGCCGCGTTTAACAAGATTCGCCTTGCCGCTGGTTTTGAGGCCGTTCGATCAGGCAGAAACAGAGCAGAACATCCCCAACTCCCTCGTAATCTTTCACTTCCAGTTGAAACATTCCATACCTGACTAAATAGATTCATTCTATCAATTATAATATCAATCGAATAAATTTAAGAAATTTGTTGACATTTACGCCACGCTATTCTAATGTAAGAAAGCATTGCATCCGTTTCCACAAGGAGGGTAAGGTAATGGAGAAAAGGGATGTACTCCTCATTGGATTCTTCATCGTGACGAGCGCAGCGGCGCCGGCAGTCACCGCGCAGGACCAATTCATCAATTGCCGTAAATTCGATGCCTCCATCAAGATTATCATCGATGGGGATCCTTCGGATTGGCCTCTGGCATCCTATGGAGAACCGGCCACCTTGCCCGATATTCCCGAGGGAGAAAATCTCTCCGATAACGCTACGTCCAACGCGGTCAATCAAGTGCCTTTACAGACAGGGGACCACTTTGTTTATGATCCGAACAAAGCTTTGATCAGTGCGGGCGCCACGGCCTCATTCGAGGCGGAGGGGGAGGGCGATTTTTCCGCCACCACGTATATCGGTTGGGATGACGCCGGCTTTTACTTGCTGAATCTCGTTAAAGACAACCTGATCGGCTGGTTCCATGGCTACTCGGATAACCGGGATTTAAATAATCAACCGGGATTCACGAACGATGGGATCGAGTTGTGGTTTGATAACGACAACGACCGTTTACCGCCGAATATCCAAAACGATCAATCCTCCGAATTCGATCTCCAGACCGCCTGGAATATCGACGCCGTGTTGTTGAAGGAGGAATATAATCTGGATCCTCCATATTTGACGGGAGATGGCATGCAATATGTAGAACGGGCCATCTTCCGTTCGGCTCTTAACACCGATGACGAAGAGGAAATGGCCATTTTGGAAAAAGTCCAGTACGTGGCAAAATTGGACGAGAAACCCATGGGGCAGCATGAAGGGTACGTGCAGGAATTTCTGTTTCCCTGGGGTGTTTTTCCCTCCTTCGATAAAGCCGAGCCGATTGGTTTTAACTTGAACTGGATTGATTTCGACAACAAGGTCTTTCAGTTGATGCGCTGGCACCAGGCCAATGAATCGGACCTGCAGTATTTCCGGGAAATGCGGTTCACCAGTGACAATCCGCTGGGGGGCGCCCGCATTGAGGATTGGACAATTCAATAAATTGTTGGAGTTAATGGCCAACACAGGGAGGAAAGAGTATAAGAGGGAACTCAGAAGACGAGTTCCCTCTTTCTATGGGGTGATGAGAAGGCAGGAAGGGTTGAAGTGGATATCGCGGGGCTTGACCTGCCTCGGGTTTCTCACGTCCCGGTTTCCTTGAGAAGGGATTATCCAGTGAAATTCATGAAATGGACACGGTGCTCAATTGAACTCGCGTTCTTCCTAGTATGCGTCCCGGTGGATTCCCCGTGCGATTTGACTTCCGGCACGGTCCGCTTTGTGGATATCGCGGCGCGGGCAGGAGTGAATTATCTCCATGTGTCGGGCGATCCTCATAAGAAAACCCGGATCATCGAGGCCAAGGGCGGGGGCTTGGCTCTCCTGGACGCGGACGGTGATGGGTGGCTTGACATCTATTTCGTCAACGGCAGCACATTGCAGCCACCAGCCGGCGGACTTCCCAAAGACCGTCTTTTTCGAAACAACCGGGATGGAACGTTCACCGACGTGACCGAGGATTCCGGCCTGGGTGATACGGAATGGGGCATGGGCTGTGCCGCCGCCGACTATGACAATGACGGCGATGTGGATTTGTATGTCACCAACTATGGCCCCAACCGGCTGTACCGAAACGACGGGAAAGGCCATTTTACCGATGTGATCGAGACAGCCGGCTGCCAATCTGTGGCGTACAGCACCGGAGTGTCCTTCGCGGATTACGACCGGGATGGATTCGTAGATGTCGTGGTGGCCGATTACCTGAACCTCAAATCCTTGCCGGAAAACGCCAAAGCGGAATGGCGGGGCTTCGCTGTCTATCCCGGCCCGCGCGCCTATGAACCCTTGAAAATCTATCTTTTCCGTAACAAAGGCGATGGGACCTTCGAGGACGTTACGGAAAAATCAGGAATGGGGAATGCGCCTCCCGCGTATCATTTCACGTGCGTTTGGGCGGATGTGAATGAGGATTTATATCCGGATCTCTATGTGGCCAACGACTCCATGCCCGGATATTTGTTCATGAATCAGCGGAACGGAACGTTCGTGGAGGATGGGCTGCTCGCCGGTGTGTCGTACAGCGAAGACGGAACGGAAATGGCTTTCATGGGCGCGGCGTTTGGAGACCCGAATGGGGACGGGCACTGGGACCTGTCGGTCAGCACCTTTTCAGAAGAGCCGTTTCCCCTGTGGTTCGGCAATGGTGACGGGACGTTTACGGATGTGACTTACGCGCGGGGAATCGGACACAAAACCTATTCGTCTCTCGGTTGGGGAGTGCAATGGATCGACGTAGAGAACGATGGGGACGAAGACCTTTTCTTCTGTACCGGCCATGTGTATCCCGAAGCCGATCATCCCGATTTGGATATTTCGTTTGCGCAAAAATCCCTGTTTTTCGAAAACGTGAATCTGGGGGAATTCGTCAGCATCGAGAATGGATTGGGAGACGATTTTTATGCCCCCCGGGTGGGCCGCGGCTGCGCGAGCGGCGATCTCGACAACGACGGTGACCTCGATCTGGTCTTGACTTACCTGAACGGTCCCGCCGCGGTCTTGCGGAATGACGGCGGTAACGCCCACCACTGGTTGCAGTTGGTGTTGGAGGGGACCCGGTCCAACCGCATGGCCATCGGAGCGGTGGCGAGACTCGTATCCGGCGGCCGGACGCAAACGCGCGAAGTCCGCAGCCAGTCGAGTTTTCTCTCGCAGAACAGCCCCGTGCTGCAGTTCGGCCTTGGAGATAGTCCCCAGGCAGACCGGATCGAGATCCAATGGCCTTCCGGGACGAAAACCGTTCTGGAAAAGGTGAAAGCGGACCAACGCTTACATATTCGTGAGGAATTGAAGGAATCCCTCCAATGAGGATACTCTTTTTGCTGAGGATACTCTTTTGGGCCGTTCTGGTTTTCCATTGGGCGCTGGATGGATGGGCCCAAGATTCGGGAAGCCAAAGCGTCGATTTGGAATTCCCAGACCAGCCCGTGATTCAGGATCCCCACTTCGCGCAAAAAGAACGCGGCTTGGTGGAAGCCCTGAAGAAAGAACCGGACAATCCCCGCTTACTTATCGCATTGGCGCGGCTCTATCAGTTACACCGGTTTTATCCCCAAGCAACCGCCTTGCTCGAAACCGTGACCGCCAAACACCCGGAGAGCAGCGAGGCCCATTTTTACCTTGGACAAATCTACGGCCGCCAGAAAAGCGACCCGCAACGATCCTTGGATGAATTGCAAAAAGCCATTCGGTTGGATCCGGACCGCATCGAATACCGGGAAGAAATCGTGAATGTGTATTACCGGTTGCAGCGCTATCCGCCCGCGCTGGAGCAATTGGATGAAATCCTGCGACGCGATCCCACGAACGCGGATGCCCTTTACCGGAAGGCGGCCATCCTGCATTCCCAGGGACGTGCTGAAGAAGCCGAAGCGATTGCCGGACGGCTGCCCTGTCACGAACACGCGCGGGTGCTGCAGGCAATCATCCGGCAGCAGCGGGGAGATAATGTCAAATCTCTTTACGAAGCCATTTTGCATGATTTCCCGGGAAATATCCGCGCCCGGTATGAGTACGGCAAGATTCTCCTGAGCGAGAAACAACTGCCATCCGCCCAGGCGATCTTCGAAAAAATTATCGATGAAGATCCGTTTTACCAACACGCCCTCTTTCAACTGGTCAAGATCTATTCCATGACCAAGCAAACCGAAAAAGCCCGGCTGGCCAAGCAGAGCCTGGACACGATCAACCGCATGGGCCGGAACCAACGGAACTTTTACCGGAGCTATCTGCGGCATCATCCCGACACGGCGGCCACACATGAAGCGATGGGATTGATTTACCTGGAAATCGGACGAGGGAATCTGGCCGCCGATGAATTCCGCCGCGTGTTGGAGTTCGAGCCTAAGCATCCGGAAGCGCCTTTCTTATTGGCCCAGATCTTTATGTCCGGCGGTGACTTCCGGGAAGCCCTGCCGTACCTCGAACAATGCCTTCAAGTCCGTGAAGACCGGGCCCGCCTGCATGCCTTGATGGCCCAATGTTATTTGGAGTTGCGTGACGCGGAAAACGCACGGAAGCAGTTAGACGCGGCTCTCCAGATCAATTCCCGCGAACCATTGGCCATTCGCATCCAGGAATTGTGGAGGAAGCGCCGGGAACAAGAAGCGAATCGGAGATGACGACCGGAATTCGGCCGTTTTGACGCTCCTCTCCGATCGGTATCCGAAACCGTGCTGATCAGTGGTAAAAGTCAACCCGGATGCCTAACTTTCTCAGTGCGTTATTCGGATTTTGCGTAAGGTTGGGAAATGCTGAACGAGTCCCTCTCCCTTGGGGAAGAGAGCCAGGGTGATGGTGGCCTTTCCACCACGTCACAGTTTGCCTGGCTTTGATGCCATCCACGAATAAGGGGGAGTTCCCTTCGGGGAACGGTTTTAATAAGCGAAGGGATTCAATCCGGGGAGATAGTTTTCTCTGACATCTTTCTCTGACATCGAGTCACGAATAATGATTGGCTTTCTTCTATGGTTGGAGGGCGAAAACAAACAACCGGCTGTTCGGTCCATCTTCGGGAAGAAGAAATAATTGGTTATTGAAAACCGCCATCCCTTCATTCATGTAGTGGATTCCCCGGTTGGTTTTTCCTCCTTCGATTCGTTTGAGCAGTTTCAGATCAGGGAGGGAAAGCCAATCGACCACTCCGCGGCCGCCTTCCAGCCCCGAAGCGATCAAGATCCCATTCACGCATTGCATGTCCTGATACCGGGCGTCAAGGGGATTTTCCACCTTCTTGATCAGAACGCCTGCGTGATCCCAGAAATAAAAAACGCGGGCATCCCAATTCGCGCCGATGATCTCTTTCTCATTGACCGCAAGACAGCCAATGTGATCATCCACGAAAAACCGGCCGCGCCGTTCCAAGGTATCCGTATCCCGCTGCTCGATTGAGGAGGAACCTTCCCGGGAATAGGCCGCCACGGGAATCCAGAGGGAATCCCCCTCCAGAGCAATACCCCCTGGATGGTACCGCTCGTTTTCATGAACCGAAGTATGCCGGATCAATGCGCCGGTTTGGCGATTGTACTTATGAAGAAAGCCAGTTTTGTCCTGACGATGCACCGAGGTAAGCCAAAGATGGAGTTCATCTACCGCGATCCCCTGGACATGATCGAAATCCCCCATGATTTCCACCACCGAAAGGCAAGGCCGATCGGTCAACTGCGCCACTTCCTTGGCCAAAACGATCCCCAGAACGGTACCTATCCACACCAGAAATCCCCATACCAGAAACGTATTATGCCAGGACATGTCATTCTCCTTTGAGAATGGTTCAGGCATTCGCCCGTGAATATTTCAGGTTTTACTCTTCCACAAAACGCCTTGGGTGTTTTCAATTATCAGCGGATCCATTACGATAGACCGGAAAGCCGTATATTTTCTTGTGCTCTGAATGGGCTTCTACGTTTTTTAACCCAGACCAGGCTTCAAACCGGGGATGAGGTGGTGACGTCTTGCCGCCCAGTTCACGGTTGCCGGAAACAAAAGCGAGGTCTGACATGCAACGAAATATCGTCACACGCCGGGATTTCATGAAACTGACCGCGGCGGGGTCGGCCGGCCTGGCCTTATCCGAAGCCATGCCTGCTCATGCGGCAATCACAGACCGGCCCAATATTCTCTGGATCACCAGCGAAGACAACAGCCCGCTTCTTGGCTGTTACGGTGATCCGTTCGCAACGACACCCAACCTGGATCGACTGGCATCCGAGGGCATTGTATTTGATAACGCGTATGCCAATGTGCCTGTCTGCGCCCCGGCCCGATTCACGATTCTCACGGGGACCTACGCGAGCACGATGGGAACCCATCCCATGCGCAGCCGGTATCCCATCCCCGGTTTCGTCAAACCGTATCCTTTCTATTTGCGCCAGGCCGGATATTATTGCACAAATCCCGGCAAAACGGATTACAATTTCCTGACCGACGATAAATCCCATTGGGACAAGGGGACTTACAAAGACCGGAAACCGGGGCAGCCATTCTTCCATGTGGTGAACATCACCGTTTCTCATGAAAGCTCCATCCACAAGGAAAAACCATCTACGCGGCATGATCCAGCCAAGGTGGTCCTCCCTCCTTATCATCCGGATACCCCCGAAATCCGCCAGAACTGGGCGCAATACTATGACCAAGTTGAGGACATGGACCGGGAAGTGGGGAATATCTTGGATCAACTGGAAAAAGACGGGCTCGCCGAAGACACCATCGTTTTCTATTATGCGGATCACGGCGGCGTCCTTTGCCGGAGCAAGCGTTTCCTCTACGACACGGGTGTCCGGGTTCCGATGATCATCCGGTTCCCGAAAAAATACCAACACTTGGCTCCCGGAACACCAGGCAGCCGGACAGACCGGATTGTCACTTTTGTCGACTTGGCCCCCACCGTGCTCAGTTTGCTGGGGATCGAGATACCCACGCATATGGAAGGTGAAGCGTTTTTAGGTCCGAGTCAACAAACGCCGCGCTCTTATGCCTATTTTTTCCGGGGCCGTATGGATGAACGGTACGACATGATGCGCGGGATCCGGGACAAGCGGTATAAATACATCCGCAACTACATGCCGCACCGGATTTACGGGCAACACTTGTCGTATCTCTGGCTGGCGGCCAACACCCGTTCGTGGGAACGGGAATACCAGGAGGGCCGGTGCGATGCGGTGCAGAGTATCTTCTGGCAAAAAAAGCCACCTGAAGAGCTTTATGACGTCACCGCGGATCCCTGGGAAGTACGGAATCTAGCGGTGGATCCAGATTACAAGGACGTCCTCGAACGCATGCGCCGGGAATTGTCGCGCTGGATCCGGGAAAGCCGGGACACGGGTTTTCTCCCCGAAGGTGCAATGATTGAGCATGGCCAGGGATCAACGGTGTATGAACGAGTCCGCCAAAATAACTTCCCCATGGATCGGATTATTGAAACGGCGGAATTGGCTACCCTCGGCGATGTCCAATCCTTGCCGGAACTGATCACCCGCCTGGAAGACGAGGAAAGTTGCGTGCGTTACTGGGCTGCCACCGGCTGCGTAATTCTCGGAACGCAAGCGAAACCAGCCGTTGCCGCGCTGAAAGAACGTCTGGGTGATGCGTCCGGCGATGTCCGGGTGGCGGCGGCGGAAGCGTTGTGCGGCCTGGGCGAGTATGAATCGGCGATTCCAGTGCTGGTCCAGCACTTACGTCATCCCAATGTCAAAACCGCCTTGTTCGCCGCCAACGTGTTGGAAGCGCTGGGTTCCGAGGCGGTCCGCGCGTTACCGGAAATGGAATCCCTGCTGCAAACCACCGAAGATGAGTACCTCAAACGTACGCTGGAATGGACGGTGAGCCGGCTCCGTGGCCGGTGACAACCCGCTGGAAAGGAGAAAAAGAGCGCCATATGGGTGAGGATCGTAAGCCTGCAGATTTCAAGCGGATGCCGTCATTGGGAGAAGAAATCGCGAACAGTGTCAGCCACGGGATCGGATTGGCCGCCGCCGTGGCGGGAACATGCATTCTTATTCCATACGCCATGCGGCGGGGTGACACGGGTTTTGTTGCCGGCGCCTGCGTCTTCTCCTCGGCCATGATCATTCTTTATTTGACCTCCACTCTCTACCATGCGTTACCTGCGGGAAAAGCCAAGCGCGTATTTCGGATCATCGAGCATTCCGCCATTTTTTTGCTGATCGCCGGCACCTACACGCCTTTCACGCTGGGAGTGTTACGCGGCCCAGTGGGTTGGTCGCTATTCGGGATTGTTTGGGGACTGGCCGCGGGCGGCATCGTATTGAAATCATTCAATAACTTTTCGCATCCCGTGCTCTCCACCCTGCTGTACATTGCCATGGGGTGGTTGATTGTGATGGCGGCCGAACCATTGGTGGCCCGGGTGCCCACGGCGGGTATTATATGGCTGATTTGCGGTGGCTTAGCCTACACCGCGGGAGTGATTTTTTTCGCGACCGGTTCAATGATGCAATACGGCCACTTGATATGGCATATTTTTGTTCTGGCGGGCAGTGTTTGTCATTATTTCGCCGTGTTGTGGTATGCCGCCTGACACAACCGTTTTCATTGCATCCTTAATACGCTGCCCAATCCTCCACAGACACGGGCAACACACTGTCCAGGTAATCCCACCGTTGAGCTACAAAGCGTTTGATATCCACGTAGGAGGACCGGATGATATCATACCGGCGGGTCCGGCTGGTCCCCGTCTGCTGTTCAATCCATTTCAAGTCATTCAAGAGCAGCGATTGTGTCTCATCCATTTTGCTGGTGAGCTTGGGAATCGTAAAATGACGGCTCAATTCGATCCGCAGCCGGCGTTCATATTCCCGGTAAAATTCGGGATCTTTATGGAGAGGAGAGGTGATAGGGCCGGGTGCCCGGGATGCCTGAGGCGCGCCGATGGCCACGCCGTCGATGGGGAACGACAGAGGCATACGGGCGTACATCTCGGCGGTGGTAGTCCCCCATAGCCAATCGAGATCCCATGGAATGATAATCCACCGGCTGCCCGGGCGCGGATCGAGGTACATCCAGTGATTATTCCAAAAGCCGTCCCAATTGCTGGTTAAAACCGAGGCCACGCTGTAATTTAAAAAACTCTCCTGATCGAGATACCGCTCAATGGCCTCCCGCCGTTTCACAGGATCGTTGACCTGGATCGCGGCTTCTAGCATTTTGATGCTGTCGGTTCCCTCATCCTTGTTCGTATGTTTTTCCCAGTTGGGATTGGAATACACACGCTTGTATAAATCGCCCGTAGGATTCAGCCCGTGCATCGCCAAAAAATTCTCATTTACCTGTTCAACGACGAGTTGCTGCTTGGGAGCGGCGCCGGTTTGGGCGGGCAGAGCGACCACCCGGTAAAATTCGGCCCAAGGGGACAATACATTCATCTCCCGGTAGAACCAGAAACCCAAGTGTTCCCGGAACGGCGAACTAACCCCGGGATTGGTGCCGCCGGTAGGTTCTTCGGGGATGATATTGATGGTACGGTCCCCATAAAATTCGCGTCCCTTGATGAAACGGGCCTTCTGTCCATTTCGGGAATTACGCACTTCGGCCCCGTCGAATAAATCTGGATTCGAGGCATCCCGGGGCAGGCACGCCACAGCGCTGACCGCCCGGCTGGGATAGATCAGCGTCGTGGGGACGGGGGGCAAAATCCATAGGATCGGCAACAACGATGTAATCTCGCCGTCATAGACAAAATACGATAGAAAGGGAGCCGGTTCGCCCGCGTGAGGAAGCCGCACGGTTTGTCCATCGGTCCGTTGAATTTCCACAACGCAACGAATGATGGTTTGAGATCGCGCCGGAGGGATGTTGGCCTCATATGTCACGGACTCCGCCGATTCCGTCGTTCGCTCCATGGGAACTTTCCAGGGTGGACCACCACTGGACGGCGATTGATCGACCCCGGCTCGCTCCCAATACAGGTTGACCGACGCAATATCCCGCGGTGTGTCGAGTTCAATCCGTATCCGGACGGATTCCTGGGATGTGGGGTACGGCGGATCAAATGCATACGCGGTTAAAAAAGGCCGGTGCGGAATGGACGCTACGGAATTCTTTCTTCCTGGAGTACCTTCTTCCGTCAAGGATGACCGCCAGGAGTGAGGATCCTCGGCTGGGAGATCCCACGATATCCGTTCCAGGCTGGCTCCATACCCATCACAACCGATCGGCCAGGGAGGGGAATCGCTATATCGAAAGCTTTCCAGGGTAGTTCCGGCGGCATTCATCAATAGGATTACTTCGCCGCTGTCCGACAATTTCCCCTCAAAGGGACCTAAAATGGTGTACGATTTGTTTCTCCAGGTCCTATGGGTTGGATCCCGGGCAATTACCAGGTAAGCACCCGAAGTTAATCGAATCCCATGCGGGAATTTGTAGGTTATCCCAGCCGCGATTTCATATCCGGATAGATCAATGACTTCCGGTCCGGGATTGTATATCTCAAGAAATTCCCGGTACGATCCATCTTCCAGGCCGTCATCCGGCGGATTGTAGTGGATTTCGTTGATGATGGCTTCACCCCACCCGGCCAATGGTGCCCACAGCATGAATAATAGGAGAAAATATTGGCTATATCTCATAATCCCGCCGCTTTGAATTCAATCGATTTACTTGTGGGCAAGGAGTATGAACCCACTTGCCCTCCAATGCTTGAGAATGACCATACTATATCATGGACTGGAGGTTTATCCGGATAGAATCCTTAAGATGAAAATCGTCGAGACTTAGGGGAAAAATCAGATCGAATTCGAGAAAATTTTTTCACGTGGACAATCCAACCATTTTTATATACATTATAATGTGCCTTTTGTACTCAGGTTTTTATCCAGGTGAAACCATCGAGTACCAACTTTAGCCAGATGGTTTCAGGCTACGATAGAAAAAAGAAGAGACCAACGACCACGCCGAGTCAGCCCATTGAAATGAACGCTTCAAATCCTTGTCTCTGCGCATAAGAAGGAGCCCGGCGAGCACCGGAAGTCGTTGAATAGATCGTAAGTTTAATCAAACAGGATGGTAAGGTGAAAGCCAAAATTACGGAGGGGAGTAGACGGATAGTACATTATATAATATAGTCTGAATAACTCCTATTTTTATTGAGTGAGGTAAGATAAAGAGCGGCGTCCTGTGGGGAGCCAGTGATTCTCAATCCTTTTGATTCAAGATCAATGGATCGGATGAAATGAAATGGTTTGGTGAGAAATGGACACTTTTCTTTGTCATCCTGAAAAAATGAGTGGATCGGATCATGTAACCTTATTGACACCGGGTGAATTCATCCTGCTGGAATTAGAGGAGATACGAGCGTACGTCCAGAAATCGCCTCTTCCCGAAAACGAAGCGGCCATGGAATGGATCCGGCTGTATTCCAAGAAATTCCGTGAGACATGGAAACCGTTTGTGGCTCCCAAAGAACTGATTCCTGTGATGCGGGCTGAAATCGATCGACATCGTTGGATCGAGTCCGAGAAAAAAAGACAGGATTTGGGAATTCTTGCCGAAATGGACTGGATATTCAACTATCGAAAATTCTTCTTCGAACACTATCGGGAATTGGGAAAATTATCCCAACGATTTTTTATCGACGATTCTGATTATTTCAACACGGAAAATTCCCCTCAAAACTCCGAAAACGATCCCAATAATCCGGATAATTTTTCAATCAATACCGAAAACTGAATCCCGCGTATTTTTTGCCCTTTCAGCAAGCAGGATTGAGTACGGCTAATCCCATCTTCGGTCCTACGCGAACAACTCCATAACCGGTTTGCCCTTGCCGTCTTCGGTCACGTAGAACGGGCGTTTTTCGATCTCATAACTCAGCGTGGGAGGAATGCCCATCGCGTGATAAATCGTGGCGTGCAGATCGGGGATGGTGACGGGTTTTTCGAGAATCCGGCAGGGCCGTTCATCCGCCGTCCGCCCGTATAAAAATCCTTTTTTGATTCCTCCACCGAACATCAGGATGGAACCGGCGTCGGTGAAATGCCGGTGCATTCCGTAATGTTTGAGTTCCGTAATCACGTCGGGGATTTCGACCTGATCCTTGACCTTCTTGTCCGGTTTGCCTTCCACCATCATGTCGCGGCTGAATTCGCTGGCGAGGACGATTAACGTGCGGCCGAGCAGGCCCCGTTCTTCCAAGTCCAGCACCAGTTGCGCGATGGGCTGGTCGATCTGGCGTTTGAGATCGGCCGCGCGCGTGTGGCCGTTTTCGTGCGTGTCCCATCCCATAAAAGGGATATACTCGGTGGTGACCTCAATAAACCGCGCGCCTACTTCGGTCAAACGCCGCGCCAGAAGACACCCCAATCCGAAACGGCCCGTGTTGTATTTTTGAAAACTCTCCTGGGGTTCCAGTGTCAAGTCAAAGGCCTTGGCGGCGGGAGAACTGAGCAGTTGGTATGAATTCTCTAGAGATCGCATCAGCGATTCCCGCTGATAATCGCTCCCGAACTCGCCGATGGGGCTGGCCGCGACCATCTTTTTAAACATCGCGTAGCGGTTGGCGAAGCGGCCCGGACTCATCCCTTCCGGCGGCCGAATGGCGTCCATGGAGCGCTCGGGTTCGGGGATCATAAAGGGACCATACTCGCTGCCCAGAAAACCCGCCTGGTGAAACGCCTTCAACTCCTCGGCCTCGCCGTTTCCCTCGAATCGTTGGCCGATGTCGATGAACGCGGGCACGGCGGGATTTTTCGCTCCGAGGGTGCGTGCAATCACCGCGCCGATATGTGGGGCGGCCACGGATTGCGGTGGCGCGTAGCCGGTGTGCCAATGGTACTGGTGGCGGGAATGGAGGATGAATCCCAGATCCCCTGCCCGGAAAGTACGGATCAATGTTCCCCGGTCCATGACGCCCGCGATGGCTTCCAACCCTTGCGAGATCTTGATGTCATCCACGGCGGTATCGATGGCTGGAAACGTGCTGAGGACTTCGGAAGGTTTGGTCCCCGGTTCAAACGGTGTGTAGCGTTTCGGGTCGAAGGTTTCCGTATGCGCCATGCCGCCTGCCATCCACAGGACGATGAGCGTGTCGGCGCGCGGCTCGATCTTCTCCGGCACACTTTCTTGGCTCTGCGCCACCTGGGGATATCCAGCCGCCAACGCGGATAGGGTGGCCGCCCCCGCAGTCCGCAGAAATTCACGCCGGTTCCAGGATTGAGGCCGATTCCACGAATAAATGGGTTGGTCTTTCATGATTCCACCTCGATCCATAAGCCTCTTAATAGATCAATTGAAATTCCGGTTTCATGGCAATGATCCATAACAGATCTTCCACGCCTTCGGGATTGGCTTCGCCGCCGAGAACCGCTTGCGCAACTTCCAGTTCCGCCGGAGCGGGATTGCGTCCCAGCGCTTTTTGAAAAATTCGGGAAACCATGAGTGTGGATGAATCGGATACCTCTTTCAGCCAGTTTCGCGCCCCTTGCTTGAGGATCCGGTGCAGGGTGATGCCATTACTCAGTTCGAGGGCTTGCAGGGTGGTGGCCTGCGAGTCGCGGCGGGTGATGACCTGCTCGCGGTTCGGGCGTCCCAGGGCTTGCATCAAGGGATTGGAATCGGCCAAGGAGGCCCGGATATTGTCTTCGCCGGTTAGAACATAGAATTTTGCGTCAAAACCGATCTGAAGATCTTCTGGCTTTTCCAGCAAAACTCCCACGCATTGGAATGACGTGTAACCCTCGGGAATTTCGAACGTAAGCGCCGATTGGCTGTGCGTCACCCAGCCCCGTGACAGGACTGCCTTGATATCGTCAGGCAGTTCAATGGAGGAGTTCAGCGTTTTGGGGAAAGCCGCGTCGGCCGTGACGGCGTTTTTTAGGGACAAGGTGGTCAGATCCAATTCCCCTTCTGGCCCGGTGAGTATGGGATCTCCCCAGAGTACCCGGGCTGGCAAGCGGCCGTCCTGGTTATCGGTGGCGGCCAGACGGAGAATCGAAGCTCCGCGGATGTCCGCTTCTATGGCCACGGTGCCCGAGCGGATCCGGCCGCTGACATAACGCAAAAATTTATGATCCAGAAAATGCTGGGGCGCCGGGCCGCGTCCTTCAGTTTGAAAGAAATAGTGCGGCGCGGGCGGCCAGGTCCCGGTGAGGGTGGCAACCGCATCGGAGAACTGCTCGGCGGTCATGCGGCGGACGATCGGCCCTTGGAACACGAAGGTTTTGTCATTGGCGTCGAAATCCACAGCGTGGAGCTGATACGCTTGGGAGGTAAGAATCAAACGGATGGTACGCTTGATATCGAAATCGTTCTTCGCGAAATCGTAGGCGAGCCATTCCAGGAGTTCGGCGTTCCAGGGCGGGGCGTCCATATCGTCGACTGGTTCCACGATCCCCCGGCCGAAACATTGCGCCCAGAGTCGGTTAACGAAAGTCCGGGCGAAGCGGCCGTTTTCTTTCCGGGTGAAGATGTAGGCGAGTTGTTTTCGGCGTTCGGGAAGAGTTGAGTCCGGATCGATTTCTCCCAACTCGGGATACAAAAACTTCACCGGCGCGGTGATGCCCTGGGGAACATCGCAGCGGACCATTTCTAGCGGCTGTTCGGAAAATACGCTTGCCAGCCCATAGGCATCCTTGAGTTTCCATTGGTTGATGAAACTGTCATGGCACGAGGCGCATTTCAGGTTGATCCCCAGGAACGCCTGCGAGAGGTTTTGGGCGGCTTGCATTTCCGGGGTCTGGCTGGCGTTCACCACTCCCCGCCAGAGGATCCCCTTGATGAAGCCCTCCGAACCGCTCACGGGATCGATCAGTTCAGCCACCATGACATCAAACGGCTTGTTTTCTTCTAGGGACTGGTACAACCACCGTGAAATGGCTTGACGGCCACCGTCAATGAATCCCGTGCCCCGGTTTTCATTGCGCAGCAGGTCATTCCAAAAGGTCATCCAATGTTCGGCGTAGCGCCGGTTGTCAAGCAGCAACTTCCGCACCAGGCGTTCGCGCTTGTCCGGCCGCTGGTCATTCACAAAGTCGGCCAACTCCTCTGGCGCAGGAAGCAGGCCGATCACGTCCAGGTACACCCGCCGGGCGAAGATCCGGTCATCCACCACCGTACCAGTGTCAATTTGATGTTTGTGATAATAATCGCGCAATAATAAATCAATAGGATTTGAGAACTCCGCCTCGAAGCGGGGATCAGGCAAGCGGGGTGGGTGGAGCTCGAGTTTGGATGTTCCCGCGCCCGCGGTGGCGCCCAGGACCAAGCCTTCCTCCCAGGCTGCGCCCTGGTCGATCCAGGCACGAAGAACGCCGATTTCCTCCGGTGTCAGCTTGTCACCGGATAGCGGCATAAATTTATCGGGAATCAATCCCGATACAAGTTGGATCAACAAACTCTTGCGGCTGTCCCCTGGAACCAGCGCTGGTCCCAAACTCCCCCCTTGGATCATCGATTCCCGCGAAGTGAGAAGAAAATCACCCATTTTCAATGTTTCACCGTGGCATTGAAGGCAACTACGCTCCAAGAGGGGTTTTACGTCTTTTTGGAAATCAATGATCCGGCTGGCAGGAGGTGGAAGATGATTCAAGGGCAGGAAAGAATCTTGGGCTGTACCATGATGAACCAAGATGAAGAGAACAGTATTAAGTATAAACAAATATGGAGCTAATAGGATTGAATGTTTAGACATCGGGATCCTCTTCGGGTCCGGGTAGCATGATACTCACCACGAAAACAGCGTATCTGAATTATTATATACTCGATTAAATAGATAAACAAAGTCAACTTAAGAAAAGAAGGGAGTTCATATTTTCCTGCCAGAAGCACGTGGGATGGGGTTGGATTCAGAGTGGTCGGATTCATTTTATACAACCAAACTGCCATGCGCGCCAAAACGGCACATTTGAAATCACAGGCAATTTTGATATAAGTTACTGATTTATAATGATATATGTACTTGGCATCAAAATTGTTAGTGCATATGACCGCAAGCGTAAACAGCAGTAAATCAAGCAGCACCAAGGAATTCAAAGACACCACAATCAGATCCTCATGCATGGGAGGTGAAAATCATGAATTACTGGAAAACCTGGAACGAAATGGAACAACTGCGCAGAGAAATCGACCGGATCTTCGATGCCACGTTGAACCGGCCGTGGACCACCCGTTGGCCGTTGGCGTTTCTTCCAGGCCAGGAAGCGCGGCGCTATCCGCGCATCAACATCTATGACGATGCGCATACCGTGTATGTTGAGGCCCTGGCGCCTGGAATCGATCCTCAAAAGTTAGAGGTGAGCCTGGTCAACAACGTGCTTACCCTCAGCGGTGAAAAAACAGCAGTAAACGGCAATATCAAGCCGGAACGGATTCATCGCAGTGAGCGTTCTGCCGGCCGTTTTGTCCGCACCGTGGAACTGCCTACGGAAGTGGATGTCAACCAGGTCGAGGCGGAATATAAACGGGGAATTTTGCTGGTCAAGTTACCCAAATCCGAAAAAGCCCGGCCCAAGGCCATCGAAGTGAAAGTCGCCAGCAATTGAAGCGGGATCGGGATTCCATTTCCCTGGCATTGTGAATGCACATCATCTCACGAATGGAGGTGAACGATCATGGCGGAGAAGACTGTTCCCATGAATCAAGAAACCGATCTTCAGAAAACGCAAGAGACTACCCGGTCGGAGGCCCGCTATGTCGCCCCCCCCGTGGATATTTACGAGGAGGATGATCAACTGGTGGTGGTTGCCGATCTGCCCGGGGCCCATAAGGATTCAATTTCCGTGAGCGTGGAAAATGGAATCCTCACGCTCCAGGCGGCCGTTCAAAACGAAGCGCCGGGAGACTTGGTCTACCGGGAATTTGAATTCGTGAATTTCTTCCGCCAGTTCGAAATCTCCGAACAGATTGATATCGAACACATTACGGCCGATCTGAACAATGGCGTGCTGACCTTGCGCCTGCCCAAGGCGGAACAGGCCAAGCCGAAAAAGGTCGAAGTGAAAATCAGCGAATAAACACCGCACGATACGCTGTCGTTCAATCCGCATGGATCCGGATAGACAGAGAAAGGAGTGATGATCATGAAACTGGTGCCCAAAACCTACTCACAACCTTTGGATCTGTTCGACCGGTTCTTTACCCGCTGGACTCCTGGCAGCTTATTCAGCCGGATGTGGAACGAGACGTGGGATCCTTTCCGGATGCTGGACACATTTCCGGAAGTCATGGCTTCCCCTGCTGTGGATATGGAGGAAACGGATAAAGAGATCATTATCCGGGCGGAAATCCCCGGGCTGGAGAAGGATGATTTCTCCATCGAACTCGAACAGGATCATCTGATTCTGCGCGGTGAAAAGAAGCAGGAAAAAGAAGAAAAAGACCGCAACTATCACCGGGTGGAGTGCTCGTACGGCCGCTTCAGCCGGACTATTCAACTTCCGTGCGAGATCGACGCGAACAATGCCAACGCGGAATACAAAAACGGCGTCTTGAAGATCACTCTGCCCAAAGCCGAATCCGCCCGCCGGAAGCTGATCAAGGTCAACATCAGCTGACACTTCTCGCCTTCGGGCCTGCCCTGTGGAGTTTCACACCGGGAAGTTTGCCAGGGACCTAACGCATACCGGGGCGGGGAGCAATCCCCGCCCCGGCGCATCTCCTCCTGAATTCGTAGTCATTTTTCAATCCAAAAAACCGGCTCCCCCACTACGGCATGGTCCGCGCGTAATCCATCCTCGGTGCCATCGATCTCCAGAATGATCTCTGACTCTCCTTGCACGGGACACTCCAATCGGTACGGAGGTGAATCCCACCGCAACACCGGACTTCGGACCAGAATCCGGTCTTCAGCCTTGATTTGGAAAACAATCGAAACCGGAGATCCCGCAGGCAACTCTCCGGAAGGGCCCACATCGGCCTCGAATCGAACAGCGTTGAGCGGGACTTTAAAGCACAGGCTGGAACCTGCGTGGGCCCCAATACCAGTGGAATAGATTCGGGTTTGGATCATCAAAGGGCGGCCGGTTATCGTTTGGTTGGCTACGGGTTCGTGCCAAGCCCAGGTCAAGACCTTCCAGGTGTCTGCTGATTGAGAGATCAGTCCGGCAGCAGGTAGGGATTGCGGATTTTCCGGCTTAGACAAAATCGGATTGATTCGGAGTTCAAAAATTGAAAGTGTCTCCGTGATTTGTACCGGGACGAACCTAAACGGTCCGGGTGGTGGAAGATCGGCCGGAGCATCCACGAAAAAGAAACGCCGGGAGGGATCCGGGGGGAGGTGGTCATACCCGAAGGACGAAGTTCCGGCCAAATAGTGCTGAATTTCAGCCAGGCCGGCTCGCGCGCGGGGATCATTCCACCGGTAAACATGGATCTCTTTATCGGGAAATTCTCCGGCATGAAGGATATATTGGAACAGATTCACCCGTTCCCAAAAGGCAGTGCAAATAACCGCTTTGGAAGGCAACGCCTCATAAACCCGCGCCAAAAAAGCGCCATCGAGGATCTGGTTGCGGTCCAGAATGACCGATCCAGCGCATCGCGCGTTAATGGCTCCCGTGATGAATAATACTGCGACAACACAATAAGCGGCAACAGAACTTAATGCCCCTTTTTTCACTTGCCGAAAAATCTCTTCCAAACCATAAGCCAAAAACAAGGCCGCACTGAGTAAGCCAGGGAGCAAAATGGCGTCCCGGTCCGCTACAGTCCATATGCCGGCCAAACCAATATGCGCCAGGAATATCCAGATCAACAGGGGCGCGAGGGGATGGCGGGCGTGCACAAGTCCCACACCACCCAGGATGGTGAGTACCGCCGGAAACACACCCCATTGCTCGAGAAAAAAAACTACCCCCTGAAAGAATTGATTTTGGATAAAACTCACGGGATTCAGATTTAGCAGCCGGGGATTTTCGCCTCCCAAATAGTACCAAACATAATCGGTAATCGAGTTGAATTGGTATAAGTCAAAAGAATAAGCCCCGTTAGCCACTCGCAGAGGCACATAGGCAAGAAGTGTGACCGGTATGAGAAATATGAATCCGTGCCTTAAGAAGAGAGAGAAGCTGATCCGTTGTTTGGTCCGTCCCAATCGGCGCGGTATTTCCGATAACAAAATTCCAATCAATACAAATATGGCCGCGAGGTGATGTGTCAAAGCCAAACCCAGGGTAAACGCCAGCCGTATCCCGTTCAAAGTCGTTTCTTCGGTGATATAACTTAAGTAAAATAAAAACAAAGTACTAACGAATAGTAAATGCAAGGCATACACTTCGGCGATGGTAGCCGTGTTCCATGCGGGAGGTGAAAATGCGAGCAGGAGCACGGCAAAGACGGCCATCCAGGTTGAACCGGTTATCCGGCGGGCGGTTTCCAACAGCAACACCAGCGCCAGGATCATGGTCAAAGTAGAAAATAGCGTTACGCGGACCGCCAGGGTGGAAAAGGGCAAAGAGGCAATCAACCGTCCGGTGAGGCAGTACAGCGGATATCCCGTGGGGTGTGTGACCCCTAAGATTTTTCCAGCGATTTGAAATTCCGCTGAATCAAGTCCTCCACCGTGAGTGGGATAAAGCGTGGCTCCATAAACCAGTAAAAGGAAACCCGCTACAAGCGTCAGGGACAGCGCATGGTTCACGGCTGCTTAACCCAAAATTCATACAAATCCGCGATACCAGCGGTTTGGGTATCTCCCGCATGCACCACGACGCGGTACCGGAGCCGCAAGGTCTCTTCTTTTTTCATTTGGAACAAACCATTTTCCAGCCAATACATCGGGGTGGGTGAGAAAAAACCGTAATCGCGGGTGAACCAGCGGGGTGGATGCCAGGAATTGCCAGGGTGAGAAAAAATCGCCAATCCTTCAGTTTTTCCATCGCGCTCTCCCCAATAATCACACCAGGGAGAGGGGATACCAAAGGTTGCCTTTTCACCAGTCAGGCCTTCGGCATTTTGGAGAATACCACCTTGAAGAACGCAAAGTTCAGGAACCATGCGGGCGGCAAAGAGGGAATGATTGTTTTGTTCGATTTGCACATCGGCCAACGCGGTAAGTGTAATCTCGAAATCGATGAAACGGAGATCCGCTGACGGCGCGGTGATCGTAATGATCCGCAGATCTTTGAAGGGACTGGGCGCGCCCGGCCGTTGCCAAACGCAGAGGTTATGAAATCGCACACGGTCAGGTTCCGTGTTAATTAACTGAATTTCCTGGGAAACGATTTGGCCGCGGTCATTGGTTTCCTGCCAGTAGTTGCCGCCGTTCACCCGGTCACAGCCGAAAAAGAGCGAGTGGTGATGCGGATATGGTTCGGAGGATTCCGTCGTGATGCTCCATCCAGTGCTAGGGCCATTGACTGGGAAGAAATAGGGGTATTTCAGGCTGACATCGAACTTATATTCCGTGAACAAGGTGTCACCCACCCAGACGGATACACGATCCGTTTTGACTTCCGCCCGCACTGGCTGAGGTTTGGATACACTCTCGGAACACCGGCTGGAAAATGGGGAGATCACAAACGCAACCACTAAAAGAAAAGGGAGAAATAGGATCTTGGCCCGCATAGTTTTTACCTGATCTTTTTTTTACCTAATTTTATTCCAGGAAGGAGAATAGATTCGTTTTTACCATGTTTCGGGAGGGAACGCAAACCAAGTGGCTAAAAAGTGGGAGCCCTGTTTGAGTTCCAAAGCATAACATGAATGAACCCCGGGTGCTCTCTGGGGTAAATTTTCATTGGCCGTTTCACTGGCGAAATCTGGCCGGCTTTATTCATCACGAGGGGATTCGGACAGCGAGGAAAAGTAATCATACACTGCTTCCTCTTGCCAATGATTCTCGATTGCGCCCGGTTTTTGCTTGCGGACACGCTGGATGGCTTCCCGGGGTGGAATCCCCTTAGAGACTAGGTAGCAGGCCAGCATCGTACCGGTCCGGCCCATGCCTCCCATGCAGTGCACCACCACCGGCCGGCCTTGGGCGACGTTATCCTGGGCGAATTGAATGAATGTCCTGATTTGTGTGGGAGTGGGGGCGGTCATATCCGGCACAGGGATGTGGAGGTATTTCATGCCCGCGTTTTGAAACGCCTCCCCGGATAAGGGATTCTCTGTCAGCGTGACCACCGCGCCGATGCCGTGGGCCTGAAGTTCCTGAATTTCACGCCGCATTTCTTCCGCCGCGGCTCCATTGGCATCTTCCAGGTAGAGGTAGGCCATGGAGGCGGTAGGCATGGCCATCCCGGCGATTTCATTTTCGATGATCCAATAAAAACTGCTCAGCATCGAGCGGCCTGCCTTTTCTCCAGATTGATACCGGGGTGGAAAATTCAAAGGAGCAGGCAATGAATAGCCGCTATTGTATCACATCCTCAGCCGAGTGGTGAGTGGATTGTTCCCCTAGAGAATATTGAATATATATTTATAAAATTATTATATATGATTATTTTAATTTGTTGTTCTTGCTTCCCAATTCCCGTTTATTGAACTGATCTTCCTGCAAAAAATCTCAGAAAAGTCCTTGATATTCAATCAAATTGTGATAAAATGATTAAAAATGATTACAAAGGTTAGTAAATGGATTATTATTTTACATAGTTTTGGTTGTTGGAGTATCTGGGGCATAACAAAACAGGATAGGGAAATATCGGAGAAAATTCCCCTGCCGGGAAAAAAAGGAAGGAATCTCTCGATCGCCCCGCCTGGTTTTGCATGTTTTTTGTATTTCATCCGAAGATGAGAGTGGTGTTATGAGAGAAACATTGCGGAACGGGGAATATTGCACGGATAAGGTCTGCACGGACCTCATCGAAGAGGCGCATCCGGATTTATACAAAAAAAACGCCTTCCGAATTTTGGGCGTCATGGCGGGAGCCTCAGAACGGCAAATTAACCGCCAGGCCCAAAAATGGATGTTGTGTCTCCAGGCGGGATTGAGAGATGAGGCCATTGATACCCCCTGTTTTCTGGACTCTCCCCCGGACCGCGAGATCCTCCGCCAGGCGATGCAACGATTGCGGGATCCCGCACGCCGTTTTGTGGATGAATTTTTCTGGTTTTGGCCGGTTCGGGATGAGCGGGTGGATTTCCCCCCCTCCTTGTACCGGCAGTTGCTCCAGGCGGACGCGGAGGTCTCCCGCCGGATTTGGCAGAAATTGGAGGCCAAAAGCGACGGACAAATCATCTTTTTCCACAATTTGGCCGTGTTGGCGCATGCCTTGGCGTTGGACCTGGAGGAGATGCCGGGACCGGGGCCGGAGAATAAAGAAACCGCTCAAAAACGGGATTTCTTCTGGGAGAAAGCCTACGGATATTGGGAACAATGCATCCCTCAGGAAGCGTTTTGGCAACGAATCCGGGACATGGTGCGGCATAACGGGGATCCCCGGATCACCACCGGCTTTGTGAAACGGTTCCGTGAATCTCTCCCGTTGGCGTTATCGCAAATCAACGCTGATTATTGCCTCCGTTATACAGAACGAGGCCAGACCGAAGAGGTTCAGAGGCATTTACGATGGATCCAGGATTGGGGATTGGATCCGGATCTAGCCGGTCAAGCGTTGCGGTTGGTGAGCGGCCCCATGGTGGAGCAAGTAAAACATCAATGCCAGCAAATCCGGAAAAAAATCGAGCACCAGCCGGCCAAGGCCTACGAATTCGCCCGGATGTTGTTCGATCAAACCGAAAAAATATTGCGCTTGCTCCAGGAGTTGCTGCCGGAACAAGATCCCAACCGGCGGGAGGCATTGGACGAAGCAGCGTCGGCGGTTTTGGAAATCCTGTTGGGAGAGTTGGCGCGGGGAGGGAATGGCCGTACTGCGCTTGTTTTGTTGGAGAAAGCCTTGGCTTGGGCAGCAACCGAACCGATCCAGCAACGGATCCGCGACACCATAACCGCCTTGCGGTATGAATTGGAGTCTCAGCCCTGCTGGTTCTGTGATGAATACCTGGCTTCGGATCAAACCAGCGTAGTGGTGGCGCCGGGGAGCCTGAACCAACAACTAGAAAACACCGGTGAGTCGAACCCCAGCTCGGGTGTCTGGCTCGTGCGGATTCCCCGGTGCGCGCGATGTCAATTTGTCCACTTGCGGAGCCGGTTGGTGTTTTTCATGACCTGCTTGGCCGGCGCTTGGCTGGGTTTGGTGGTTTCGTATCCTTGGTCGTCGAACGCGAAAAATCCACTCATGTTGCCATTTATCATCCTGGTATCGGTTGGCGCGGGTACATACGCGGGATGGTGGGTGGGCCGCGCAATGGCGCGGTGGCTCACGCCGGAAGGGGTCAAACCGGAAGTCATGAAATATGAATATCCCGGCATTCAGAAATGGATGGAGCGGGAGTGGCCCATGGACTGTAAGCCGGAGCATGTCCGGTAAACCGGATTTGAGGGTGAGTCACCATGTTTGAATCTTTCCGGCAACTGCGGTATCCCCGGGAATTCCGGATTCCAAAACCGCTGTGGCCCTCGAATGTGTTGGATTCCGCGGACGACTATATCCGGCTGTTGAAGTCGCCCAACGGGGACAACAAGGACATGCTCCGCTATTTGGTGGAAACGAGCAATGGGTTGTGGCGGATTGAAAACCGGCTGTCCACCATTGCGGATCCTAGCAAGGAGATTCGCAGCGCGTTGCGGTTTTTGGAATCGACCCGCGACGCGTTGCGGCAAGCGGGCATTGAATTCCGCGGCCATACGGGCGAACGGATCACCGGCGGCGAAGCCTTGAAGATCGTGACTTTCGAACCCCGGGCGGATTTGCATCACGATCAAGTGATCGAGACGATCAAACCGACAATCTACTACAAAGGGAAGATTATCCAGATGGGAGAAGTGGTGGTAGGACAACCGCTGCGGCATCCGGAATCCCATTGAACCGGTTTGGAATGGGATGGAGCAGGGAGCCGAGGAAAGAAGGAGACCTGAAAATTGTTCTTCCAAGCCAGCCAGGGAGGGAACCGCAATGAGGACCACGATCGATTACGGGATTGACCTGGGGACGACGAACAGCAGCATCGCGGTGCTGGAGGGTACCGAGGTCAAGGTGTTTGAGAACAACGAAGGGCAAAACTATACCCCCTCGGTAGTGTGGCTCGATAAAAAAGAACGCCTCTACGTGGGGCGGCGGGCTAAAAATCAATTGGAAAGCGACCCGGAAAACGCGTTCAGTGAATTCAAACTGCAGATGGGGACCTCGCAACGCTACACGTTCCAACGCAACGGGCGGTCCATGGCGGCGGAGGAGTTGTCCGCGGAAGTGTTAAAATCGCTGCGGGATGATGTGCGGCAGCGGACCGGCGAGGAGATTTCCGCGGCAGTGATCACCGTGCCGGCGGCGTTCGAATTGCCTCAATGCGAGGCCACCGGCCGCGCGGCGCGCCTGGCGGGATTGACCCTATCCCCGCTGTTGCAAGAACCGGTAGCGGCCGCGCTTGCCTATGGTTTTCAAAATGAATGCGATCGGAGTTTCTGGCTGGTGTATGACATCGGCGGGGGAACCTTCGACGCGGCCATCATTCACTTGCGGGATGGATCGATCCAAGTGGTGAACCATGGTGGCGACAATCATTTGGGAGGCAAACTGATCGATTGGGAAATCGTCGACCGCCTCCTGGCACCCGCGTTGCGGAAGGAATATTCCTTGAGCGATTTCGAACGGGGGAATGAACGCTGGCGGACCGTCTTCGCCAAATTGAAACTGCACGCCGAAGAAGCGAAGATCCAACTGTCGCGGGATGAGGCCACCCAGATCTACATCGATCCGTTGTGCCAGGACAACCGGGGTGATTGGGTCCAGTTCGATTTTGAATTGCGGCGGCGGGATATCGAACCGATCATCGAACCCTACATCGAGCGCTCCATCAATATCTGTAAACGGGTGATGGCGGAGGAGAACCTGGGACCGGGCGATATCGCGAAAGTGTTGCTGGTGGGCGGCCCCACGCTCAATCCCCTGGTGCGTGAGATTCTATCCGATCGCTTGCAAATCGAGTTGGAATTCCGCATCGATCCCCTCACGATCGTCTCCCGGGGCGCGGCGGTGTTCGCGGGCACGCAACGTCTGCGGGAAGAGGCGCGGCCCGTGATGAAAACCGGACAATATTTCATCCAGTTGGAATACAAACCCATCGACACCGATCCCGAACCGCTGGTGGCGGGCAAGGTGGAAGCCCTGGATGAAGATATACGAGGTTGGACGATCGAGTTTGTGGAATCCATGAGCCAGTGGCGGAGCGGGTTGATCCTATTAACCGCCCAGGGGGGATTCATGACCAGCCTGCGGGCGGAGCGGGGGCGGCCGAATGAATTCCTCATCGAATTACGGGATGGAGAAGGCCGCTTGCAGGAAGCGATGCCGGACCGCTTCACCTACACCTTGGGTGCCACGATCTCCGCGCAACCGTTGATTCATTCCATTGGAGTGGCGCTGGCGAACAATGAAACCCGGATCTTATTGGAGAAAGGCTGCGACCTGCCGACGCGGCGCCGGGAAGTTTTTCGAACGACAGCGGAGTTGAAAAAAGGTGAAACGGGAACATTTTTGCGCATCCCGGTGGTGGAGGGGGAAGACCGGAACCGGGCGGACCGGAACCGCCTGATTGGGAATCTGGTAGTAACCGGCGGTTCGGTACGGCGGGATGTGCCGGCCGGCAGCGAGATCGAAGTTACAGTGGTGGTCGATGAATCGCGGCGGGTTCATACCTTGGCGTACATTCCGGTGCTGGACGAAGAATACGAAGAGGTGTTGCAACTGGAAAAACCTGAAATCCTGCCGGCTGACCTGGCCTATGACGCCCATGTCGAGACAGAGCGCCTCAATCAATTGGTGAGTAAAGTGCGGCAATTGGATAACACCGAGGCCCTGGCTATCCTGGACCGGATCGAGCGGGAGCGGATGCTGCATGATATCGAATCGTCTCTGGCGGCCTCGCCGGTGGACCGGGACGCGGCGGATAAATGCCAAAGCCGGCTGCTCGACTTGAAACGCGCCTTGGATGACATCGAATACCTGATCGAATGGCCGGAACTGGTGGGAAAGGCGAATCTGTTGATCTCCCAAACCCGGGCAGCCTTGGATGCCCAGGGCAATACCAGCTTGCGGCCCTTGTTGACCATCACCGCGCAGGAAATTGAGGATGTCATCGAGAATCACGATACCGCCGGTTTGAAACAGAAAATCAAAAAAATGCATGAGATTCACACTCAGGCGCTGGCTGAGGATCCTGGATTCTGGGTGGAATATTTCAACTATTTATGCGGCAAGAAGAATACAATGCGGGATTCCGCCGCGGCGGAGAAATTGATCGAACAAGGCAAACGGGCCATCCAGAACAACAGCTTGGACGGATTGGAAGCGTCGGTCCGCCGCCTGGTCACTCTCTTGCCTGTGGCCGAACAAACGGAGATCCGGGATCTGCGCAGTACGGTCATGCCCCGGTATTGATTCCTGGTCTCTCTCTTCCCCGGCCAAGAGCCGGGGAGCACCGGTTCCGGACCGGGCGGATCGTACGGCGAGAATCGGGGAAGCCCCATGAGCAACGATTCCTTCATCAACTCGTTGATCATCGCCAAGGCGGCCACACTGGCGCGCAAGGGGATGCTGAGCAAAGCGGAGGAATTGTTGGCACCGCTGGTCGAGGCGGATCCGGATTCAATCGAGGCGGCCCATCTGTTGGCGAAGATCCACGCCCAACAAGGTTCATTCCAAGAAGCCAAAGGTTTGTGGACCCGGATCCTGGAGCAGAATCCCTACCACACGGACGCGGCCAAGGCACTCGAACGATGCGCCCGGTTCCGGGAACGCCGCCAGCGTCCGCATGTAAATTACCTGGTGCATCTCTCTTTGGTCACTGTGATCGCAGTGATTGCCGTCTTTCTCAAGATTCAACCTCCGTCCGAAGGCGGGGAATGGATGATTTCCTCTTTTACCGCTCTCGGCGCTTCGTCAGAAAAAACCGCCGCGGCGGATGAAGCGGCTGGGCTTTCCCGAACTCCCGCACCGTCCTCGGCTTCCAGCTGGACGGGAAGTAAAACTCAGGAGGGAGTGAGAAAAACAACCCCGGCTGGTCCTTCGTGGATCGATAAAATCCTGACCTCCATGCCGTTTTACAAAGATACGTCTCCCATGGCGGGATTGATCCGCACCGAACGCACGGAAAAGATCGAAAAGGCGTTGTGGGCAAATTCGCTGTTTCGAGGTATGGATCTGCAAGTCGGGGAGGACCGGGGATCGATATTCGTGGTCGGTGCGGTTCCCACATGGCCTATACGGCGGAGGGTGGAGCAGTTTGTCCGCGAAAACGCGGGCAAAGTGTATGTGGATGTGAATAAGGTCATCCTGACCGGTGTGTATGTCGTGCAGCCCGGTGATTCCCTCAATGGAATTGCGGAAAAGTTGTATGGGAACGCATCGTACTCTAAAAAAATCATGGAAATCAATCATTTGCCGGCGGCGGACGCAATCCGGGAAGGGCAAAAGTTGACTTTGCCTGGAACGGGAATCCCCGCAACCCGGCGATAAAGAGCACAAAAAAATCCATGTTGTTTTGTGGCCGATAGCCAGACCGGAAGGGCGTGGATGGGGGGATCCACGCCCTTTCAATTATTTACTCCTGGATCAGGCCAGCAGAGTGGAGAGATGTTTGAAACTTTTGGCTGCTTGGTCCGGCGTGCCGCATTCGACGGAAAAGACGATATCGCGCGGGGTATTACGGCGGACGATGTCAATGATCCTAGCCCAGTCGAGCACTCCCTCGCCGCAGGCGCACCCCACAGCCGTGCCGGTGACCTTGCCCCGTTCCTGATCCGCCTGGGTGACCGAGATATCCTTGGCATGCAGATGCACCAACCGCCCGGCCACGCGCTCCAGCCAGGTATAGACATCGTGACCGCACAAAAAAGCATTGCCCGTATCGAAATTGATCCCGATGGCGGGGGATTTCACCAGATTGTACAAGCGATCCAGGCCCTCCGGGGTGCGTGAATACTGCGCATGGGGTTCGAGGCCGATTTTGATCCCCCGGCGCTCGGCGATGAAGGCCGCTTCCTGCAAGGTGTATTTGATCAGAACATAATCTTCCTCCTCGGTAGTCCATTTGGCCTTGATCCCCTCGTCGGTGTTGACCACCGGCACACCGATCTCGGCAGCCACGCGGATCGCCATTTTGAGGTATTCGCCATGCACGTCAGGCCGTCCGAGCGGTCCGTGCGCTTGCAAGCCGGAGATAATAAGACCGGCTTTGACACAGGCTTCCTTGATCCGCCAGGGGTCGTCAAACAGGGAAACCGTATGGTAATACCCCGCTTCGCTCATCAGTTCGCGTCCGAAATGGACCATCGGTTCAAAATACTTGTATCCCATCTCGGCGGCTTTTTGCACCGCCCACTCAAAAGGCTTGTCAGAACTGCGGGAGAATTCCGCGTTGAGTCCCAGATGAATATTGCCCATTGCTGTTTTCCTTCCCCGGTTACCGGCCGCGTAGGATTTGGCATCCACTCCCCCTGGCCCAGGCAACCGAAACCTTGACCATTCTTACTTTTTCTTTTTCTATTTTTTCTTTTTCCGGCCCGTTTTTCTCCGGGCATCGTTCGGAACGCGATGGAATGAGTTACTTAAAGGGATATCGTTCTTCCCAGGCCGCGTCGAGAGGCGTGCACAGGGTGCCCTGACTGACGAGACCGTTGCTAATATCATAGGGCAGGGAATATTCCCGAATCTTATCCATGTCCGGCCCGACGGACCGGCAGAAGAAAGCCGCGTTTTTGTGTTCGTTGGCATACCGGACGGCGGCGGGATCCCCCACCGCCATGAATTCATTCCGCATTTGATACCCCGGTTCCTCGTGATATTGGCCCTTGTACCAGCCTAGAGTGGCCGGATCGGTAACGCCTTCTTTTTGGAATGGATCTTGAATGGAGGTGGTCAAGTACGCGATCGGCGTGGTCACATACCGGTGCTGCGCGGGATCCCCGTCGATGTGCGGCGGCCAGGCGCCATTGTCCAGACGGTACATCATATAAGCGTCGTTGATGGACCTTTCCTCGGAATACACCCGCGCGATCAGAGCCCGCAACCGGGCGTTGAGAAAGTTGGGCACGGCAATGGCCGCCAGAACGCCGATGATGGCAACGACGATCAAGAGTTCGATCAGCGTAAAAGAAAAAGTGTGGGCTTTCATCGTGAGGTTCCTGCTTCCAAAGAGAATGGTCCATATCAGTGTCTTTAGAATCGCATGCTGGTGCGTGTCTTGTCAAGAAAATTCCAGCGATTTTGTGAGCGAAATCCACCTGGCTCCCGCATGAAACGTATTTATGGATCCAGGTCCAGATTCAAGCGCGCGCCCATGGCAGTTGGACAAAAATTCCTTACCTGCCTTCTCCTTGGCGGACGAGCAGGGCGCGGACTTCGTCATCCGAAAGCTGATCGAGATTTTCCAACGCGGCGGCCAACAGATCCTCGTCGGATTGCTCGATGACCAGTTGCTGCACGGCGGCGGCCTGCTCGGCGAGCGTGGGGGTTTTGAACAGCGTCCCCAGCGGCAGATCCACATGAAAGGCCTGGCGGATGGCGGCGATCAGCTGGATGGCCAGCAGCGAGTGGCCGCCCAGGTTGAAGAAATTGTCGTTCAGACCCACGCGGGGAACCTTGAGCACGTCTTGCCAAATACCTGCTAAGGTTTTCTCTGTATCAGTCACCGGTGCGGCATAGCTGGAATCCGGGCCGGAGAGGACTTGGGCGGCCTTTTCGGGAGCGGGTAACGCCTTGCGGTCGATCTTGCCGTTTGGCGTGTGGGGGAACTCATCGAGGATCACGAAATGCGCGGGGACCATGTACCCGGGCAGTTGCTCCAAAAGAAACGCGCGCAAGTCTTGGCTATTCAGTTGCGCGTCCGGACGCGGGACCAGGTAGGCGGCCAGGCGCTTGTCGCCCGGCGTGTCCTCGCGGGGAATAACCACCGCCTCCCGCACGCCGGGGTGTTGTTCGATGCGGGTAACGATTTCACCCAGTTCGATCCGGTAGCCGCTGATCTTGACCTGGTGGTCGATCCGCCCGAGCAGCTCCACTTCACCGTTCGGCAGGAAGCGGGCCACGTCCCCGGTGCGGTACACGCGGGTGGGGGATTCCGGAACGAATGGATGGGAGATGAAACGGCTGGCAGTCAACTCGGGGCGGTCGAGGTATCCCCGCGCCACGCCATCGCCTCCGATGAGCAACTCGCCAGTCAATCCGGTGGGAACGATTTGCATGTGTTTGTCGACGATATAAAACTGGGTGTTGGCGATGGGCCGTCCCACAGTGATGAGCTCCGCTCCTTTGGAAATGGGCGTAGTGGACGACCAGATGGTGGTTTCGGTGGGACCATACATATTATGGACTTCACCAGGGATCAATTCGGCCAGGGTATTGGCCAACGCAAGAGGCAACGGTTCGCCACCGATCATCAGGCATTGGATCCGCCGCAATGCTTCGCGGGTTTCCTTATCGGTCTGGAGCATGTTGATCATGGAGGGTGTGCATTGGAAGTGAGTGACACCATGGCGGTAAATCAGCGCGGGGATTGAATAATCCTCCTCCCCGCCATCCAGCCCGGCGTTGGCGGCCTTCCGGACCTGGTTGAGATGCGGCAAATGTTCCAACACCGTTTCCGTGGGGACACCGAAGTCGATCAGGCAGGCGATTTCATCCACGCCGATTTCCTTGAGCCGGTCCACAATCCGCATACAGCGGTTAAGGCTGCCGAAGAGGCCGCTTTGCTCGTAGTAGCGTTCGAAGGCGAATTCCAGCAGCGCGTCCAGTTCCTCGGGCTTCAGGGATTCAAACGTCTCGTCGATGCTCTTGCCGCTATCGGAAGAGAGTTTCTGGAAAGTGGGGAAATACCAGGCGGCTTCCTTCACAAGGCTCATGGCGCTGCGCAGGTATTCCTTCATGGGGCCGCGGACGGTCTCGCGCACGGCGCCGTCGTCCTCGCCTGTGAAGGTATGCAACATGAGGGTCACATGGCCCCGGCCGGGATGCCCGGATTCCGCCCAGGTCTTGCGGTAGATTTCGATCTTCTCGGCCACCTGCTCGATGCTTTGGCCGAGCAAGTGGGTTAGCACATTGGCTCCGATCTCGGCAGCCTGGATGTAGGTTTCGGGATTGCCTGCGGTCGTGATCCAAATCGGCAGTTCCGCCTGAATAGGACGGGGCAGGGTCCGGATTGGAACTTGTTCCCCATGGGGATTCGGGAAAGGAACCGCTTCGCCACGCCAAAGGCGTTTGAGCGTCTCGATATCCCGGAACATGGATTCCTTGCGCGAGGCGTAATTCTCCGGCCTGAGGACGAAATCGTTGGGCTGCCAGCCGGCGGCGACGCTGAGATCCACGCGGCCGCCGGAGAGGTTGTCCACCACCGCCCATTCTTCGGCTACGCGGATGGGATTGTGCAAGGGCAACACGCAGCTGCCGGAACGGATCCGCGTCCGCCGGGTGATGGCAGCTAAAGCGGCCCCGGTCACCGCGGGATTGGGGAACAAGCCGCCGAAGGCGTGGAAATGGCGTTCGGGAGTCCAGACGGCCGTGAAGCCCTGTTCGTCGGCGAATTTCGCGCCTTCCATCATCAACCGGTATTTGTCGTTCACATCCGCCGCTTCGTTGCTGGAAAAATAGAAGAGGCTGAAATCCATGGGCCGGCTTGCGTACCGGGAACGCTTAGGAGAAGAAGCCGCAGCGCGGTCATCCTGCGAGTAGAGGACCACCTTGAATCCCCGCGCCAGGGTCCAGAACAATTCCAGAACAGAGATATCGAAGGACAGGCTGGTGACCGCAAGCCACACGCCGGGCTTTTCGTGGGGCAGCCGCTCGTCCATGCCAGCGAAAAAGTTGATTACGTTACGGTGTTCGAGCATCACGCCCTTGGGATTGCCCGTGGAGCCGGAGGTGTAAATCACGTAGGCCAGGTTTTCGGGGCGGACCGCGACGCGCTCGTTGTCCGGGGATTCGCGTGCGATGGTCTCCCAGTCCGTGTCCAGGCACACGATCTGCGCCTTGTCGGCCGGCAGGTTGCCCGCCAGCTGGCTGGTGGTGAGCAGCACGGGAACCCGGGTGTCCTGCACCATGAAGGCGAGCCGTTCCCGGGGGAAGTCGGGATCGAGCGGCACATACGCCCCCCCCGCTTTCAGGATGCCCAGCAACCCGGCCATCATGTCCAGCGAGCGGTTCATGTGGACGCCCACGAGAATGTCCGGCCCCACGCCATGCTTTCGGAGATAATGGGCCACTTGGTTGGCGCGCTGGTTCAGTTCGCGGTAGGTCCACTCTTGATTTTGATACGCCACGGCGGGCGCGTCCGGCGTGCGTTCCACCTGGGCCTCGAACTGATGATGGATGCAATCTTCCCGGGGATAGTCCGTTTCTGTCGCGTTCCATTCGAACAAGATTCGGCGTGTTTCCTCCTCAGAAAGAACCGGCAGGCGAGCAATGGGGCAATCGGGATTCTTTGTTAAACCTCGTAAAAAAATATCAAATTGCCGCCGCATGTGTTCCAGACTGGTGGAATCGAGAATCCGGGGATCATACAGCCAGCGGCATTCCGTGCCGTCACCGTTCAGGACGAACAGGAAATACGTCCCCGGACCGGCGCTTTGGCCATTCATCCCCTGGCCCCATTCGATGGCCACGGGCAAGCCCGCGTGATAGCCCGATTCCGTGACATCACGGACCTGGGGATACCGGGCCAGGACATCACGCGCGTAGCTTTGGCGGCGGCGCACGGTTTTGAATTCGGCCAGGCAAGCCGTGAGGTTTTCCATCAAGGTTTTGTGTGGATCAAATGAGAAGCGCAGAATCGCTTGCGGAGCATAGAATTTCTCGAATCCCCGTAACCGCTCGGCGAGGGAAGCATCACTGTAGCCGGTATCGAACTCCGATGTTCCGGTGATCCGGGCCAACCAGGCACCAAAAGCGGTCAAAAGTAAATCCGGCATGGATACCGAATTATCCAGGGTTTTTACGTAATCTTGGAATTCCTGGGGAACCGGAAAGACATAGGCTTCGAATTTCCGGGTACCGTCCTCATTTCGTGCGTGTTTACGGTATGGGATATGTAAAGGTTCTATGATTGACAGTTTTTGAACCCAATATTCTTCATGACGGATCAGGCTGCCGTGGATTTCAGTCAGACGGCGGGCTTCATCCGGCGGTAACTGGGCCAGCCGGTCTCCTATCTCCAATTTCGTGGCATGGACATAATCAAGAATCGGCAGCGGATTTCCCTCCATTGTAGACAAGCCGGTTATCATCACGCTTCCGCTGCGGGCCGCGGCCAATAACTGATCCGGGCTGATTTCCAGTACGGTACCTGGAAGCGCATCAGATGTTTGGGGTTGGATTTCCACTCCCGTAACCACCGCTGGAATGCCGCCCGCCAGGATTTTGGGCAAGCCCATGGGATTGACATAGGTGCCGAAATCCAGGGCGCGGACGAACGCGCCGATGGCCTCCGCCTCCTGGTTCCAATCGATCAGCAGAGCGTTCGCGGGCCGCTGATGTTTGGAGTAACTGCGTTTCTCGGCCAGGTTTTGTTTCTGCTTGTTCACTTGTCCCTGGGCCAGTTCGCGGATGAGTTCGGAAAAGGTATCAATGGCAGCCTGAAAACAACGGGTGTTCAAGGTTACGGCGGTTTCCGATTCGGTGATTGCAAAGAACTGCTGCTTGAGGATGTCGCCTTCATCCACCCCCGGGACCATGGTGTGCCAGGTGATGCCGTATTGCTTTTCCCGGTTAATCAAGGCCCACGTGGGGGTGTTCAAACCAGCGTACCGGGGCAGGGGACCGTTGTGGAAATTGATCGCTCCCTCGCTGGGCAAGGCAAGAATTTCCGGAGGGATAATCCGCAGGTTGGCTATGCTGAAGAAATAATGGAACGGCTGAGAAGATAGGATGGAATACAAGTCCATCTCAGGATCAATGAGTGGAATCTCGTTTTTTTGGGCCCATTTATGGACCGCCGGATCCGCGCTGATGATCCCAAGAATCGATTGTTCCTGCTGCAGCAGGATATCCGCGCATTGAATGAGGACGGATTCTCCTCCCATCAGATAACACCGGATTTTTTTGGGTGTGTTCATACGTTCCCCCCCTGTTTTTTACAGAAAATATTTTGCTAGATTTTCCTTCAGTGGCCATATTTCGCGGAGTGAGAAACCAGATGGGCAAGATGTGACGGGCAGAGCTGATAATGTTCGATTGAAGTTATTGAAATTCGATAAAAAAAACGAGGAGAAATCCCGTGAAGCATGAAAAATGATAAAGGTTTGGAATCAAGTAAATAATTAACTCTTTTTCCAAGACTTAGAGATCCTCGATTCAATTTTTTTTAAAAGAAGGTGTTAGTTATAGCATACGTTGATTCGATATTTTTTACAAAATATTAAAAAAATAAGTCGTCTGTATTTTACCAAATTTATCAAAATAGTCAATAATTTTCAGCAAGTTCTTCTTTCGCATCAAGACGGGGAGAATATCCTACGAGCGCTTCAGAATGGCCTGGCAGGCTTGGACGGCCAGTTCATCGCAGCGTTCATTTTGAGGGTGGCCCGCATGGCCGGGGACGTGTTCAAAAGTGATTTGGTGGGTTTGGCAAAATGCGTCTAGTTTTTTCCAATATTCGACGTTTTTGATCGTTTCCCAGCCGGCGGGAACCTTGTGTTTCCAATTATGCCGCTTCCAGTTTTTGATCCACTCGTTGATGCCCCGGACAACGTAAGCACTATCGGTCACGACATGTACGCGGGTAGGGCGTTTGAGTTTTTCAAGGCCTTCGATGACTGCTTGCAGTTCCATCCGGTTATTGGTGGTGTGGGGATGCCCGCCGCTGGCTTCGAGGATTTTGCCCGTCGGCACATGGATCAGGATGAATCCCCACCCGCCGGGGCCGGGATTGCCGCGGCAGGCCCCGTCGGTGTAGAGAATCACTTCGGGAGCGGTATCCGATTGCTTGGATGTTGGATTGGTTCGTGCCATGGAAAATATATTGTATTGGGGATTCGGGGATTGTCATTCCCTGAGAAGGAAGAATCGCGAAACGATAGGACGGGGCGGATATCAAGATCCGCCCCGTCAATGCTCCACGCTGCATTCTCACCAGAAATCCACTCCCACGTTGAGGCGGGTTTCGAGGGCGCGCTTGATCTTGTCAAGCGATTCGGACAGATGGTCGCGCGAGTAAGCGTCCAGCTGCTCCTGGTGTACCTCGAGGAAAGAACTGATGCGTTTCGCCATCTCGTTCAACGAGCGCCAAGCCTGGGTGCGGGCGTCCTCGGGCATGCCCGAAACCGGCTGATGGACGATTTCGATCATGCGTTTCAAGTGCTGGCGCTGCAAAATGCGCCGATACGTGGAAATGCAGGGTTTTTGCGCCGTGAACGGTCCTTTCACCGGGGATACGGTGACATCGATCTCCCGCCACACCCCGTTGGTCATGGTGTCGAACAATTCAGGAATGGTGAAGTTCACTTCCTCCTTACGCCGTTGTTTTTCCGCGTCCAAAATGCGCCGGAGGAACAGCGGGGAATAAATTTCGTAGAGGACGGCGTCATACAAATTGAAAACAACGTTGGAGAGGGGAAACTCACTGGAAGGCCCCGGCCAGCTGTATCCCCAGTGCAGCCATTTCTCCGCGGCAAGCAAGTTCAGCAAGTCGGGTTCCACCTGGAATAAACGGTCGGAGAATAGATTTTCTAGAATGAAGTTGACCGCTTCGCGCTGTTTGACGGCGGACACCGGTTGAAGGGGGGTTAGGTCGTTCGGGCTGCCCTTCTTGACCCGGTTGACATATTGGCCTCCGAGGTATTTGAGAGAAAAGCGGGCCGCGTCGAAATAGTAGTTGAGGAGGCGGAGAAAGCCCCGGCGGACCATCGCGTAATCTTCCCCTTCCTTGACGATTTTGGGGAGTTTAGGGATGGTGTCGAGAATAATTTGGTTTTGCTCCCGCGCGAAGGCGAGGGGATCGTTGCCCAGGTCGAATGTGTTGCACAAGGGATCCACACCCAGACCGTAGTAGGGCGGCCCGGAATAGAGATCTTCATCCGTGCCGTACGTAAAGCCCGGGGTCTCCTGTTTCTGGGCGATCTGGTTGAGCAGGGCGGTCTCGGTCTCGCCGGTGGCTGGTTGGATGGGCTTGTAGGCGTATTCGATGGCCAAGTAGTCGTACGCGCCGATGGTGGGCTCGAAATAATGCCCCTGCTCTCTGCCTTCCGGGGCGATGTTCACGGGCAGGTAATCCATGACGCTGGAGGAGATGCTCTTCTCTCCGGTGACATTCTTATCGCGTAATTCATCGAGGGAAAGAAGGAGGCTGCCCTCGAAATTGTGACGCAAACCCAAAACGTGGCCAAACTCATGCGCGGCCACCGAGAAGAGATATTGGTTGACAAAATCATCTACCACTTCCGGCGATACGTTTTCGATTCCCGCGCGCGCCGCCAGGATGGTCAAAGCGAATAGCGATTGCTCCATCAGTTCTTTTTGGTACGAACAAGCCAGTTTTTCAGGATTGGTCGGCAGCGGCCGGGACAGGCGGTCCTTTAGCGATTGAACCGTATCGGGTTCCCGGACGCGGCGGAAGGCCAGCAGGCTGCGAATGGTGTCGCCTTCGATGATAAAGCCCCCGTGAAGGATTTCTCCATTGCGCGGATCGGCGATCCATTGGGCCACTCCCGCATAGGCGGAATCGAATGATTCGTTCCAATGGATCGTGTTGTACCGGGCATCGGAGGCATCCCAATCCGCGTCATCGGGTTGAATGTTGACGACAATGGCATTCTGGATGCCGATTTTCTCGAACGCCTTGTTCCATTCCAAAATCCCGCTTTTGATCGGCTCACGGTATTTTTCGGGAACGGTTTTCTCGATCCACACCGTCAGCGGTTTGACAGGCGGGGAAAGTGGTTGATCCGGGCTGGCCTTGCGGATATCCCACTTGGAAACAAAGCGTTTGAAAAAGTCGGGACGTTCATCGTGGGCCAAATCCACCCGGGCTTCGAGAAAATGACCCAGCCGGTGATCGGCCAGACGGGATTGAAAGTCCGGATTGTCTTTGAGTTTCCTCACGTCCACGATCAGTTCCGCTTGCGCGCTGCCGGGAGTGGGAATCACGACTGCCCCGCCGGGCGCGCCGGAACGAAAGGCAAAAAGGGTCCGGGTGACCACGTTTTCGGGAAACACTTTGGTTTCTTTGATAAAACTGTCTCCCCGGTCAAATCCATACGCTCCACCCAGGGAAGATCGGACCTCCTCGCTGAGATTGAAAACATCGGTGAGGAAGAACTTGCTCATGTCAATGAGGCTGGCGCCGTTTTCGGGTTTGGTGGCCTCAATGGGCAGGGATGCGACGATGGCGTCACTAAAGTTTTTGGCGATGGCTTCCTCCTCTTTGGAGCCTTCCGGCGCGGTGAAACGGAGGTTGCGTTGGACTAGTTGCACTTTCTCGTCGGTTTTGCGGAATTCAAAAATCAAACTGCCCATGTAGGTCCCCGGCTTCACCCACCCAGTGCCCAGACCAGTAGCCAGAACGCCGGACAAGAGATAACTCTGATCGAGCTGCTCCGGATGAATTTCCCAGTAGATTTTTTCCTTCTGCGTGTAGACAGTGAAGAGCCCCTCGGCCTTGGTGGCGTCCTTGATGAGTTCATCGAATTTACTGGGTTTTTCCGGTTTTTCGGGCTTCTCCCCGGAAGGCGGTTGGGAGGGCGCGGGTTTCCCCGCCGCGGGTTTTTCTTCGGCTTTCACGGCCTCAGCGGCGGGAGTTTGGTGAATTTCACTGGAGATGGTGCCGCCTTCGATTTTGACATCCGAGTTGATGAAAATGAATTGAATCCCATGGTTGACATTCTCGATATCCCCGGTCTCACGGCTCTTGTCGCTTTTATCCGTGCCTCCGGCCGCGGGTGGTTGTTTCGAAGGAGGCGCCACGATTTTCGGCTTGGAATCTGGAGCCGCCGGAGCCGTGGCGGCTTGCACCTCGGGTGTGGCCGCTTGGATGGTTTCCGTAGCTTTCGGAATAGTTTCACCGGCGGGTGTTTCTTCCCCGGCGAATGCGGGAACGGGGCCCAAACTGCAAGCCATCACGAGTACCCACCCCAGAATGTGCCGAGCATGAATGGACATGAAGATTCTCCTTTTGAATGGGAATACAAAAAAACTGAATCCGTTGTACGGAAATCGGATTTCTCTGTGCAATTCCAGCCCGTGGAACGATCATTATAAATACCATCGCGTGGCTTTGGCTAGGGTCAAATTTGGGTGGAAGAGGGGGCATCTGTTGAAGCGGCCGGTTCCGGGACAATCCCGGAACAATTCCAATCCGTATGCGGAATACGGTTTTCGATAAACCATCCATAGAGAACCTTGCCATAAGTCTGATATTCCATGCCATGACGTTCATAGAGAGGTTGCAAATATTTCTGTAACTTGGGAAGGTTATAAAAAGGTACGCCAGGAAAATAGTGGTGTTCGAGGTGGTAGTTGGAATTGAGATAAACAAAATCCCAAAACCAGCTGCCTTTCATTAAGGTGGTCCATTGGGCGGGATCCTGGGGATTGATATGGTAATGCTGGCCGGCCCGGTTGATCGTGAAGGCCACGGGAAACACGAAGAAATAGGGGACCGCGTATAACTTAAAAAACAACCATCCGCCTCCCCATCCCCAAAGGGAGGACATCGCGGCCAGATGCAAGGCGATGGTGATCCAGCGTTCCCGCTGGATTTGCCGTCGCAAATCGGGAGAATACGTTCGCGCCTCGCGCGCGGCGGCCTGGAAATATATGGGGAAAAGGGCGGGCGTCATATACAGGAATTTGTACCAGCGTTTGATGATTTTGGGGGTAAGGTGGGCGCGTTTGGGATCGTCCGTGTTGGATCCCAACTCGTCATGGTGATCGAGATGCCAGCGGGTGAACTGCGTGCGGGAGATGCCACTGGGCAGGGCGTACAACCAGCCCATCAGCGCGTTGAGGCGCGGACGGCTGGCGGCGAAAATCAGGTTGTGGACGACCTCGTGCAGCAGGACGGTGAAATCGAAAATCACGAATCCCAATACTATGGAACAAGGCAGCCAGACCCATAGGGGATCAAACATACTGCCATACCCTGCCGCTCCGGCGATCACGAGCTGCCGCCCGAGCGTGCGAAAGTGTTTCCAGGCTGTCCGTTGGTGCAGTTCGCGCAAGAGGCCGCGAGGCAGGGCTTCTCTCAACTCGCGGCGGAATTCGCCAAGGTGGTGATAGTAGTACCGTGTTTTTCTCCGGACGGGATTCGGGGATTGATCCAAGTCCATATTCTCCGCCTGATTCGGGGATTTCGAGTTCGCGCGCGATGCCAATAACCTTTTATTCTACGCGCCCAGACGCAGGCGGGCAAGAAAACATCCTCTCCGGATGATGGACCGCTTTGCCTGTTGGCCTTGATTCATCCGGGGGTAACCGGATGCGAACGCGGGATGGGGTGCCCTCCGGATTTTGATAGGCCTTGGCGGATCCGTTTTCTTCCTTTCCCCCATCGCCGGAATCCGGATCCGGTCAATGATTTGGAAAATCACCGGCCGGCCGGTATAGTAGTCCCATGAGACAAATGACGAGAGATGTTTTTCGTTTTGCAATGGGAGATCACTCATGACAGATAAAATAGTGAAGACGGACGAGGAATGGCGCAGCCAATTGACCCTCGAACAATACCGGATCACACGCCAAAAGGGAACGGAACCACCCTTCACGGGGGAGTATTACAAAGAAAAAAGGCCAGGGATGTATAAGTGTGTTTGTTGCGGCCAGGATCTGTTCCCGTCGGAAACGAAATATGAATCAGGGACCGGGTGGCCCAGTTTCTATCAACCAGTCAGAGAAGAGGCGGTTTCCTGTGAAACCGACACCAGTCACGGGATGATGCGCACTGAAGTGCTGTGCGGCCGCTGTGGCGCGCATCTCGGCCATGTCTTCGAAGACGGCCCCGAACCTACAGGCTTGCGGTATTGCATCAATTCGGCATCGCTTCGCTTTGAAGCGAAATAATAGGACTCAGCGAAGAGAGGATGACGGATCGGATAACTATCCACCCACATGCAGGACTTGCTCAGGGCTTGATACGTGGCATGAAAGCGAATGAGAGCGATTAACGATTCCCTCTCCCTCTAGGGTGGGGCCGGGTGAGGGTATTCTAGAGACACACCTTCATCCCGGAGGAAATGCAATCGATTTTTTTTCATGATGTTCACATTTCCTCAACGATCCCCTAAAGCAAAGGCACGCTGCCGCGCGCCCCTGCATGCTTTTCCGGCCATGAATTCCGGTTTACTGGATTTCCAAATAATCCTTGTCCGGCAGAGTGGGGAATTTCGCGTGCGGTTCAGTCTGGTACCAGTACGCCACGGAGGCGATATCATCTTGCAGCGGCAGGTAACGCCCGCCGGACCGCCATCCTAGCGCCTGGATCGTCACCCGCAGGTCTTCTTGGAAGCGGATGGGATCCATGATATGCCACCGGTATAGTCCAAAGCGCTGCTGGGATTTGTACACGCCATCGGGCCGGATGACCTGCGCCAGGCCGGTATAGGGTGTGGAAAATTCCTGGTATTGGCCTTCCGCCTTGTTCTCGAAATTATAGGAACCGCAAAAATAATCTTCCGTTCCCGTACCACAGATGGTGGGAAAATCGGTATCGCCGTCCAGGAAAAACTTGATTTCCCCCTCGCCCCACCAGCCGTTGTTATTCACGCCCCAGCACATGTAAGTCCCCACGTAATGCCCCTGGCCCTTCACGCCGTCCAGAATCGTATAAACCTCCTTGTAAGGCAGGGGATTGACCCGGCGGAACTGGGCGTGGAAGTAAGCGGCGTCCTCGGGGACTTCAGTCAGCGTGTAATCGATCTGGTAATACAGGCGCATATCGTTCTCGTCGAGATTTTCTAAAGTAATCTTGCATTTTTTCCGGAAGGGCATCACCCAATAGCAGTTGAACGCGCTGCCCGGATTGACGCATACCGCCAGCGAATTGATCTGCGCGTATTGGCCCCACCCGCAGGCGAAAAAATCGCCGATCGGACATTCGACCGAGGGATTCTCCTCCTCGTCCCAGTACATCCGCAGGATCGAATACCGCAGGTTGCCCGTGGGCGTCAGCCAGATATGCTGGATCGCGCCCGGACCCTCGATCTCCGCCAACGTGAAGGTGGATTTGGCTTTCACGTCGATCGAGGGTGAAACCTTCCACCCTTGGCCCAGATCCCGCGCCGCGTTCTTCCCGGTCCCTTCTGTGGCCATCCCGCCCTTGCCTTTTTCACCCGTGAAATTTTCCGGGCTGATCGACCGGGTCTTGGCGTCTGACAGCCGGTAGAGGTTCCCCATGTTCATGTTGAGGCCGTTGAACTCCGCCCCCTGCCCGATTCCCGCGCCCAGCATGACCAAGGCCAGCGCGAGGCCGGCCGCCATAGCCTGAAATCTTGTTACCATCAGATGTTCCTCCTGCCTAATGAATGTGTTGCCTGATTCTAGTAAATAATATGCCTGGATTCCAAGGTTCAGTTGATTTTTTAGGCTCATCCGGCAAGTGCGTACTTTTTTTCCAGATGGCTTGGTGATATCTCTTCGAGTTGATCGATTAGAACCACTCCCCAAATTCCCTCTCCCTCTGGAAGAGGGCCAGGGTGAGGGAATTTTTGTAGGGGCGGACCTCGGTGTCCGCCCCTGCCATCGAGGGTATGGAATACTATTTCACCACCATGTACGCACTTACCGGAAGAACCATTTTTTAGAAGGATCCATCCGATAAGTGAGTACTTTTTTCGGATGGTTTGTAGATCTCACTTCTAGTTGATCGATGCGAACCACTCTGCAAATTCCCTCTCCCTCTGGGAGAGGATTAGGGTGAGGGAAATTCGTCAGGGCAGACCTTGGCGTCTGCCCGGGTAACTTTTACGCTCTTTCTGTATAGTCTCACGTCTCCAACACCCAGGGTGCGCGGTAGGCCCGGTTCAGCAGGAAATTCGCGCCGGGATCGCCGAGGATTTTCTCTTTCTCCGGATCCCAACGGAGGTCCCGCCCCAGAATCATGGCGATGTTCCCCAAGTGGGCTAAGGTGATGGACCGGTGCGCGACCTCCACGGGAGCGATCGGTTCCTGACGTGAAAAAACGCAATCGATGAAATTCTTGATGTGATCGTCGCTCTTGTAGAGATGGATTTCGTTTTCACCGATTGGTGATTCGAGGATTTCCTTCGAACTGGCGTCATGGCGTCCCCGGTCCGCCCAGACCCACCCCTCACTGCCTTCGAATGTCACCCCGCCGCGTTCTTTGTTGGAAATGATCAACGTAACGCCGTTTTTATAAACGCACTCGAAATAATATTCCGTAGCCGTGTTATAGACCGGGTGATCCGTGGGAAAGACCCCCTTCGCGTTTTTGACCGCGATGGGGCCGGTATATTCGGTATCCATGCCCCACTGGGCGATATCCGGATGATGCCCGCCCCAGTCGGTAAGCTGCCCGCCGGAATAGTTCAAATTCCAACGGAAATTCACGCCGACTCGCGCCGGGCAGTAGTAATCCCAGGGCGCGGGCCCCAGCCACATGTCGTAATTAAATCCCTCCGGAACCGGCACGGGCTCCGTCTGATGGGCCGTATGTCCGAAATCCGGCCATCCGCCCGGGAGTCCGCAACGAACGGTATGCAGTTTGCCGATCCGTCCGTTGCGCACCAATTCGCACGCCCGGCGGAAGTTCACGTCCGAACGCTGCTGGCTGCCGGTTTGGAAGACCACCTTGTTCCGCTTGACCGCGTTGGACATGGCCCGGCCTTCGGCGATGGTCAACGATAAGGGTTTCTGGCAAAAGATATCCTTCTTGGCGTTGGCCGCCGCGATGGCGATGATCGCGTGCCAGTGATCCGGCGTGGCGATGTACACCGCGTCGATGTCTTTCCGCTCGATCACATCCCGGAAATCCTCGTAAGCCGCGCAG